>ENA-OXVI01000842-OXVI01000842.1-human-gut-metagenome-genome-assembly--contig:-NODE-842-length-6317-cov-6.5709_pt1 | contig 6317 bp, 5 predicted proteins | sample MGYA00249573_ERZ652689 | MGnify/ENA primary metagenome ERZ652689 (study PRJEB26925, sample SAMN05826982) | human gut metagenome | biome: ENVO:2100002; feature: ENVO:00000062; material: ENVO:00002003 | host... | reverse complement strand
AGATGAGCGCTAGTCTCGTGGGCTCGGAGATGTGTATAAGAGACAGATGTAGAGATGGATGGTGTTCAGGCATGTGCGTATGCGCGTATCCGTTATACTACAGGAGATGATTATAAGCGTACAGAACGCCAGCGTACTGTTCTTACTGCAATGGTACAGAAAGCGCAGAAGGCAAATCTTACTACGATCAACAGCCTGATCGACGAATTATTTGGTGATATCAAGACAAGTTTTTCAAATACAGAACTGATTTCTCTTGCCGCAAAAGTATTCAATTACAGCCTTGGTGAGACAATAGGTTTCCCGTTTGAGAAGAATACGACAACACTTGGAAATAAGGGAAGCGTTGTTGTACCATGTGATCTTGAATCCAATGTAAAACAGCTTCATGTATTTTTATACGATGATAATGAATATGCACCGACCGATACAGTCAAGAATAACAGTGCTCAGATTGTCAATGATACCGGATTCCATCAGGGAGAAGGATATTAATGAAAGCAGATCTGATCATACCGACTTACAGACCGGATGACACATTTTGTCTGCTCCTGCAAAAACTGCAGGAGCAGACCTTTGTCGTTCATAGGGTCATTATTTTAAACACAGAAGAAAAATTGTGGAAAGAAGCTGTGGAAAAGTATCCGATCGAACAGAGTCTTTGTGGACTTCCATGTGAGTATACGCTGTATCATATCAGCAAAGAAATGTTTGATCATGGCGGTACCAGAATGTGTGGCGTGAAACATTCCGATGCGGATATTGTTATCTTTATGACACAGGATGCGGTTCCGGCAGATAAAAATCTGGTTGCAAATCTGGTAAAGGGTTTGGAAGAGGAGGATACGGCTGTCTGTTATGCAAGACAGCTTCCGAATGAAAACTGCCGCATTGTGGAACGCTATACAAGATCTTTTAATTATCCGGATGAAAGCAGGAAAAAGGGAAAAGCGGATATAGAAGAAATGGGGATCAAGACGTTTTTCTGTTCCGATGTATGTGCGGCTTACAGAGTGGATCTGTTTCATAAACTTGGCGGATTCGAATCACCGGTTATTTTTAATGAAGATATGTTTTTTGCCGCAAAAGCAGTTTTTGCGGGATATTATGTAAAATATGAGGCAGAAGCAAAAGTCATTCACTCCCACAACTATACGGTAAGACAGCAGTTTCACCGCAATTTTGATCTGGCTGTCTCACAGACCATGCATCCGGAGATCTTTGAGCAGATCAGTTCGGAAGCGGAGGGAATGAAGCTGGTAAAGAGTACGATGAAGTATCTGTGCTCAATTGGAAAGCCGTATCTTATCTTTGAACTTGGAATCCAGTGTGTTGGAAAGTATGCTGGTTACCGGCTCGGCAAACGGTATAAAAAGCTGAGCAGGAAACAGATCTTAAAATGTACGATGAGTCCGGAGTACTGGAAACGTTTGTGGAATCAGGAAGTATCAGACGGGAATAGGTAAATTATGAGAGAGACTTCTAAAAAAGTTTTATTTTGGGCATTGATGTTTTTCGGAGCATTCCTCCTGTTGACACAGGTGGGATATTCCGATGGCGACGATGCCTTTTTTTATCAGTATACACATGAAATGGGATTTTTCGAGTATTTAAGCTGGCGCTATCAGACGTGGGTCGGCAGGATGTCCGGGGAAGCAATGGTGTACATTGCATTTTCACTGGGAATCTGGTTCTGGCGTATCGTAAATGCCATGATGCTTGTGCTTCTTCCATGCGGCGTGTTGAAACTGGCAGAAAAAGCAGCGGGTATCCGGACAAAAAATTTTCTGCCGGGCGAGTCGGTTGCAGTAGTAAGCGGTTATCTTCTGATGGCGATTATGACCGTTGGATATGCGGCAATCTGGATCAACGGTTCCATTTTTTATACATGGTCATTTACCTGTGGGATCTGGGCACTGGTTCCGGTTGCAGATATTGTATTTGACACGGGAGATGGTGGTTCAGGGGATCATAATACCTGGCATTTTTTTTATTCCATTCCCTGCGCAGTTCTCGCAAGTATGTCGATCGAACAGATGGCGGCGGTGCTTGTGACGTTTGAGGTGCTGGCGGTACTGGTGGTGATACTGAGAAAGCATGAAAAGCAAAGAACCATTCTTCTTATCATACAGACAGCAGTGACGGTCGTGGCGTTTGTGATTCTGTTTTTAGCACCGGGAAATGATATCCGTGTTGCATCGGAAGTACAGAACTGGATGCCGCAGTATGAGGAACTTTCTTTTGGGGAGCATCTTTTTGTTACAGTTCAATGGCTGGTTTCTTCTTTTGCAAATGAAAACCGCCTGTTGCTGTTTGGAATCTGGCTGGCGGGAATCCTGCATATTATATGTAAAAATGAAAGAAAAGCATCAGATGTGGCATGTATGACGGCTGCAGGACTGTTTTCTGCAGCTGCATTACTGCCGTTTGCCGGAATCAAGGTGTTTTCAGACTGTGGTCTTCATATCGCAGATATTACAGTACGGCTGGAGCAGGTACCGCGGATCGAAGAGATGCAGGCGGCAAACTGGTTTGCAATGTGCTGGTGGATCGCGGCACTTTTGTTTACCTGTATCTTGATATGGAAAGTTTCAAAACATAACGTAGTCCTTATGCTGGTGTGGCTTGGCGGAATTGCAAGTGAGGCGATCATGCATTTCTCACCGACGATCTATGCGTCCGGTGCGCGCGTTTATTATCTGACGGATTGGATGTGTATGTTTATTATATTGGTTCTGGCATTTAAAATGCCGGGTAAGAAATGGAGAGATCTGTATTATTCTATCGTGGCAGGTCTTGGCGTTTGGAATCTGCTATATCAGGTTATCAATTATATTTGAGAAGAAAACATAATTTTTTGATTGTTTTGTCACAAATAGAACACAATTTCTCTGTACACTCATAATCAGAAAAGGAAAAGAAATTCCGAATACGAAAGGAGAAATCGTTATGGATGGTAACAATTATAACAACAACAATCAGAATGGGTCTTCGGATTCCTTCTATTCATACAATAACGGCAGCCAGAGCAATCAGCAGACAGAACATGCAAATGAAGGAAACGTAAACCAGTACAACAATTCTTATCAGAACACAAATTCTTATTCACAAAACGCAGGATATCAGCAGGGCAGTGCATATCAGAATGGCACATACCAGAACACAGGATATCAGCAGAACGGTGCTTACCAGAATGGTGGATATCAGAATACCAACGGTGCATTTTATCAGAACGCACAGACGACTGGTAAAAAACAAAAGAAAAAGAGAGAAAGAAAACCGGGTGGATTTGGAACGAAACTTGCAAAATGCGCAGCCATCGCGTTAGTCTTTGGACTGGTATCAGGCACTGCATTTGAGGGTGTACATCTTGTATCGTCCAAGGCATTTGGCAATGATGAAACCGCAGTATCAGACAGCGGCAGTCAGAATGCACTGACCAAAGCAGACAACAAGGTGGAGGCAACTTCCACATCGTCGAATTATGTAGCAACGGATGTATCTGACATCGTATCATCCGTAATGCCGTCCATCGTGGCAATCACAAATGTGAGCGAGACCGAATACCAGAGTTTCTGGGGCGGTATGCCACAGACTTATGAGAGCACAAGCTGTGGATCCGGTATCATCGTAAGTCAGGATGATAATTATCTTTATGTTGCAACGAATAATCACGTAGTAAACGGTGCAAACAGTCTGACAGTTACATTTAATGATGAGTCAACAGTCAGCGCAGAGGTAAAAGGAACAGTTCCTTCTACGGATCTTGCAGTCATCCGTGTAGCGTTAAGCAGCATTGAAAGTGATACGATGAATAATATTAAAGTAGCCACACTTGGTGATTCTGACAGCTTAAAAGTTGGTAATTCCTGTATCGCAATCGGTAACGCACTTGGTTATGGACAGTCTGTAACCGTTGGTTATATCAGTGCATTGAACCGTCAGGTATCTGTCAGTGATTCAGAGAGTGACACAAGCTATACTGCAGATCTGATCCAGACAGATGCAGCAATCAACCCTGGTAACAGTGGTGGTGCATTACTCAGTGCAAACGGTGAGGTTATCGGTATCAACTCTGTAAAATATTCCGATACTTCCGTAGAGGGTATTGGATATGCAATCCCGATCAATACGGCAGCACCGATTATCAATGATCTGATCACGAAAGAAAAAGTAGATGAGTCTGACAGCGCATACCTTGGTATCGTAGGTGTCGATGTAACAGATGATGTTGCAAAAACTTATAACATGCCATCCGGTGTTTATGTTGCACAGGTAACCGGAGGTTCGGCAGCAGAGCAGGCAGGTATCCAGAAAGGTGATATCATCACAGAGTTTGACGGAAAACAGATTGGTTCCATGGAAGAACTTTCATCTACAATGGAGTATTATAAAGCAGGTACAACGGTTGATGTGAAGATTGAGCGTTCTACGAATGGTGAATATCAGGAGCAGACGATTTCCGTTACACTTGGCAAGAAAAATTAATGGAATGATTGTATAGGGAGTGGGCGAAATGCCCACTCCTTTTTTGGTGAACGCCGTTTGTGCGTCCCTCCGCTATCGACTTTTGCTAGGATGTGTGCTATGATATTTCAGAGTCTGCTGTGTAATAATGTTTATCGCAGATGATGATTTCATATAATAAAAATAGGTCTGGGGCGTATCGCGTCCGGAATGGAGGATTTACGTTGTCAAAGTTTGAGGATTTCAGAAATCAATACAATTCTTTTTTATATAAAGATTATTCCGTAGAGTATATCGAAAGTGCATATCGGATCGTGTATCATTTTGAGATACCGGGGCTGTGTGAATTTCAGTCAAAGTGGGAGTTCCCGGCAAAGGAGCGCGTGGATGAGACAATCTTAAAGGCGCTTGCATTTCATCTTGGAATGGCAGAGACAATCAGCTACTGGAAATGTGCCTGCCCGAAGCAGTTAAAAATTTTGTGTGGAACACTTTCCGCAGAACAGAAAAAATGGTGGAAAAAGTTATATTACAACGGACTTGGCGAGTTTATGTACCGCAATGGAATCGTGGTTTCAAAAGAGGATCTTGTTACGATCGAATGTGAGGACAAAGCGTGCGCACCACTGCATGATACAAAGTCCTATGATGGATGCCTGGTGTCTGTCGGCGGTGGAAAGGATTCCGTGGTTTCCCTTGAGGTGTTAAAGGGAGAAAAGATTACTACTTACAGTATCAATGGCAATGCGACCACAAAAAATGTCATTGCAGTCTGTGACCACAAACAGGGAGACTACGCTGCAAAACGTATTCTCGACAAAAAGATTTTAGAACTTAATGCAGAGGGATATTTAAACGGACACATTCCGTTCTCTGCAGTCGTTGCATTTTCATCCTTTATTTCAGCATTTTTGAGTGGCAACCGCTATATCGTGCTTTCGAATGAGACAAGTGCAAACGAGACGACGGTAAAAGATTCTTTTGTCAACCATCAATATTCAAAGAGCTTTGAGTTTGAGCAGGATTTTGTATCATATATAAAGAAAGTGACAGATTCCGATATCCATTATTTCAGCCTCTTACGTCCGCTCACTGAGATGCAGATTGCATGGCTGTTTTCAAAATGTAAGAGTTATCATGAAGTATTCCGGAGCTGTAATGCGGGAAGCAAACAGGGAATCTGGTGCTGCAACTGCCCGAAATGTCTGTTTGTCTATATCATTTTAACTCCGTTTTTATCACAGGAAGAACTGGTGCACATTTTCGGAGAAAATCTGTTGGAAAAAGATTCGCTTGATCTTGATTTTAGAGAGCTGACCGGCATTGAGGAGAACAAACCGTTTGAGTGCGTGGGAACCAGACGCGAAGTCCTTGTTGCATTAAAGACATTTATTGCACGCGGTGGAAAGAGTCTTTTAACCGAGCGCTATAAAGAAACGATCGAAGCTGCTCCGGGAGAGTTAGATGAGATGCTTTCCGAGTGGGTATCCGAAAACCAGGTGCCGGAGCATTTCTTAGAGATTTTAAAGGATTTTATGAATCGGGCATAAACAGCAGGAATAGAGATGCCCTGGGGAACGGGCAGGAATGGAGATTAAGATGGACATCATCAGTGAGTTGAATGGAAAACGGATTTTGATCTGGGGTTACGGAAGAGAAGGAAAGGCGACAGAGCACTTTCTGCAGAGATGCGTAAAACCGGCGTCCGTGGATATATTTGAGGGGAAGAAAGAAGAGATCGACGAGGATGATTACGATTTTATCATAAAAAGTCCTGGCATTGTGATGAATGAGGAAAATCCAAAATATACCCTGTCTCTTATACACATCTCCGAGCCCACGAGACTAGC
>ENA-OXVI01000823-OXVI01000823.1-human-gut-metagenome-genome-assembly--contig:-NODE-823-length-6378-cov-7.06832_pt1 | contig 6378 bp, 4 predicted proteins | sample MGYA00249573_ERZ652689 | MGnify/ENA primary metagenome ERZ652689 (study PRJEB26925, sample SAMN05826982) | human gut metagenome | biome: ENVO:2100002; feature: ENVO:00000062; material: ENVO:00002003... | reverse complement strand
AGATGAGCGCTAGTCTCGTGGGCTCGGAGATGTGTATAAGAGACAGTGTCATATCTAAGCAACTGGACGTTTTTGTAATCCAAAAATCGATGTCCGATATGTTTCAAAAAATGGCAGATGCTTTTAATGAAAACAGTGCCGGCGGTTTTGAACTTACCAACTGGGAAATAGACCAAATTGTTGCAGCGGGTCAGCAGGGAAAAGATCAGATATTGGGACAGTTGGGGCGTTATCAGGAATTGTTGAAGAAGTTGGGACTTGTAAATAGCGAAGTTGAAGATGAAATGGAGAATGGCGTTACTGGTGAGCTGCAGGCTGCGGTAACTGAGGGCACCGCTTCCCAGCTTGTAGGTCTATGGAATATGTCTGCTTTAGATATACGTTCTTTGCTTAATTTGAGCCATGAGCATTTTATAGAATGCCGGACGCAGCTTGCCAATATTGCTAATATTTATGTGCAGATTATTGGAATAAACAATAATACAAAAGCAACGGCAGATAATACCGGAACTCTTGTTGAAGAACTGAAAACGGGTATCAAATCATTGGAAACAAAGCTTGATGAAATAAGAAAAAACACTAAAAACTATAATGGGAGAGGATAGTATGAAACTGAAAGAACGAATTGCATTATTAGCGGGTGCTGCCGGAGCCTGCGATGAAGGGCTTCAAGAGTTGGCTGAAACAAAATCCAAGGCAGAGATGATTAGATGTTTCTTTGATAATATTAAGTTTTGTCTTTCAAGACATACCCCATCGAGTGCATTTATTCGCTCTAATTTTGGAGATATGATGCACGGACAAGGATTATATGCCGATGAAACAGTAAATGTGAAAAATCAAAAGGAAGTAGCCTTTGTGGGGAAGTGTTATGCCGTAGTGGAAATAACAGAACGAATGATGTGCCGAATATGGGCTGCTGATTGTACAAAGTTGAATATTCGGGCTTCCAATGGGGCACGCTTGATTATAGATGCTTTGGATAATGCGGATATAATCGTAGATGAATGTAGTGGTGCTCATGTTACGGTTTATCTATATGGCAATGCAACTTGTACGGGAGCTGATTTAATAGTTCGGAAAGGAGCCACTTATGAGTTATAAACTTGACGATATAGATATATCTTCTTACGATGCTTTTCCCTATGTAGGTCAGACAAAAGATTGTATTGCCATATCAGGAGTATTTGACCTTCCTAAGCGTAAAGGAATAACGGAATATAATTGGGGAACCGGTATTGAACCGTTTGTTGATGCAGAAGATATTGAACTGGATGGCCGGACTTTACTTCTATCTTTGGTGGTTCGCTCTGAAAATGTAAAATCCCAATTAGATAAGCTAAAGAAGGCTTGTATTTCATGCAGGCGTTTATCGACTAGATTTGGTAGCTTTAATGTTATCTGTAAGGATGAGATTTCTGTAGAAGAATATGTTACTTTGAATATGGCTATTGTGCAAGTAAAATTTTGGCAACAAAGCTATATTCCGGCAAAAATAGACATTAATCCGTCAGGTGGGAATAACTACGTAATGGATGGCTATTCTTTAAGTGCTGATTTTGGGATTTATGTATCTTCTCGTTCTGGTGTTGAGGCTATTGGAAAGCGGATAGAGATAGGTACGACTTTGCCATATATGCAAAATAAATATCGTGAGCCTACCACATTGACATTAAAGTGTACTATGCTGGGGAGCAGCTTGGAAAGGTTATACTCAAGCATGAGCAGGTTTTCAGCTTTGTGTATTAGTCCTGGTCTTAGAAATTTGACTCTGAAAGATAATGAGCGCATGAGAATATATTTTAAAGATGGAATAACCGTTACAGTGCGGACTAAGCATGTATTGGAATTCGATTTAAAATGTAGAGTAATGCAGCAATGATTGACATCTTAGAGGTATATCGTGTAGTTTCTGGAATTGATACCAAGGTAGCCAGTATTGCATCTGATGATGCTATATTGGCTAATGGCATAATGAATAAGAATGAAGTATCGGTAACTGTGGTAACTGATACCATTCCTGATATTCAAGAGGGGGATTTTATAAGGGTTGGCGGAATAAAATATAAAATTAATCGTGCATCTGAATTTGCCGATAAAAGTTCTGTGAATCATACTACAACATACTTATTTGAAGCACCGGAATATACTTTAATAGATAAGATTCTCACCAATAAGATAACCAAAAGCGTCCGCGTTACTCTTACGGGAAAATTGAGGGATTGGTTGGAGTTGTTGATATGGAATGTCAACAAGACAAATGACAATCCTTTAGGGGTAGATACAGGGTGGCAGCTTGGCAATATTCCTGATACAGAATATATGACATTGTCTTTTGACGGGATAGATTGCCGTAGTTTATTATCAGAGTTGGCTTCGGCGTATGGCTATGAGTATTATGTACATGACCATACGATAAATTATGTATCACGCATTGAAAATGAAAGAAATCTGACATTTACACAAGGGCAAGGTGGCGGATTGTATGAGGTAGAGCAAAGCAACGTTGATAGTGGTGATGTTACTACCCGTGTATATCCAGTTGGTGGAACAAAGAATATGGCTCCAGGGGAAGGCGATGAAGAAGGACGTTTGATGTTGCCCGAAAAGTATTTGGAAAACTTTTCAGAAACCAATCGGGCAGTTGAGAAAAAGATTGTCTTTGATAATATTCATCCCTCTTTTACTGGTTTTGTTGAGAATCCTACGGGGGAGAATTATCGTGAGTTTATATGCCGTGATATTGATTTTAATATCGACGAATTGGCTATTGGCGATGATGCGCGTATTAATTTTCTCACAGGAGATTTAATGGGAAAATCCTTTGAATTTAAGTGGGATAATTCTAATAAGAAAATAACTCTAATCTACCAAGAAGATGAATTGGCTTCCATTGACCCGGAGACTCAAAGCAGACCTCTTATCCCATCAGCGGCCAAACATTTGAGAGGTGGTGAGGAGTTTAATTTTACTGGTATTCGTCTCGGAGAGGCATACAAGCAAGCTGCAATATCAAAGTTGCGTGAGAAAGCTACGGATTGGCTTGCTTTTTATTCGCAAAAAAGGGTAAAGTTTACTCTTGATGTGGATTATCGTTATATGAGGGAAAAAGGTGGCTTAGAGTGTGGGGATTTGATAACTGTAAGCATACCGTCTCGTAATATCAGTAGAATCATTCGTATTGTTTCCACAGAAAAGAATCTGAAAACCGGAAAGCTGTCGTGTGTCGTATCAAACTATCTAACAGAGAAATGGGAAGATAAGATAGAAGGACAGATAAGTTCTATGCAGGCCACTATAAACGGCGGTGGTGGAAATGGTAGTGTTACGGTTCTGGAAAAGTATGATGAAAGACCTTTTACAGATAAGAATGTACTCTCATCGCTTCGTACGTTGAAGGAAATAGCGGACAATGCAGTAAGCAAAAAGTTAAACGATACAGCAGCGGGGTTAATAACATTTTTAAAAGGCATTAAACTTGGAGATTTCGTTCAAGGTAAATCAGGAGCCAATATTGATGATTTAGGGAATGCTGAATTTCTGACTGCTGTTATTCGGGAGCTACTTCGCAGTACCAAGTTTGTAGATGGATTGATTGGTGAAGGCTGGCAGATATGGATAGACCAGCTTACCGGATTAAGTCATCTCACTATAGATAAAGCTACTATCCGGCAATCATTGGTAGCCCTTGAACTACTAATACAGAAAGTGCGTAGCATAGGCGGTCAGTTTATCGTTTCTGCAGCTAACGGAAAAATAAAGGATGTTATTCGCCAAGGTAATAACTACCGCATCCTTTTTGAGCAGGAATGTGATTTTATGGTCCATGACTTGATGCGTTGCGCTGTTACTAGTGGTGCGTCTCGCAAGGCTTATTGGGTGGAAATTGCTTCGGCCGATGTAAACGGCGTTACAGTACCTGTTTCCGAATTTGGTGGTGTAGCCCCAACTGTAGGCGATGAGTGTGTATTGATGGGTAATACAGAGAATAAGTTACGTCAGAATCTTATCAGTATATCGGCTACAGAAGACGGACAGCCTCGTATCGATATTTTGGACGGAGTAAAAGCCAAGAACTTCAACGGATGTTTGCGCTGTCGTTTCGGTAATTTGGATGGTATTAAAGATAGTTCCTTTCCCGCCGACAAACAACCTAAAGGAAATGGGCTTTATGGCGATAACGTATATTTGAAAGGTACATTTGTCTTAATGACCGGTGAGGATATATTGACACGCTTTGAGATTACAGAGGGGAAAATACATTCAGCGGTAGAAGGCTTGCGCCAAGAAATACGTGAGGAGCAGAGTTATTTTGATAACACTTCTTTCGCTAACGGTATGGAGAAATGGACAACAGGGAAGAATGCAACTTTGCTGACATTGGGTGGAAAGTGGATATGGGCGAATAATGGTCCTTTGTCGACAAAACCGGGAGGTCATGCTGAAATACGCACAGACGGAAAGATACCATACGCATATATCCGAAACAGCTACATTATGCAACGGTTGGAAGATTTTCGTTTAGTGCCGGAATATAAGCAAACCAATAGTGAGGGGCTGAAAGTACCAGGAGTTGTGTATTTGTCTTTTACATATCGTGTAGTCAAAGCTGGTAGTTTGAAGATTGAGTTTGTTAATGCCGATAAAACCGGATTTGAAGATTTTGCCATGTTCGGATATGAGGAAGAACTTCCAGTATCCAATACCGAGAGGATGTTTACGTTTGATGGATTGTGGAATGGTACAGGCGATTTCAAGCTTTCTTTCACAGGTGTCATTTATATTTCTTTGCTGGTATTCTCCACAAATAAAGTGGATGCACTTACCTACAAATATCGAACACTATTCGAACAATCGGAACGGTTGGTAAAGATTTCGGCAGCGGTCTTTGATAAAGATGGTAATGCGCTAAAAGAAACAGGCCTTGTTATAAAGCCTGAAGGTTCCGGTCTGTATGCGCAGGACAATACAGGAAAGATTGCCCTTATCGGGGTGAGCGTGGAGGAAGAGGACGAGTACGGAAATACCGTGAGCAAAATCAAGCTGACTGCCGACCATATACAGTTGGAGGGACTGGTAACGGCCAACGGCAACTTCAAGATACTGGAAGATGGCAGTATTGAAACGACTAACGGTAAGTTTACCGGAGAGATAGACAGCAACAAAGGGAAAATCGGCGGCTTTGAGATAGGGAACGGTCGTATCGGTTCTGTGGCCGACTCTCACGGGAGCGGTGGCGGTCTTGCCATTTATGATGATTTTTTCCGTGTCGGCGGCAGCAAAGGATATGTGATGTTCGGTGATGATGTGATACCGTCTTCTGCAGGAGGAGCTTTTACCGCTGTCGGTCGTATCGTGAACTCAGCCTCCAATATATACGGGAATTACGGCTTCGACCAAGCGAACTATGGATTGTTTATAGATGTTACCGGCGGTACGAAAAACTACGGCATCAGCAGCAATGCGGCATTACTTGCCCCGGCGTTTATCAATACGAAAGCCAAGCTGCTTACCTTCGGAAGTGGAAACTACACGGTCGATTTTTCGCAGCATAACATTATCCTCATGTATTACAACCAACCGAATTATAATGCTGTGGAAGTGACTCTACCGTCGGAGAGTTCTGTTGCATCCCAGTTCGGTCTTCGCTATTTGCCGTCCGATTTTGCCGCAGTAGTCACACTTCGTGTCAGACCTGGTTCAAAGGATATAATACTAAAAGGAATTTATAACCACAACGAGGATATGCAGGATTACAAGATGGCCTCCGGAGACTCCGTAATGGTGCTTATAACCAAGGCGGACGGTTTCCGTTACCAGATATTGAATCATTCATTATAAAAGCAGAATATATGAAAAAGTTAGATTTTAGGAATTTCAGCGTCCCCACCGGAATAACCCGTCAGACGAGGGAGGTTTTCGACGCACGCGAGCAGATAGCCGATTTGCTGTATACGCGTGTCAGTGGCATTAAGGCTCATCGGCTTGCATTCAAGATTTTTGAGAGTACCAGCGAAACGGAGTTCAGTGATGAGGAGATTGATATGATACGCATGGCGGTGGAACGCTATTGTCTTCCCAATGTGATAGATGCCTTGGATGAAATTTTGAGTGAACTGGAAGCCGATAAAACCGAATAGCAATATGGCAGAAGGAATAAATATTGAACAGATTGTTCAGGAGGTACTAGACCGTGTACTCCAATCTTCTACCGGTGTGGAGGATATGGAGACTGTAACCTCGCTTACCGGAGTGAAATCACTTCCCGGTCAGAAAGGGGATAAACTGGTAAATGTTCCTTTTGAACTGATAAGTAAGGTCGCGAATGATGCTGTCTCTTATACACATCTCCGAGCCCACGAGACTAGCGCTCATCTC
>ENA-OXVI01000804-OXVI01000804.1-human-gut-metagenome-genome-assembly--contig:-NODE-804-length-6486-cov-8.11585_pt1 | contig 6486 bp, 7 predicted proteins | sample MGYA00249573_ERZ652689 | MGnify/ENA primary metagenome ERZ652689 (study PRJEB26925, sample SAMN05826982) | human gut metagenome | biome: ENVO:2100002; feature: ENVO:00000062; material: ENVO:00002003... | reverse complement strand
CGAGATGAGCGCTAGTCTCGTGGGCTCGGAGATGTGTATAAGAGACAGTCCCACTGCTCTTTGGAATACTGCTGCTCACCCATACACATATCCGATACAGAGATCAGATGCTTGGACAGCATCCCCATAAGTGCTGCTCTCGGCGTGGTATTCAGCACCACTGCTGCCTTCTTGAAATGCGCCAGCCTGTCCACTGCCGTATTCTTCACTGCTCTGGGAGCGTACTCTGCTCCCTTTGCCACCAGCATGGATTTACAACGATCCGTCTGCCTGATGATCACTTCATTGAACTCTTTCTGATTCATGCCCTTTCCTCCTTCGCTTTCGATGTTCTGCTTTTCTTAGGTGCCTGCTCTGCCTTTTCCGTATTGGATTTCAGCTTTGATTTCACAGACTCCTTTACCTTTGACAGAGTCCTTTTCTTATCAAGATCCTTCAGGACCTTGTCAACAACTACCTTTAATTCCGGGTTGGCAGTTTTCTCCTGTATCTCAGGTACAACTGGAATAAAGCCCAGATCCTTTGCACCCTCTGCAATTTTGTCCATAAGCTCCTGTGCAAACGGACTTGGTGCTTTTGCCGATTCCTGCACCTGGTCCTTATCTGCCATCAGCACTTCCATCTTCTGGTCAATCTGATAGATGAACTCCGACGCTGTTTGGCGGATCTTATCAAGGGATGCTTTCAGCTCCGGTGTTTCCTTTCCCTCTGACCAGCCCGCGACATAAGAAAAGGAATAGTCAGAAGTGTTGATTCCGTAATGCTGGCATACTACATATGCAACACTCTCAGCCTCCACTTCTTTCCCATTCCTTGAAATGTCTTTTGCCTCCGGCACATTATCCTTGTCATGCAGTTTCTGGTGTGCCATTTCATGAAGCAGTGTCTTTATGGTCTGTACTTCACTCATGCCATCCTGAACCACAATTTTCTTGTCTTCCAGATGATAGAATCCCTTGGCATCTCCATCAATCAGCTCAAAAGATACCGGAACCGGGCTGATTTCCTGCAATGCCTGCAAAAGTTTTGGATATCCTTCAATATTTCCCACCAGTTCAGACGGACCGATGGCAGGAAGTTCTTTTCCGTCTGTCTGGGACAGGTCAAATGTCTTTACCACCTTGAATGCCCGGATCGTGACTTCCACTTTCTCCTTTACCGGTTCTCCGTCAGCATCAAATACCGGTCTTCCCTTTTCATCCAGTTTTGTCTGTTCTCTCTCGATCTTATAAGGTGCCGGGGCAAGGATGCTGATTCCCTTTTCTCCCTTTTTCACATACCGCCCCATCTGCTTCCAACCGGTAAAACTCTGGCACAGCTGTGCATCCGGTTTCTGCATCATGATCAGAAGTGAATTGTTTACGGAATATCTTGGAAATTTTGCCATCGTGTCAAGAAACTGCTTATATCTGTCACTCTGGAACACCTCCACAACTCCCTTCTCCAGTTTGTCAGTTATCTGCTGCAATTCATCCGTCCGCTTATCCCTGGACTCCAGCCAGTCGATTTTCTTCTGTATGCTGTCGGGGATCTGTCCCACAACTTTTACATCCGGCATCTCATGGATCAGTGATGCAATCATCTGTTGTGCCTGCCAGTTGTCTGCAATCTCCGGTATATAACGAAGCATATCCATGTCAATCCTTCTCCCGATCAGTACATCCATCTCCGTATATTCATCCGGATCCTTTGGATCAGCCGCCCTGATTCCGATTGCCGGAACTCCGTGCATACGCTCCGGTGGAATAGCTTTGAATTTTGCTACCGCCTCTGCCACACTCTTGATATTCTCATGAAATTCACCCATGCTGTGAAATTCCATGCATTCCGCAACCGTAAGCGTGATTACCTTCTTCTCTTCTTTTACAGCTGTATTTTCTGCCACTCTAAATCCCTCCAGTTCTATATCTTCCAGATTTTTTGTCAGCTTCAATGACGCTAAAGGCATCTGGTTTTTCTCCTGAAATGAATAAAATTCATTTCCAGGTCCCACTATGATGTGGTCCACCAATTTAACACCTATCAAATCACAAATCTTATTCATTCTGTCAGTCAGACCTATATCTTCCACACTTGGAACCAGTCTGCCGGACGGATGATTATGGACCAATATGATAGCCGCTGCATTAGACAAAATGGTACTCTTAAGAATCTCCCTTGGATGTGCAATCGACTGGTCAAGAGCTCCTATACTTGCAATATTTATATTGATTGGTCTCATGTCAGCCCGCAGATTCACAACAGCAACAACTTCCCTGTCATAATCCCGAAACGTATCTGCCATAACTTTTACTGCTGCCGCCGGACCGTTCATAGGTTCCTCACTGAAAAGAGGCGGCATTTCCACCATGCGGATAGCCACCTGATTCAATCGATGCATTTCTTTTTTCTCCGGTTCCTGTTTCTCCATGCCGGCATAAAATTCCTGTTTCGGACGAATTCCGCTAATGTTCATCCTCCGCTCCTTCCCCAACAGGTATGTTCATTGTAAACTCCCTGTTTTTCATACTCCTGAGCTTGTCCAGCAAAGATTCTTTTGTAGATGTCCTCTCATGCTTGGAAATCTTCTGCAATCCCTTCATATATCCCAGATATCTGCTTTTTCTTGCCATACTACCGCTCTCCTTTCTCTTTTTGCTGTCCCTGTTTCTTCGGAACCCTGGTCGCTTCTTTTTTCTTTTCATGCAGATCTGCTATCACAGAATCCTTGGGTTCTGCCCTCTGCATCCTTTCCTTTATCCTTCTTATCTGGTCTCTGGTAAGCGGTTTCTCCACGATACTCCTGTGGAGGATTTTCCCAATCGGAAGCCATGTGACATCCTTTCCAGCCTTTTCCTGCTCCATAATGAACTTCATATGGGATGCGGAAAACTTAGGGTTCATATAATGTTCCATGTTCAGGTCTGCTTTTGCTGCTTCAAAAAGCACTCTTCTCTGTGCCGGCTTGAATTCCTCCAGTCCTCTGCCGGCATCTTCCAGTGCCTCTTCCACACGAATGGAAGCTACAGACCGCAATGCATAATCCACTTCAACAAATCCGCTGTTATAGTCATCCAGTGCTTTCTGAAATCTTGCTTTTTTCTCTTCCGGTGTTAGCTGGTCAAACTCTTTCTCTGCCATAGATTCCTCCCATTGAAAAAAGGCAGCCTCCCGACTGCCTCATTCCTGTAATCCTATTCCTCATCTGCTTCGTCCATCTGGATATCCTCTTCCATGGAAATATCCTCATCGGTATCCTGGTCTGATACAGACTCTTCCTCAATGTCCATATCTGCAAGATAATCCTCGTCATCATCACTGTCGAAGTAATCTGCATCCGGATCCGGTGCATCCGCTTTCTTCTTGCCCTTATTGGACTTCATATACATAAATCCACCGATTCCTCCAACCGCTGCAAAAAGGACTACTGCCATGATTCCGGTCACATTTTTACTTTTCTTTCCGGTTTCAGATGCTTTTGCCTCTTCCTTCGGCTCCTCAGAGATTTCTTCCGTAGTCTCTGTACCTTTGACCTCTTCTGTCTCTTTCTCCGAAGCAGTCATGCCCTGGGAATTCATATAAGATTCCACCTCATCATCCTCCATGAGCTTCAAAAGGTCTGATTCATCAACAAGATTCAGGAAATGCACGGTCTCTGTTCCCTTATCGTCACGGTCAATGATAATATAGAAATAATTGCCGGACTTGGTTGTAACCGTAATGAACTGCTTGCCACCTGCCTTAATGGAGCCATAATCATCCACCAGGTTCATATTTCCATCAGGTGTAAGAGGGCCATAACTCTCCTCGGCTGTCTCAGTGCATTCCTCTGAACCTTCTACATGTGCATCCACCCCCTGGCAGACATTGTAATCATAAAGGCATACTGCACATTCCTCATTGATGGAATCCTGTGAGCATTTTTCCTCACAGATGCATTCCGCTTCCTGACTCTGTGCAAATACAGTAACCGGTGCCACACCCGCAACGGCTGTCATTCCGATTACCAGACCTCCCATAATCCTTGCTGCGATCACGTTTTTCAAATTATTCATTCTCTTCATCTAAGAAATCCTCCTCTTCCTTATCCATATCTGTCTCATTGTCTTCATCCGGTTTCTTACCGGATGTATCTGCATTCACGGCTCCGGGCATCGGAACCTGTCCGCTGAGCATTTCCTGTAACCTGCCACTGTTTGCAAGCTGTAAGAACTGTGCCAGCTGTTCCGGTGATAAATTGTAGGATGCAACATCACTGACGATCTGCTGGTTTTCCTCTTCTTTCAGCTTTGCTTCCAGCTGCTTTACCTTTGCATCCGCTGCCTCTCTTTTGGCTACTGCCTTTTTCAGATCCTCGCGGAGCTTGTCTAACTTTGCATACATAAGCGCTCTCCTTTCCTTTGTGACAGCAAAAAAGCCACCACTTTGGTGACTTTCGCTGCATTTATAATTACTGGATTCTTCCATAGCAATAGGCATGTGCCCTCCAGTATGGCGTATCATATGACGCATACTGGATTGGATTGCCACAGTGAATCATGATCTTATTTACCGGATCGACTACGATACCCACATGGGATGCTCCGGCTGTGTTATAGGTTCCCTGGAAAAAGACCAGATCTCCCGGTTTTACATCGGAAGCTACCACCCTTGCGGTTGCATTCTTCCAGCCATTTGCCGTAAGTCTGCCATAGTTCCAGCCATTTCCACAATTATTGATGACATAGCTCACAAAACCGGAACAGTCAAAACTTGTACCTGGTGAGGATCCTCCCCATACATAAGGATATCCAAGATACTTTTCGGCTTCCCGGTGCATATTGGAAAACTGCTGGTTCGTCAGGTATTCTCCCGGTACGGCATATCTCTCATATTCCTCTGATACACCCGGATTTGCATATACATTATCCCCGAAGATATCCGGCTTGTTGCCCCTGGTCTCCAGAAGCAGCGTATACCGTTCCATCTGATCCTGCGTCAGATTCAGTGCACTGACAGCTGCGGATATTCCATTGTTGGTCAGCGTTGTATTCAGTATCTTGTACTCATACTCCACTTCAACCTCATAGGGTTCATATACCTCATATGGAACTGACACGGTATAGGTATAGGATTCAAGATGACCATTTACCAGGCGGTATCCGGTTCTTTCCTCATCCCGGTAATGTGTCACATAATGCCATCTGGTCTCTGTCCTGGTTCTGATCTCCACAACTTCCGTTGATGTCAGCGTATACTGATAATCAAAGATGGTCTGTAATTTTGACTGAACCTCTGACGGTGTATAGTCCTCATACAGAACCGTCAGCAGTGCCGCCAGTTCAAAAGGATTGTGGGATATCTCTGAAAGTGAATAATTGTATTCGTCATATCCCGGATGATCTGTCTCAATGCTGTCCACCTTATTCTGCAGCGCCGTCTCAAGTGCCACATAATCTGCTTCCACCTGCCTGATATCATCATCCTCTGCGGTAAATGAAGTTGCCACAGTTCCACTGTTTATGCCGCTTCCAAGAGCAGAACAGGATGTCAGAGCTCCTGATAATACGAGAACAACAATCAGAATTGCCACCGCTATGATCATGCCGATCGGATGGTCTTCACAGAATTCTTTCAGCATCTCTGCAAGCCTTCCCATCAGGTCCTCCGCCCGATCTGTCAGCTTTTTGCTTATCTTTCCTGCTCCGTTTGCAGCTTCCTTTGCCTGCTTCTTTGCTGCCGCCTCAGCAAATTCCCTCTGCATCAGCTTTTTGCGTGTTTTCTTCACGGTAGCTGACATGGTGCTTTCTCCTGCCTCTACGGCTTCTTTCGCTCCTTTTGCTCCCTGCACGGCATCCAGATGGTCACTGCGGTTATGGATTTTGGAAGAATATTTCCTTGCCTGTCCATGTTCCCGTACTTTTCCAATACCTGCTTCCACTGCTTCCAGTCCTGCATTCAGGCTGTCCGTTCCACTGTTGTCATCCTCATTTTTAATCGTGATTTTTCTTACTGTGGCTGCAACTGCCTGATTTTTATATATCCTCCTTCTCCCCTGCTTCTTCATGCTGCGAAGTTCTTTTGCTTCGCTGACTGAAAGCGAATTATCCTTTTTCCCATACCGGATCTTATCACGGTAACTCCTGGCTGCCGATGAATCATTTTTCAGCTTTTTGCCGTGGCTTTTCCCTGCATGGATATCCGGATTCACTTTTTTCTTCCGGGTGGACTTCTTAGCAGAATTCCTTGTATATTTTTCTTCATTCATGCTCTATCCTTTCCGAAGAAACAACCTCTACGCTGACTGTTCCTTCTTTGCATCAGCCACTTCGGACAGTCTGGTTGTCATGATACGGTAAAGTTCCGTATTTGCCGGGAATCTGTCCACGAATGGAAGGATCACATTTCCATAGAATAAAAGCCCTTCGCCTTCTCCCGAATGTGTTACATACGAAAGCTGGTGAGGGCTGATATTTAACTGCTTAGCAAGGATCCTGTCTCTTATACACATCTCCGAGCCCACGAGAC
>ENA-OXVI01000800-OXVI01000800.1-human-gut-metagenome-genome-assembly--contig:-NODE-800-length-6502-cov-16.277_pt1 | contig 6502 bp, 14 predicted proteins | sample MGYA00249573_ERZ652689 | MGnify/ENA primary metagenome ERZ652689 (study PRJEB26925, sample SAMN05826982) | human gut metagenome | biome: ENVO:2100002; feature: ENVO:00000062; material: ENVO:00002003... | reverse complement strand
GAAGCTAACGTTTATGATAACTTTAACCCTAACTATTATAATATATCTGATTTTACTCTTCCTAATGGTAAAAAAGACAAAAGAGGTCTACCAATACCAAAGGCAAGATGTCAAGTCATTAACTATGAACTGTGGGAAACAGGTTATCTTTACACTTCATCAGCTACATTGACCGTTTCGGTAGAAGTTGGCGATATTGTTCAAATACTTTTTCCTGAAGTTGTTCCAATTGAGGAAGCTCCAGGTAAAAAGAAAAAGCTGAATTTAGATATGGTTTACCTTGTGATAGATGTAGATGAAAGCAATAAAGCTACATTAAAGAACTATTTTTGGGCAATGATTGAAAGTCTTGATGTTCCAAATGCAATAACTAAAACGACAAACTCCGCTATCATTGACTATTTGATTGACCCTAATAAGAATGATTTAATGAGTTATGGCTACTTTTTCAATTCAAGTATCTTTGCTGGAAAGGCTACGATTAACCGAAAAGCGGAAACTTCATCAGCTCATGACGTAGCTAAGAGGATATTTTCCAAAGTTCAATTTCAACCCACTACAACTATTCAACATGATTCATCTGAAACAGACCCCAGGAACTTGTTATTTATTAACTTCGCTTCTAGGAGTTGGAACAGAAATAGAATCACGACAAGGGTAGACTTTAAGCAAAGAGTGGCAGTAGAAACCGAAACAATAGTAGAGCGTTCAGCTTATAATTTCGCTGTTGTGTTTATCAAAAATAAGGAAGCAGACGACTACATAGACCCTCCTAAAATGTACACAGCAAAAAATAACGGCGATGTCATTGATTATAGCACTTATCACGGAGACGGAACAGACTTGCCAGATGTAAGGACAGCAAAAACATTATTTTATGATAGAGATGACCATGGAAACCCTCCTGATATGTCTACTGTTAAGGCTGAAATTTCTCCCTCTACAATCGTCACAAGATTAATCTTTAACCAAAATGAACTTTTACCACTATATGTCAATGACTTGGTAGATATATGGTATGAGGGTAAACTATATTCGGGTTATATAGCAGACAGAGTTAAAACAGAGTTCAATGATAGACTTATTTTTGTAGAAAGTGGAGACAAGCCAAATGTTATATGAGTATGTTGCTACTTATGGCGACAAATATAGAATAGATAGCTTCACAGGGTACAGAGAGCTACGTAAAGACCACTTAGAGTTATTGAATGGTAAAGTGTACTATAATAGTGAAAACTCTCTTAGAATCGAAACTACGCTCTTGTACGAAGTCGGCCAATTTGTATCAATTGGTGGTTATCCTTATGGCGGTAGAAAATTTAGATTGTTGGAGCTATCAATTACTGATAACCCAGTTTTAGATAAAGCAAAGATAATTTCAAGAAAGGTTAAAAATGACAATTAAAAACTTTACATTTTTCAGTCCGAATGGTACAGAGTTTCCGGTAGGTTCAAACAATGACGGAAAGCTATACATGATGTTGACAGGAATGGACTACGGAACTATTAGGCGCAAAGACTGGACAAGTCCGTTAAATACAGCTCTTAATGTACAATATACTAATACTTCAATTATTGCTGGAGGTAGATATTTTGAACTATTAGACGAAACGGTAGCGTTAAAGGGCAATTCTGTAAACTATATTCATGCAAATATCGACTTAACGCAAACAGCACACCCTGTAAGTTTATCGGCTGAAACTATAAATAATAGCAACCATGTCGACTTAAATAATAGTTCTGGTGTCCTAAAGGTTTTGATTGATATCAGAACGACTGATGGTTTAGGGGTAATCAGTTCTGAAATACCAAAACAAATAACTACATTGGACGAATTAGCAACAAAGACAGCTAAAATTGAAGACTTGACAGTCAAAGGAGATATCAAGGGCTGGACTAGCGTTTCAATGCAAAACGTAGCTAGTGCAACTCTTCAATATAAAAAAATTAACGGTGTCATTTGTTTACGTGGTTCAGGAAACTGGGGTGCCTTTAAAACAAATTCTACAAAAGTTGTCGGAAGTTTGCCACCAGAAGTAAGACCAACTGATAACATTCAATTTGAAATGACAACACAACGTGCAAATAACAACAATAAACCAATGGAACTACAAATAGATACTAACGGTACGATAAGCGTATGGAGTTACTCTGCTGGTTCAGGTAACTATGGCGGTATCGTAGGGACATATTTACAATAGAAAGCAAAACATAATGATAACGAAAATGATTTTAATAACTATCTTGATTTTAGCTATTTTATTTGCTACATGGGTTAAAGATAGAGAAGCAATGAACCCACCTTTCAAGCATAGACTTGTAATTGACTTAACTGTGATATTCTCCCTGTGGGTTTTATATGCAGTCTTTCACTTTACACAAACACCCTCAACTTCTGATATTGCAGAAACTGTAATTAATGTAGGTTTGTTATACTTTGTAGGACAATTTATTTATTTGATTGCAAAAATCAGTCCTATGTTCGACGGTTTGGTTAAACTTATCAAAAAGAATGGTGTAAGTATTCCTGAAGTAGAGGAAGAACAAACGGAGGATAAAAAAGAATGAATATAACTAATGCTGGGGTACGTGGTTATAATCCTACTGGGGTTATAATTCACAATGACGCTGGGTCAAATGGTGCTAACACTGGTTTCTATAATAGTTGGTTACCTAATCACGATCCAGAAAATGGCTTTGCACACGTTTATATCGCTTCAGATGGACGATTACAGGCTTCTGATTTCTCTAATATGGCATGGCATTGTGCTAACTCATACGGTAATGCAAATTATGCTAGTTGGGAAGTGTGCCAATCAGAGGGCGATTTAAGTCAGTTCTTGAGGAATGAACAGGCGGTACTAGATGACGTAGCTAAGTACATGAAACAGTGGGGCTTAACTCCTAATCACGATACTGTGAAGCTACATCAAGAACTATCATCTACTTCATGCCCTAGACGCTCCGTAGAAGTACATGGAGGAACAGTAGAAAGCTGTCGTTCATACTTTATCACAGAACTAAATAAACGCCTTACAGGTAAAAATACAAATACAGAAAAGAGAAAATACAAAATGTTTGCAATTTATTCAGACGGTTCTAATAAACAACTTTATATCCTCAACGTAGCCACAGGCAAAGAAAATAAAATCACTAATGACGAACGTAAAGCAATTCTAGCTGATAACGTTATGAAAGAAATGGTGGTTGACTTCGGCAAAGCAAATCGTACATCACTCGGAAAATCTAACGAAGCACTTAAAAAATTCCGTTAATATAAAAAAAGACAGCTTTATAGCTGTTTTTCTTTTGTAATTGAGCATATTTTAAAGAGGATATACCTACTTTCTATTTTTAATTAATTTATTTTGTTTATTTGGTTACTTTTGTTATTTCATAACCCAACAATAACTTGTTATTCTCCTTTATGTGTACGTGAATTATAATATGCTTTCGCCATAGCTATGTCTTTATTATTTGCTTTCATATTTTTAAATGACTTAATAACTTTATAATCGCCCTGTGTATTAATTTCAATTAAACGCATTTCAAATAAAGGAACAAGCCTATACATTGTTAATACAAACGCAAAATCATTATTTGCTTCTTCTAGCGTGTCGCTTGTTTTATAATAATCTCCGTCTATTGCGTTATACCAAATTTCATAGTTCATGCTATCCTACTTTCTGTGTTTCAGTTGCTTACCTGATTAATGGCTTCAATAATATTATTGCCAGTATTTATTAGAATTTCATCACTTACAGTTACATTCTTTCTTGAAAACAGTTCATTCTCAATCTTCATAAAGTGCATCGCTTTAGCTAAAAATTGAGCTGATGACTCATAATATAATGTTCCTAGTTCATCATCTGAAAGCTGTGTTAAATCATCATTAGCAAAAGTTGTAAGTTTTCGCTTAATCTCTTTGCCGTTGTCATCTTCTTCTACGTAAAAACGTCTCATCTATTCATTCCTTTAATTTAAAATTTTTCAATAATATACCGTTTAGATCCTAACTCAAGGCTTACTAGATAATTATTAAAAGGGTCTTTTTTGTTCAAGTCGTTAGCAATCTTTCTAGCTGTTGACCGTGGATATTTTGAACTATTAATCTTCCGTGTGTACTTGTGTAATATTATCTCATTACCTCTCTTTGCATTCTACGCTTCAATCGTTGCTTATATAGATACTCTTTACTTGGTTCTAAGTTAGACAATAACTCATCTAATAAGTCAAACGCTTCTCCGTTATCTCCTACGCTATCAATCTTTTTAAGTGTAAGCTCGTGCATTTCATCATCATTAAAAAACATAGTAAGATAAGGGAATGCTACGGTATTCGGTAAACTCAAGCGTGTTTTAGTAATGTTTAAGTTCGGCGCTTTACCTGTTTCATCTTTAATTTTTAACTCAAGCAGACTCATTCTACTACCTTGCTCTTTTAGCTTGCTGGTGATTCTTTCATATAATTCTTCGTTTGTCATTATGCTATAACCTCAATTATTTCTGTATGCTTTTTAACTTCATGTCTTTGTTCTTCTGGAAGCAATTCATTCCATTTTAAAGCCTCTTTTTTATTATAAAACTTACGTGTTTTAATTTCTTTTTCCAATATCCAAGATACTGTGTAGTATGTAAATTCGTCTTTCATTATCCAATTACTCCTGTCTTTATATTTAGTCTTTGCTGACTTGATAAGTGATATAAATTGCACCACTTACAGTAATAAGCTCTAACTGGTATCTTACCAGCTTTCTTTTTATTATGCTGTGCATTTACTATTGAATATAAAGCACCCATTTTTGTGTATTTGCGTTTTTTACACATATTATTCACTAGCTTTCTTAATCATTGCTTGCTCATAAGCTATAATCGTTCCTTCAAACATAACACTTTGGATTTCTCCTTGTTTGATAAACCCTTTTTGTTCTAATTGAATCACTTGTTTTGTTAATCCTTTTAATGTAACTGCTATTGCTACTTTAATTTTGTCCTTAGGTTTTCTGTTAAATAATTTCATTTGTTTTTTCACCAAAACTTTCTATTTTCGTGTCTTCGTAATTAATTATCAAAAACACTCCATTCATTTATCGTAAATAATTCAAAGCCATTTAGCTTGTCTTGCTTTTCAATTGCTACCTGCTTATTATCTTGCTCTCTTAGCAGTTCAATTATAGGTCTACCAATATCAAACCACTTGACGACTGTATTAGCTTTAAGGCCGAAATACTTAGCACATTGAGCTTTACAACTAAAGTGTAGTTCTTCTTCTGTAATAGGGTTATAAGCTATTATTTCCCTATCCTTTCGCATTGCCATTATTTGACCACCTTTCTATAAGACAATAGTATCAAATTATCTTATGTCTGTCAAGAATAAACTTTAAACCTCTTCAATAAAATGCAAATATCTTTCATTTATTCTTCTGTGAAAGTTGTATTGATTCCATATTCGTTGACGATTTGTTGTTTTCTAGTTGTTAATACTATCATTGTTTTGTTCTCCTTCATTTCTATAAGACTATAATATCAAAAAAAGTTCATACTGTCAAGCATAAACTCTTTTTACTTTCATTATTCTACTTTCCTTTTAAAATGTTGTAAATGCTTAGCTACTTCATGTTTATCAATTTCTTCTTGTGTCCAAAAATAACGTTTTTGATTAGGCGCTTTAAGGAAAAATTCCAGTCCAATATCTTTTGCCAAATAGCCGTTTCTATCATGAGGCTCTGGAATACAGATATAAAATAACTCATCTTCTTCTACTTCCCATTTATCACGGTTCAACAATAACCATAAGTGAACTGCTTTAGTATACCCACTTAATCCAAATACTTCTAAAATATCTTTATATTTCTTTGTATCGCCAAGTTCTACTTCTTTAAACAATTTGTCGAAAATCTCTCTGCCAAAACGTTTACTATATATTGTGTCATCAGTATCTAATGTTTGATGTTCTTCTAGCCATTCGTTTAACTCTTTAGAGATAATAATTTTTTCTGTCATTTTATTCGCCTTTCCATTGTTTAAAATCATCAGCAAGTTCTTGTATAAAGCCTATAATATCTTCAGTAGTGTAGTATGTGAGCTTATTCTCGTTACTTAAGCTAGCTAGTTCTCCTGCATAGTCTAGAGCCTTGTTACGGTCTTTGTCGTAGCTCTCGCCCTCTTTCTTGCCAGCTCTTACTAGATACTTTAATACCTGCATTGTATACCAACCTACAAGCTCTTCGTAGTTAAAATTATGTTTCAAGTATTCATTAAGTTCCACACCATATTCGTTGGCATAGTGCTTATTTTCTTTAAAATTCATTAGATGTTACCTCCAATCCATGCAATAAGCAACGTCGCAAGCATACCTATCCAAGTGATAGCGATAAGTGTAAAGCCGACACCTGCAACCATCATTAAAGTTTTTACTGTATCTTTCATTTTGTCCTCCTATATTTATAATTACATTCTATCAAATTGCTTTTACTTTGTCAAATATTAACTGTTTTTAAC
>ENA-OXVI01000781-OXVI01000781.1-human-gut-metagenome-genome-assembly--contig:-NODE-781-length-6621-cov-18.9558_pt1 | contig 6621 bp, 8 predicted proteins | sample MGYA00249573_ERZ652689 | MGnify/ENA primary metagenome ERZ652689 (study PRJEB26925, sample SAMN05826982) | human gut metagenome | biome: ENVO:2100002; feature: ENVO:00000062; material: ENVO:00002003... | reverse complement strand
ACCCCACATACCAGCCGCCCCCGAGGGGTAAGGCCCTGCCTTTACAGGACGTATATTATCAATGAAGTAATTGTACACCCCTGCGGCAAAAAAAATCGGGCCGCGTGACCCGGGATCATGGCCCGCCCCCGAGGGGTAAGGCCCTGCCTTTACAGGACGTATATTATCAATATATTTATTGTACACCCCTGCGGCCATCTGTATAACGTGTTTTACACCTATACGGCGAATGGTGTGCTAGAATGTATAACGTGTTATACATATGATTGGGAGGTGCACCGTGGCAACTGCTACCGCGGCATTGAGGATGCCCGAGGACTTGGCAATCAGGTACGACCGTTTGGCGAAATCAACGGGACGCACGAAGACTTTCTACATGACAGAAGCGCTCGCTGCCGAGATTGACAGACTTGAGTACGAATACGGCCTATTGAAGAAGGTCGAGGATTACCGGGCCGGCAGGCTTGAGACCGTGACGCTCGACGAGCTGGAGGAAAGCCTTGGCTTGGCGGATTGAGATCGACAAGGACGTCCAGCGTTCGATGAAGAAGCTGGACAAGCAGATCGCCAGGAGGATCGTGGCGAAACTTCATGAGATTTCACAGCTCGAAGACCCGAGAAGCATGGGGAAGGGATTGACCGAGAACAAGTCAGGTCTCTGGCGCTACAGGGTCGGCGACTATCGGATAGTCGCCGATATCGAGGACGATGTTCTCGTCATCCTTGTTGTCGATGTTGACCACCGAAGCAAGGTCTACAGGACTCGCAGGTAGGCGGGTCGACACCGCTAACGAAACGGGGAGGGTTTTTGACCCTCCCCGTTTTTACGCTTGCCACCACGGACGCCCATCGTACGGACGACCGTCGAGCAGCCTGTCGTACTCGCGCGGCCCCGTCTCCAGCAGCTCCTTGGCGCGGTCTGGGTCATAGCGCACATCCCAGGGAGAGCAGTAATACCATGCGGAATTGCCTCCGTATCGGGTAAGCCGCCACCGAGCTTCGGCAATCGGAACGAAGCCGAGATCGCACCACTGGTAGGCGGTGTGGTCGCGGCGGCCCTCCTGCAAGGTTTCCTCATCGATGTGAGCCCCCCAACAACCGAGAAGGTCTTTGCGATGCTGTTCCGCGCGGGCGGCGCCCTCGATGCGCTCGCACTCCTCGGCGTCGCGCTTGGCCTTGGCGTCGGCGCGGCGGCGGCGGTTGACGGCTTCGACATCCTTCTTCGCCCAAGGGCGGGTCTGCTCGACGCTGTAAAACATCATGGTCTCGTTACCGTTGGGCGAGCGCCAGGAGCGCTCGACACCCTTCTTGAGCTGGCCTTTAAGCACGTGGCGGTGCTTCTTCTCCCATTGTGCAGCAGTGCGGTACTCGATTCCGTCGATGTTAATCATCGTCCTCGACCTCCTCGGTCAGATCGCAGTCGAGGTATACGCGCACGTACCCGCTCCCGCCGCGGTTGGGGTACTCGCGCGAACGCTCGAGCACGCACCCAGCCGCCTGCATCGCGTCGGCGATGCGCCGAACCTCGTCGGGCATGCCCTCAAGACGAACCCTGACCATGACAACCTCCTTGCCTTGAACCCTGCGCCACCATCCGTGGCGCAGCCTAAGCGTACGGCTCCAAAAAAGTCCGAAAAAGTCTAGTTATCGCAGGTCAGACGTGCCATCGCGCAGGCGCACATGCACGCGTATATTTACACGCGCGACCCCTCCAAAGTATTTTTTCGCCACTGCCGCGGCAGCCGCGAACGGTCGGGATGCCGCTGCGGGCGGCCGTTGCCAAAGCCGCCGCCAAGGTAGCTGAAGCTACCGTCCGGCGGCTAGTGCTTGGGCTTGTGGCCGCGGGGGCGTTTCTGTTCGGCCTGCGGCGGCTCGGGCTTGCGAGGCGCGGGGTCCTCGCCCGCGAGCCTCGCCCGCTCGTCAGCGAGCTTGCGGCGCTCGATGCCCAGCCCCGCGGCCTTGAGCAGGGGGCCGGACAGCATCGCAGCGCTGTTGCCGCCCTGCAGCTGGCGAATCTTGAGGTCAAGTGCGGCAATTTGCTCGTCAAGCTGAGCGATCATCTCCGCGCGGGTATCGACCTGATCCGCGGTGGCCATGGCCACGCGGCGTTGGGCATCGGCGGCCGCGGCGGCGGTGGCCATGGCCACGCGGCGGCGCTTGGCCAGCGCGCCCCTGTGCCTGCCCTGGGCGCGACCGCGCTTGGCCTTCTCGATGCGGCCGCGCTGACGCTCGAGCTCCGCGACTTCCCGTTGCAGCTGCTCGACCGCAACGCCCTCCTGCTGCAGCTCTGCGCGAAGGACCCGCAGGCGGGCGTTGCGGTCGCGTATCTCTTTATTCAGCTTGACGCGATCGGCGTGCCCGATTAGCCCGGTGCCGCCCTCGTGCACGGTCGGCTGCTCATCCAGCCCTCTATCTTTATTGCTGCGATGATCGATAACCTGCGCCGTGGTTCCCGTTGCGGCGGCGTGTGCCGCGAGGTGCCTGTTGGCGATCTCTGCCCAGGCCGCGCGGACGGCCGTGAGTTCGGCGCTACCGACGTCGCGCGCGGCCTGACCCGAGATACGGTGCATCTGCACCGGCCTCTTACTCGTGCGGTCCTTCGTGCCCAGGCCCTCGGCCTTCGCCTGCTTCATGGTCAGGCGGCGGCCATCCTTGAAGTTATATATCTTCTCCCAGCCATCTGCCTTGGCTGCCTTCCAATCGGTTGCGCGGATGGGCGCCTGCTGCCCATGTGCATCCTGGCACAGGTACCAGCACTGCCCCTTCTCGCCCTTGGTCCTCTGGATGAAGCCCTGAGCGCCAAGGTCGAGCGCAGAGACGAGGACGTGAGCGTGGGGGTTCCCGCCGCGGCCGTCATCATGTATCGCCCAGTCGCACGCCTTCGCTGGGAACATCCCGCAGAAGTCGCGCACGCAGGCGCGGCGGCCGTCGGCATCGAGCTCAATCGGCAACGCAAACTCATAGCGCAGCGCGACGAGCTCGTTGCCGCCGCCGCCCTCGGCCCATGCCCGCTCGGCCCCGTTCCAGAGCTCGCCGCGCCCGATGGGCGGCACGCCACCGGGCAGAGACAGACCCTCCTCGACGACGCGTTCCTTCCTGGCATAGTCGCAGAGCTGCCCCGTCCGCTCTTCCACAAGCGCCTGGCCCGACTGGTACGCGGCCTTCCTGACCGCGCCCGCCCCGGTGGCGGGCGAGCAGCCGCGGTAGTTCAGATGGAAGATGGCCATGCGAGTTCCTTTCAGGCAAGGGGCGCAGATGCGCCCCGCGCAGCGGCGCGGAGTGCCGTGAGCCGCGGTCGGCGAACGGTGCCCGCAGCGCGGAGTGCAAGGGAGCGCAGCGACCGCGCAGCCCGACCCCGTAGACGTGAGCCGTCTCAGGCGAACGGCTTCGGGGTCGGGCGTAGGGCCGTCTGCCAAGACCGCACGCAGTGCAGGACTTTTGACGCATCGCGGCAAAAGTACTGCCAAGTGCGCACTACCTCTGGTAGTGATATACCCAGCTCGCGAAATTTTACCGTGAGTATGGGTATATTTTGCTGCAAAGACAAAACGCCAACGAGCAAGGAAGGGCGGTCATTTATGACGGCATCCATCGACGAGCAGATTGCACGGAAGAGGGCCGCGGCCGACAAGCAGGCAGCTCGCGCCGCCGCGCTGAAGAAGGAGCTGAGGGACCTCGAGAAGAAGAAGGCCGCGGCCGAGCGGAAGGCCCGCACGCACCGCTTGGTCGAGGTCGGCGCGATCCTCGAGCAGACCGCTGGCATGACCTTCGACACCGAGGAAAGCCGCCGCGCCCTGTCCGTCGCGCTGACCGAGCAGCTGCGGTACACGGACGGCACGCCGTTCACCCGCGGCGGCCAGATCGCCGAGGCCGTCGGCATGCTGCTGGGGGATCGGAAATGAACGTCACCATCACTTTTAAAAACAAGGTCGAGAGCTACTACACCCGCGCCGACGGGTCGGCGGCACTGAGCAAGGACGTCCTCGAGCTCACCGCCGACGGCTCGGCGGCGGTTCTCTGGAGCCGCCTCGAGTTCGACAGGGGCGGCGGTGATGACGGGACCGAGCCCCGCACCGAGAGAGGCTTCAACCGCGAGGTGCTGCGCCTGCCGCCCGCCGCGGCGGTCGGCCCCGGCGGCAGCCTGGATGAGTTCTGGGATCGCGCCAACCAGTACTGCGGCGTGGCCGAGGTCGAGATCGACGGCAAGCTCGTGTACCCGTTCTGACCCTGCCGCCGCGATGAAAACCGAAGAGCCCCGCGGCCCCTTCGATGGGGCCGCGGGGCTCCCGCTATTCTCCCCCTGGGCCGAGCAGCTTCATGGCCATGCGGCCGCGACGCCACCACGGCGTCGCGGCGATCGCCTGCTGGCGCTCGGCGAGCGATGCGAGCTTTCCGGCGAGCTCCGCGACCCTTGCGTTGGCCTCGGCGAGCTGCGCCTTGGCCTCGGCCTCGGCGCGGGCGGCGCGGTCCCGCTCGACCGCAAGCGCCTCCATCAGCTCGGCGTTGCGGGACCGCTCGATTTCCAGTTGGGCGGCCAGGGAGTCGGCCAGGGAGTCCGGGGCGGGCGCCGCGGCCGCTGACTGACAGGACGGTTTCTCGGGGTTCTTCAGCGCGTCGGCGATAGCCGCCGCGGCGAAGTCATCGAGAATGTCGGTGTTCCCGTTTCGGGAAACGTGGTTTCCCAGTCCCAGTTTCCCGATGTAGTTAGCTATTGTTCGCTTGGAAACGCCCAGCTCAAACGCTATTTCACGCTTCGTTATGCCCATTGTTCAACCTATCGTCAATCGGGAACTTTTCCCGGGAATCATCGGGAATTTTCCCGGTGGTTCCCGATGATTTTACCGTTTCCCGTTCCCGTTTTTCCCGTTCCGATGGAGCTCTTTCTATGGGGAGCACCAAGGTTCCGTCGACGGCAGCGAACTCGAAACAGGTGCGGATGGCGTCCCTGAATTCAACCATCGCTGAGTCGCACGAACCATTCGGCCTTTCCGTCTCGACAACTTCCTCAGGCGCATCGTGAAGCCATTTGATGACGGTCGTGCGCGAGATGCCCAGCTCTCGGGCAATGGCGCTGTGGCTGGCGTCGGGGTGCGCCGCGGCGTATTCGCGGACGAGGTCGGACTTCGTCGGAGCCCCATCCTTATTGCGCCAGCTGCCGTTCGGATGGTCGATTTCGCGGACAGCATTCATAACTTCAACATGCTGTTTCTGCGGACGCCCGTTCCTCTTGTTTTTCGGCAGCTCGATAGCCGTACGCCGCTCTATGCGGTCACGGGTGAGCTTGTGGATGATGGGGTCGTAGTACGCCTCGATGGCCGCGAGCGCGTGTTCCTCGGTGAAGTGGTTGTCCTCGCGCTCGGTCAGGTCCTCAAGCGTCGGCACGAGCGCGAGCGCATCGGCCTCGAGCTCCTCGTACGGGATGCCGCACTTCTTTGCGTACGCCGCGAGCACGTTCAGGCACCAGTAGCGGTGGTGGTCGGTGGCCTTCGTCTTGACCTCGCCGAGCCACCAGTCGTACAGGTCGCGCTTGCAGGTCCAGCGGCCGGGTGCCTTGCCCTCGACGATGCGCGCCTGGTACCACTCCGGCCAGAGCTTCTTGGCGCGCTCGATGGGCGTACGCCCGGCGGTGCGCATGAGCTCGATGAGCTCGGCGCGGTCCTTGCCGCCGCGGACCCCGGCGTATCCCAGCAGGTAGTCGAGGCTGCATCGCCAAGGTTTCCCGTCCTCGCCGTTGTGGACGAACGCCACGGCCTCGTACTTGTCCTTAATCTTCGATCCCGCGGCCTTGCCATTGAGCTTCGTGGGAGTGCCGGGCATCCTGAAGGGCTGGTAGATGCCCTGGTGCTGGACGTCCTCGAGCGTCGAGACAGTATCGCGCCAAATGTAGTCAGTGAGCATCGCCTTGATCTCCTGCACGAACGGCACGATGCGCGGAATCAGCGGAATCGGCTGGTCAAGGACGTAGTAGAGGTGGAAGCCCGTACCCGAGTTGACGAGGAAGGTCGGTTGGGGGAGGGACACCCATTTGTCCGCGGCAAGCTTCGGGTCACGGCCGTTGCGGAACTGCTTCAGCATGTTCTTCAGCTCCTGCACGCCGACACCGTCGAGGTCGATCGCGAAAGCATGCAGAAACCGGGCGTTCTCGGCGACGCGGCTCTTGCCGAAAAACGACACGGGCGCGCAGAAGACGGACTCGTTCTTCCTATTCGAGTCGACAACGCGCTCCATCACGCCGTCCAGGTCGTCGGTCAACGTAAACCGCTCGACCACGGGGACGTCGCGCTTGCGGCCCGTCTTGGTCTTGACCGTCTTAGTCCTGTTGGTGATCTGGATGGCAATGCCGTTGGGATGGCCGCCGCCCTTCTCGTGCCACGGGACCTCCTCGCCGCGGGGCTGCAGAAAGCCCTCGGGGAAGATGGTCCTCCAAAAATCGTACGGGCTGACCCATTCCCAGGACGGATAGTCGGACAGAAGGATGTCGTTCTTTTCGATGTAGGCATGGCGCTGATCTGCCCACCAGGCGTCATCATGCTCCGGTTTCTTCTTGCGATCTGCCACCGAACACCACCCCACATACCAGCCGCCCCCGAGGGGTAAGGCCCTGCCTTTACAGGACGTATA
>ENA-OXVI01000705-OXVI01000705.1-human-gut-metagenome-genome-assembly--contig:-NODE-705-length-7037-cov-6.00115_pt1 | contig 7037 bp, 5 predicted proteins | sample MGYA00249573_ERZ652689 | MGnify/ENA primary metagenome ERZ652689 (study PRJEB26925, sample SAMN05826982) | human gut metagenome | biome: ENVO:2100002; feature: ENVO:00000062; material: ENVO:00002003... | reverse complement strand
CGTACAGGAAGCCCCTCGGAGCACACGCCCCAAGGGGCTTTCGCATACCCGAAACACTCACGACCCAAACCCACACACCCCCACAAAAACACCCGGGGCTTCTCGCACTCATGAGACCCACGTCCGGGACCATTCCCGGCCGGCCCCGCCGTCGGGGCCGAAGAGAGACGGCGCGGCGCGTTCCCATTCCCGCAGGAAATCCGGAAAACAGCACGTCCGTGACCGTGGAATCCCGACGACCGGGCCTCCTCCCCCCGGTCTGCTGTGCGGACGGCTCCCCCCCCTGAGGGGAGCCAGAAAGGGGGGCAGATTCTAGTGGTGGTTGCAACACCTGAGGTTTGAGCGGCCTTCCATGGTCACGTTGTCGGTTGTTGAGGTTATCACGCGGCGTCGAGCAGTTCGATGATCTTCTCGCTTGGTTTCATGAACCCGAGGGTTTTGCGTGGCCGGTCGTTGAGTTCCTCGGCGACCGCGTCGAGGTAGTCCTCCGGGTAGACGGATAGGTCGGTGCCTTTGGGGAAGTACTGGCGCAGGAGCCCGTTGGTGTTCTCGTTGGTGCCGCGCTGCCACGGGGAGTGCGGGTCGCAGAAGTAGACGGCCATGTCCAGCGAGGCGCCGATCCGTTTGTGCAGGGCGAGTTCCGCTCCCTGGTCCCAGGTCAGGCTGTTGCGCAGGAGTTTGGGCAGGTGCTGCATCTTGTCGATGATGGCCTGCTGGACGTGTTCGGCGTCGTGCCCGTCGGGCAGGTGCAGCAGGATCGTGAACCTGGTGGTGCGCTCGACGAGCGTGCCGATGGCGCTTTTGTTGCGGCTGCCGGTGATGAGATCGCCCTCCCAGTGGCCCGGGACCGCCCGGTCCTCGATCTCCGGGGGTCGCTCCGAGATCATGGCCATGGGTTCGCGGAAACGGGGTTTGCGGCCTTGGCCGCCTTGGGGTCTGCGGGCGGTTCGCCCCTGCCTCATGGCGCGTTTCAGCTCCTGCTTGAGTTCGCCCCTGGCCTGCAGGTAGATGGCCTGGTAGATCGTCTCGACGCTCGCGTGCATATCCCCATTATCCGGGAAGTCCAGCCTCAGCCGGTTGGCTATCTGCTCCGGGCTCCAATGCCTGCGCAACCCGGCGGCGATCTCGTCCCACAGTCGCGTGCCCTCGGCCGCCTTGCGCGGTTTGGGGCGTGTTTTAGCAAGTTGGCGTCCGCTTTGTGAGCGGTGTTTTTCCGCAGTGTAGGCAGCGGGTTTTCCGCAGGGTGTGCGGTATCGGCCGCTGCCTGTCTGCGTTGTGTTGGTTATTTGGTCATGAGGGCGTGTTCGCTTCGGTAGGAGCGGCCCTCGAATCTGATGAGCCGTCCGTGGTGGACGGTGCGGTCGATGAGGGCGGCGGCCATGTTCTTGTCGCCGAGCACGCGTCCCCATCCGCTGAATTCGATGTTGGTGGTGTAGATGATGCTCCTTGTCTCGTAGGAATCGGAAATGATCTGGAAGAGGAGCCTGCTGCCCTCCTCGTCTATGGGCAGGTAGCCGAACTCGTCGATGATGAGAAGTCGGGCCTTGCCGATGCTCGCGAGTTCCCGGTCGAGCCGGTTCTCCTGCTGGGCGCGGCGCAGACGCATGAGCAGTCCGGTCGCGGTGAAGAAGCGCACCGGGACGCCCCGCTCGCAGGCGAGCCGTCCGATCGCGATGGCCAGGTGGCTCTTGCCGGTGCCGACGGGCCCGTAGAGCACGAGGTCCTCGCATCCGGCGACGAAGTCGAGGTTCTCGAGCTGCGCGCGCCCCCAGTCGGCGGGCATCTTCAGGTTGGTCCAGTCATAGCCGTCGAGGGTCTTGTCGGCGGGGAAGCCGGCCTGTTTGAGCAGGCGCAGGCGTTTGGATCGCTCGCGCGAGTCGAGTTCGGCCGTGAACCATCGTTCGATGAAGTCGAGCTGGTTGGGCGTGGCCTCGGCGAGCGTGCCGGCGAGCACGCTGCGTGTCAGGGTCAGGCTGCGGCTCATCTTCAGGATGCGTTCGCTTTTCTCGGTCGTGGACGCGCGCCTGCGTCGGGTCTCCGGGATCACCGGATCGGGTCTGACGCTCACCGTTCTTCCCCTCCGTCGTCCGTGCCGGTGATGAACCGGTCGTAGCCGCTCAGGTCGGGCTCCTCGATCCCGCCGGGGTATTCCCACTCGCCGTCGCGCATGCGCAACGCGATCGGGGTGAGCGAGTCCGCGTGCAGGCCCATGTCCCTGTTCGAGCGCAGGATCTCGCCGCACGCCTGCATCGCGGGATCGAACCCGGCCGCCCGGCACGCGTCCCCGATCGCTTTGAGGCTCTCCCTCAACGTCTTTTCGTCCATGGAATCAAGCCACGCGCGTATATCGTCGGGCACGTCCGGGCGGATCGAGCTTTCCCGCCACGCGCGGGGTTTGACCGCGAGCCGGGGAAGCACGAGCGCGGGATCCTCCACATTGCGCGACCGTCCGTACTGTCTGGGATACTCCGCGAAGAGCTCGCCGGTGGCGGGCGAGGTGAGCGTGACCGTGTCCCACCGGATCGCGGCCAATACCCTGGAACGCGCCGAATCGGGGCCGGCGAGGTACCGGTTCGAGTCGATGTCGACCAGACCGTACTTGTCGGCCGTCCGGCTTTCCCAGCGAACCGGGTCGAACGCCGTGGACGGCAACGGCATCAACGCGGCCCTCTCCTCGTCGAACACCTCGGCCACGGGCACGTCCGGCAACCTCGGGCAACACGAGTCCCTGGCGAGCCCGTCGCACCGCTCCAGCAGGAGACGGCTCAACTGCCCATACGATTCCGCGCGCATGGGCGGCACCATGAGATTGCGCCGCAAAAACCCGACCGCGTTCTCCACGCTGCCCTTCTCGTTGCCCGAATACGGGTTGCAGAACCGGACCTCGAGCCGGTAATGCGCCACGAACGCGGAGAACACCCCGGTCAACGCGACCTCGCCCTTCGCGTTGCGCCGGCCGGCACCGGTCGCGTTGTCCATCACGATCACGGGAGGAACACCCCCGATATGCTCGAACACGAGCATCAGGCCATGGCACAGACACTCCGCGTTCTCGCCCGGCAACGCCACGCACAACCGCATGTTCGAATACGGCAACGAGACCACCAGGCAATGCACGTCCGCCATCTCGCCCGCGATCCGGGCCCGGGCCATGCCGAAATCGACCTGCATGCTGCCCGCCGCCCACTCGAGCCGCACGTACCCCTCGCGATCCGGCACGCCGCGGTTCGCCTCGCGCCACCGGTGCACGTAACGCATCGTGGTCGAATACTCGCCGTCGTAATCCGTCTCCGCCAGCAGACGGTCGTGCACGCGCCTGATCGTGTGCCGCTGCTTCCTGGGCAGCAGACGATCGGCCTCCAGCCACCCGTCCACCAGATGCGCGTACGGGTCGATCTTCGACCCGTACCTGCGATCCGCCTTCGGCTTGGGCGAGCAATCCTCCATATCCGCGTACTTCGCGACCGTCCCGCGATCCACATGCAGACGACGCGCTATCTGCGCGCGCGACATTCCCTGCCGGTCGAGTCTCCTGATATCTTGCACAATGGGCATCGGTATCGCCATGTTCCTTTCCTTCCCGAGCGCCGGCCGGCGGCAACCGGCCGAATCAAAACCGATTGGCAACTCGGGAATATACAGGCCGCGGCACCGATGCCTCTCACATCACCGGGAAACGATGACGACACCGGGGAAAACCATCAGCCCACACTGCGGAAAAACACTGCCGAACCTGTCGAACAAACATTGAAGCAAAACAGGTTTGGGGCGTTTGAGCCGGTCCGCGGCCTTCTGCTGGGCGCGGTAAGGCTCGTAACCGCCGGACTCGGGATTCCTGTTGCGCTCGACCTCGCGGCTGACCGTGCCGGGGTCGCGGCCCAGCAGGCGGGCGATGGCGCGGATCGAATCGCCCAGACGCAGACGGTCCGCGATCTGGATGCGCTCCTCCTGGCTCAGGTATCGCGGATGGAGGGTCTTGGGTTTGTCCATGGTGGAACGATACCAGTCCACCAGGGGTTTCTCGTTCCTTCCCGTGGCGCGCGTCCTGCCGTTGCGCCACGCCTTGCCGGTGCGTTTCGAGACGCCGACCGCGTGCGCGGCCTGGGTGAAGTTCATGCCTTCCTCGTCCAGCAGGCGCACGTACTCGGCGCGTCTCGCCTCGCACATCAGCTTCCTCGTCGGATATTCGACGCCGTTGAACGTCCAACGGTGTTCCCCGCCACGGTCTTCGTTTCGGTGGCTTCTGGTCACCTGACCCTCCTTGCGGTAGGTCAGGTGTTGCAACGATCACTAGAACCCGCCAAACTGGCTTGGTTATGGGGTCGCTCTACACTGGCTTCTGCTATGCATTACTTCACCCCTAAACGTTGCGCTACGTCGAATAAAATCATGTATCACGATAAGGCGCAGGTTCAGCGTGCCGCTGATCAAAGCCTAATCGAGCGCGGAGTTGAGCTATGGGTGTACCGTTGCGAATTTTGCGGATGCTGGCACCTCACACATCGCGATCCGCAATCCAGTTACCGGCATGTACCGCTGAACCAGCAACTCAAGCCACACAGTCGTAAAAAGGGCTACAAGCCACGTAGACGTTAGCGTCAGAAGCTCCACAGGCCTCGCCAACGCCGTGTCTGAGACAGGTTACGGTCCAAACACGTCAGGTCGTAGGCTGCTAAGCGTTCAGGGCGCTCGGACACACTCCGTCCAACACTCACATCACCTTGGTGCTTTCAAGGTTGCGGATAACCCAATCGTTGAAGCGAATTACCGGCTTGCGCAACATAAGTCCCAACAGCAATGAGGGAACAAGGAACAGTGCCAGTTTGCCCATGGAAACCCAGTATTCCATGCCGAATGAGCCCGCCATGGCCGAATGCATCGCATCCACCGCATAGGGGAACAGTAGCCATTTAGAAACGACCTGGAAGAACGTCGGCAGTGTTTCAATGGGGAATGTGCCGCCGGAACCGGCTACCTGCATAACCAGCAGTACTACGGCAATGGCTTTGCCGATATCACCGAACGATAGGGCCAGCGTATACACAATATTCGAGAACACCAGTGCAGACAACCACCCGACCATCAAGAACTGAATCGGATGCTCACACTGCACGCCGAGATAGAACATATCGCCCAGGCACACCAGCGTACCTTGCAGCAAAGCAAGGAAACCGAAAATCATGTATCGGCCGAAATATTCGTGGTGCAAGCGTAAACCGAACTGCCGCGCATTGCCGGAAGACTCGGCACGCGGCTTCTTCAGCACATCCAACGCGGCGGCCGGTCCGGCAATCCGCCCGGCAATCATGGCCTCGCGAAGACCCACTCCCGAACCGAGCGGCAGATCATTGCCCAACCCTAAGATACAGGCCTTCTCATGGTCGGAAATCGATACTTTCAACATGGCGACCAGAATGATCGCACCGACCCAGATAGACAGAATCGTGTAGAACGGAGCCATCGCGGAACCATAGTTGGCAACGGGATAGAGCGCGATGCGGTCGACCGCTACGGGTGCCGCCAGCATGGAAGCAATGGCATCGGGCTTCGCAGAGGAAATCACAGACAGGTCGATGGTGCCGCCATTGGTGATAGAGGCGAGTTGGGAAGACAAGTTGTCGAGTTTCTTCGCCGAACGGGTCAAAGCGCTAGCTGCGTCAGTCAAGGCCGACTGGATGTCCGTCAGGCTGTCTGAAACGCCGCCAGAAAGACCTGACACGCTGCTTACGGTCGATGCAAGCCCGTCGATTACGGAACTTGCCTGCGTGGTCACTTCGTCCATGGACGAGGTCAGATTGTTCAGTTGCGGTTTCAGCGTGCTCTTGTACGTGTCTGAAGCCTGAGTAATCGATTGTTTGGCGGCAGCGATTTGTGATTTCAGATCTCGACGCGCTGTATCGGCATCGGCAGTACCGTTTGCTATGTGCGTGGCCGCATCGCCCAACGCGGTGGCGGCTTGCTGCATGCTCTGCTGCGCCTTTGTGGCTTGGTCTGCAGCCGCGTTCAGTTGAGCGGCAACGGTATCTCCGCCCACGGGCAGTGAAGCCGCTTGTTTGGCGAGATCTCGTAAAGCGGCGGCATACTTTCCAAAGCTGTCGGCCTGAGCCTCCACTTTGGATTGCATATCGGTTAGCTTGTTTGATATCTGTGAGGATTGTGAGCCCACATCGGCAAAAGCGGCATCGATTTGCTTGGCAATGGTGTCGTAGGATGAACCGGCCTGCTGCAATGCCGTACCGACGCCATCGGTGGCTCCGGACAATGCCTTGTCGAGGCTGGAGACGCCGTTGCGGGTCTGTTTCAACGCCTTTTTGGTTGTGGCCGCAGCTGAGCCTGTTGATCCCAGCAGCTTATCGGTGGAATCAATGATGCTGTTGGCGGCCCCGAGCAGATTGGCATAGGAATCCATCTGCGACGCAGTGCCGGTCAAACGAGACGACATGGTGGCAATATGACTGGTGGCGTTGTTGACGTACTGCTCCATTTGCGGGCTTTGCGCGTAATCGGCCACGTTGGAAACCAAATCCAGCGCCACGCTCGCCAAGGTCTTCACGAATGTCTGGTCGATGGTCGTGGCCACGGTGGTAGCACCCTGGTCGGTGATATGCGGAGCGATCGGATTGATTTTCTCATTGAGATAGTATTCGAGCTTGGCGTGCTTGATCTTCGGTGAAAACAGCGTCATCATATCGGAGCTGAAGCTCTTTGGAATAATCAGCGCGGCATAGTATTCGCCTGAGTTCACGCCATCGATGGCCTTAGCACGATCCACAAACTGCCAGTCAAGGTCATGATTGGCCCTGAGCGTATTGGTCACGGTTTCGCCGACGTTGATGGTGATCGGCATCAGATCGGACTTATAGCCCTTATCCACGTTCGCCACAGCGACCTTCAAGGCCTTGGTGTTGCCGTACGGGTCCCAGCTGGCGGCGATGTTGTACCAGGCGTACAGTGCCGGCACAATCGCCAATCCCATAGCCACGATTACGGCTGTCTCTTATACACATCTCCGAGCCCACGAGACTAGCGCTCATCTC
>ENA-OXVI01000668-OXVI01000668.1-human-gut-metagenome-genome-assembly--contig:-NODE-668-length-7289-cov-8.06193_pt1 | contig 7289 bp, 16 predicted proteins | sample MGYA00249573_ERZ652689 | MGnify/ENA primary metagenome ERZ652689 (study PRJEB26925, sample SAMN05826982) | human gut metagenome | biome: ENVO:2100002; feature: ENVO:00000062; material: ENVO:00002003... | reverse complement strand
CCTATTAAGTCGTCGGCAGCGTCAGATGTGTATAAGAGACAGGTATGAAGCATTCGCAGTGGATGACAAGATTCCATACGGTCACGGAGAAAAGTCTGTAATGATGATCGAGGAATATATGAAGCTTCAGCCAGTAGAAAGATATGCAATCAGATGGCACATGGGATACACCGAAGCCGACACCTTATCATTCAACAATGCAATCGACAGATACCCGATGATCTGGGCACTGCATTCCGCAGACACACAGGCAAGTCACTTCATGGAAAACAATGAGGGGAACAAGCCGGCATACGCAGACAACGGATCAGCGGAATACGCAGATCAGCCGACCATGCAGGAGGCAACCGCCCCAGTATTTGAGGAGGCGACACCAGTATGAGCATGATGGAACTGCTGTCCCAGATGAGAGAGCGAGCCAGAGCCAAGAAGCAGCGCAAAGGAAGCCTGCCGTGGTTTTGTATCATTCTTTCGGACAAATGCGTAGAGCCGGAAAAACCCTGTACTGAGTGCAGGGTTTACGAGGAACATAAAGAAGAAATCGAAAAGGAGATGGAGAGACATGATCATCAAGATTGAAGCAGTACCGAAACTGGTAGTGGAAGATGGAGTAGAGAAAGTCGTCATGGGAGAAAACAATCAGCCAGTGTGGGATAAAGAAAGAGCACTTATCACAACCAAGGGCGGCAATTACCGCAGAATCGTCACACTCACAGACGAACTGGCGGCAGAGGTGGTAAAAGGACACCGATACTTCAATGCAGTAGAGAAAAACGGAAAACTCCACATCACAGGGAGAGTGTCCGCCAGATTTTAAGGAGGCAGACGATGACAGCAAAGAACGCAGAAGGGTATCCAGACCCAACAGCAGAGGAAGCAATCCGCCATGTAATGCGTGGCGGAAAACTGGATTATACCTCCTTCAGAACCTACGAGGAACTGCAGGACTACACCATAGAGCATAACAAGGGTATAAGCACCAGGGAAGCAGCCGACAAATTCATCCGGGAGAAGATGCCAAAGGAAAGCTACTTCCAGAAGAAAATCCTCGACTGGATAAAGGATAACGCACCAAATGCCATCGCATGGAAAGAAGCAGCCGGCCCGTACTCCAGACAGGGAATCCCAGACATTACCTGCGTCATTAATGGCAGGTATTACGGATTCGAGGTCAAGCGGCCATTCATCGGGGTGCTGAGTAAGATGCAGGAGCAGACGATAAAGCAGATCCGCAAGGCAGGCGGTAGGGCATGGGTAGTCACTTCGGAAAAGGAAGTAGCAGAAATCCTGCTACCGGAACTGACGCAAAAATAGCAAGGGAGCAAACAGAATGAGAGTAGCAATCGAACCGAGAAAAGCAACTGACCGTGGCGGATATTACTGTATGCCGCTGAAGGTAAATGTGCCGACAGGACGCAAGGACTGGAAGCTGACCAAGTGCCCGGAGTGCGGTGCACAGTGTTGGGAACTGCCACTGGCAGAAGTAGCCAAGGAGCAGGGAGCAAAAGGATTCTGCACCATGTGTGCCTTAAAGAAGGGAGTGAGCGGAAGATGAGAGCAAAAATAAAGCCAGTCAATGATATGGCTGTGTCTGATGAACATCTCAGCATCATAATCCTCAAAAAACCGAAGCGTAGATACAGACAGATTATCAAGGCATACTACAGGAGAGCGCAGAAGAAGGGAGTGAAAGAATCATGAAAGCAATAACAGTACTGCAACCATGGGCGACATTATTGGTAACCGGAAAGAAACATATTGAAACGAGGTCATGGAAAACAAACTACCGAGGAGAAATCCTCATTCATACAGGAAAGAAAGACCCATTATTTGGCTTTTGCATGATGACAGATGATACGAAAAAGAGAGTGCTTCGTGTCCTCGGATTGCCCGAGATATTTAATAGGTTTCAAAAATTTCCAACCGGGGAAATTCTTGGAAAAGCAATCCTTGCAGATTGCGTATTAATTGATAAAGAAATAGCTGCGCTTATTAAAGAACAGCGTCCAGATGAGTATGCATTCGGAGACTTTACACCTGGAAGATATGCGTGGGTAATGGAAAACCCAGTAGCATTCGACAAACCAATTCCGGCAAGAGGCAAGCAGGGATTATGGAACTGGGAAGGAGATGTACAGGATGAACGATGATGAAAAGTGTTGCTGCGGAAACTGTCTACACCACAAACCGTCATGGGAAACAGGACATCTGAGCGGATGGCACTGCGATAACTTCATGGCAGACGCATACGGATGCGATACAGAGTACGATGACGGAGAAGAATGTCCAGATTTTGAAAGCAAGAGGTAGGTAAGCCATGTGGAAGATTTTTATAGAATACGATGATAAAAGCAAATTGACGATAACCGGAAAGCACAAGGATATTCCGGTAGAACTGGCGAACAAATACTACAGAGAATATGTGAAAAGCAGCGTATGTAATGCCACATATCAACAGTATCCAAAGAAAAACCATGAACCTATGTCATTGGCAACGAAGATCATAGAACTTCAGAAGGGAGCGTAGCAATGGGAGAAAAACCATTAACAGCCGAAGAACTGCGGCAGATGGCAGGGCATCCAGTGTGGTGTCCGGATGAGGAAGCACACGGAATCGTGATGTGCGACAAAATTGGGCAATGGGCAGGAATCCCGTTCTTGCACGGAGTATGGTACAGCAACGATGACGGAGTGGGCGTGGAATTTAACCACAACATCATCGGGCGAAAGCTGAAATGTTACAGAGTGATCAGCGAGAAAGACGTCCCGAAGCCGCTCAAGCAGAAAGCTGATGCATTCGGAGATACAACGATGGTCTGCCCGAACTGCGAAAGCGCAGCCGTTATTAATCCATACAGAAAAGGCAGAGAATTATATCCGCACTGTCCATGGTGCGGGCAGAAATTAAAGGAGGCAGAGGATGAGACTGAAAAAGAAAATCAGTAGGCAGAGTAAGATATTTAAAAAGGCGATCAATGCAAAGTGGGCATTCTACTGGGCAAAGTTTATGACAGAAGCAGTGACTATCTGCAGGAAGTACACGCATGAGGTAATCGAAGGCAAGGGAACGGATCATGAATATACACACCCCTCATGCGATGGCTGCCCATTCAATGTGGAGAAGTTCGGGGAGCACAAGATATGCGGGTGCATATTAAGCGGACCGGACGACTGGGATGAGCCAAAGGTAATCGGTCATATCGTCCGCACAATAATCCGTGAAATGGCAGGTGGTAAGAAATGAGTGAGAACGAAATCCGTGAGTACGCACTCATGAAAGCGACATTCAAGTGGTTGCTGATCGGTATGCTATGGCAGGGATTGGAACTGTGGTTCTACGGAACAACCAGACCGAGCAACGAGGACACAATCATCGGATTTTTCCTCTGGTATTACATCGTGAGATGTGAATACATGAAAAGGGGAGTCTGGTGGAAAAGAGGTGGAGACAATGGCAAAAGGTAAACCAAAGCGTAAGCCATTCGGGATGAATTCCAGTCTGGCAGACGCAACGCAGGTAATGAGACAGCTTCCGGTGTCGGCAATGCTCTCATCCATAGAAATGCAAATCAACATCTTGCAGGAGCGTGGAGTAGAGATACGAGACTGGGAGAACAAAGACCGGGTACTCAAGCAGGTAAGGATACTCGGTGGAAAAGCATACTTCCTTGCGGAGGACAAACCCAGGGATTAGAAAGAAGGAGAACTATGACACCAGACAGCATGGCAAATGGGGTAGAAGAACAAAAACTGCTTCTCAAACAGTACCTCGGACAATATTATTATGCCAAGATGAAAAAGAAGCAGTTGGAAGCCAGACTTCGTACTTTCAGAGAAAATATGCTCGGCACAAAGGGGATGCAATACTCCTCAGTGCCACGCAGCCAGACCAACAGCGTAGGAGACGGACCGGCAACGCAGGTCATCCGTGCGATGGAGATCGAGGACAGAATCGAATCACAGAAAGCAGAGATGGCAAAGACCATGCTGAATGTGATGAAGATCATGGATTTTTTACCAACAGACTCCACGGAACGAAGCATACTGGAATACAGACACATCGACTGCCTAAGTTGGAAGCAGGTATGCAAGGAAGCAAACATGACAAGGACCCCGTGCAACAAATACTACAACGCAGGAATTGACAAGCTGCTTACATACAAAAAAGTACAGTCAATTTTACAGGAATTCGCCTCCTCCCAAGAACCCTCAAAGCCTTGAAATTGCTTGACTTCGGAGTAAGGGGGGGGTAGAATTGTACTGACAAAATAGCTTATTGTCAGATGATAAATTCTACCCCTTAAAAGGAGGAGCAATATGGGATTGAAAGATTACACAGATACAAAAAATGGACCGCAATTGGCGGTATTAAAACACGCAGTCATCGGAGACAGAATCGGAGAGGTCAAGATAGAAAAAGGCTTCCTAAAATTCAAAGGAACGATGACAGACAAACATACCAAGGAAGTGCATCATTGTACCATGGCAGGATGCGATTGCGAAGATTATAAGAAACACAAGCTGCCATGTGTGCATATGTACAAGTTGGCACTGGAATACGGAATATACAAGGACGTTCAGAAGCGAGGGTTCGCAGATAAACTGGCAGGACTAAGCGATGAAGCCTTCGCCTATTTTGAAAGCGCAATGTATGGCGGATATTACGATATAGAAAGAGATATCGAAGAAGGATCATTGGAGAAACTGACGCAGAAGATTAAAAGCGAATTATCCAGAGAAGGACTACTGGAATTCCACCGTGGATATTTTGTATTTACGAACCATGTCCAAAGCGAAATCATCGGATATATCTTGGCGACTTTTTCAGATCCACGCAGTATAGAGCGTAGAAAAAATCAGTAAAAATAATCACGGAAATATCAAGTCGGAAATTTTACCGGGGAAAGTTCCGCAAAAAGAGAAAAATAGAACATCGAAAATTCAAGCCGACTTTTGGAAATCCACATTCGGAATCCAAGGGCCGGCTTTTACTGTGTGTACAGAACGGATTATAAATAGCAAGTCTAAAAATAGGGCACGTATACAGGGAGCGTACAAGGCCCACATATAGCACCCCGTATATATATAGGGCAGGTATTATTCCGAGAAAATAAGGCAGGCAAGGCACAGGGAGTACAGGGCGCACCGTAGCACACACCCACAGGAGCAGGGAGAGCATGGGCAGGACGAACCCACACACCGCAGCCACAGCACCACAGACGCACCACGGGCAGGGCAGGCAAGACACAGGGCGCACCACAGGACAGGGGCACAGCACCACACAGAAGCACAGCACACAGAAGAAAGCACAAGAGAGTACACAAGAGTACATCGAGGTGTGCTATAGTAGTAGCGTGGAGCACAAGGGGACAGACCACACGGTCACACCCAACCACTCCACTTGCTCCCCTCAGAGAGGACATGGCACAAGGCATCAGAGCCTGCGCTGTGTCCTCTTTTGCGTGCAGGCGGGGCACGGCATCGCCGTAGGTACTACCCAGACCCAAAATGCAATGCGGGGCGAGGAAGGCGCGGCTTTTTTGCCGATAAAATAAAAAAATTTTTAACCATTTCGTTACGCAAAGCGGGAAGGAGGCTTGGAAATGGACCAGAAACTGAGAACTGAACGCAGGAAACTGGCTGACTTAAAGGCAGCAGAATACAATCCAAGAAAAGCACTGACCCCGGACGATGCGGAATACCAGAAAATAAGGCGGAGCATTGAAGAATTCGGATACGTTGACCCCATCATCATAAATGAGGATGGAACTATCATAGGCGGCCATCAGAGGGCAACCGTCCTCAAAGACCTCGGATACCAGGAAGTGGACGTGGTCGTGGTGGCTCTGGACAAGCAGAGAGAGAAGGCTCTGAACATCGCACTGAATAAGATTACAGGCGAATGGGATGAAGTGAAGTTGAAAGACCTCCTGCTTGACCTCGACCTCGGAGATTACGACATATCACTGACAGGCTTCGAGCAGAACGACCTCACGGAACTGGTGGACAAACTCGCTATCGAGCCGGAAGCAGTGGACGATGACTTCAATGAGGACGAAGCACTGGAACAGGCGGAAGCCGAACCAGTGACAAAACTCGGAGATGTATGGCTACTGGGCAGACACAGGCTCATGTGCGGAGACAGTACATCACAGGACGACATGGCGGTTCTGATGAATGGAGAAATCGCAGACCTTGTCGTCACTGATCCGCCATATAATGTCAACTACGGAGACAAGGCAGAGATGCTCGATGAGTACCTCCCTGCCAAAGGACACCGCAACATCAATCACATCAAGAACGATAATATGGACAACCAGAGTTTCTATTCGTTCTTACTGGCAACCTACCAGAGTGCCTATGAATTTATGAGAGCCGGGGCAGCAATCTATGTATTCCACGCAGAGAGTACCGGGCACATATTCAGACAGGCATTCCTTGACGCAGGACTGAAACTCGCCCAGTGCTTAATCTGGGAAAAGAACGCATTCGTCCTCGGCAGACAGGACTACCAGTGGAGACACGAACCGTGTCTGTATGGATGGAAAGAGGGTGCGGCGCATTACTTCATCAATGACAGGACACAGGATACCGTCATTCTGGAAGATGATATAGATTTCAGTGCCATGAAGAAAAACGAACTTGTGGCATATCTGGAAGAACTCCGCAGGAAAAACAGAGATCAGACCTCTGTTATTTACGAGAACAAACCGACAAGGAATGACATACACCCGACCATGAAGCCAATCGCACTGGTCGGAAAATTCATAACCAATTCCAGTAAGTCCGGATGGAATGTACTGGATCTGTTCGGTGGAAGCGGCAGCACCCTCATGGCCGCAGAACAACTGGGAAGGACGGCATTCATCATGGAACTGGATGAGAGATTCTGTGATGTGATCGTGAAGCGGTGGGAAGATTACACCGGGCAGCAGGCAGTCCGAATCCCGGCAGAGGATGTAAAGTAGAATGGCAGAGGAACAGCAGGGCGGCTTCTACCGTGTAGAGGTCATCGCTTCTCTGTTCGGAGTAACGGTGCGAAGGGTGCAGCAGCTTACTCAAGAGGGCATCATATCAACAACCAAGACCAAAGAGGGGAATCGGTATGAATTAGCACCTACCATTCAGAGGTATGTCAAATACCTTTCAGACAAGGCATACGGAAAAAGCAAGTCCGAAAAGGAAGCCGAACTGAGGGAACAGAAACTGCAGGCAGAGATCGCCCTCAAGGAATCCCAGGGAGAAATGCATAGATTAAAGACAGAGATCGCATCGGGTAAGTACCTGTC
>ENA-OXVI01000641-OXVI01000641.1-human-gut-metagenome-genome-assembly--contig:-NODE-641-length-7489-cov-10.6847_pt1 | contig 7489 bp, 4 predicted proteins | sample MGYA00249573_ERZ652689 | MGnify/ENA primary metagenome ERZ652689 (study PRJEB26925, sample SAMN05826982) | human gut metagenome | biome: ENVO:2100002; feature: ENVO:00000062; material: ENVO:00002003... | reverse complement strand
AGATGAGCGCTAGTCTCGTGGGCTCGGAGATGTGTATAAGAGACAGATGTATACCGGTGCCCGTGCGAACCATTCTCTATTATAACATTGCCGTAAATTCTGTTTTTGTTCTTCACTGACCACCACCATGAAATGCCAAGGCTGATAATTAACTGCAGAAGGAGCTAAACGGGCACATTCAATGATATAGTCGATTTTATCCTGTTCGACCCTGTCTGACTTATAATTTCTCACCGAGAAACGTTTTTTTGTAAGTTCTAAAAAGTTCATATCCTATCAATTTTTAATATTTAAAGCAAAGTTATACCATTTTTAGGTCTATTATTATGTATTACTTTTCGTTATATCGGTAAAATTACGTTTTTTAGACTATATTTGTCTTATGAAAAGAGAAAACTTACATCAACCGTTTGAGATTAGTTTCAGTGAGTTTGACGAGTCAATGCTAAAAGAACACGACCATACTTTTTTTGAGTTGGTCTACATCTTATCGGGTACAGGTATCCAATGGATTAACAATAATAAATTTTCTTATCACGACGGACACCTATTTATGATAACTCCCGGAGACTCACATTCATTTGAAATACATTCCACTACTAAGTTTATCAATATTAAGTTCAATGATATCTACATTCATTCCGCTGTTTTCGGTACAGAAAACATAAAACGATTAGAATTTATCTTACAGCATGCCAACCACCAACCTGGCTGTATTTTACGAAATCGAACAGACAAACTACTCGTAAAACCTATGATTGAAGCCATCATCAGGGAATACGTCAATAGAAACTTATATAGCAAAGAAATCATAACGCAACTGATAAACACCATAATAATAGTCGTTGCACGCAATATCGCCATGTTTCTGCCTGAACAAGTCAATGAATGCTCCGAAGAGAAATCACTCGGTATACTGCAATATATCCAGACCTACATTTATCAATCCGAGAAAATCAAAACGAAAGCTATCAGTCAACATTTCGGCATTTCAGAGAATTATTTGGGACGTTACTTTAAAAAACACACAAACGAAACAATGCAACAGTACATACTGAATTATAAACTGAAACTGGTAGAAAACAGATTATTGCATAGTGAAATGAGAATCAGTGAGATTGTAGCAGAATTAGGCTTCACCGATGAAAGCCATTTAAATAAACTATTTAAAAAATACAGAGGTTGCAGCCCCACAAATTTCAGAAAGAATAATGCAGTATAGCCCCAATAATAAGTTATACAAGTTTCAGACGCCCTATTCGTCTGATATGCCCGATATCTTCTCCTTCTTTACATTTTCCTTTTGTTGCTCTCTATACTGTCGCGGAGGCATGCCATACCTTTTCGAGAACAGTTTATAGAATGTTCCGCGGTTGTTGAATCCGGTCTGGTCCATAATCTCTTCAATAGTAAGATTCTTGGCTATTAACAGTCGTTCTGCCATTGTTAGACGGTATTCCTTAATGATATCAGCAGGAGACTGTTCGGTTATCGGTTTTAGTTTCCGGTAGAACTGGCGGGTACTATACCCCATCTCACTACTTAGCAATTCCACTTGTAAATCGGGATTTGCAATATTCTTCTCTATAATCTCGAGCATTTTATCCAGGAACTCCTGATCTTCTTTATGTATACAATTGCCATGTTCCATAGTGAAGGAACTGAAAATAGAGCTATAATATTCTTTCAAGTCTGCCTCCCGTTTGATGAGACGATAAACGATTTTCTCCAGATACTTCACGTTAAAAGGTTTGGTAACATAGGCTTCTGCTCCTGACTCGATGCCCTTTACCTGATCTTCTTCGTGATGTAGGGCGGAAAGGAGGATCAGTGGAATGTGACTCCATAATTTGTGTTGCTTTATCTTCTGAGCAAACGACAGTCCATCGATACCGGGCATCATGACGTCTGAAATAATTAAGTCGGGTTGCTTCTGCTCCAGACTGCTCAATGCATCTTTTGCATTATCAAAAGAGCACACATTGTATTTGTCTGCAAAAAGTTCTGAAACGAACCATAACATGGAATTATCATCATCAATAACCATGATGGTCCGTTTACCCGTATCAAACTCTATGGCAGTCTTTTCTAAAACAATAGGTTCCTCCGTAGCCGTATGTAATAGTCCGGTTTCATAAGTAGTTTGTGTAGTTTCCCGTTCAGTTATGGGAAGATTGGGCAAGGTAACGGTGAATGTTGTCATTTCATAGAGAACACTATTTACGCTGATTTCCCCATTCAACTGCGTAATCATGCTCTTACAAATAGCTAATCCAAGTCCTGTACGAGAATTCTTACCGTTCATCTCAACAGAATCCAATATTTTATAACGATCGAATATTTTGGATAAATTTTCTTTGGCTATCCCTTTTCCAGAATTGGATATACAAAAAATTAACGACTGGTTTTCCACTTTCAACTCTATTGTGATAATTCCTTTGTCAGGCGTGTACTTAAAAGCGTTGGATATTAAATTGCTGACAATCTTATTAAAGCAACTGATATCCGTATTCCATTCAATGTCCGGAGAAATATGCAACTGATAATTCATTTCTTTATTTTCAGCCAGTTCTTCGAAAGATTCCGCTATGCTTCTAACCTTTTCCGACACGGATAACTGTTGAATAGAAAGTACTTTATTGCCGGTTTCCAATCTGCGAAATTCAAGTAACTCTAAAATCAGATTATTCAGTTTTTCAGTATTTTGTTGTATCATCTTTGCATACTTCTGAGTGTATGCGTCAATCTCCGGATTGGCAAGTATCTTCTCACAAGGACCATAAATCAAGGTCAGTGGCGTACAGAATTCATGAGTGATATTAGTGAAAAAACGCAATTTTGATTCGTAGATTTCTTCTTTCTTCTCTCGGTTCATCTTATCCAACATACGGTGTTGTTTGCAACGGTATATATAAATGAGCCTATATATCCCTGCAGTGCACAGCAGTGCAAATAGAATGAAATATACCATATAGGCCAGCGGACTGAGATACCACGGCGGAGTGATACGGATAATGACGGATTGTGTTTGGCTTTCTTGCCCGTTTATATTGTTTTTGTATTTTACTAATAAAGAATATTCACCCGGAGCAAGATTAGAGAAAATAGCGCTGGTGGATGTTCCGTTTTCTATCCATTGGTTGCTCATTTCTTCAAGCTTATAATAAAAAGAATAGTTGTTGCCATTGATGTAATCAATAGCCATAAAATTTAGCTGAAAGAAGTTTTGACTGTAATCCAGTTGAAGGATTGTTTTACCCTCCTTTTCATAAAGAAACTTATGAATATTGTGTTCTTTGCCAAAGATAGACAGTCCTTTCAGGGTGATTTGCGGCATATACTCTTCGGTGATACAGTCATTTGTCTGAATGGAAATAAAACCATTTGTACCTCCAAAAAACAGTGTTTCCGAAACGACATCTTTATAGAAAGCACCATCACTGAACTCGGTGATTTCCAATCCATTTCCACTGTTATAGGTTTGCCCTGTACGAGTCTCGGGGTTGAAGCGTATCAATCCCTGGTTGGTACTCAACCAAAGATCGCCTTGGTGGTCCTCTAAAACTCCGTGTACAGTGTTATTTAAAAATAAGTCCGCTTTCGTATATAAGGAATCATCTTGTTCAAGATGCAACAACCCCGAGCTAGTTCCTAACCAATAACCTTTTGCGTTTTTGTAAATAGCAAAAATGTCGTTAGCTGTCTGACTGCTTACAATACTGTCAAAACGATGCGGAATCATTTCCCCTGTCTCTACATTCATGCGGTATGCACCGCAACCACGATTGCCAAACCAAAGTATGGAGTCGTTTTCCTGGTAAGAAGTAAAGAAATAGTTCGAAGCCATACGCCCGTTATCAATAACAGTACGGGAAGCAGATTTTACAGTAGGAGTAGCAGTAGAAGCATCAAAGATAACTTTTACAATGCCTTCACCTACCGTAGATACCCATAAGGTCGTATCATTCGGTTGTTTTATAGAATGCACATACTTCACTTTTTCTCCATTGGCAATGATAGGCAGTTCTTTTAATTGCCTGCTTAAGTACGAATAATAATTAATTCCATTTTCGGTTCCGATCCACAATTTATCTTTGCATCCGGGAGCAAAACAATAGACGGAATTATCTGCCAGCGCACTATTATATGGTGTAATCCGATCAGACGACATAGGCATACTGTTATCCGGAGTATACTTTTTAATGCGGAGTATCCCACTTCCTTTGGTTCCTATCCAAAGCGTTTGCTCCTGATCGTAGTAAAGAGCCCTAACCGGATTACTTATTTGATATACAGGAGTGTCTAAAAGAGTATTGGTAATAGAAAAGGTGTCATTATAATACATGTATACACCTTGTCCGTCTGTTCCTATCCATACAATATCTTGAAATTTATCTTTCATCAGACAGAAAATACCGGAATGTATTTCTGTTTTCTGTATCTGATATTTCATCTTTTGAGAGGACATATATTTTAGAACAATGAGACCACTGTTTTTGAAACCGATGTAGTAATCGTTTTTTTGCTTGATGATGGAAGATACTTCCCCATGCACTTCAATCTGACCTCTTAGGTCAGCTATATAGTATGCTTGCCGGTTATTAAAATCATATTCGTAAAGAGCGTAGGTTTCGTCAATAAAGTAAGCCATATCTTTCTCGGCAAAGGCATGGTATAATTTACACGAATGCGTAAAAAGATTCTTACGGGTTAATGTCAGCCCCTGTTTTGTATTCTCAATACGATAACTTTGAGTCTCTTCATTGGAGGTAAATATCCATAAAATATCGTTTGAATCCACAGTCATAGAGAGTACATGGCTAAATTCAAGATTGGGAATCTCCAATCTATTGAAAGATTGTGCTTCTCGCTGATAATAATAAAGATAGCCATCATCTTTCAGAATAAAAAGCATGTCATCCTTATTGTTAGCCATAAAGTATTGCCCTTTGAATTCAGTGAAACTCTGACTGGTCTGTTGCTTGGTATCTAAGCGATTCAATCCATAATTAGTCTGCACCCATAATATATCCTTCTCCGATTCGATGATTTGATTTATCAAGTTTCCGGAAAGTAAGGTTTTGGAAGAGTTTATTGGGGTATACAAATGTATGTCGGTTCCATCAAAGATATTCATGCCATCGCAAGAGCCGATCCAAATGATGCCCCGATCATCCTGATAAAGAGAGAGAATAGCACTATTTGAAAGACCATCTCTATTGGAAAATTGTCTCAAACTGTATGCATGAACCTTCAAAGGCAGGCAAAATAGTAAGCAAAGAAAATACAGTAGTGACAAGTATGTTCGATAAATGTATTTCATGTTAGATATAATGCATTAGTGGGTTCACAAAGATAATACATGCCGGACAAATAATTCTCAAGTGCATGATAAATGTTTTCTCCCGAAGAGATTGCCATTTCTATCAAAATAGTATCCGAATCCGGACTTGCTCCACAACTTCTCCCTGCAAAGCAATATGAAAGGAGAGAAATGATGCAACCAGTCCGGATTGGATAAAGATCAAGATAGGATTATCACTCAATGACAGAGGCAAATCCTCCGTTACGTGCCAGACGCACTATTATTTTATCTCCTTTTTTAAGAGTATATTCTTTTTTTCTGTAATCCATAGCTTGTCGGTTAGCATTAACCCCATCCTCAAAAGAAGTCATCCGATAAGATTGTCCTTCTTTCAGGAAGTCAAAATCCAATTCAAAGGTTCTCTCTTGCTGTCGGTTGTTAGTCATGCCACCGATATACCACTTATCTCCTTTACGTTTTGCCACAATCACATATTCCCCAGCCTTAGCTTTCAAAGCAATGGTTTCATCCCATGTCTGCGGGACTTGAGTAATATATCGGGTACATTCGTCATTGCGATAGTAAAGTGTAGGATTGTCCGCCATCATCTGCAACCCACTTTCGAAAATAACAAATAAAGCCATTTGGTAAGCTCGTGTACCTATACTGGCTGAATTAGGACGTTCGGAACAATAAATTTCCGGTTGCATACTAAGCATGGCACCCGGCGTATAGTCCATTGCACCAACCGCATTTCTCATAAAAGGCAGATATATGCTGTTGTCCGGTCGACATCCACCCATTTGTTCCATTCCTCTTACGCCCTCATAAGACAATACATTCGGATACTTATATTCCAATCCGGCAGGCTTAAATGCCCCATGAAAATCGACAAACAGATGGTGCTTGGCAGCCTCTCGGGCTACTCTTTCATAATAATTCACCATCCACTGGTCACTTCTGTCCATGAAGTCGATTTTGACTCCCTTCACACCCCATTTCTCGAAAGTCTCAAACAGCCCGAAATTGTTTTCTACAGTGAGCCATGTCAACCAAAGCACAATGCCTACATTTTTTTCTTTGCCATAACGAATGAGTTCATGCACATCTACCGCAGGATTTGGTGTATAGGGATCACGGGTACTCATAGCCCAGCCCTCGTCCATAATAATATATGGTATACCATAATTAGCAGCAAAATCAATAAAATATTTGTAAGTATCGAGATTGCATCCTGCTACAAAATTAACATCCGGTCCGTAGGGAGTAGCACCGTTCCACCATTCCCAGCTTGCCAATCCGGGCTTAATCCAGGAAGTATCTTCCAATATGTTCTTTTCGGCCAATCTATAAGACATCGTATTCTCAATGAGTTGGCTATCTTCTGTACTAATGACAAAATAGCGCCAAGGGAAATTACGCTTTCCACTGGTTTGTGCTATATAGTCGGCTTCTTTCAGTATTTTGACACTCCGATCACCGTCTTCTCCAAATTCAAGAGGTACTCTGGGAAATACAGAAACCATACCATTGCTGCCATTACTTTTCAGAAAAACAGCCGGATAATCGGTTAGTGATGTTTCACTGATTAATATCTTACTTCCTTTTTGAGTATCAATCAGAATTGGCAATAAAGCCATTGAGGCAGATGATTTCCATTCTTTGCTATACAAATGGGTATATTCTTCTTCATAAGCCGTTTTAAAACTTCCGGACTGTTGCATGTGTAGCAAATAATTATCAGGGAAGTTCACTTGGAGGGTCTCATTCTTCACATTGATCATTCCTTTCTTATTGGTTATAAAACGGTAGGCAATTCCGTCATTGAAGGCACGAAACTCTACGGAATAACCTCCTTTGAAGTCTAGAAGAAGTTGGTTGTACCGATTACTTACAGACGAAAATTTCAATGGAATAACAGGCTTTAAAGACTCGTCTATATTCTTATGGCTTACTTTAGTCATTTTAGGATTCGTTCCCAATTCCTGGTCACCGATTTCCATTGCAAGGTGACACTGCTTTAACAATGTCTCATTCCGGCAAATGACATCGTAGTAGATTTTATCTGAAAGATTCACTGAAATCTGAATATTCCCATCCGGCGAAGCCAGCTTGTGTATGTTCTGTCCCTGAATATACACTGTCTCTTATACACATCTCCGAGCCCACGAGACTAGCGCTCAT
>ENA-OXVI01000605-OXVI01000605.1-human-gut-metagenome-genome-assembly--contig:-NODE-605-length-7726-cov-10.1467_pt1 | contig 7726 bp, 9 predicted proteins | sample MGYA00249573_ERZ652689 | MGnify/ENA primary metagenome ERZ652689 (study PRJEB26925, sample SAMN05826982) | human gut metagenome | biome: ENVO:2100002; feature: ENVO:00000062; material: ENVO:00002003... | reverse complement strand
TTGCAGTATTGGAAGTTGAAACCAAGCGATAGCCTGCCAAAGTCTCCTTCATGCCATATGCTTTAAATCCTCGCTTCATAATCAACAGCCACAAGGCCATATCATGGCTGCTTTTTATTAAAGGCATTCTAAAGTCACCGGTCTGTTTCCTGTCAATTATTACTGTCAGACAGCCAATTATCGTATTTCGCAAGTATTGATGATAAGTCAAAGAAGTAGGAACTCTCACAATATTCCCTATTTTTCTTCCATCCTCTTCCATCACATAATAATTAGAAAATGTAAAAGCGTAAGAATTTTCTTCCATAAAAGCCAGCTGCTTCTTCAGTTTATCCTCCTCCCACACATCGTCACTATCCAAAAAAGCGATATATTGCCCTTTTGCCTGTCCTATAGCAACATTCCGGGCAGCGGCTGCCCCTACATTCTTTTCTAACGGAAACAACCTGACCCTTTTGTCTATATCAACAAACTTCTGTGCTATCCTTACAGAATTATCCATTGAACAGTCATCCACTATTAATAACTCCCAGTTCGAATATGCCTGTAAAAAAACAGAATTAATACTTTCAGCAATAAACCGTGAAGCATTATACGATGGCATTATTATAGATACCAGCCCCTCTGTCATAACAATTATCCTATTTTTAAGTAAGCAATACCTCCCAATTCCGAGGCACTAAATACATTTCTTCCGTCTATCAGTACCTGCATTTCTTTCATAGCCTTCTTTGTGACTCCCCAGCTTGGCATGCGGAACTTTTTCCATTCTGTTACATGAAAAATATCATCCGCATCAATCACTGTATCATACATATTCTTCCCGTATGAGATCACACCCCAATACGTCGTTTACATTCATCCATTGCCACCGGAACGTATGCACAAATCTCACAGCCTTCTTTCAACAGACTATCAATCAACACCAATGCTGGTGCCTCTCGTATGTCATCAGCTTCAGGCTTGAAAGCAAGTCCCCCAATAGCTACCTTTTCCCTTTTATATCCCCATTAAAATAATTCTCAAATTCCTCAAATAAAATATTCTTTTGACTTTCATTCACTGCTTCCACTGCATTCAGTACCCTCATATCATATCCGTTCTTCACAGCAGTTTTTATTAAAGCCTTCACATCTTTCGGAAAGCAAGAACCACCATAAGCACAACCTAGGTATAAAAATTTACTACCTATACGGCTATCCGCACCATATTTACATTTGCTCCTACTAACTCACATAAATTAGCAATGTCATTCATGAAACTAATACGGGTAGCCAACGTTGAATTAGCTGCATATTTATCCATTTCAGCAGCCGAGGAAATATCCATAAAATCACACCGGAATTATTCAATAGTCCATAATTATTTTCGCTGCCATACAACGAACTTGGTATAATTTGCTCCTGACTCTTGGCAGAATTCCTCCAAATCCATACCATTGGTACAAAGCTCGTAAAGAGTTTGCACTTTCTTGAAATTTGTTTTGTAATTTAGCATTTTCCTTATTCTTTTAGGTTATGACGCAAAGGTACTACACTTTTACCTATCAAAAAAAGGTGGTAAGTGGGGACGTTTACGAAGCGATTGAGTTCTTATCTATCTTTCGCTTCGATAATCACTGTTCCAGACTCAAGTACTTCGAGCGAATACCATTGACCAGCAGATATCTGAATGGTATTTCTATTATTTCCTTAATTTTCGTGAAACATCTCAACCAGTTTCTGTTAAATACAAGTTCTTATTTTACCCACCCAAAACTCTTTAATTCATGAGCAAATATCTTGCTATATTCATGGGCTCCTTTCTCGTTCATGTGTGAATTATCTTGAAAGTAAAGATAATTACCGCAAAACCCCTTTTCCTTAATATGTGATATAAAGGGAACACCGTATTTCGTTGCAATTCTACGAGCCTCATCATAATAACAAGATTCTAATGGTATGTACATTGGACTAACGACAAAAAGAAAGGGAATATCAAGGTCTCTACACTCTTGTACCATTTCTTCTAATAAAATAGACTTTTTCAAATCTACAACAGGCGGAGTGGTGTCTAGTTTAAAAGTTGTACCTTGTTTCATTGTTGTATGCAAAGGTGCAAATCCCTTAAGGTTGTCTCTATATGTTATATTATCCAATAGATATGCGATAGATGCAGAGTTTTCTTTATACAGATTAGACCTGAGGGTTAAACGGGTATTTTTATCTACAAACCGATCAACAATGTTTTTAACATTGGGTTCGGCATAATAAGGTTTCAAATATCTTAAATACTGCGTATAACTAATATCCATCAAGTAGTCATATCCTGGTGTTACTTCATATATAACCAGTTTTGGGTTATATCTAGAAAGAATCATCTTTAACCTTGCAGCAGCAAGAATGGACCCATTACCTTCTTCTCCGCAATTATAACAACTCATTTGAGTAGAATCTTCAATCACTGTAGGCATGTAGTGATGAATAGCACGTGATGATCCTAAAATAATTATATCATCAGTACATTCTTTCATAATATGATAGTTGTTCTGGGTACTCCCTCCTTTTGCGTTTTTTTTAAGTGTATCGAAAACGAGCCCAGAAAAAAAGTCTATGAAAACAAAAAGAAAGACAAAAGAAATTGCTTTTATAATAAACTTTTTCATTAACGTTAAAAACTTACATATATAAACTGAGAATTATCATGTACACCAAACAGCACAAAGCCTAAAGCAAGGAATAAATAAGTCGCCCATCTTATCACAACATATTCTTCTGCCTTTCTTAAAAATAATGGGCAATACTCTTGTATGAATTCAAATATTATTAAAGGAATCAAACCCAACACAAGATATGCCAGCATTACAACTCCAACCATATTAAAATCGAAATGACAAAATGAAGATAATATTTTCTTAATAAAAGCCATAGAATCAGACAATGATGGCATTCGAAAGAAAATCCATGCAAAATTAACCAGTAAGAAAGTAACAATTATTCTACAAAATCTCAATAATGTGAGATGATGCTTTATTTGTTTCAACTCTTTCTTAATTATATCACCAAACAATGCTTTTTCCATAATCTGGAATAGACCATGAAGCGCACCCCATACTATGAATGTCCAATTTGCACCATGCCAAAGTCCAGACACAAAAAAAGTAACTAAAATATTAAAATAGTTTCTTATTTTAGAACAACGACTTCCGCCTAGATTTATGTATATATGAGATGTTAGCCACCTTGTTAATGAAATATGCCATCTTCTCCAAAACTCAGTTACAGAAGCTGCCAAATAAGGTCTTTTAAAATTATTTACAATTTTAAAACCTAATAAACTAGCAACACCTACTGCCATAAACGAATAGCCAGCAAAATCCGCATATATCTGTAATGTATAAAGGATACTAGCTAACAGACAATTGATAGCGGGGAAACTATCTATTGCCGAATATACAGAATCTACGTAAATACCTGCTCTATCTGCGATTACGGACTTTATAAATAGTCCCCACAAGAGAAAAAGTAAGCCATGACGGGCTTGTATATAATCAAACTTCTGTTTCTTTTTGAATTGAGGCAAAATATCTTTTGCAGTGCTGATTGGCCCAGATGTGATTTGAGGGAAGAAACTTACAAAAAGTGCATAATCTAGGAAATTCTTTTCAATTGGAACACGCTTGTGGTAAACATCCAGCAAGTAACCAACGGCTTGGAAGGTAAAAAATGAAATACCTACAGGTATAGCCCAGTTGAGCCCTGGTAATTCGAAGTGCAAGCCAGCAGATTCTAGTAAGGAGGTAATACTGTAATTAAGGAAATTATAATACTTATAAACCAACAATGGGAGCAAACCCAAAATAGCAAAGCACCAGCAAAGTGCCTTCTTACGCTTTGAACTATAATCATCTAAACCGTAATCCTCTTGCACAAGAACTGCCCCCATATAGGTAATAGCAGTAACTCCAAACAATACTAGAGCAAACGATGGTTTCCAATTAAGGTATAGTAGATAGCTTACTAATAATAGAAAAATATTCCTTATCCGTATCAATTGAGTGGGTACCAGCCAATATAGTATGAAAATAACGAGAAATACAATAGCAAATCCGAAAGTGTTTATCAACATAATTTATTATCTTCGAGAAATTTATGGTATACAGATAATGTTTGTCTAGCGGCATTATCCCAAGAATATAGTTTTTTTAATCGTGACAAGTGTTTTCGCATCTCCATTTCCGGCAAATCTTGATTAATGTATTCTTGGATCCTATGCTTTAACGATTCGGCATCATTTGTCTTGAAAAAGAAACTCTTCGCAATAGCATCATCTATATCTACTGACAATGTTTCAACAAATGATGGCAAATCTGCACAAATAACTAATTTCTCAAAATATATACTCAACAGTAATACTCCACTTTGAGATATGGCACGATATGGCAGAACAATGATATCAGCCTGTTGGATTCTCGTATGCAACACTGTTTCCTCAAGAAAATAAGGCGTCCAGTTTGCCATATTGAATGTATCTTTTCTATCTATTTCCTCCTTGTATCTTGCACTCACCTGCCCAATTAGTTCCAATTCTATTTTATCTCTGTACTCTTTACCAAGAAGATTAACCGCTTCCACCAATAAATCTGTACCTTTGTAATATGAGTGCAACCCAAACTGTAAAATTTTTATATTGCAATTATTCCCGCCACCAATATAACTATAACCAGAATTAGGTACAAAAACGCCATGCCAGCAAACGTTTGTTTTGTTATAATCAATTCTAAATGTTGCACATAATTCTTTTCTACTTACTTCCGTATGTACAATAAATGAATCCAAATACTTTGACACGGTCATGAATCTTTTTTCATACGATTTCTTTTGAGTATTGCTTATATTGTGAGGATACAAATTATGGACTGTTAATACGAAAGACGTATTCGGACTTAATATTTTCATTATCTTTAACATATATCGCTCAACTCCACAAAATTCCAAAAATGGAAGCCATTGAAAATGTAAAATATCAGGATGTTTAACGATTACAACACTAATGACAATCAAGTAATTAACTAATCCCTCAAACAATTTCAGAAGTCGTTTGATTTTGCTTGTACTACTTTTATATTTTTTAGGTATAAGACAAGCCAAACCCTCGGAGGGAAGCAATAAACGGCAATCAAAAGGCAAGGCTTTCAAAGCATTATAAAGAGCCTCATCGTATAGAGGCACTTTACCTGACAAATCTACAATATATGCCATATTATCTAGGAGGAGCTAATTTCCTTTTTTTAAAGCTTAGAAAGAATTTATAAATATTATCTAAGCATTTCTCAATCAAATTATAAAATGTAGGATACTTCATGTCTATAGAACGAATTCCAGAATACATTCTTGATCGCATCCTTTTTACTTCCCCTCCTGTTATAATCTCATTTATAGGGGATACATATCTTACAGGATTTTGTAGAATACTTTCAATTTCAAGTGTTATAATCGGATTATCCTTTAGGCTGTAAAAAAACTCTTTTTTAAGCAAAGGGAAATCAAAAAAACGATCATATAAATAATGAAATATCTTTGCTTCACGAATGTAACAGAAACAATACCTTCCCTGACAGTTCCATTTACCATCCAGAACATGAATCGGGTTATTGAATTCTTTATTGACACAAGCTAAAGACGGCTGATCAAAATAAACGTTTCGCCCCACACCTTGTTTCCAACGTTTTAACCAAGATGCGAAGAACTCTCGATTAAATAAAGTATCTTTTACTAGCATTACTCCGCTATTAAAATACTCATCTGAATCATGCGGATTCCCACCTAATCGTCTCATCGTTTCAATATGATTTACTCGCCCAAAATCATCCTTAAAAGGCCTATTTCGCTCGTAAACAGCAGCTAAGTCATACTCGCATCTATCGATATCACTCAGATCACCAAGGATAATTGTATCCGTATCAATATATAGGAAATCACCATCTACATAGTTACGCATATTAGTTTTTAATATACGAGATTTCTCTTTATTACTCAGATTTTGGTCTAGGTCTATCACAACTGGCTCTGAAATAAGAGAAAGGAGTACTGCTCGCTTATCTTTCAGACCATAATATGTTAGATTATCCATTAAAACTGTAATATTTGTTGAGCCATTTGTACGAAGAAGTGATTGTATCGATAGAAACGTTTGTTCCCAAAAAATATCATTTTCATTGCTTACAAGCACATATAATACTTTTGTTCTCATATGATGTAATATTAAAAACCATAATGGTCATAACCACGTCCAAAAAGCCAAGTTTTATAAGGTAAGACTCTATTGGTTTCCGCAGCGAACTGATTTAGCAATAACAAAAAAAGCACAAAGCTAGCAACATAAAGCATAATTTTGAATTCTTTTCTCTTACCGAGAGACGGTATACTTTCTATTACACGTGGAAAGAAAAGCATAACCGTAGCATTCATATAGAATCCGATGCGGGATATTGCAGGAAGCCAGAAAACGCCCCAATATAGAATCAAGGCTCCCACATTTAAATTAAAATATAATTTACTTAACTCATCATCCTTTAGGTATTTTCGGAACTTAACATATACACCAATAACGGCAAGAGCCTTAAGTACATTTAAAATCGAGATTCTGCCTGTATCATAAACGCTATCCTCATAGCTTTCATAGAATAGAAAAGCATAGGATCTTAATAAAGGTTGCAAGGAAATCAATAAAATAATAAACAGACAAATAGGCAGTATATGCTTTTTCGTTAGTGTTATCTTATTTGCTAAATAATAAATAGGAATACAAACAACAGCACTTTTATGAATAGTTGCAGACAGCAGAACTATTATTATAAACCATATGTATTTTCTTTTTATTATAAGAGGCAATGTACATAGAACTACGGCTAAAGCAAAATAATTTCTGATTGTATTAAACGTTATAAAATAATATCCCCATGTCAGGAATATGTAGACACTCATAAATTTATTTGTGCTCTGTCTCCAAATAGCCAATAAGTAAAAAAAGACTGTCAAAACGGCAAAAACGATTATTACAAAGCGAGGATTGGTATCATATCTTTCCAAGAATAAAACAACCCATTGAAAGCCAGGCTCCATATACGTTAGTTTACCCATTTGGATACGTTCAATATGGAGGATATAGCTATTATAGTCGCATCCACAATCGTCTCGGATAGCTGAAAAAAAAGCGAGAATTAAAAAAGATACAAAAAAACCACTTGCCCGTTTATATGATTTTTTTTTACAAATTACTAATCTTTGTTCTCCTCTAGTTGCTATATGTAGATAAAAGCAAACTACAAACAAAAGGGCTATATAAATCATTGTTTATATTGGTATGGGGTTAGTTCCATATACATAGAACAAAGTCTTTCGGAGACATTTGACCATGAACATAAAAGACGAACTATAGGTTTATTTTTGGCTGCACAATCTTTTTTATTCTTAATGTCACTAATTACACTAGTTAAATTTCTCGTTAGCTGAGACTTCGATGTTTCCGTGTAATCTATACCATATTCTGATTTTAAGAACTTATAGGGCAACCATTCGCCAATTATAATAATATTTCCTGTGTAGAAATACTCCATAGTAGAAGATGAAAAAGAATCAGATATTTGCATATTTATATAAATATCTGAATTCATACGCAATAATGCCAATTCTTCTAAACCTGTCTCTTATACACATCTCCGAGCCCACGAGACTAGCGCTCATCT
>ENA-OXVI01000580-OXVI01000580.1-human-gut-metagenome-genome-assembly--contig:-NODE-580-length-7922-cov-5.78543_pt1 | contig 7922 bp, 5 predicted proteins | sample MGYA00249573_ERZ652689 | MGnify/ENA primary metagenome ERZ652689 (study PRJEB26925, sample SAMN05826982) | human gut metagenome | biome: ENVO:2100002; feature: ENVO:00000062; material: ENVO:00002003... | reverse complement strand
GCCAAAGTCTTGGACTTCTTCGGCTTTGCCTGACGTCCCTTACGGACGAGCTGTTCAATAGTAGGCAACTTGAATTCTCCGATTCAGTGGTTTCTCTTGCTTTTGTGTGACCGCCGCACTGCACCCACACTCCACGCATCTGAATCGTGAAGATAGCCACAGTCCACCGGCCCGATGGCCCATCCCTCTCTCACCGTCGCATTGCTGCGCGTGATGCAATCGAGTTCCGGGATATCCCAACCCGCACGCCTGTCACATAAGGCATGCCGTTGGCACACACGAATTATCAGTATACGGATTCCCAAGACATTCCAACATGCCGTGTCGCAAATCGCAAAAGGGATGGCCCCGGATCCTTTCGAATCCGGGGCCATCCACTCGGGAAGGAGGTTCCCACTTCTTTGCTACGCGCTACCTTACGCGCACTCTTCAGTCTCGTTGTCTGTTTTGCATTTGCGGCCCGGCGCCTGCGCCGTACTACCCCATTGCCGCTGTTTCGAATCGCTATTGTTCAGTTATATCTTAAAGGCGTTGCGCATGAACCTCACGGCCATCGGCGCTTCGTTGCGACCTGACGAATTCTCGACTGATCCACAACTCCGGCCTTCAGTTACAGTATACCCCAAAACGAACAAAAAACACGGGTGAAAACACCCTTAAATCCCAATAATTTCAATCATTTTGCCTACATCAGCGCAAAGCAACAAAACATCACAATGACACGTTTGCACCACTCAAAACAAAACATTCCCTGAATCGTTTTGAAAGATTCAGGGAATGCGCAATATGACGACGGAATCTACTGACGAATGTCAGCTGTTAGCTGTTTCGGCAGCGTCTTCGCGGGCCTTCGCAGCCGAGCCCTTCTCGCCATTGTCGGAATCAGGATGGATCTGATGCCTGTCATCATGCTCACGCCACCAGCTGGACAGCACGGAACCGGAAATGTTATGCCAAACGCTGAAGAACGTGGACGGCACCGCGGCCAACGGATTGGAAGCGAACGACGTCAGCGCCAAAGTCGCTCCCAAAGCGGAATCCTGCATGCCGACCTCGAAGGTGATGGCTTTCTGCTGTGCATAACGGAAGCCCTTCGGATATACCTTGTACATAAGTTTGGAGAAACCGAAGCCCAACGCGTATCCGCACAGGTTGTGCAGAATGACCACCGGGATGGCAAGCAGCGAGGAAGCCACGAACAGCTTCGGACCGTTGGCTGCGACGACCACGCCGATGATAAGCAGGATGGCCACCTGGGACACGATCGGCAGAGCGACCGTAATCTTCTCGATCTTCTCGCCGAAAATAGCATGACAGATCACGCCAAGAGCGATCGGGAACAGCACCACCTTGACCGCATTGAGGAACAGGGATTCCACCGGGACCGACACATACTGGGAAGCCAGCCACTGCATCAACAGCGGAATCATGAACGGCGCGCACAACGTGGACAAAATGCCGATGGACACGTCCAGCGCCACATCGCCACGACTCAGATAGCTCATCACGTTGGACGAGGTTCCGGACGGGCAGCAGCCGACCAGAATCACACCGACGGCGAGCGCACCATCAAGACGGAAAATCCAGCACAGCAGCACAGCCACCAACGGCATGATGACGAAGTGGGCCACGGTACCGACGATGACCATCAGAGGCTGGGTGAGAATGCGCCTGAAATCGTCAAGGGTCAAGGTAAGACCCATGCCGAACAGCACGATACCCAGGAAATAACCGGTATAGGATTTGCCCCACAAGCTTGCCTGCGGCACGAAATAGTTGAACACGGCCCACACGATCACGATCGCGGTGAACCACTTGGTGAGCCAATCACCAAACGCTTTGACCTTCTGCATGAATCTCTCTTCCTTCACATTTCACAGCTTTTCGGCCGATGATCCGCATACGCCGTAAACACTCCGAGACGGCCCACACCGCCATTACAGCACCCCCTTACGCATGCAGCGACTACAAGGTATGCGTGAGTTTCGGATTTGTGTAATATGCCGTTCACATAATGAACAATCCACAGCGCAAGCCGATGACAGGCACGCGCAACACGCCGATGTAGACATAGCTGGAAAATCGTGTATAGTTTTCATCTGTTGCGCTTCTGTATGAAGCGAAAACATGGTGGCTATAGCTCAGTTGGTAGAGCATCTGATTGTGGTTCAGAAGGTCGCGCGTTCGAGCCGCGTTAGCCACCCCGGTAGAGACCTCGGAAGAAATTCCGAGGTTTTTTGCTATCCGGACGGCTTGAATACAGCAAACAGCCGGTCGCAAGTCATCAGCATAGGTCAGATACAAGGAGCGCATCATGCTGTCTTTTGAAAACGACTATTCCTGCACGGCAACACCGGAAATCATCGAACGCATCAGCGAAATCGCACAAAACCAATATCCGGGTTACGGCAACGACAGCATCTGCGAAAGCGCGAAAGCCAAAATCCGCGAAGCATGCGCCTGCCCTGACGCGCAGATTTTCTTCCTGGTAGGTGGCACGCAGACCAACCAGACCATCATCGACTCCATCACACCGCAGTATGCCGGCGTAATCGCGGCAAGCACAGGCCATGTGAACGTGCATGAGGCGGGCGCCATCGAATTCACCGGACACAAGGTGCTGACGCTCCCCCACCATGACGGCAAAATCGATGCGACCGAACTCGACGAGTACTGCGCCACGTTCTACGCGGACGGCAACTACACGCACATGGTGTTCCCCGGATGCGTCTACATTTCGCAGGCCACCGAATACGGCACGCTCTACACGCTCGCCGAACTTGAGGCGATCCGCAAGGTCTGCACGAAGTACGACATGCCGTTGTTCATCGACGGCGCACGACTTGGCTACGCGCTGACCGCAACCGGCAACGACGTGACGCTTGAAGACATCGCGCGTATCGCGGACGTATTCTATATCGGCGGCACCAAGGTCGGAGCCATGTTCGGTGAAGCCGTGGTGTTCACGCACGGCAATATGCCGAAAAACTTCGTGACGCTCGTCAAGCAACATGGCGCGCTGCTCGCCAAGGGATGGCTGCTGGGCGTGCAGTTCGACACGCTGTTCACCGACGATCTGTATTGCAGGATCGCCCGCCACGCCAACGATGCGGCCGACCGTATTCGCGAAGTGCTGGTGGAACGTGGCTATATGCTCACCTTCGACGCGCCGACCAATCAGATCTTCATCACGCTCGACAACGCGACATCCGAGCGTTTGCAGCGCAATGTGCGCCTCGGCTTCATGGAAAAGGCCGACGACACGCACACGGTGATGCGCATCTGCACCAGCTGGGCCACCACCGATGAGCAGGTGGAGCAGCTGATCGCATTGCTGTAGCGCGCATCGTCGCTGTCAATCGGAAAAATAATCATTACGACAAACAACAAAAAGGCGCAGGAATTACATCCCGCGCCTTTTTGCTTACGTTACGATCATTTATCACGCATGTGGTTCCATTTATGCTGATTGTTACGCATTGATTTGCTTATTGGCATTATCGGCGATCGCCTCGCGTTCCATAGCCACGAATTTACGCACGGAAGCAGCCACCGAATAATGCTCTTTAGTGTGTTCGGCATAGATTTCGCCCCATTTCGACAGTTCATCGGGGTGATCGACCCACCAATCGATGCGCCTTGCCAACGCTTCCACATCGTCGACAGGGAATAGCGATTCGTCACGTAACGCGAACTGGCCTGCGGCGCTCAACGGAGACGATGCGATGACCGGCACCAAACCGGCGGCCATACCTTCAATGACGCTCACCGATTCGAGATCGGCAATCGAAGGATGCACCAGCAAATCGCCGGAACGCAGCAACGCGGGCATTTCGGTGTTCTTATGAAATCCGATCGATGCCGGTCGGGAAAGCAAACGTGCGGCGAGTCGCTGCAATTTCTTTTTCAAAGGACCGGTGCCGGCAATCGTCAGTTCAATATCTTGCGCATGCCTGCAACGGGCGATCGCATGAATTAATGCGACATGATTCTTTTCGTTCGTCAATCGTCCGGAAGCGACAATGTGGAACGGAACCGGAGCAGACTTCCCCGCATCGCGCTGCGTTTTCGCAGTGAATCGTGATTCATATCCGTTGGAAATCACATGCAGTTTCGATTTGTACCCGTGAGAACGCAGCAAACTTGCGCCAAGCTCGGTCGGCACATGCACATGGTCGATTTTGCGGTACAGCCACAAATTGAACAGCCAGTAGATGAACTTGTCGATGCCCGGAATATATTTCAGCGGACCTGCCGAATACGTGATGTTCTCCGGCTGCACATGATAGCCCGCAGTAACCGCGATTCCCATCTGTTTGGCGACTTTGCACGCATGCTGGCCAAAACGGAACGGCGTGTAGATGTGCACCACGTCCACGCCTCGGAACGCGGTTCTGAACAGCGTGTCGCTCGGTTCGGCGAACTGCATCTGCTGCTTTTTCGCCACCCAACTGACCAGAGGCACATGGTTGACTCGTGCCGGGTATTCAGGCGCACCAATGCCCACAAGCCTGACCGTATGGCCTTGCCGCTTCAATTCCTCCGCCCACTGCAACGCCGAATTCGACGTGCCGTTACCTCGGTTTCCCGACGTGTCGACCACCATGGCGATGGTCAGGGGGCGCTGTGTTTCTTCCTGTTCCGTCTCAGACATGCACTCCATCCTACGCCGATGGCACAATGGAAGGCATGACTGAAGAGAATCGTGCCTTGGGCACTCCGCTTGGTAAGCATCCGACTCGTGTTCTGTTTCTTGGCTCCGGAGAGCTGGGCAAGGAAGTCACTCTCGAACTGATGAGGCTTGGCGCATGGGTGTGCGCGGCCGATTCCTATGAGGGTGCCCCCGCGCAGCAGGTGGCGCATGAATACCGTGCGCTCGATATGGCCAATGCCGAACAATTGCGCGTATTGTTTGACGAAATCCAGCCGGATATTATCGTGCCGGAAGTCGAAGCGATCGCCACCAGCGAATTGGCTGCCGCGGCCGAGCGTGGCGCACAGGTGGTGCCAAGTGCCGAAATCGCATCCATTTGCATGGATCGTGAACGTTTGCGCGTACTTGCGCATGAGGAATTGGGATTGCCGACCACGCCGTACCGCTTCGCAGGCTCGCTGGAAGAGCTTCGCGCTGGGGCAAAAACGGTTGGCTACCCGTGCGTGGTCAAGCCGATTATGAGTTCTTCCGGTCACGGCCAGTCCGTGGTGCGTTCCGCCGATGCGATTGATGCGGCTTGGGCTGAGGCACAGGAAGGTCGTCGCGCGCACGACGAGGGAGACGTTTCCCGAGTGATTGTAGAAGCGTTGGCTCCGCTTGATTACGAGCTGACGGTGCTGACCGTCAGCTCCAGCGCCGGCATCGTGACCTGCGCTCCGATCGGACAGCGTCAGGAAAGCGGCGACTATCGCGAATCCTGGCAACCGGCCTCCTTCACACAGGATGTGCTTATGCAGGCGCAACGCATAGCGTGCACCGCAGTGGAAGGTCTGGTGGCGAAGGCCAAGGCTTCCGGCGAGAAGGGTTGGGGTGTGTTCGGCGTGGAGCTGTTCGTGCTGACCGACGGTTCCGTGCTGTTCAATGAAGTCTCCCCACGTCCGCATGACACTGGCATGGTCACGATGGCGTCGCAACGGTTAAGCGAATTCGCGTTGCATGCGCGTGCGATTCTCGGTTTGCCGATTACGCAGGAACATGTCGCCTTGTCGATCCCGGACGGTGCCGTCGCGGCAAGCCATGCGATCGTCATTCAGGGCGATGGTGAAGCCGAATTCCGCAACGTCGCCACCGCTTTGTCTCAGCCGGGCACCGATCTGCGTATTTTCGCGAAGCCGGAAGTGCACGGCCATCGTCGCATGGCGGTCGCGCTGGCCATCGGAACAGATGAGGCCGACGCGCGTGCTAAAGCCGAGAATGTGGCCGAATCGCTCGAAATCGACATCGCCTGACGCACTATTGCCGGATACTGACGGAAGACTGCCGGAACGCGCCCAAAAACCATTCGATTGTAGCCTCCCGTTGGTATCTTGTTAACCGTCAAGTTCACCAAACTATCTACCTCCCAAACACCAGGAAAGGCGAGTAATGGAGAAGTTGGAAAAGCTCTACGAGGGCAAAGCCAAGCAACTGTACGCAACTGACGATCCGGAGGTGCTCTGGGTCGAATACAAGAACTCCGCTACCGCAGGTGACGGCGAGAAGAAGGAAGACTTCGCCGGCAAGGGCAGGCTGAATAATCTCATCACCACGCTGATCTTCGATCTGCTCAAGAAGCGTGGTATCGACAGCCATCTGGTGGCTCGCGTAGGCGAAACCTCCCAGCTGGTCAAGAAGGTCACCATGTTCCCGCTCGAGATCGTGCTGCGTAACACCGCCGCCGGCCACTTCTGCTCTCGCTTGGGCGTGGAAGAGGGCATCGAGCTCAAGGAGCCGGTGCTGGAGTACTTCCTGAAGAACGATGATCTGCACGATCCGTTCGTGAACGACGACGATCTGGTTGCATTGGGCGTCTGCACCCGTGAGGATCTGGCTGAGATCGCACCTCTCGCACGCCGTATCAACGAAGCCCTGATCGAGATCTTCGCCAAGATCGGCATCAAGCTTGTTGATTTCAAAATCGAAATGGGTCGCACTTCCGATGGCACGCTGCTGCTGGCCGATGAGATTACGCCTGATTCCTGCCGTCTGTGGGATCAGCGTGACGGCTCCGGCAAGGTTGAGCATCTCGACAAGGATCTGTTCCGCCGCGATCTGGGCGACATCATTCCGGCTTACGAAGAGGTCGAAAGCCGCTTGGCTGAACTCGCCAAGTCCGAAGGCATTGAAGTAGCCGAATAATACTTGCGATAGCCCGCATCTGCAGTACAAACTCGGATGCGGGCTTCATCGTTTTTGAAAATCTTATTTTTATCAATCTCACCAAGCCCCTCTTTCAAGGAGTCAACCATGGTTTTTCGCGTGTACGTGGAAAAGAAGCAGGGTTTTGATGTCGAGGCCAAGCAGCTCGCCAACGAGCTGAAGACCATTCTTGGCATCGCATCGCTGAAGAATGTGCGTCTCGTCAATCGTTATGATGTGGAAGGCATTAGCGAGGAACTGTTCGCACAGGCCACCCCTACCGTGTTCAGTGAGCCGCAGGTCGATAATGTTTCCGCCGATTTGCCTGATTTCGGTTCTGATAATGTGTTTGCTGTGGAGTATCTGCCCGGTCAGTTCGACCAGCGTGCGGATTCCGCCAGCGAATGCATTCAGCTGATCTCCCAGGGCGAGCGCCCGACTGTTCGTTCCGCCAAGGTGTATGCACTTGAAGGCGAGCTGGGCGACGCCGACATCGCCGCCATCAAGCATTATGTGATCAACCCGGTCGAGGCTCGCGAAGCTTCGCTGGATACCAAGACCACGTTGAAGACGCAGGTGCCGGTACCGGGCAAGGTGGAGGTCATCGAAGGTTTCCGCACCATGAGCGACGCCGATCTTGAGCAGTTCATCGCCGACCGTGGCCTGGCCATGGATTTGGCTGATCTGCAGTTCTGCCGTGCTCACTTCGCCGAGGAACAGCGTGATCCGACAATCACGGAAATCAAGGTGATCGACACGTATTGGTCCGATCATTGCCGTCACACCACGTTCGGCACGCAACTTGATGATGTGCAGATTGACGACGCGACCGTGCAGGCCGCGTTCGATAAGTATCTTGAGATGCGTCACGAGCTTGGCCGCGACGAAAAGCCCGTATGCCTTATGGATATGGGCACCATCGGCGCGAAGTGGCTCAAGAAGAACGGTATTCTGAAGAATCTTGACGAATCCGAAGAAATCAACGCCTGCACCGTCAAGGTGAAGGTTGATGTGAATGGCCATGATGAGGATTGGCTGTTCCCTGTCTCTTATACACATCTCCGAGCCCACGAGACTAGCGCTCATCTCG
>ENA-OXVI01000502-OXVI01000502.1-human-gut-metagenome-genome-assembly--contig:-NODE-502-length-8723-cov-6.45339_pt1 | contig 8723 bp, 9 predicted proteins | sample MGYA00249573_ERZ652689 | MGnify/ENA primary metagenome ERZ652689 (study PRJEB26925, sample SAMN05826982) | human gut metagenome | biome: ENVO:2100002; feature: ENVO:00000062; material: ENVO:00002003... | reverse complement strand
AGACGGCATACGAGATGAGCGCTAGTCTCGTGGGCTCGGAGATGTGTATAAGAGATAGCTATCGTATCCAATCCTTTCTATATCTCCGATTTCGAATCTATCATCATCAAGAACGGATGGAAGAAGGTCAAGAAGATATTGAAAGGCGGACAAGAACGGTATCATTCCAGCCTATCCGCCATCAAAGCCTACGAAGACACTGACGTCAATCTGATATTCCACGATGCCGTACGTCCGTTAGTGAGCCAGCGGATTCTGAATGACGTTATTGCCGCATTGGAAACCTACAAAGCTATTGATGTGGCAATGCCCGCCACGGATACCATTATACAAGTCAATGACAGATTCATTCAGGAAATCCCAGACCGCAGCAAACTGATGCGAGGACAGACTCCGCAAGCATTCCATCTGGAAACCATCAAGCATGCCTATGACATTGCCTTGCAAGACCCGGCCTTTAAAGTGACCGACGACTGCGGCGTAGTAGTGAAATACCTTCCGGAAGTACCGGTTTATGTAGTGAACGGCGAAGAAAGCAACATGAAGCTGACCTATAAGGAAGACACCTATCTGCTGGACAAATTCTTCCAGCTGCGCAAAAGTGAACTGAACACCTTGCCCATCGACCAGGAAAACAACCTGAAGAACCGGGTTGCAGTCGTATTCGGCGGTAGTTACGGCATCGGCGCAGACGTGGCTCAGCTACTCAAAGAGAAAGGAGCCAACGTATTCTGCTATTCGCGCAGCATGAACGGAACGGATGTAGGCAACAAAGAGCAGGTGAGCAAAGCCTTGCAGGAAGTGTACCGCCAATGTGGACGGATAGACTACATTATCAATACTGCCGGACTGTTGAATAAAGAACCTCTGATGAGTTGCGACTATCAGACCATCTGCAACGCTGTGAACACCAACTATATGGGTACTGTCAACGTGGCACTTGAAGCCTTCCCCTATCTGAAGGAGAGCAAAGGTAAACTCGTATTCTTCACTTCCAGCTCCTACACCCGGGGACGCGCCTTTTACAGCATCTATTCATCGACCAAAGCCGCCATCGTGAACTTTGTGCAAGCCATAGCACAAGAATGGGAACCGTTCGGCATCAGCGTGAACTGCATCAATCCGGAGCGCACCAAAACACCGATGCGTGTCCATAACTTCGGCATCGAACCGGATAACACCTTGCTGACCTCCGAGCAAGTAGCCATTACCACCATACAGTCACTGCTTTCCGAATTCACCGGACAAGTCATCGACGTAAAAAGAGAAGAAGTATGAAGAACCAATACCTATCGGACTACGTTGCCGACAACCTACGCGCCTGCCAACTGAAGCAACTTTCCATACTGAAAGAGGTGGACCGCATCTGCCGGAAACACAAGTTAAGCTACTGGCTTGACGGAGGCACACTGTTGGGAGCCATGCGTCATGGAGGATTCATCCCCTGGGATGATGACATAGACATCGGCATGACACTGGAAGACATGCAAGCATTCATGAAGGTAGCCCCCTCCGAACTACCCGACACACTGTTCCTGCAAACCCCGGAAAGTGACCCTACCAGCAAAGAGCCCATCGTCAAGATAAGGGATTTAAACTCAATCTATATTGAAGCAGGAGATACCTTCAGCGTAGAGTATCAGAAAGGACTATACGTAGATATATTCCCTTTCATCGACTACCCCACCGTGCCCCGCCCATGGGCAAAGAAGCTGTGCAAAGGCATCTCCGTCAGTTACTCCATCCTACACGCGCAACACTACTACTCGCTGCGCTCCTTTGCAGAATTCTTCTACTTCGGCATGAAGTATGCGCTTTTCAAAGGGATATGGGCAATGCTCTGCCTGGTACGCCCCAAAGGGACCTATCTTTCGAATATACTCATCAATAACGGATACGGCATCATGCACCGTAAAGATTCCGTCTTTCCGCTCTCCACCATCACTTTCGAAGGAAAAGATTTCCCGGCACCGGGCAATGTGGACGCCTATCTGAAAGATTTATATAAAAACTACATGGACATTCCTCCCAAAGAGAAGCAGATAGTCCATGCCTGCTATATTCACCCGGAACTAAAACCATTGCCATGAAACCAGCCCTTGTAGATGTATCTGTACTGATTCTTTTCTTCAACCGCCCCAAACTGCTGGCGCAAGTATTCGAACAAGTGAAGAAAGCACGCCCCGCACGACTGTTTCTCTATCAGGACGGCCCGCGCGGCGAACGCGACATGCCGGGCATAGAAGCTTGTCGCAAAGTAGTGGCAGACATCGACTGGGAATGCGAAGTACACCACAACTACCAAGAGAAGAACTACGGCTGCGACCCATCGGAATACATGGCACAGAAGTGGGCATTCTCCTTGTCGGACAAATGTATCGTGCTTGAGGATGACGACGTGCCTGCCGTCTCTTTCTTCGGCTTCTGCAAGGAACTGCTCGACAAGTATGAGCACGACACACGCATCAGCATAATTGCCGGATTCAACAACGAGGAGATTACACCGGACATCACTTCCGACTACTTCTTCGCCACCACCTTCTCCATCTGGGGATGGGCGAGCTGGCGGCGGGTGACGGACCAATGGGATGAATTCTACACCTTCCTGGACGACAAGGAGAACATGCGGCAACTGAAGAACCTCATCCACACACGGCGCTACCGCAAAGACTTCATCTACATGTGCCAACGCCACCGCGAACACGGGAAAGCCTATTACGAAACCATCTTCCACGCTTCCATGTTGTTCAATTCGGGTCTGAGCATCGTGCCCACCCGCAACATGATAAACAATCTGGGAGCCACTGCCGACTCCACCCACTTTGCCGGCTCCGTACACACCATGCCGCGCGGTTACCGCCGCATCTTCACCATGAAACGCTACGAAGTGGAGTTTCCGCTGAAGCACCCTCGCCACGTCATCGAGAACACTGCCTACAAGGATAGCGTTTACCGCATCATGGCATGGCGGCATCCCTGGATAAAGATTGCACGGTCGTTCGAGGAACTGGCGTTGAACCTACGGTACGGCAACTTCACCATCATATGGCAAACGCTGCAAAAGCGTATCCGGAAATGGATGAAACAAGACCGGCATCTGTAACAAGAAAAAACATTCAAAAAAGAAGAAACGAACAACAGTCATGAGAGTACTACTTATCAATACATCCGAACGCATCGGCGGCGCAGCCATCGCCGCCAGCCGTCTGATGGAATCACTCAAGAACCACGGCATCAAAGCCAAGCTGCTGGTACGCGACAAGCAGACCGACCAAATCTCCGTTGTGTCACTAGACCATAACTGGCGCATGGTGTGGAAGTTCGTCTGGGAGCGCATCGTCATCTGGAGCGCCAACCGCTTCAACAAGAAGAACATCTTTGCCGTAGACATTGCCAACACGGGGACAGACATCACCTCACTGCCCGAATTCCAGCAGGCAGACGTCATCCATCTGCACTGGATAAACCAAGGGATGCTCTCGCTGAAGAACATCGAGAAGATTCTCGCCTCGGGCAAGCCCGTCGTCTGGACCATGCACGACATGTGGCCCTGCACTGGCATCTGTCACCATGCCCGCGAGTGCACCCACTACCAGCAGGAATGCCACAACTGCCCCTTCATCCACGGAGGCAGAAGCAAACGTGACCTTTCCTACCGCATCTTCCACAAAAAGCAGGCATTGTATCGCAACCGCCACATCAACTTCGTCACCTGCAGCCGCTGGCTGGAAGAACGTGCCCGGACAAGCGCCCTCTTCTGCGGACATGCCGTGACGTGCATCCCCAACCCCATCAACACCAACCTCTTCAAGCCCCGCAACCGACAGGAAGCCCGCAGCCGTTGCCTGCTGCCGCAAGACAAGAAACTCATGCTGTTCGGCTCGGTGAAGATTACGGACAAACGGAAAGGCATCGACTACTTGATAGAATCGTGCCGACTGCTGGCTGACAAGCATCCCGAACTCCGGGAACAGTTGGGTGTCGTCGTCTTCGGCAACCAATCGCAACAACTGGAAAACCTGCTTCCATTCAAAGTCTACCCGCTGAACTTCGTCAGCAACGAACACCAACTGGTGAACATCTACAATGCCGTGGACATCTTCGTGACCCCCTCGCTGGAAGAGAACCTGCCGAACACCATCATGGAAGCCATGGCATGCGGCATTCCCTGCGTCGGATTCAACGTGGGCGGCATCCCTGAGATGATAGACCACCTGCACAACGGCTACGTGGCACAATACAAATCCTCGGAAGACTTTGCCAACGGCATCTACTGGACGCTGACCGAACCCGACTACCCCAGCCTCTCGGAACAAGCCTGCCGGAAAGCCATCTCCCACTATTCGGAGAACGTCGTCGCCAAGAAATACATTGACCTTTACAACAAAGTGACCGGAAGAAATGCATAACCACCCCACCCCGAAATTCAGCATCATCACCGTGACCTACAATGCCGAAGCGGTACTGGAGGACACGATTCAAAGCGTTATCTCGCAAACCTACCACCACGTAGAATACATCCTTGTGGACGGTGCGTCCAAAGACGGCACGCTCTCCATTATCGACCGTTACCGCGACCGCATCACCCGCATCGTGAGCGAACCGGACAAGGGATTGTACGACGCCATGAACAAAGGCATCCGCCTTGCCACCGGCGATTACCTCTGCTTCCTCAATGCCGGCGACAGCTTCCACGAGGACGACACCTTGCAGCAGATGGTGCGTTCCATCTCCGGCAACGAACTACCCGACGTGCTGTACGGCGAAACGGAACTGGTGGACAAGGAAGGTCACTTCATCCGCATGCGCCGCCTCGCCGCCCCGGAAGTGCTTACCTGGCGAAGCTTCAAGCAGGGCATGCTGGTCTGCCATCAGGCCTTCTTTGCCAAAGCTTCCCTTGTAGAACCCTACGACCTGCAATACCGCTTCTCCGCCGACTTCGACTGGTGCATCCGGGTGATGAAGAAGGCACGGACCTTGCACAATACCCATCTCACCCTCATCGACTATCTGGAAGAGGGAATGACCACCCAGAACCGGCAAGCATCCCTGCGCGAACGCTTCCGCATCATGGCGCGGCATTACGGACTGATGAGTACCGTAGCCCATCATGCCTGGTTCGTATTACGGGCCGTGATAAAGAAATAGCACAAATTTCGAGGACAAATATACTTTGTTCCCGCAAGACCTATACCTTGCGGGAATCTCCCCTATACCCAGCTCTCTACAGTATAGGAGTGAGTACCCAAAACATCCCCATGTTTTCACCTAAAACATCCGGATGTAATGGAGCAAAACATCCCCATGTTTTGGGGTAAAACATCCGGGTGTTTTGGAGAAAGACATCCGGATGTTCTGCATATTAAGTCCTATACCGTGAGGGGCTAAGTCCTAAGACATAGGAGATTAAGTCCTAAGGCAAAGGAGGCTGGGTAGCTGCAAGCAGCGCCTTCAACTCTTTTACCCCTTCCGAAGCTCCCTTTTGAATGACATGTATCGGACGCATGACGTGCGTGTCCACCGGCTTGGGGTCTATCAGATACACTTCGGCGGCACGGGGCACGTAGTTCAGCAGTCCCGCAGCGGGATAAACGTTCAGGCTGGTGCCGATGATGACGAAGATGTCCGCCTGCTCCACATACCGGATGGCAGTCTCAATCTCCGGCACCGACTCGCCAAACCACACGATGAACGGGCGGAGCTGCGTACCGTCGCCCGCCTTGTCGCCCAACTTTACTTCATATTCCTCCGGCGCCAGTTCCTTGACGAAATGCGGATTATAAGGGTCGCGGCTGGAACAAACCTTCGTCAGTTCCCCATGCAAGTGTATCACGTGCGTACTGCCGGCACGCTCGTGCAGATTATCTACGTTCTGGGTGACGACCGTTACATTGAAATCCCTCTCCAGGTCGGCAACGCCCAGATGCCCGGCATTCGGCACCACATCGAGCAACTGCTTGCGACGTTCGTTATAGAAATTAATGACCAGTTCCGGATTACGTGCATACCCCTCGGGAGTCGCCACCTGCTCCACCGGATATTTGTCCCATAATCCGCCCGCATCACGGAATGTGCTGATGCCGCTCTCGGCGCTCATACCAGCACCCGACAATATGACCAAGTTCTTCATTTTCCGCTCCTTTCCTTTATTAAAGTAAGACAAATATAAGAAGAATGTTCAAGTTGTGATATAAATAAGAAAAATTAAATACTTAAAAGCCTTATCATTCAAATAAAAGACGTACTTTTGCCACTCATAAATTTGCAATAGACTGGAAAAGAAACCAATCCGGTCGTCAACAAAAGAATCTTATGGACAAATTCAGTTATGCTATCGGCCTTGGAATAGGTCAGAATCTTTTAAGCATGGGTGCCAAAGGCATTGCAGTAGATGACTTTGCACAAGCAATCAAAGACGTTTTAGAGGGCAACCAGACGGCAATCAGCCACACAGAAGCCCGTGACATCGTCAACAAGTACTTCGCCGAACTGGAGGAGAAGATGAACGCAGCAAACATAGAAGCCGGCAAAAAGTTCCTGGAAGAGAACAAAAAACGCGAGGGAGTTGTTACGCTTCCCAGCGGACTTCAATACGAAGTTATCACAGAAGGAAACGTCGGTCACTATGCCAAAGCAACCGACCAGGTACAATGCCACTACGAAGGCACACTGATTGACGGAACGCTGTTCGACAGCTCCATCAAGCGCGGCCAGCCTGCCACATTCGGTGTAAACCAAGTGATACCCGGTTGGGTGGAAGCCCTTCAGCTTATGCCCGAAGGTGCCAAGTGGAAACTCTACATCCCCAGCGACCTGGCATACGGAGCGCAGGGTGCCGGCGAGATGATTCCTCCCCACAGCACGCTCGTATTCGAAGTCGAATTACAGAAAATTTTATCTAAATAAACAAACAAGTAAAAGCAAAATGAAAAAAGTAACATTTCTCATGGCTCTTGCAGTAGCTGCCGGCATGGCATCTTGTACTGCTCAAAGTCCGAAAGCTGATTTGAAGACGGACATCGACTCATTATCTTACGCCATCGGTATGGCGCGTACAGAAGGTTTGGACCAGTATCTTGCACAACAAGGCATTGACTCAACCCAGATGTCAGAATTCCTGAAAGGTTTCAACGAAGGCGCAGCCAAAATCGATAAGAAAGACGTGGCTTACATGGCCGGTCTGCAAGTAGGCCAGATGGTCAGCAAGCAATGGGTGGAAGGCTTCAACCAACAAATCTTCGGCAACGACTCCACACAGAGCATCAGCCGCGAAAATCTGCTGGCAGGTTTCGTAGCAGGTGTCATCGGCAAGGGTGGTGCTATGGATATGATGAAAGCTCAAGAGTACATGCGTACTCAGATGGATGCCATCAAAGAAAAAGCAACTGCAGAAAAGTATGCTGACAACAAAGCTGCCGGTGAAAAGTTCCTGGCTGAGAACAAGGCTAAAGAAGGTGTAGTAACTACCCCGAGCGGTCTGCAATACAAAATCATCACCAAGGGTAACGGTGCCGTTCCTGCCGACAGCAGCAAGGTGAAAGTAAACTACAAAGGTACGCTGATTGACGGAACAGAATTCGATAGCTCTTACAAGCGCAACGAACCTGCTACTTTCCGTGCCAACCAGGTAATCAAAGGCTGGACAGAGGCCCTCACCATGATGCCCGTCGGCTCTAAGTGGGAACTCTATATCCCCTACGACCTGGCATACGGTTCAAGAGAAACCGGTAGCCAAATCAAGCCGTTCTCTACTTTGATATTCGAAGTGGAACTGCTGGGTATCGAGAAGTAATGTAACAATCCGAAGGGAGGGGCAAAACCCTCTTGATACTTCTTTTAGGCGCGGATTACGAGGAATAACGCGGATTTGGTAAACTAAATCCGTGAAATCCGCGTAATCCGCGCCTTATCGTTACCCCTCACTTTTATTCATTTTTCCGTCCCTTTTTATAGATAAATTAAAATAAAGTCCTATATTTGCTTACTATTTGATAACAACAAGAACTTTACTTATTTACTATTATGGAAAAAATAGACAATCTTGACCGGCAGATTCTGGAAATCATCTCCCAAAATGCCCGTATCCCTTTCAAGGACGTAGCTGCTGAATGTGGCGTGTCACGTGCTGCCATCCATCAACGTGTACAGCGCCTGATTGACCTTGGCGTTATTGTTGGCTCAGGCTATCATGTAAATCCCAAGTCCCTTGGATACAGAACCTGCACTTACGTAGGAATCAAGCTGGAAAAGGGCTCCATGTATAAGACGGTAGTTGCTGAGCTGGGCAAGATTCCCGAAATCGTAGAATGCCACTTCACCACTGGTCCGTACACCATGCTGACCAAGGTATATGCCCGCGACAACGAGCATCTGATGGATTTGCTGAACAACAAGATGCAGGAGATTCCTGGCGTAACCGCTACCGAGACCTTGATTTCCCTGGAACAGAGCATCAAGAAGGAGATTCCTATTTGCCCCGAGAAATAACGAACAACAATGGATTTCTTGAACGAATATCATCTGTCGGGCCTTGTCATAGGTATCTGCACATTCCTCATCATCGGCTTGTTTCACCCCATAGTTGTGAAAGCCGAATATTATTGGGGCACCAAGTGCTGGTGGATTTTCCTTTTACTCGGCATCGGCGGCATCATTGCCTCCCTTTATACGGAGAACATCATGATAGCCTCCCTGTCTCTTATACACATCTGACGCTGCCGACG
>ENA-OXVI01000466-OXVI01000466.1-human-gut-metagenome-genome-assembly--contig:-NODE-466-length-9057-cov-12.0421_pt1 | contig 9057 bp, 5 predicted proteins | sample MGYA00249573_ERZ652689 | MGnify/ENA primary metagenome ERZ652689 (study PRJEB26925, sample SAMN05826982) | human gut metagenome | biome: ENVO:2100002; feature: ENVO:00000062; material: ENVO:00002003... | reverse complement strand
TCTACACCTATTAAGTCGTCGGCAGCGTCAGATGTGTATAAGAGACAGGTAATCACCTATACCAAAGCCATTATTATTTTCCCCTAAATTAAACAATTATTTAACTGAAAATAAAATCAACAGATAAAAAATGCCCTGAGACCATTAATTAATATTTCCAAGAGCAAGACACAATGCATCCTAAACAATTATTTTGCGATAGTTCTCTCAGGAAGAAAGCAGAAAAACATCAATCATAAACAGAGAAAGAAGAAAAGAGCGGAAAGAGCAGATTAAGACCGAACCAATAAAACATGGGGATGTTGTGCAGTAAAACATCCCCATGTTATAATACAAAACATCCGGATGTTTTATACAACAACATCCGGATGTTTTTACGCAAAGAGTCTAAAGTTTCAAAGTAAACAATGGCATATTACTGACGAATAAAACGTATGCTAAATCCGTAACCACGACTATATGTATTCGTAGATTGTGGTACGGATACATTCGAAGGATTGATGGAGAGCGCCCAGCAATTATACCCATCGACACTGCTAAACCACCAATACCCGACTTCATCTTTTTCCTGGAAAGCAAAAGGTTCATCAGCATCACGCCGTCCACCGGGTTTTCCCACAAACCCGGCAATACTCAATGCCTCGGCCACTTTAGAATCCCCACCCAGGAAATTCCGCAATTTATCCCAATCGCCCAAATGATTCGGTATTTTCCAGCCTTCAGTAACTAAAGACGTAGAACCGGAAAACACACCTGCATTGTACAACAGTCCATATTGATTGCGAATGGTCCGGCTATCTTCCGTAATGCCGGCGGGAAAACCATATACAGCATATCTCGGGTTAGCATCTTTTCTCCATTCCGAAGAAATGACTCCTGCACTGTTTGTTATCGTCCGCAGATTGTCCGCCATCCAATATTGGGTACCGATTTTCATCACCCGATATGAGTTGCCTTCATTATCAGTAGTCAGATAAGGACGGAGTCCGTTTGCCTGACTATCCGAGTAGCCGATATAATCGCCGGTTATAAAACTCACTCCGTCTTCTGTAAACAGGGAGGTGAATGGTTGCGTATTGGTACCCGGCGTATAAACGGTAGTCAGATAGTCTACTTTCCCTCCGTTATCCAATACCATTCCTTCGCCAAACGCTTTGTTATAAACATTATAAGGATAAAAGACCGAGGCACTTTTACCCGATCCAAATGAATAATCGGGAATAAACTCATGACATAGTTCTCCTACTTTCACTCCCTCAACATAAAGTTCATAAACAAACGAACGGGAAGAATCGGGCACTTTAAATTCAAGCAATAAAGTGACTCCGAGCGTTGCCGACAACTTCTTGCCGTCCTTGGCTGTCAGTTCAAGAATAGCAGTACCGGACAAGGCTCCATCGGCCGAGCTTTTATCAGGAGCAATCACCGTCATCTCCCCGGTGGTGTCCGACGTATATTGGGCCGTAACTGTCCAACCGACCGGAGCCGTACATACCGGAGCAATACTTTTATTTACGCCACTGCAAGTAAACGTAAAGGTCAGAGACTCACTCCGATGAAAATACGTCACTCCCGAAGCCGCCAATTCTACCTGTGCCCCTCCCCACTCCGGCACTTTAAATATGGTTCCATCAGTCAGATAAAATACAATATAACCGTCTTCACTGACCACCTTCCGGAACATAGGATCACCGGACGCACCTTTCGCTTTCATCGGATTGCCCGCAGCATCTTTCAATTCGACAGGACCGCTCCCATAATCAAGCGTCCAGTATCCTGCCGCATTGACCCCAATGACCGGAACAATACCATCGGTTCCCGAAGCTCTGACCTTTTGCCCGTTGTTGTCCAAAAGAAAAGAAGATGTTCCATCGGCATTCTTGATAGCCCAATACAGATGTCCGTCCGTATCCATTTTCATAGTGACGACGGGAGCTGTCCCATTCTGTCCTTTGTCTCCTTCCGGACCGTCCGTACCGTCTGTTCCATCCTGGCCATCTTTACCATCGGTACCGTCCTGGCCATCTTTGCCATCGGTACCGTCCTGACCGTCTTTACCGTCAGTACCATCCTGTCCGTCTTGCCCATCGATACCGTCTTGACCGTCTTTACCGTCGGTACCATCCTGACCGTCTTTGCCATCGGTACCGTTCTGACCATTCTGACCATCCTGACCATCTTCTCCTTTTTTACCATCGTCTCCTTTCTCGCCATTCTTGATGACAATCGTACCACTTTTGAAAAAACTGATGGTATAGCCGCTTCCATCTGCAAGTTCCTTGAAACCGGTAATATAATCACCTGATTCAGAAGAATTAATGATCAGCTTCAAAGCAACGATATCCCTATTCATATTTTTGCACAACTCCTCGATAGAGTTTGCCTGCCCCTCCATTTCCGCGTGATTCTTCAACACCTCGTTCATCTCCTCCTGGCTACAGGCGGTTGCGAAGAACAGACAGAGAAACAATAGTTTGATTATATGATTCATATTCATTAGAGTTAAATTAATAATTTGCATCCCGGACACAACGAATGCTGTTACCTTCACCCGCCAACGCATTGCCAGAAGTCAACAGTTCTACAGAATTAGATTTGTAGGACATCCGGATGCGATAACTCGTTTCCGTCGACCACCATTGCCCTGTTGTTTCCTGGGCTCCGGTACTGCCATTACCGCCATCAACCGTATTAGCAGGCAAAGCCGTAAAACCGGTCAGATTGTTCGCCTCTATTCCCGTATCCTCCAACCAATTTCCAATTCCTTTCCCAACAGCTGTCGACTTCAGTTTACGTGCATCTGCCCCCACAAAGTCTACCAATGCTTGCAGTTCTGCTTTAGAAGGAACATGCCATCCTTGGGGAGCTATATTTCCTTTCATTGCAAACTGATTGTAAAGTACACCGTACAGGTTGCGATATTGCATAGCTCCCGGAGCATTGGCATTAACCGCCCGGTCGACCTGACAGGCCGGAAAACCTTTCCCGCACTGAATTCCCCAATCCAGAGATGTGGCAAAACCGGTAGGAATAGGAGTACCATCATTAAATTGGGTTGTCTTCAGATTTTCTCCCATCCAGTAGAGACTACCTATTTTTACAACCCGGTAAGCATATCCCTGCACATCGACAGCCAAGGAAGCTTTCAGCCCGCAAACAGTCCCGCTCACCAGTCCGTCTGCCCCATCTGCCGCCATCACATACCGGCTACCGTCTTCCGTAAGTATGGCAGTGGACGACGGATTGCCGGCGACCGGCGTATATCCTGTTCCGTCATGTTGTATCGATGCTCCGTTTTCCAAGATCAGTCCGGAACCAAAAGTACGCGAAGCAGCATTATAAGAATAGACTACTGTAGCCCGGTCCGTCGTGGAATACACCGGCACATACTCCCGGCATATTTCTCCTACTTTAACTCCCTCCATCAATACATCATAAACCAGAGAACTATTGAACTTCGGAAGTTCAATACGATAATACAACGTTACCAGGATGTCTGCCCGGACAGTATTTCCCAAAGCATCTGTGCCTTCTATCGTTATTCTTTCCGAAGCCGGCAGAGCCGAACCGGCAGCAGGTGCTTTCACAGTCAGCGTCCCCTGCAAAGCTTTCGGCTGATAATTAATCGTAGCATCCCATGTTCCTGCCACCTTTACTATCTGTCGGAAACTGCTACAATCAAACGTAACGTCCTGCGTTACTCCACGACGGAAGAAAAGTGGCCCCGTTTCATTGAATATCAATTTACTGTCTCCGGTTTTAGCCACTTTATAGATACTCCCGTCAGTCATAGTAAACACGACATATTCAGGATTACCGGTATTCACAGAAGCAAAGATGGACGGGCTGCCATCTGTCACCGTAGCCACTATCTTCTCTCCGCTTCCTCCTGTGATCCATTTCGTTACACCTCCGACAGTAACCTGCCAATAGTATTCACCATCGGTATCTTTAGCTATGCCGACATATGGAGTGACACCATTCACAGGAGTCATGATCACCTTGTTACCTTCTCCATCCGTCAGCCACTCTACCGCTCCGCCACCTATTTGTACAGTCCAGTAATAATTGCCATCCGTATCCCGTTTGGCACCCAGCAACGGAGTATCTCCTGCAGGACCTTTCACGCCGTCTTTACCGTCGTTACCGTCAACTCCGTCTTTGCCATCCTCACCATTGGCACCGTCCTGTCCGTCACTGCCATTATGCCCATCGGTACCATCAGTTCCGTTCGATCCGTTTTGACCGTCGGTTCCGTTCTGACCGTCAACGCCGTCTTTACCGTCCGTACCATCCGTGCCATTTGCTCCATCACTGCCATTCTCACCATTGGCACCGTCATTGCCATTTTCTCCTTTATTCCCCGTCAGGCCATTCTTTATAAGAATATCTCCTCCTTTATGAAAAACAATCAGTGTACCGCTTCCATCGGGCAATTCGGTCACACTCTCAATGTAATCATGAGTCGGTATCGTATTCACTATCGTGGCAAGCAGCCTCACTTCATTATTGGTATCGGATATCCATTCCCGGAGTTTTCCCATCCGTACATTCAGTTCGGCTTCCCGGCGCAGGGCCTCGTTAATGTCCTCCTGAACACAGCCTCCCGCCAACAGAACCGACAAAATGATAAACATATATTTTTTATATCTCTTCATGATTTCCTGTTTTAAAGATTAATCTTCTTTCAAAAGCCGTACACTGTAGCCTGTCGAATTATTGTCTCCGCTGTTAAACTCGAGTACGGATGAGTTTGCGGACAATCTGAACACAGCACCGACACTCTCCAGACTGGCACTGCTCCACCAGATACCGACTTGCTGAAAATCGTTGAACGAAAGACCGTCAGCACCTCTGTATCCTCCTCCGACACCGGAAAAACCTGTGAGATCGGTTCCACCCCCTGTCAGCCAATGCTCTGTTCCGGACTCTTTCAATAATGTACCGGCATTAGAACCCAGAAAAGCCCGTAATGTGGATACAATATCCGATTCCGTTGGAAGCTTCCATCCGACAGGCACCACTTTTCTGGCAGCAACTCTATTGTACAAAACTCCATAAGATACCTTATTGGCAAATGCCCCTGCTGCTGCAGCATTCTCATAATCGTACACGGCACAGGCACCCGAACCGCTATCATCAAATCCACTCTCTCTCCAGGCACGCCCCGACAAGCCGGTGGCAACAGGAGTTCCGTCAGGATAAGTAAGTGTCCGTAAATTCTCCGCTGTCCAGTACTGTTTACCTATTTTCACAATGCGGTAGGCATTGCCATCCGCATCAGTCAGCCTTTCCGCCTGCAGGCCGTCTCCGAAATCCGGTTCACGTCCTTTCAACGAACTGTCGGTATAGAATTCCGATCCATTTTCAGTATAGATATACATAACTGCCGGCCTGTCAGAAACTGAAGCATGATAACCCGTACCGTCGTGCTTCACCGAAGCACCGGTATTCGTGATAAGTCCCGATCCATAAACTCCTCCTGTCAAATAAGGATAGACAACCGTTGCAGACAATCCCAGTTCCCGCTGGTATTCACGACAAAGTTCTCCTACCTTTTTACCCCAAAGACGGATGTTGTACACATAAGAACCTCTAAAATCCGGAAGCATTATCTTATAAAGCATACTCACGGTGAAAGAAGTCCGCGCCGTTTCTTCTGCGGTATTCGTACTTCGCAGTACCACATCTCCTGATAATGCTACGTCCGCTGTTCCCGCCAAAGGGGCCTCAAGAGTCAAAGCTCCCGCTTCAAAATCGACTGTCGCTTTCCACCCCTTCGGAACATCTACCGACAATTGCTCTTTTGAGATACCCTTACAACTGAAAGCAATCGCCTGAGACCCGCCCCGGTTGAAAAAAAACAGTTTACGTCCCTCCGGAACCTCAATAACCGGTCTTCCTATAGGTAGTCTGAACCGGGTTGCCCCACCGCTTAAGGTAAATTCCACATAATCCGGCTCCTTCAAGTCCACCTTCTCAAACACGGACACAGCATTTTTTGCATTGGCAACTATTTTCTTTCCATCCGCTTCAATCCATGTCTCGGGACCGGTTCCAATCTTTTGCGTCCAGTAATAGTTATCGTCGCCCCCGTCGGACGTTTCCCATTGCTTCACTCCCAGTTGAGGGGTTTGTCCATCGTGTACCGTAGAGGTTGCCTTTATTCTGTTTCCATCATTGTCGGCCAGATAATAAGGTTCACCGGAACCTATTTTTATAGTCCAGTAATATTCCGAATCAGCGGGATCCTGCATAATGCCAACCACCGGATTCTGTCCGGGGTCACCTTGCTCCCCCTTACTCCCGTTGGTACCGTCGACACCATCTTTGCCATCGGTACCATCCACGCCATCCTTACCGTCCGTACCATTCGTACCATCTACGCCATCCTTACCGTCTGTACCGTCTATGCCGTCTTTCCCGGCATCTCCATCCGGACCGGTATCTCCTTTCTTCCCGTTACGGATAGTAATCGGAGCACTTTTGGAGAAGGAGATAGTATACCCCGCACCATCCGCCAGTTCCTCGATATGAGTAATGTTATCTCCTATCCTGTCGGTATTGACAATCACCTGAAGATTATAAATATCCTCATTCAGTTTTTTACATAGATCTGTCAACTCCTGCAATTCTTTCCTCTGATCACCCTGTCTGTCAAGTAAATCGTTGAAATCGGACTCTTTACAGCCATGCAGCAAAGGTATCAATAACAACAACAGATATATTTTCTTTCTAATCATAGTTTTCATTTTTGGATTTCAACAATAACTCGCCTGGCAAGTACGCTGTAATTATTCGGATCGGAAGTAAGCATATCTATGCACTCTCCTTTCACGGCGATACGTTTGCCATCTATCCCCTTCTTTTCAAGATAGGCTGCCAGTGCTTCGGCACGCTGTAAAGAGATTTTTTTATTAATATCCGGATTCCCGGTATGGTCGGCATGCCCTGAAAGAATAACTTTCAGCTCAGGATACTTTTTCAGGGTTTGCACAATGCGGCATAATTCATTTTTGTACAAGGCTACATTCAGATAAGCCGATCCTCTCTTAAAATAGACCGGAGGCAATTCGTTGAATCCCAGTACCGGATCAGAACCGGTCTTCTCCTTCACTACCGTGTGCGCCTGTTGCAACTGCATATTCAAGGAAGCAATCTCCCGTTTCATCCGCTCCTTCTCTATCGAATCTTCAACGCAACAAGCAGGGGCAGGCAAGCTGACCGCACGCTCCTCTATATATCTGATCTCCACATCCGCCGCTCGCCTTGAGGCATAGAGAACATTGTCTTCTTTCTTTTTACCCACCTTCCATATCAAAGAGAGTCCGGCACTGGTCATAAAGTGGTCTTTCGACTTAATCAGCGTAGATATACCATCCATCTTATTGTTATTGACCCATATAATTCCCGTACGCAACTGTACATCAAAAGCCCGGGAAATCTTATAACGCAAAGACACATCTCCCCCTATCCCGATGTTCCACTTATCCGTCTTTTTTCCCGATAATGGGCTTTTATCTGCCTTATTTATTAACTCTGTAGAGAAATGTTGTGCATAGACGGCAGGACTCAGTAATACCGTCCAGCGACGATTTCCCCGGTTAGGGCCAAAGAAATTATTCACATTCAGATTCATCTGCAAACCAATATTCGTAAAGTGTACTTTCGAAAACACATCCTTGTACTTCCAGGTATTAAAATCCTGATTCGTATAATAGGTCATCCCGTCGGCATTCATAAGGTAATCACCCGCGTAAGATTTCGCCCCCATTCTGGTATATCCGGTTCGCGCAGATGCCTCTATACCTATCCACGAATTGACCTGATAACCGGCAAACCCTCCAAACTGAGATCCGACATAGGTTTTATCCGCCGAGAATGAAGTAAAATCGCCAAACAGGAAAGGGACACCATATTCTGCTCCAAAATACCAATGTGAATACGATTTAAGAGGTTTATCGACCTTAACCGGCGTTTCCGTCTGGGCAAACCCGGTACCAAACAGCGGAGAAAAAAGAAGGAAAAGGATGGCTCTTCTGCATCCTGTCTCCATACAACAATGATTTTTTAACATAAGCTTCAATTTAAGAATTATTGTTTGTTTTCAATTTCTTGCGAAGTTCGCAAGGTGTCAGTCCATATTGTGACCTGCAAAATTTATTAAAGTGTGAAGGAGATGAAAATCCGAAGTCATCGATAATCTGGCTAAACTCATCACCATATACGGTAATACGGTAAATGATATGTTGCGATTTCCGATTGAGAAGCCAACGGTAGACCGACACTCCGAACTGTTCTTTAAACTTTGCCCGAAAATTAGTGACGCCATAGCCTAACAGGCTGGCCAACTCACCCACATTTTTTGCACTGAGATAGTTCTCCAGTATCTGTTCTTTAAACCTGGACGACTGTTCCGTCAAGGAACTGAACAAAATGGCGAGTTCCTGCTCATTATAAACAGAATTCAGGATATAGAACAGTTCCCTCTGCTTCGCTATATACAAGGAGAGATCATATAAATTCATCTCCATGTACTGTGCAAGAAGCTGTAAAAAAGAATTCAAAGGCTCGGCAAATTTAAGTCCCACATCTTTTGAAACAGAACTATCCGAAATGGCTCCGAAAGGACGGAATGTCAATAAATCATGTACTATTAAATCACCAAATGCAAATAAGATGACCTGTGAGTCCGAAAGCATCTCGCAGGTATAGTCATCTTCTTTATCCCAGAAAAAGATATGCCGCTCTCTGACGGTAGCCAACTCTTGCTGAGCAGAGGAAACTTTCATAGTACCACTCATAATAAAAATCAAAACATTGCTATCCAACTTCAATAAGGAGTTCCCTTTTAAGATGATTAAAAAGCTAAATCCGGTTTGAAAAATCTGATTGGGTAGCAAATCAGAAGTCAAATTTTCAATTAAGGTTTTCATAGGTTGATGTATATTATAAAAAAACAAAAATGTACCAATATCTTACATTTAGAAGTACAAAGGAAGGCTTTTAACAGGTCAGTTCGTTTATACATTTCTCTTATACACATCTGGCGCTGCC
>ENA-OXVI01000450-OXVI01000450.1-human-gut-metagenome-genome-assembly--contig:-NODE-450-length-9217-cov-7.07302_pt1 | contig 9217 bp, 8 predicted proteins | sample MGYA00249573_ERZ652689 | MGnify/ENA primary metagenome ERZ652689 (study PRJEB26925, sample SAMN05826982) | human gut metagenome | biome: ENVO:2100002; feature: ENVO:00000062; material: ENVO:00002003... | reverse complement strand
CCTATTAAGTCGTCGGCAGCGTCAGATGTGTATAAGAGACAGGTACATTACCCAGTATTTTTCAAGTTTATTTAATTTCTGTTTCATGTTTTTCCCTCCTGTTTTGCAGGATAAAATCAAAGATCTCCTGATAATATCTGCACCTGGTCTGATAGTCCGCATTAAAAATTTCATGTTTGGAAGCCGGCATGCAGACAAGCGCTGCCGTCTCCACACGATTTTCAAAAACTGCGATCGCACGATTATCCACCATTTGGTCATTCCCTGCTATAAAGATCAAAACCGGAATTTTAATCCGCTCCAGATTCTTTTTCCGCATCAGCGTTTCTGTTGCACACATCGCTGCCAAAAGCCATCCATAAGTACTGCCATTGGTCTGATATCTGGAATTTTTCAGCCTCTTTTCAAAAATATAATCATAGCGCTCTCTTGAAATACAGCTGCTGTGTTCAAAATCCGGCCTGCTGTCAAACCCTGTCTGTCCCGCTGCATAACGTTCACCTCTTTTGGTTCTCACATAAAAATCAGCTGTCATTTTTGCCACCCACCACGGATACTTTCCGGTCTGCATCCGAAACATCGGTGAAGAAAGGATTGCACGTTCAAATACTTTCGGATGTTCCTCGATATAACGCGCCGCGACCGCACCTCCCATGGAATGTGCAAATAAGATGCGGTGCCGCTCCATCCGGTAATTCATTTTTTTCATAAAGCAGTCCAGATCTTTGATATAATCTTCAAAATCACGGATATATACCTTCTGGTCATCCGAAACCTCACGTTCTGAATAGCCGTGCCCGCGGTGCTCTAAGATATAAACGGAACAGCCATGCTGCAGAAAATAATAAATAACCTCGTTGTACTTTTCTGCAAACTCGCTGAATCCGTGTGAGATCACAATACAGGTATCCGCCCCCGCTGCCAGATATTGCTGATAAAAAATGGCCGCCCCGTCATAACTGTGAAAATAAGCATACTTCTGACATTGCTTCAGGTACGGTTCCACCAGATTTTTCTGCCAGGTCAGATACCCTTCGTCTGCAAAATACAGACTGCCTGCCGCATTCATAACGCCGCCATTTCTTTATGCTTCAACAATTTCACCAGCTCCGGTGTCAATTTCCCATCACTGTACTCTTCCGCAATTTTTTTGCCGCGGTCCGGGTAATTTGTGATCATTGCATCGGCACGCGCCGCACAGACGAGCCGCATATATTTTTCCTCATTTACAGTCCATACATGGACTTTCTTTTTCTGCCTCCTGCACTCTTCCATAAATCCTTCATACTGAATGTTGTAAAGTGCCGGGTGCAGTGCATCTGCTCCCACAACATACGAAGCGTAACTAACCGGATTGATGATTCCATCGCTGTATAACATTCCTGTCTCTGCTTCCGGATTGATCTCTTTGATCTTTTGTATGGTATAGTGATTAAAGGAGGAAAAAATCACACGTTCCATGAGTCCCATCCGCTCTGTGAGATCTAACACACGCTCCTCAATTTCCGGATAAAACACGACTCCGGTCTTGATTTCCACATTAATGGTCAGATCTGTCGGTTTTATCAACGCATAGACTTCCTCTAACGTGGGTATCTGTGCATGTTCATACTCCGGATGTGTACGGTTAAAATTATGTTTGATCAGCTTCGCGTAGGCATAATCTTTTACCCAGCCGCTTCCATCACTCACTCGGTCGATCGTTTCATCGTGGATGACAACAAGTTCTCCGTCTTTTGTGAGCTGCACATCCAGTTCAATTCCATCTGCGCCAAGCTCTACCGCTTTCTCAAAAGCTGCCATTGTATTTTCCGGTGCATAACCGCTCGCACCGCGGTGTCCCCACACGAGTGTTCTTTCCATCTCTTCTCCATTCCTGCCGGTTTCTTCCATCTGCGCACTAAATCCGCCTGTCCGGCATCGATTCTTTTATTTCTCTCATCTTTACCCTATATCCTAAGCGGATATTGTAAAATGGGTGTGGGGGTTTATGTAAAAAATGGGTAAAAAAATACAGAACCACGTTTTTGTGATTCTGTAATATACCTTATAATGTTGTTAGCACAAATAGTGCGTTCAGGTTTATTGATTGACAAATTGCGCAAAGCCGTGCCTGTTTTGTTCCGTTGTCCGAAAATAAGAAAAGCTAGGCCTGCCTGTTTTACTTTTTCTCGGAGTGACGTGAACGGCGTTCAACGAGCCATCCTTGGCTCGAGAAGCCTTGTTCTGCCATCCGTGGCAGAACATCACTGTGGATAGACAGGCAGACTAAGATTTTCTAATTTTCTCCCAAAGTCACAAAAGCATTCTCGGCTTTGCGCAATTTGTCAGCCGCCAGGTTGTGAAGCACTATTTGGTTTTAACATCATATATTTTGATGCCGGAATTCCTTTAATCCTTATGCGCCGCCTCATAAACGTTATAGCAGGCTGCCGCTCCGATCACAAGCACTGCGCCAATGACTGCCGTGCGCCCGATTGTCTCACCGCAGAAGATCGCAACTAAAATTGGATTTAAGATCGGCTCTAATGTAGAAGTTAAGGATGCCGTGACCGGCGAAACACGATCCAAGCCCCTCGATAAAAAGATGTAGGATAATCCAAACTGGATCACACCGAGAAGGATAATACAGATCCATGCCTTCGCAGAATGATCGGTCTCCCCCAAAAACGAAGGCAGTCCGATGCTAAGGCTGATCACATGGGATGCCAGCAGTGACGATTCAAAATCAGCTCCCGGAAAACCTTTCATCATCATAACCAGCGCATAGGTAAATCCCGAAAATACCGCAAGCAGATTTCCCGCCATTCCCCCGGCGCTCAGGGAATCTAAAAAGAAGCATAAGATACCGGCAAACACGACCGCACATGCCACCACTGCCGCTTTTTTCGGTTTCTTCTTATATAATGCCCACATCAGCAGAATCACAAAGATCGGTTCTGTAAACTGAAGCACGATCGCATTTGCCGCCGTCGTCATCTTTGTCGCTGAAACAAATGTCAATGCCATGACTGTGTTGCAGACGGCTCCAAACAGTACCGTCTTGTTCCATACAAATTTTCGTTTTGTGATGACCATATACGATGCGATCAGCATAAATGAAAAAATACTGCGGATTCCCTGGATCGTGATGGAACTCCACGGAATCGACTTTATCAGAACACCTCCAGTGCTGAAACATACTGCTGAGAGCAGCACATAGATGGTTCCCTTCATACTTTCTTTATCTAATTGTTTTTCCTGCATTTTATTCTCCCTCCCATTTTACCGCATTCCCAGCGCAAGCAGCACAAGTACCGCGAGAAAAATGATATTTGCCAGATGAAACCACAACAGATAATACCCCTTCGTGCGGTTATAATTATGCGCATATATTTTATAGGAGATCAGGCTCGCCATGGAGGCGATCAGTGTGCCAAGTCCCCCTAAATTTACACCAAGCAAAAGCTGCTTTAAATCACCCGAAAAACCGGACAATAACAGTGCCGCCGGAACATTGCTGATCACCTGGCTTGTGGCAATTCCCACCAGAAGTTCCCTTCCGTTAACCAGTGAATGCAGTACTTCCTGAAACGCCGGCAGCCGTCCGATATTTCCTGTAAAAATAAAGAAAGCGATAAACGTAAAGATCAGGCAGTAATCCACCTGCCCCAGTACTTTTCTATCTGATAAAAACACAGACACAGCCACCGCCGCAAGCAAAATATAATACGGCAGGATCCTTGCCACGACCAAAAGCGCCATAAGGAATAAAACCGCATACATGCCGGTCAGTTTTTTGTTCATTTCCTTTTTTTCTTCCGAAAAATGACAGTCTGTCAATCTGATTTTTCTTTTTCTTGCACTTAAAACGAAAATCGTCAGGGCAAGCAGCACACCGGAAACAACCGTATACGGAAGCATCAAGACAAGAAACTCCCCAGCATTCATTTCTGAGAGATTATATAAATACAAATTCTGCGGATTTCCAATCGGAGTCAGCATACTTCCAAGGTTCGCCGCTATGGTCTGAAGCACGATGACCGGCACCATAAGACGCTCCTGCCCGCATTTTTGCAGCGTGAGAAGTGCAAACGGAACAAACGTCAAAAGCGCAACATCATTGGTAATGACCATGCTTGAAAAGAAACACAGAAAAACAAGAACAAATGCCAGCTGCGCCGTATTTTTCGTATGCGCAAGAAGCCGCCGCCCGATCTCATCAAAGATTCCATTATTCTGCACGCCCGCCATAATGATCATCAGCGAAAGCAGGATCCCAAGCACGCGAAAATCAATATAATCGATATATGCCTGATCCGGATGCACAAAAAAAGCGGATATTACAGCTAAAATGGCTGCAACGACCAGCACTGTTTCTTTTTTTACAAATACTATGATTTTCTCTTTCATATATATGACACCACCCATAAAACCTACCTGTCTATTCTAATCACTTTCCCCCCGGATGTAAACAAAAAAAAGCGCATGATTCGTCTGCTTCTGTACACACTATAAAATAACAGACACATAGCTATGTAAAATCACATTTGCTATGTAAAATCAAACTTTTGTATATGAGTGAATCAATAAAATGCGTGAATATAGCGCAAGAATGGAGCATATGATGTACACCCCAGTTACACTTCCGGTTACAAATGAATACGGTTATTTTGAAATACGGTTAGAGAGCATCGGCGGTCTCGGCGCAAATCTCTGCGGAAAAATGCTCGGCGAACTCGGTGCCTTATACCTTTCCTTAAACTCCTTAAGTTTTTCCAGCTACGGATCTGAAAAACGAGGTTCACCGGTAAAATCCTATATCCGCTGGAGTCCCGCTTCCCATCCACTGCGCATCAACAGCCCGGTATTACAACCGCATGTACTTGGCATTTTTCACGAAGGGCTGATCGGGACTTACCCAGTATTAGACGGGATTTCCGCCGACACAAAAATTGTTTTAAATACACCTTTATCCTGTGATGAAGCGGCAGAAAAATACAATATTTTCACTGGAACGCTGTATTGTCTGGACGCACTCTCCATCGCCATGGAATCCAGATCCCGCATTAACATGGTTATGCTCGGTGCGATCGCCAGAGCGTGTCCTTTTATCCCGATGGATTCCATTGAAACACTCTGCAAAAATACTATTGGGAAAAAATATCCGGCACTGATCGGGGCAAATCTGCAGGGTTTAAAAATGGGGTATGAAAAAACAGCTGAAAAAAAGATTCCGGACAGAACTGTTTCCCCTTCTCTCGCAAAAGAAACTTATATCTGGGGCTACAAAAACGCCCCGATCGGCGGGATCAATACACGCCCCGGCAGCACGGTATCAAATGACCTTTCCCCCTCCCGCGAAGGTTATATTCCCCTCTTTTTGCAGGATCGGTGCATCAACTGCGGACTCTGTGATTCTACCTGTCCGGATATGGTATTTCAGTTTGCACCGGGAACTTATAAGGGGAAAGAGGCAATGGTCAACCAGGGACTTGATTACAGACACTGCAAAGGCTGTCTCCGCTGCGTGGATGTCTGTCCGACTCACGCTCTGGTAAAAGCAGAAGAAAAAGATTACCCGGACAAGCCGCATTCCATGCCGGATCAGGATCTGCTGCCAGACTCTGTCCGGTACCAGAAGACCGGCGCAAATTCCTGGATCACCAGTGATTCTTATCTTGATGAAAAACGTATTGACGGAGGTATCGTATAATGTCAGATCAGCAGCAATCAACAACACAGGCTTTTCCATCATCGGATCAGCAGCAATCATCAACACAGGCTTTCGTAAAGAAAACCGCTGCCCAGCGCGAACTCTACGAAAGTGGAAATGAGCTTGCCGCCTACGCCGCAAAGCAGATCAATTATCATATCATGGGATATTATCCGATCACCCCCTCCACACAGATTGCGGAAAATCTCGATCTTTCGGGTGCAAGAGGCGAGCACAACATCCGGCTGATCGCCGCCGAGGGAGAACACAGTGCCGCCGGTATCTGTTACGGTGCTTCGGCGGGCGGCGGACGCGTATTTAATGCCACCAGTGCCAACGGTCTGCTCTATGCCTTAGAGCAGTTTCCGGTGCAGTCCGGCACACGCATGCCGATGGTCATGAATGTCGCCTGCCGTACTGTCTCCGGCCCTCTGTGCATCAAAGGTGATCACAGCGATATCATGTATCTTTTAAATACCGGCTGGATCATTCTGTTTGCGGATGACCCGCAGATGGTCTACGATTTCAACCTGATCGCCTTGAAACTTGCCGAAAAAGTGAATCTCCCGGTTGTCGTTGCCTTTGACGGTTTCTTTACCAGCCATCAGAAACAAAAATGCATGGTCTTTTCTGAAGATGAAACCGTACAGCACTTTATCGGGAAAAAACTCTCCTGTGACAATCCCGAAATCTCCGCTTTTGCCGGAAATGACTCCACCGGGGAGAATCGTTTTTACAGTGTACTCGACCTGAATCACCCGGTCTCTGTCGGCTCCTATATGAATGAACCGGATATCATCAACAACAAATATCAGCTTTTTCTCGCCATGGAAGAAACACGAAAAAAACTTCCCATGCTGTTTGATGAGTTCGCCTCCCTCTCCGGAAGAATGCATACTTTTTGCCGCGGATATTTGTGTAAAGATGCAGATATTATCCTTTTTCTGCTCGGTTCCTCTTTTCACCCCGCCACAGTTGCAGCAGATACGCTGCGCAAAGAGGGCATCCGCGCTGGCGTCGTCACATTAAATGTGCTTCGTCCATTTCCATCTGACGAATTACGCCATCTCTGTATGCATGCAAAGACGATCGTTGCCGCAGACCGTCAGGACAGCTACGGCGCCGGCGGCGGAAATATGTCCTTAGAACTGCGCGCCGCCCTGCAGGATATCACGGATTCCACACACCCGATCCGGGTACTGACCCGCATTTACGGACTTGGCGGGAAGGATTTTTTTGTGGAGGATGCTGTTGCACTGTTTCGTGAGGGACTTTCGCCTGATGCCAGGGCTTTTGATTACTATGGAATCACACCGGGTACGACAGAAAATTGCCCACAGCCACAGTATTATGCACCCCTCACCAAAGATCGCCAGTCCCCCGGTGTCACAACCTGCACTTTCGATCCTGCAACCGGAAAAATGCTTGTAAAAGGTGGATTGATCAAAGACGCCACCGCCATGCCCAAGCGGATCGCCCCGGGAATCGGAACCTGTCCCGGCTGCGGTATACCGGTCAACTTAAATCTGCTGTTAAAAGGGATCGAAGGAAATGTGGTCTTTCTGTTCCAGACCGGCTGCGGCATGGTGACAACCACTGCCTACCCAAAAACGGCATTCCGCATCCCATATATCCACAACCTGTTTCAAAATGGAGCTGCTACTTTAAGCGGTCTGGTGGAAGTATTTGAGGAACGGCAAAAACGCGGGGAATATCCCAAAGGCGAGATCACATTTATCATGGCAAGTGGTGACGGCGGCATGGATATCGGCATGGGTTCTGCACTCGGAACGGCACTGCGCGGACATCATCTGCTCTTATTTGAATATGACAACGGCGGATATATGAACACCGGTTACCAGCTTTCCTACTCTACCCCGATGGGTGCGAAAAGCTCCACCTCCCACCTCGGAAAAACACAGTACGGAAAGACCTTTTTCCACAAAGACATGCCCCAGATCATGGCTGCGGCCCACCTCCCCTATGTGGCAACCGTCGCCGAGTCGAACCCACATGATTTTATCAAAAAGGCTGCAAAAGCAGCTGCCTATGCAAGGGAATTCGGCACCGCCTATGTAAAAGCGCTCTCCGCCTGCCCGCTCAACTGGAATGACCGTCCGGACACAGAACGAAAAGTCATTGCTGCCGCCGTAGACTGCTGTTATTTTCCGCTCTATGAAATCGAACGCGGCATCACATCACTGAGCTATGATCCAAAAAAATCGCATAAAAAAATCCCCGTCACGGAATGGTTTTCCATGATGGGGCGCACGAAACATCTTGCCACCGAAGAATATAAATCGGTTGCAGACCAGATTCAGGCAGAAGTCGACAGACGCTATGAACGTCTGGCAGCATGTGCCGAACATCCGCTATTGTAATTTTTACGTCAATGATTTGACCACCGACACAATTCCTGCGATTACAAGCAGTATCAGTGCAATATAAACCAGTCCTGAAACAAATAACCCGATCAAAAACAACGGGAAGATAATGATCGTAAGTAAAACTTTTAAGATCCCCCAGGATGCCTTGAAAGCAAACAGGATCAATTTTCCAAATACGGCAAACATTAAAATAATAAACAATGCTGTTAACATAGTCTTTTCTCCTTATCATGCAGATTTTTCATACAGTGATTAATTCTATGTTAACAGTTGTCTGTCTAATGTCAAGTACCTGCTTTAACCTCTGCGAAACCACTCTTTCATCACATCAAAGATCTGTACCAGTTCCTCTTCCTCTATAATATAAGGAACCATGGAATACATGTACTTCAAGAACGGACGGCAGAATACGCCCCTTTCGTACGCAAACTGCTGGAATCCCTCAAGGGCTACTCCATCGTGCACTTCCACACAGGTACAGCCGCCCATAATACGCACTTCTTTGATCCTCGGATCCGTAAAGCCGTCCATCTCACGGTGTGAAATTTCTTCAATGCGTTTGATTTTTCCCATATAATCTTCCCGCTCGAAAATTTCGATTCCTTTGAGTGCCACGGCACAGGCAAGTGCATTTCCCATAAAGGTCGGTCCGTGCATCAGTGCATGACGGTCATTATCGCTGTAAAATGCATCAAATACCTTGTGGTTTGCCACTGTCACCGCATGACCGATATAACCTCCGGTCAGTGCCTTTCCGAGCACTAAGATATCCGGCAGTACCAGATCTGCCACAAAACGGTTGCCGGTTCTTCCAAATCCCGTTGCAACCTCATCAAAGATCAAAAGTACATCATACGCATCACACAATTCGCGTGCGCGTTTCAGGAAAGAAATATCATACATCCGCATTCCGCCTGCGCCCTGCAGCAGCGGTTCCACGATAAAACAGTTCAATTCGTCATGATATTTCTCAAATGCCTCCTCCAGTGCCGCGATTTCGGTCGGTATATGAACCACACCCGTTTTTTCTTCAAATGCGAAATGATAATCCTCATCATCCCCCACTTCCATCGCCTTAAACGTATCCCCTGTCTCTTATACACATCTCCGAGCCCACGAGACTAGCGCTCATCTC
>ENA-OXVI01000435-OXVI01000435.1-human-gut-metagenome-genome-assembly--contig:-NODE-435-length-9382-cov-9.85965_pt1 | contig 9382 bp, 10 predicted proteins | sample MGYA00249573_ERZ652689 | MGnify/ENA primary metagenome ERZ652689 (study PRJEB26925, sample SAMN05826982) | human gut metagenome | biome: ENVO:2100002; feature: ENVO:00000062; material: ENVO:00002003... | reverse complement strand
TACACCTATTAAGTCGTCGGCAGCGTCAGATGTGTATAAGAGACAGGTGTTAATCTGTGTCAATCTGTGGTGAACTTAGTTCATTTCCTTATATAATATTATACTTCCGGTTTATCATTAGGCTCAGAACTATATGGATATACATCCATGATTGCTGTTTCAGCAACAGAACCTATCTGATAATCAGCCATTGTACCTTTCATGCCTTCGTCCAGCTTTTTTACAGCATCGCGCAGGTCGGCTGCCTGTACCAGAACTTGTGTCGACGTTTTTTTCTCAGCACCACTTTTTTCGTCTAGTGTGATAAAAATCAGTTTACACTTAAACCAGCGGTCAGCAGCTTCTTCTTCGCTGGGGAAAAGTTCACTATAGTTGGCTCGTTTGATATCCGATACGGTAAATTCTCCTGTAATGAACGGAGTCATCTCCTCAATAATGCGTGCTTCTGCTTCTGTAAAGCTGAGTGCATCCACGAGATAAGGTTCAGTAACTTTCTTGTTCATTCCGTTTTCCATCAACTTCTCGTAACGGATCTTACACTCAAACCAAGTATGCATTGACATATTCTCTTTTGATTTTTAAGTAGTTAATATATGATTTTCTATATAGATCTGCCTATATGCTAATCTATTCTACTACAAAGATAGTTCAAAATCTCTCTTTATGCTGTGATAAAGATAAGAATTTATTGCCAGTTTATTGTAATTTATCACCTCACAGCCCAGAATAGGGGCTTATTGAGGGATTTTTAGTTGATGAATTCGTAAGTTGGCGTTGGGTATACAATTTCTACAACATATCAAGTATGTGGGATTTAGTGCCTCATTGGAGAAAAGATCCAGACACCTGTAAGATCAAAACCATTTCTTGCATATATGCGCGGAATAAATAATGGATAAAATGAATAAAGTGGTTTACGTATATCTCGTCTTTGAGAAAAAAGACTATTTTTTCGGCAGCATCGCCGCCATTTATGACCACCTGAGCGCGGAACAGGTCGGAGCCGGCTACCATACGCTCTGGAATGTCCGGTGGAAAGAGACGTCGGTCATACTACGTCCAGGGCTATTATAAAGGTCAGAAGGCTTCTGCGTGCCTGTAGTGGCAGGAAGTGACCTTATGTCGGGGTAGCCGTAATTTATGGCAATAGTGATTGCTTGAGGAGTGGTCCGCAAGTGGAGGGTAAATTGAGGCAACATTACCTTGATTTTAATAAAAAGCCTGTTTCCCGGTAATATTCAGCGGTAAATTTGTCTGTTTCCGGATAAATTACACACCTGTTTCCGTGGTGCGTTTCATTAGGAACTGCAGGGTTTCCGGATTTAGAGAAATGGTATCATTTGATGGCGAGAGACCGGAAAGAGAAGAGGCGTTAGAAGCAAGCAAGAAGGAACTGATTATACAAAAATAGCCTATACGGTTTATATAGACTATTCTTTTTATATCCGGGTTACCACAAAGCGACTTTTCCTAAATTGCCAATTTCAAGTTTAGCGCTTATTCCCATAGCCTTGAAAACTCTGGAAATAGTAGAAAAAGTCAGGTTCTTCCCATTCTCGATCCGGGAGATCTGCGCTCTTTGTACCCCGATCAAGTTGCCTAATTCCTCTTGGGTCAGATTCTTTGATTGCCGGGCTTGTTTGATCGCTTCGCCAATCAGAAACGAATGCAAGTCCGCTTCAAACTTATCTCTCTTGGGAGTGTCTTTTTCTCCTATGTGCCTATCTAATATTTCTTCTTCTGTATAAAACTTCATTGTTTCCATACGCTTTATTTTTTTGAGTTAAAATATGCTTTTCTGATCTCTTCGGCTTTGGCTGTTTCTTTGGGCGGTGTCTTTTGAGTCTTCTTGATAAATCCATGCGTGGCAATCACCAACGTGTCTGCGCCGTTATCTTTGTCCCAAAAGGCCAGCAGCCTGTATTTTACTTTTTTATAGAATGTCCTGAACTCCCAAATGTCCGTATCATCTAATTTTTTAAAGAGTTCGGGGTCAATCACAAACTTCGCTTTGGCAATGTTGTAGATGATCTTGTCTTTGATCTTTGAGGGTAAGTGATTCAGAAAATCGTCTGCCTCCTTTGAATATACAACCTTGAATTTAGCTTTTACTTCCATTACTTTTATTTTGATGCAAATATAAGCAAATGGTTCCATATAAAGAAACATTTTTCCAAAGAAATAAAATAAATTAATAAAAGACAGCTTCCCGGTATGGGGCTTTTTGTGTACCGTTTCTTAATTGGATAATAATAAACAAGGCATTCAGGAGTAAAAAATGTTCCCGTTGTTCAAAAGAAGAAGAACGAGTGGAGTATCGGTGGAATAAATGGAAGAAAACCATTACATTTTAATCATTGTGTCGTGATGTCGTGTTGTTTGTCGCTACAGAAAATGATATCCAAAAGTTCGGTTGCAAGTTTAAAATCTGGACATTTTATGATACTATCTTCTTCTGTCGGATAACCAAGGAGATTAATGCTACCATACCAAACTATAGATTTATCAATGACACATGAACATAATGACAAATTGGGTACAACCCTTACGAATAATCCTTGTTTTTTTAGATACTCTGTTTGTTCGTTTGAAGCGGATGTAATAATCGCTACTTCAATGCCGTTTGTTTGAAGCTCTTTTAGAATTTTGACAAATGCGTTTCGTTCTGTGTGATAGAGTTTTGGAGAAGATACTACAACGGATTGTTTTGAACTTTTCAATGCTTTTGTAAATGACTGACGGAATGTGCTTCCATTGAAAATCTGTCCTTCATATGAAGATGATTGTAAACTATCGATATTGTCAAATAAGGTAAGGTTGTCTTTGGACAATACACTATAACCAATAGCAGCATATCCCTTGAGCCGTTTTCGGTACATGTTTTCACAAACAGGTTCGTGTATATCAACATAATCATAGACACGCACATCTGTTTTACCTTCTCTCTCCCGATGTAAGCGACCAGCATATTGGGCAACCAGCCCTTTCCATGATATAGGAAGAGCAAGAAATAGCGTATCCAATCGTGGATAATCAAATCCTTCGCCAATGTATTTTCCTGTAGCCACTATCACAAGAGGGGCATCTTGCGGTATGTCATACAGTCTTTGAAAGGCTTCTCGCTTGTTCCTGGTTGACCCTTCTCCTGTCAGTTGGATTACATTGGCGATATGTGGTTCCAGCATCTCGGCAAGCAATTTCACATGAGATGTTCTGTTTGTCAATATAATAGGAGTGCGACTTTCCGCTACATTATGCAGCACGTCTTCTACAATAAGTGTGTTTCGGATTTCAGACTCAGAAAGCGATTGCGATAATGCCGTAAACGACTGTTTGTCATCAGTTATTGGACGATAAGATGTGAATCTGGGCACAAGATAACGCCGAAACGATTGTTTTTCTATTTGCGCTTTAGCATCAGACGAGTATCGAATAGGTCCGCATTGCATAAAGATGATGGGTTGCAAACCATCCTTACGGATTGGCGTAGCCGTAAGCCCGTAAACAAAATGCGATGTGATGTTTTTAAGTACATTTTCGAATGTTACGGAAGACACGTGATGACATTCATCCACAATGACCATTCCGTATTCTTGAACGAAAGGCTTGACTTCACCATTTTCTAAGCATGATTGCATAAGTGCAATATCGATAACTCCATGTAGTGTGTTTGAGGTTGAATCTAAACAGCCGATGGGCGAGAAAACATTCTTTCTACCACGCTTCTTGGGAATATCTGGTTCTGTGAAATCAATGTCAAGAAATTCGGAAAGGCGTTCATGCCATTGCAAAAGCAATGCTTTTGAGTGAATCAGTATGAGCGTGTTTATCTTTTTTCGGGCAATCAATGCTGCTGCCGTTACGGTTTTTCCAAAAGCGGTTGTTGCTGATAATACCCCATTGGTGTGAGCCATGAGGGTATTGATGGCATTTAATTGCTCTTCACGTTCCTTGCCTTTAAATGCTACGGCAATATGTTTGCCTTGATTAGTTCTATCTACTATTTCATAAGTGACACCAAGAGATGATAGCATTGCTGTTATTGCGTCTTCGCAACCACGAGGCATTACAATATATTCATCTGTGAAATCGGCACGACAAATAATGCGAGGAACATTGTAAGTGGAGATTCGCATAGCCTGTTTACTGTAGAACTCAGGATTCTTGAATGCTGCGATACGTTTAAGATGATTGACTACCGTATCGGAAATGGAGTTCAGTGGAATGTATATCTTATCCGATTTGTTAATTTTCAGCCTCCCATCGAAATCATTCCGTGTAATATTCTGAATAACAGGGGACTCCCACGGTTTTGTCTCTGAAGATGTTGCCAATGCTCCAAAATCTTCCTGCCGGTATTGAGCCAGTAATCCATCCACAACACTTTCATCTATCTTCTTTATACCGTATAAATAAGCCCATTGGTCTTTGAAAGGTAGAAATTCTTCATCTACAAAAACACTGTTGCCTGCTTTTCTTGCTCTGCCTTGCAATGGCAAGGCTATCAGATTTCCGAAACCACCTTCTGGTAGCCTGTCTTGATTGGGGAAAAAGCGGTCGTATGAATCAAATGTAATACGCCCGTTTAGTTTCATGGCTTCTGTCAGGATGGTGTTGCCTAATTTCCTTGCTTTGTAGGAAGGTATAGGCTCTTTAAAGAAAGTCCATATGTGCGCCCCGTTACCGGAGCGTGAGCGTTCTATGCTGTATGGAATTTCCCAGTCCCTGCAAACTGCAATGAAAGCCAATACATCCTCTTTGTATCCGTGAGTGCAATTCTTGTCGTCAAAATCGGCACATAGAAAAGAGCATTTATTGTCGAGGGTAATAGCGTATAGCCCAATTACGTCACATCCATTTTTATCTTTTCCCTCCAAATGGCGATAGATGTTTTGGTTTGTCAAAGGAGCAAAGTTTCGGTTCGGGCATTCTGTGCACTTGTTTCGTTTTTTGTCACAGGCACCTCTGTACCATTCGTTGATACAGACCGGTTGATAGCCACCTTTTTCAGTGGTCTTGCTAAACCATCTTCGTGCAAAGACATCTTCACGACCTTTGAAGAAACTGCGAAACAAGGCAACTTTTTCGTCAAGAGAGAGCTTGATAGGAGGAAATGTGATGGAAGAGAATGCCGACCCGTTCGTAATATTCCTGGCAGGATATATAATGCCGTGTTGTAGAAGAATTGATTTCAACTCTTCGTTTTCATCCAATAGGGTATTATACCTCTTAATTAGAGCATCGTATTTCTCCTGAAGATTTTCCATCTCATTTTGCAGCTAATAATTCGTAAAACAGTACTATTCCAAAATTTAAGAAGGTCCCTGCAAGAACATATTCGGTTTTAGCGGTATCCTTAGAAACAACCAACTATTCATAATTTTCAAAATTTATCTTGAAGCAAGTGGCATAGTTTCTTTGCTTCAGTTCAATGGTTTTAGATGCTGATAATGAAGTGGAAGACACTATATCTGCAGAAATGGTTGCATACATATTTTTTGCTTTTTGTTTCAAGTGCAAAAATAATAATTTTATCTGTCGCTGTCAAGAACAATAGCCTATAAAAGCTATAATGTTAATTTATAGATGATTTAGGCTGTAATTTGGAAATATGCACTATATAGGCTATGCAGTGATTCTGTATTATTATATGTGAAAATGATAGTTAAGACTAAAAATGGTTGCTTTTAATTCTGTATTCCATACACTTGTAAAGTAATACTTAATGATGTTAAATATTATGGGGTGCGTAGGGACAAATCGAAGTTTCATGTTCTTAATTATAATATATGGTTACTTGTTTATTTATTGTATGAAAGTAAGGAAATGCAATACATGATTGATTATTCTTAATTAATGGCAAAGTGTTGATGAGATTCATTTTATTTATCATATTTTCTTTATGTTTGCCTTTGGTCATGCAAGGACAAGAACAAAATGTGTGGACACAAAATGACTCTTTGAAGTTAAAGAAAATATTAGCAGGACAAGCTGAAATCCGAATTAACCGGGAGGCATTAAGAGAACTCGACAGAGCTTTTTCTTCTCCACGACGCTTATTTAAATCTCAATCTCGTTCTGCCATTTTACTAATCAAAGATTTCCTATTGTACAGACCTAACGTCTTTACAGGTAAATACCATATATCCACTTTTAAAGTTAATGAGTTGAATATCAGGCAAGATTCGCTCTTCATGAATGTCCACATGTTGGGCAATAAACAGTTATTTGTAAAATCCCAGTTGGATATAGGGGATCCCCGAGTATTGATAAAGAGGAAAACTGATATACAGTTTAAGTTTACAGACCATTTGGCGTATCGTGTTTATGGTGGCTATACTATTGATAAGAACCGAACAGTAATATTGCCAACTACAGCTACTCCATATTATGTGGGCACAGGTTTTTCTTATAGTCTCAATAAGAAATTACAGTTAAAAACAGGGATAGAGTATCAGTACAATGTTGTTTATAAGCGTTGGGAATGGGTTTGGAATTCCGGTATCCGTTTTAACTTTTAATGATTTCAAGCTAGATTCTCTACTTGTGTTGAGCCATGGAATAAACCTTTATATGCTTTACTATATAGATTGGAAGATTTCGTTAAAATAGAGTGGTCTCTCTGATACAAGAAAGTATTTTTGTAAATACAGTTTGTTATCCTTATAATTAACATTGTTAACTCCCTTTCTCAGCCATTTTTATTCTTGTGTGCAAATAACAAGCCTTTTGCATTTAAAACACTTGTTATTTGCATCCAAAGAATAAACTTTAACTCTGTGTTAAAACAAAGCTTTTACTGACAGATGTTTTGAACTTTGAATAGTTTGTATTTCAGCTTGCTAAGTCTGATCTTTACTTCTTAGGCTTACTGAAGATCTCTGCAGGCTGGAACCGATATACTTGCTTTTTTGTCAACTATGAAAAGAGGGCCTGTACTGTTCCCTTTCTTTCATAATCTAACAGTCTGAGAATGGCATTTACTTCGTTCACCTCGTTAATTTCTAATCTTTTCAGGATATCTGCCAAACCCAGATAATTGTGGGCCATTGTATTAAAGGAGTATCCTGGTATCGGTAGAGGAACAGAATCCTCTTTCCCCTCGGGGGGAACTGTAGTTACGGATGCTCCGTTCTATGGGAATGGTACGAGTGAACGTTTATTTAATATCGGTCTGTGTCTGCCTTCGGGACCTACATTGACAGATGAGGATATCAGGAGAGTGGTGGATACGATCAGGAAGATGTAGTGAAACTATAATATTCATTGCAAAGAGAATCGGCTGGAATGTTCTAAATGTTTCAGCCGATTTTTTGTATTCAGTTTACTGTTCCGGTTGTTTGCTCGTATAACTTTTATTTGTGGTGCGTTGCTTTTGGATATATTTTTTTTACCTTTGTGGAAAATAAATAAAAGAATATACTTATGGAAAAATTGCATATCCGGAAGATTGCTTCATTGGGGTTGATGCTTTGCTTTTTTACGGGGGGAGGAGCACAGACACCTGTCAAAGTGGAAAAAAGGAAAGAGCATAAATCGAATACTGTAATACCTGTTGTCAAGGGAAATGTGACAGATACCTTGTCACTTGTATCATTTAACGATTTTCATGGAGCCTTTGCCTGCGATAAGGGTGTTCCCGGAGCCGGCCAACTGGTACAAACAGTGTTGACACAGAAAGAGAAAAATAAAAATACCATCGTGCTTTCTGTCGGAGATAATTTCAGCGGAAGTTATTTCTCAAGAATAACCAGAGGCAATCCGTTACCGGAAATGTTTCAGGAAATGGATGTAAAAATGTCCGCTGTAGGCAATCACGAGTTTGATTGGGGATTACCCTATCTGACGGATACGGCGAAGGTATATATGAATTTTGTGGCAGCCAATATTATAACGGATCGGGGAGATACGTTGGAGTGGGCTAAACCTTACCGGATTGTGACTCTGAATCTGAAGAATGGAGGAACGGTGCGGGTGGCTTTCGTAGGGTTGACAACGACTGATACGGCACATAAAACGAGTCCGGAAAATATAAAGGGACTGGCTTTTGTGCATCCTGTATATGCAGCCCGTGTCGAGACTGCCTGTCGGTTGAAGAAAGAAGGCAAAGTGGATATGGTAGTCCTCTTGATGCATATCGGCACTAACATGAAGAATAGAGATATTATAGAAGAGGAGAATGCTAAATTGCTGCCTTTCCTGAAAGGAGTGGACGCAATCATTTCCGGGCATTCTCACGAAGTTGTTCTTAGTAAGGTGAACGATGTACCCATTATCCAGGCAGGGGTAAACGGTACTCATATCGGTAAGTTGGATTTTAGAGTAGTGAAAGAAGAGGGCGGCAATCGCATCTCTTATATAGGAGGTGATACAATTCGGACAGAGGGGCCGTCTAATGCACATATCGATTCGTTGGTCGATAAAGTATTGGCGGTATACGGACTGTCGGAAAAGCTGATTTTGGCAAAAGATGCCCTGATCCACGATCGTACCATTAATAAATGGGAGTACACTCCGGTGGGAGCTTATGTGACAGCTGCCTACGTCCGGAGTTTCTTAGAGAATGAAAAAGTGCCTGCCGAATTGAAAGTGTTGCCTGTCATTGGGGTAAATCATTTTGGTGGTTTACGTGCCAGTATTCCGGCGGGTGAGGTCACAAGGTTGCGTGCTGGCAATGTGCTTCCATTCGGTGGTAACGTGGTGGCTTATGAATTTACGGGTGAACGGTTGAAGCAATTATTGGACGATGGACGCAGGAATAAAAACGGTTTTCTGCAAACTTCTTATTTAAAACTACATTTGAATTCGAAAGGAAATGTTGAAACGATAACCGACTGCCGTACCAATAAGATAATCCGTGATGACGATAAATGTATCGTTGTATTGGATGCTTTCATCACCTCGGGTGGCGACGGTTATGACAGCAAATTATTTTCAGGTTATGAAATAGGAGATTTTAATAGTCAGAATCTTGAAACAACTGTGGCTTTTATCGATTATTTGAAGAGTCTGAAAGGGTTTGTTTCCTCTGAGGCTGCGCCGATACCCATAGTGCAAAAGTAAAAAATCAGAACTAAGACAAAAGTGATCAGGCGGCTCAAAATGTATAATTACATTTTAAGCCGCCTGGTTGCTTTTGTGTTTTTTAAGTTTTTTATCTTTCACTTATTAATAAATTATTGCTAAATTCGAACGATTTTTTGCAAATCGACATTGTTTACTAATAATTTAATTATATGGAAAATTTGGAAACAGCGCTTCTACTGATGGTAGTCGGGATGGCAACTGTCTTTGCTATCCTCCTCATTGTGATCTATTTAGGAAAGTTACTTATCTGTCTCTTATACACATCTCCGAGCCCACGAGACTAGCGCTCATCTCG
>ENA-OXVI01000412-OXVI01000412.1-human-gut-metagenome-genome-assembly--contig:-NODE-412-length-9749-cov-17.0759_pt1 | contig 9749 bp, 5 predicted proteins | sample MGYA00249573_ERZ652689 | MGnify/ENA primary metagenome ERZ652689 (study PRJEB26925, sample SAMN05826982) | human gut metagenome | biome: ENVO:2100002; feature: ENVO:00000062; material: ENVO:00002003... | reverse complement strand
CTATTTACATTCGTTATATCTCCGGAATCGAAGGTCATGAAGTCCTTGCTCATGTCAGGGATAGACACTGTACTGCTGTTGTAGGCATATGTGGGAGGCATATCTCCCAAGTCGGCAGTGGTATTAAAGGAGTAGCCCACCACACGTATCGTTCCGGAGCGTGTCAGCAATTTCCCCTGTTTGAGTACAGGAGTGCCCGTACCATTGGAGGCGTAATCGGCAGCCGACTGGAAGACATAGTCACTTCCGGACTTCCGGAAAATAATCAGCCGGAAATAGACTCCCACAGGCACTGTTGCACGGGTACTTACACGGGGTAGGGTATCTTCCGTCAATTCCATCGAGGCTATCCGGGGACCGTCATAGTCCGGTTGCTCTCCTGTGCGTGTAGGTGAGAAAGCTTTTACTCCCACCCATTCGGCGATCAGGGGAGAGTGGCTACGGGTCGAAGCGTCGTTAAAAGAGGAAGAATGATAGTCGTTGTCACCTGTCAGACTGATATGGATAGGAATTAACTCGTCGGCAGTATCCCCGCTGTCAGCAGACAGGGGAGTCATTCTGTCATCTTCGGCACATCCTGTTATCAAAAGGCAAAAACACAGCCATAAGGCTTTACCGAGACACTCTCGCATAATAAAAGTTCTATTCATATACTAAGATATTAAAGTGAATAATCGTATCAAAGATGCATTGCGGACCTATACATCTTCGTATAAGTCCGGAAAGACTGTTTGATACCACTTTTATTATGCGTAAGTTTGTGTATTACAATCAGATATAACGGTCTTGAATACACAATTGTGTTTCAAAAAACGTACGTCTTTTGAAACACAATTTTTACTCTCCGCACTAAATGCAAGGAGGATAGATAAATGACTGATAATTAAAACGATGTAGAAAAATTTGCACAGATGGAAAAAGCGCCTTATCTTTGTTGCATCAGACGTACGTCTTTTGAAACATCATTCCCCAAAGTTAAATTTGCATCTTAATCAACCTTCTTGGTCCATAAAAGGGTGGTTCATAAATTGATCTCCACTTCTTCTCAAAAATTGTCCAATAATCTAATTATGTGCGTGTTGTACAAAAGTCTTTATTTAGTGGCTTCTATTATTCAAAAGACCTAATCAATCCGTAATTTATATACCTTTGAAGATCTTGGTCATGAATAACAATTAATTATTTAACACAACGAACTGCCAGCCCGGATGCCAAATAATCAAGGCCTATTCCTGCTGAACCATTAGAAAAGACCAAGCGTTTAGCATCGTTTTTATTATATGTCGAACTCCAATACTGTCCTCCTGTACCCCCATCACTAGTAGGATCACCAGTCGAACTACCTCCACCCCAACCAATTCCTCCAGAAGCTAATAGAAAAACACCAATACTTTTATTCATAAACCACATGCCACCATTTGTCAACACCTTATCTGTACATCGGGATAATGAAATGTAGTCATTTTCAGATGGAGTACGCCACCCTGTACCATAGTATGCAGTATTCAATTTAGAACATGGATCTGTGTTATTGGTTGTTTTGTTCCCTGTATAAGTGCTATACCAAGTATAATAATAACCTCTATCTGTTGAAGAAGTCCATACGTAATTCGTATTTCCGGTACTCTTCAAATTTCCTGTGGCCCATCTTAACTTCGCCAAATAATTTTTATCACTTGCCGTACATCCGTTTTGTGTCAGGTTAATGTTACTTGCCGCCAATTGTACCCCCAACTCAAACTTCAGTGTAATGGTATAACTCTTCCCCGGTAGCAACTGTACATTCTGGCTTGAGGTGATATTCCGGTTATTCGCATTGAAGTAATTACTAAGTTTCAACGTACCGATATGTACCGTGATTGCCCGGGTACCCGAAAAAGGAACTAACCGTACAGTGGCAGTCGAATTATTGCCAATATTGAATGTAGGTGTATTTCCGGTATTGGCACTTACATTATTTGTAGAGGGTCCTATCGTCCAGGCAGACGTATTGCCCCCTTGAGAAACATATACGCCCGTACAGTTGGTAAACGTGTTGCTCCCAAACTGCGACAAGGAGAGTTTAACCGTCAGCTTACAGAGCTTTTGCGTGAAACTAACCGACAGGTTGTGGCTGATTGTACTCACATTCGCTATGTCCCCCGAGTCATAGACCATAAAGTCACTGTTCATATTCGGGATAGTGACGGAAGTACTGTTATAAGTATAGGATGAAGGGATCGTTCCCATCGCTGCCGTACTATTGAACGAGTATCCGATCACACGGACGGTTCCCGCTCTGGTGAGCAGATTTCCTTGCCTGAGTGTGGGAGCGGAAGCCCCGTTTGTCGTAAAATCCGCAGCCGACTGGAATACGTAATTGCTGCCTACTTTACGGAAAGCGATCAACCGGAAATAAATGCCGTTGCCCAATGTAGCGGCACGGGTAGTGACTTGTGGCTCTTCGCGGAGCGTCATCCGTACCGCTGAAGGCCCCTCGTAAGGCACGGCAGCCGGTATGGCCCTGCTGGCGGGTGGCTCTTTCACCGGCACCCATTCGTCTACAAGCGTTCTTCCCCCGGTTGTGTCGGGAGTATCAACATGGCTTTCCATATAGCTGCCATCCTCAACCCGGCTGACCGTAACAGGAATCATATCCTCCCCGTCCGGTTCCGGGCTGTCGGGGTTCACAACATTGTCGCCACACGATGTTATCATTAAAAAAGCCGCGCACAGACAGCATATGCTTAGCGCACGAAAGCCTACATACAGAAGTTTTGTCTTCGTATTCATAACTCAAATGTTTAAAAATGAATAAAATAAATCATACTCAGCAAGGCCTTCCCATTAAGAATGGACAGGCCGGCTATGGCAGGCTGTGAATACAGCTTTTATTTTGCGGTAAGTTTGTGTAAATTAGACAGATAAAACGACTCTTGTGTTTCAAAAAACGTTCCTTTTTTGAAACACGGTTTTGGCTCTGCTCACTGAAGGCCAAAGGAAGAGATAAATGGCTGATAATTAAAACAATGTAGAAATATTTGCACAGATGAAAAAAGCGGCTTATCTTTGTTGCATCAGACGAACGTCTTTTGAAACATGATCTTTGCTCTCCCATACAATAATTCTTCTTCAACTATTCTTATTATTAATTCAAGACCAACCGTTACCGTTTCTTAATTCTCTCCTCCAAACTCCTAAAACTCTACACTTTCTACGGCTATCTTCACGTAAATCATTATCTTTGCGCCCGTATATCATGATAATATGTAACTAACTATAGTCTGAATGAAACAGTACAAAACCGTAAACAACCTCGTGGGTTGGATCACTTTCCTGATCGCCGCAACCGTCTATTGCATGACGATAGAGCCCACAGCCAGTTTCTGGGACTGCCCGGAATTCATCACCACCGCCTATAAACTGGAAGTAGGCCATCCCCCCGGAGCACCCTTCTTTATGCTCACCGCCAACCTTTTCACACAATTCGTCAGCGATCCGGCACTGGTAGCCAAAATGGTGAACTACATGAGTGCGCTGATGAGCGGTGCCTGCATCCTGTTCCTTTTCTGGAGCATCACGCACCTAGTTCGTAAACTCGTCATCACAGACGAAACGAACATCACCCGCGGACAACTGATCACCGTCATGGGATCGGGACTGGTAGGCGCATTGGCCTATACATTCAGCGATACATTCTGGTTTTCGGCCGTAGAAGGCGAAGTATACGCCTACTCTTCCATGTTTACGGCCATCGTTTTCTGGCTGATATTGAAATGGGAAGACGTAGCCGACCAGCCGCATAGCGACCGCTGGATCATCCTGATCGCCTATCTGACCGGGCTCAGCATCGGTGTGCACCTGCTCAACCTGCTCTGTCTGCCGGCCATCGTACTGGTATACTACTACAAGAAAGTGCCGGGCGCCAACGCCAAAGGATCTCTGCTGGCACTGGCCGGCTCCATGATATTGGTGGCAGCCGTACTTTATGGTATTGTTCCCGGTGTCGTAAAAGTAGGCGGCTGGTTCGAACTGCTGTTCGTCAACTCACTGGGCATGCCGTTCAACACCGGTGTCATCGTTTATGTAGCCCTGCTGGCAGCCGCCATCATCTGGGGTATATACGAAAGCTACAACGAGAAGAGCCGCACCCGCATGAACCTCTCTTTTCTGCTGACCATCGCCATGCTCGGTATCCCCTTCTACGGGCACGGAGCAAGTGCTGTCATCATCGGTATCCTGGTGCTGGGAGTACTGGCGGCCTACCTCTTCGCGTCAAAGCTGAACGAAAAGATACGCATGTCGGCCCGTACCATGAACACCGCCCTGCTCTGTACAATGATGATCATGGTGGGATACTCCTCGTATGCCCTGATCGTGATCCGCTCGGTAGCCAATACACCGATGGATCAGAACTCCCCGGAAGACATCTTCACGCTGGGTGAGTATCTGGGACGCGAACAGTACGGAACCCGTCCGCTGTTCTACGGACCGGCCTACTCCTCGAAAGTGGCCCTCGATGTGGAAGACGGCTATTGCGTACCCCGCCAGAAAAGTACAGACACCAAATACGTCCGTAAAGAGAAAACCTCACCCGACGAAAAAGACTCTTACGTTGAACTGCCGGGACGTGTGGAATATGAATACGCGCAAAACATGCTCTTCCCCCGCATGTACAGCTCGGCACACACCGCCTACTATAAGTCCTGGCAAGATATCACCGGCTACGACGTGCCCTACGATCAATGCGGAGAGATGCTGATGGTGAACATGCCAACCCAGTGGGACAACATCAAGTTCTTCTTCTCCTACCAGCTCAACTTCATGTACTGGCGCTACTTCATGTGGAACTTTGCCGGACGGCAGAACGACATCCAAAGCAGCGGCGAAATAGAACACGGCAACTGGATCACCGGCATACCGTTCATCGACAACCTTCTGTATGGCGACCAGAACATGCTCCCACAAGAACTGAAAGACAACAAGGGACACAACGTTTTCTATTGTCTCCCCCTCATACTGGGAATCATCGGACTCTTCTGGCAGGCATGGCGCGGTCAGAAAGGCATCCAGCAGTTCTGGGTGGTATTCTTCCTGTTCTTCATGACCGGTATCGCCATTGTGCTTTACCTCAACCAGACACCCGGACAGCCGCGCGAACGTGACTATGCCTACGCCGGTTCCTTCTATGCCTTTGCCATCTGGATCGGCATGGGTGTGGCGGGCATCGTACACCTGCTGCGCAACTACATGAAGGAAGTCCCCGCAGCAGCCCTCACGTCGGCAGTCTGCCTGCTCGTACCCATACAGATGGCGAGCCAGACCTGGGACGACCACGACCGCAGCGGACGCTACGTGGCACGCGACTTCGGACAGAACTACCTGATGTCACTTCAGGAAAGCGGCAACCCGATCATCTATACCAACGGTGATAACGATACCTTCCCGTTGTGGTACAACCAAGAAACCGAAGGCTTCCGCACCGACGCACGTACCTGTAACCTGAGCTACCTCCAGACCGACTGGTACATCGACCAGATGAAACGTCCGGCCTACGACTCTCCGGCACTGCCCATCACTTGGGACAGAACGGAATACATGGAAGGTCAAAACGAATACGTCCCCATCCGTCCGGACTTCAAGAAGCAGATCGACAAAGCCTACAAAGCCGCCGAAGAAGAGGTGCTGAACGGCAAGAATCCGGAAGCACTGAACAATATCCGTGCCCAGTTCGGCGATAATCCTTACGAGCTGAAGAACATCCTGAAATATTGGGTACGCACCAAAGACGGACAAGCAGTGATACCGACCGACAGCATCGTTGTCAAAATCGACAAAGAAGCCGTTCGCCGTTCGGGTATGATGATTCCGGAGGCATTGGGTGACTCCATCCCCGACTACATGCACATATCGCTCAAAGACGAAAAGGGTAACCCGAAACGGGCTCTCTACAAGAGCGAGTTGATGATGCTCGAAATGCTGGCCAATGCCAACTGGGAACGCCCCATTTACATGGCCATCACCGTCGGTACGGACAATCAGCTGAACATGCGCGAGCATTTCATTCAGGAGGGTCTGACATACCGCTTCACACCGTTCGATACGGAAGCTCTCGGAGCCACCATCGACAGTGAAAAGATGTATGACAACCTGATGAACAAGTTCAAGTTCGGAGGCATCGACAAACCCGGCATCTACATCGACGAGAATGCGATGCGCATGTGCTACACCCATCGCCGCACCTTTGCCCAACTGATCACCCAGCTGATGAAAGAAGGCAAAAAGGCCAAAGCGCTGGCAGCACTGGAATACGCCGAAAAGATGATTCCGGCTTTCAACGTGCCCTACGATGTACAGAACGGAGCACTCGAAATGGCAGAAGCTTACTACCAGTTGGGAAACAATACGAAAGCCGACCAGATTATCGATGAACTGGCAAACAAGTCTGTAGAATACCTCACCTGGTACCTCAGCCTGGACGACAATCATCTGCTCATGTCGCAGCGTGAATTTATCATGCACCTCAGCGCACTGGATATGGAAGTCAAAATGATGGAAAAATATAAGTCGAAACTCGCCGGTAACTATACCCCGAAGGTGAACGAACTATATAACATATACGTGGGACGCATGAAAGCCCACCAGTAATCTGTAACCGAAGGAGATGTTTATAGAGCAACCGCCTTGGTTTTTCCGCGCAATCTATCCCGACGCCATCTTCCGGATGGACCCTGACGAAAAGGCTGTTTACCTGACCTTTGACGACGGTCCCATCCCGGAAGTGACGCCTTGGGTACTGGAACTGCTGGACAAACACAACATCAAGGCAACCTTTTTCATGGTAGGCGACAACATCCGTAAGCACCCGGATGTGTTCCGTATGGTAGTAGAGCGCGGACACCGCATCGGCAACCATACGTTCAACCATATCCGCGGATTCGAGTATCTGTCGTCAAACTATCTGGCCAACACGGACAAGGCCAACGAGATGATGAAAACGGATCTGTTCCGCCCACCCCACGGACATATGCGCTGGATGCAATATATGACGTTGAAGCGTCACTATAAAATCATCATGTGGGATCTTGTCACACGAGACTACAGTAAGAAGCTGCGTCCGCCGCAAGTGCTGGCCAATGTGATGAGATATGCCCGCAACGGGTCTATCATAACCTTCCATGATTCGCTGAAGTCCTGGAACAACGGAAACCTGCAATATGCCCTTCCCCGTGCCATCGACTTCCTGAAAGAAGAAGGATACGAGTTTAGGTTACTATAATGGAAACGAAGATAAACAGTAAAGCCCTGAAAGCCGAAGCCTTGCGCCTCGGCTTTTCTGCTTGCGGCATAGCCCCGGCCGAGCCAATCGATCAAGCCCATCAGAATGCTTTGAAAATGTGGCTGGATGCGGACCGGCAAGCCGGAATGACTTATATGGCGAATCATTTCGACAAACGCTGCGACCCGGCTTTGCTGGTCGAAGGCACTCGTTGCGTGGTTTCCGTAGCACTGAACTATTACCCCGCCACCCGTATACCTGACGAGGAATATCAATTCGCATGGTACGCTTACGGGAAGGACTATCACGATCTCATGCGTGAAAAACTGGCTGCCCTGTTCCGCTTTATACAAGAATCAGACGTACCGGAGCTGAACGGACGCATGTTCTGTGACACCGCGCCCGTACCGGAACGTTATTGGGCCTGGCGTGCCGGCCTCGGGTGGATCGGAAAGAACACCCAGCTGATCATTCCCCATGCCGGTTCCACTTTCTTCTTAGGCGAGCTTTTTCTGAATACGGAAGCCGATACATACGACCGGCCTCAACCCAATCGCTGCGGCCGATGTAACCGTTGCCTGCAAGCATGCCCTACAAAAGCTTTAGAGACGCCATACAGCCTGAATGCACACCGTTGCCTTTCATACCTCACCATCGAGAATAAAAGCGAAATTCCGGACTCTATCGCCCCCTTTATGGGAAACCGTGTGTATGGGTGTGACGAATGTCAGAAAGCTTGTCCCTGGAACCGGTTTGCCACTCCCTGCCGGACACCGGAACTGCAACCCTCACCGGAGTTCATGAACATGAAGAAAGAAGACTGGAAGCAACTGAGCGAAGAGAAATACAGAGCCCTCTTCAAAGGCAGTGCCGTGAAGAGGGCCAAATATAGCGGGCTGATAAGGAATATAAGACAAATGGAAGACTAAGAAACGGGCTATAAGCAGCTTCCGGCAGCACTCTTATTTCACTGTAACCGTCAGCGGATTGCGAACCTTCTGTGCAAAATCGGCCATATACGCATTCCAGGCAGCGCTATCTTTTATGTCGGCTTTGCTCCAGGCAGCCCCCCAGTAGTAAGTAAAGTCCGCTCCCGGTTCGTACTCACTGATTGCCAGCACATGCCCGTCGGCACCTCCACGCAGTTCCTTCTTTTCTTTCTCCGGGAAGAGAACTGCTTTTGCCTCCTTCACCAAAGTAGGAAACGCAGCACCGACAAAGATCTTACCATTGTCACCACCGGCATTATCCGTCGGGTCCACATAAGTCATGTATCCGTTTGCCGCATCTGCAACAATGGCCCCATCGGGTTCGTGCAATACAATACCGACGGCTAAAGGCATCGTCTCCTTCAGGTTCGTATAAGAGACAACTGTTTTATTGCAATATGAACCCGCATCCAATGTAATGATCCGTGTCTCGATAATAGTAGAATCTCCTTTTACAACCAATGGATTGTATACCAGTTTCACAGTAAAACGCAACGGACCGTTATCCAGTATCTCCTGGGTAGCGTAACAATACGGATAAACGATTGTATCCCCTGCCATCAATGCAGTCGTACCTCCCCCCAACGTAGGACCGACCTTATAACAATCCAGCCCGTTGCCATGGTCCACATGATAAGAGACAGAGCGGTAAAGTTCCTGCGCGGCTTTGGGGTCCGTCTTTCCGAGTTCGGCTATTTTAGCTTTCATATCCGGATTCAGTTCGCCTTCATAACGAGCTTCCACCACCGGCTCAGTAGTATTATACTTCGTCCAGATATCATATCCGAAAGCACGCTCTCCGGTTTCCTGCAAAGCAGGCCCATAAGCACGAAAAGCCGTCAGATCGTTCTCCCAAGCCACGTCATCCACCCGTTCGGGATAATATCTTCCACAAGCCTTCACCGGGCACTCTTGAGGAATACCCGCTTTTATCGTATAAACGGCTGAGCCATTCGCTTGCACAGTGACCGGAAATATCACTTTCTCGTCAGAAGTTATTTGATAGGGTACTTGCTGTCCTTCGGCATCTACCACTACTATCTGTGCCGTATCGGGTAAATGCAATTTAGAGGAAACCTCACCCATGGAAACTTCTACCATCTCGCCGCTTCGTTCCAGTGAGGTGGCATTGGACACCGTGACAGATACTGTTCTGCCCGCTTCGTTACAAGCCAGGCACAACAAAACGGCTGCGACAAAAAGAAAAACTTTCTTCATTGATTCAATTGTATTGATCAGATTCATTAAGGTTGTTTACCGATATAAGCCAAAATACCGCCATCTACATAAAGTACATGACCGTTCACAAAATTCGAAGCATCCGAAGCCAAAAAGACAGCCGGCCCCATCAGATCCTCCGGTGTTCCCCACCGGGCAGCGGGAGTCTTGGATATTATGAATGAATCAAACGGATGGCGCGAACCGTCCGACTGCACTTCACGCAAAGGTGCTGTCTGAGGTGTAGCGATATACCCCGGGCCCTGTCTCTTATACACATCTCC
>ENA-OXVI01000394-OXVI01000394.1-human-gut-metagenome-genome-assembly--contig:-NODE-394-length-9977-cov-22.3201_pt1 | contig 9977 bp, 9 predicted proteins | sample MGYA00249573_ERZ652689 | MGnify/ENA primary metagenome ERZ652689 (study PRJEB26925, sample SAMN05826982) | human gut metagenome | biome: ENVO:2100002; feature: ENVO:00000062; material: ENVO:00002003... | reverse complement strand
GTGTATAAGAGACAGTATATGCATATAGGGATAGCACACGATATCCTTATGGCATTATATAGCTATATGCCTATACCTCTATTACGTTATAGGAGTATAGGCGGATAATGGACTGCATGGTATCTTATTTGCCGGTCAGAACTTTAAAAATCTACTATGTGTGGATATGGATATATACATATAGGAATATATAAGCCGTAGAATACCTCGGGAATGGCGCAGAAATAGAAAGAATATCTGGAAGATAGGAGGGCTTTCCTATAAATATGGCATTATAGGGATATATGGATATAGCAGGATACGCCAATCGTGGTCCGCTCCTGCGGACAGCAAGTTGTGTTTTCGTTAAACGAAAACCAAACGGTTTAACGGCTATCGCCGCCAAACCGTTTGCCCCAAGATATGCTCCGAAGTCGCATGAGAACAACAAATTAACACATAATATTAAAAATCTTGTTCTCATAAGCGGAAGTTCAATACTGAAAAGGCGAGTTTCCAAGTAGTGAAAGATCCGAAAGATAAATCAAAACTCATGCTTTGCATTGAGGGACAACCTATTGGAGAATAGTTTAAGGAACTGTTCGACAAAATGTTTTCGACAGTACGGAGAGTGTTTGTTCCACAGCGAAAAGCCAAAGGCATAGGATTATAACACTAGCTATAGCCAACGGGATATTTTTTACATTCCGTTGGTTTTAGCAATATTTAAAACAAAGGCAATACAACCGTAAAGTCCGTATCTGACTTTTTGATTTCTATGTGATGCCCATGAATGCGATATTGCTCTTCCAGGTTTTTCAGTCCGACACCGTTTTTGCTGACTGTGTTTCTAAGTTGCAGATTATTTGTGACAACAACACATTCTTTGTTGATGCGGATATTTATCTTCAAGGGAAAATCCCTCGTATTTATATTATGTTTCAAGGCATTTTCAATCAGCATTTGGATGCTTGCCGGAACAATATATTTACGCAAGGCTTCATTGTCGCACGTCATGTGGATGCACAGGGTTTCACCGAAACGGATTTGTTCAAGATAAATGTACGCATTTACGAAGTCAAGTTCTTTTTGCAAAGGCACTTTGGCTTCTTCTTGCGTGACGAGCAGATAACGGTACACGGAAGAGAGTTTCTTGGCAAACAAGTTCGCTTTGCCGGCATCCTGATAGGTCAAGGCAGAAAGCACGTTCAAGCTGTTGAACAGAAAATGCGGATTGATTTGCCTCTTCAGGTTTTCAAGCTGATACTTCGCCTTTTCCTGTTCGACCTTTGCCAGCCGGGCTTTGTTTGCGAGAAACAAGTTGTTATAGAAAAACGCCTCGATGATGAGCACAATGATGCTATTGCATAGGACCACAGGCAGCAGGCGTTGCAATAAACCGTCCTGCCCGGCAAGACGGACAGGGCTACTTATCAGATAGTAGAGGACGAACAAGCTGCCTATGGCCAAATTGGAAACAATGACGCTGGCCACGATAGACAAGGCATCGGCGTTCTTTTGGCATTTGTGCAGGAATGCCACCATCTTATAGTCGGCGTATCCGATTATCATACACATGGGAACATTCACGGCGAAATTAAGCAAAATGACTTCACCCTGAAAAGAACCGGCCAACACCGAGAAAGTGGCGATGCAGGCCATCAGTGTCAGAACAGCAAGCGAGACAACGCCCCAAAACATACGCTTCCCTATCATATCTCCATCCTGTGTTTGCTAAAGACCGTCCATCCATTTCAGAAAACCGTCGGCACGACTACGGCTCACAATTACTTCCAGCGGGCACTCCGGCGAGAAACTTACCAGCAAACGGCCTCCGAAAAACTTCGAGACTTTCCTGACTGATTTTATGTGGGCAATGCAACTACGCGACACCCGGAAGAAATCATTGCGTTCAAGCATAGCTTCCAATTGCTCCAACGAGTAATTTATGATGTAACGCTTGCCACCGAATGTATGCAGGTAATTATATTTATCCTCGCTGTAGAAGAACGCGATATCTGAGGCGTCCACATACCGGAACGTATCGCCGACAGAGACAAGGAAACGGTTTTTCTTGACACTGCCGAGATAGGCCGTCATTAAAGAGCGGTATTCCTCTGAAGAGGGATTGGGCAAATTGTTTGTCTCGAATTTCGCCAAAGCTCTTTCCAAGTCTTTCTCTTCAATAGGTTTCAACAAATAATCAATGCCGTTTACGCGGAAAGCACGCAAGGCATATTCATCGTACGCTGTTGTAAAAATGACGGGAGTGTTCACCGGCATACGTTCAAACACATCAAAACACAATCCGTCTGATAGACGTATATCAACAAGCAGTAAATCAGGAACGGCTTTTCGCAACGTGCGCAACGCTTCCTCCACACTGTCCGCCCATGCTTGCAGGTGATAACCGGGGCGCAGGATGGTCATCATACGTTTCATCTCTTCGTATGCGAAAGGCTCGTCTTCTATAATCATGTAGTTAACCATATTGCAAAAGTACATTAATTCCGCGTTTTCAAGAATAGAATCCGATTAAAACCCATATTTGAATCCTGCCATTATGTGGAATGCCTGTCCAAATTCCCAACTGTCGTCACCCTTAAATGCATTGATGAATCCCTTGTAGCTCCGATCTGACATCTTGACGGTATGATACAAATCCGTGCCTATCTCTGTATAAATGTATGACTTCTTTCCTATCTTATATTCCGGGCGGATATAGGCACGCATTCTTGTGACACCATATATCTTATAATCTCCGTTTTGCTTGACAACGGCGGACATTCCATCCATATCCATGGGAACAAGCGAAAGTCTGAACCTGTCGGAAAACACTCTTGACACGGACGCTTTCATACTGCCTGCCACTTCCACGTTTACTTCATACGGTCCGGTAATGTTCCATTTCAAGAACCCCATAGGCATGATAAGGGGAACTCCGTAGGAGTTTGTTAATCCCGCGCCTACTCCGATGTCCAAATTATCCCTTAGCTTATAAGCGAAGATAATAGCACCGCTTGCCAGTATGCTCTTGAACGAGATGTCTTTCGGTACGGCATATACCCCAATGCCGAGCGAAGCCATCATATACCACCTTGAGGATAAAGGGCGCAGGTGTGACACGTTGAAAGATACATTCAATATATCATTCGGATTGACTTCGGCAGGCCATGCCGTCATTATTCATGTGGGCATACATTCCGCTCAGCGTGCCCGACCATACAATCGGCTGTTCCCTTTCATTTAATTTCGCCGAAAATTGAAATGTGTGTCTGCCTCTGAGTTGCCACATATCACCGGTGCCTAACTTTTCACCATCTTCATCTTTCATGAAGTTTCGTGAAGGTGTGTAACCTGCTTCCACATAACCTTGCCCGTAAATATTTATGGCAGTAAATCCTAAAATCACTAAAAACAGTATTTTTTTCATTCCGCTTTTTTCGGCAAAGATAAAACCGCCTTTGTCAGTAAAAGAAATGAATGCTGACGAGTTGCGAAATACGGAAGACGGACTGCAATATAAGGCAGATGAATTTCTTTCTAATATGTCAGGGCGTGCATAAAAGCAGAACTATTTTTTCGCTCTTAAAAATTTTATGTACATTTGCAGCATTAAGAGTTACCTGGATAAGCAAAGCGATGCAGACCACGGCAAATAGAACGGTTGCCAACTCATTACCCTAAAATGAGGAAATCTTTCTAACTGTCTTAATTTCAAAGAGGTATATTTCCTATACAGATTTACATAAACAGAATGTATAAAGAGATACAAGAATTATCCCAAACTCGCCGAGCAACAAATGATGCTTATGCTGCCTTATTGGAATTATCCATTTATGGGGAAGCCGTCAGTATATGGGATAAGGAAGATTTTGCAATTTATCAGAGCAAACGGAAAGAAACCTGCCTTACGTTACAGAGGATTAAACCTCTTGCCCATACATCAAACGAACAATCCAAAATAGACTCGCTGTGTCTGCTATTGGAAAGAAAAGAAATGCTATTGGATTCCTTAATGAATACTTTCTCACATATACAGAATGTCGGAGAGATCGTTGAACAGAAAATACCGGTCATTGTTTCCAGCATAGAGAAGGACAAGGCTCATTCAGAATCAGAAGTTAGAGAAAAGACTTCCAAAAACAATTTCTTTTCCAGAATCTTCAGGAGGAGAAAAAAGGAATCCGCTTATTTAGAGCAGAAAGAAGAAACAGAAAGCGTTACCAGACAAAAACAAAACAACAGGACAACTCAACTACTGCATTCCCTGAACAAGGAAATCATGGAACGTCAAGAAAACGAACAGGGGAAACTTTATCAGCAGATGCTTGGTCTGCACCGTAACAACAAGGCACTGAATTACCGTCTGAATAAGTTTGTAAAAGAATTGGAAACAAACATAGACGAACAATATGAAACACGTTACAGGCAGCTGATTGCGGAACGCGACCGTTCTTTTTACCGCCTGTCTTATTTTTCCGTTTTTATTTCTCTGCTGATGATTTTGTTGTACATAATCATACACCGTGATGTAAGGCGTAACAATAAATATCAACGGGAAATTGAAAGTTCCGACCTCCGGAATAAAGAGATCATCCGGTCAAGAAAAGATATGATGCTTTCCATCGCACATGACCTGCGTTCTCCGCTAAGTACTATAAAGGGCGCAGCGGAACTTTTTCCGGAGGAATCCGTACCGGAACGCCGCCGTGAATATCTGGAAAGCATATCACACGCATCAGACTATATGCTTACCCTTGTAGAAACACTTATGAATTTTTACCTGCTGGATACGGAGCAGAGCCGTTCCCAGATCTCGGTTTACAATCTGGAATCCCTGTTCAAGGGAGTCGCTGACAATTTTCTTCTGCAGGCAAGGAAGAAGGATCTCCGGTTTTCAAGAGAGTTTCTTGGTATGGACACTGTTGTCAGCGGAGACAGGGGACAGCTGCAACAGATTGTAAGTAATCTGACAGCCAATGCGCTCAAGTTTACCGAGAAAGGAAGCATATGCCTGAGAGCCGAATATCACGGCGGCGAGCTGCGTTTTTCAGTACAGGATACAGGCTGCGGAATGGACAGCAAGGATACTGAAAGGATATTCACAGCCTTTGAACGGCTTGAGAATGCCCGTAACGTACCGGGATTCGGACTTGGCCTGGCCATATCATACCGTCTTGTCTCACGGATAGGCGGCAATATCCGTGTTGAGAGCCGCCGGGGAGAAGGCAGTACATGCATCGTCATTCTTCCGCTCCGAGAGGCGGACGAGAAATCTCCGATAGAGGAAAGCAAACCGGTGTCCGCCATTTCAAAACTTAACGGCATTTCCGTGCTTCTGCTTGACGATGATACCAGACAGCTCCGCATAACGGGAGAAATGCCCAAGCGGCTCGGAGCGGACTGCACCTTATGCACCACCAGCCGTGAGCTCATAGCCCGGATTAGGGGAAAAAGCTATGACGTGCTGCTGACAGATATCCAGATGCCTGAAATGGACGGATTCTCCATTCTTGAGCTGCTCCGTTCCTCCAATATAGACTGCGCAAACACTATTCCTGTTATAGCCCTGACTGCCCGTGTGGATGATGACGTGAACTACCTTTCACGCGGATTTGCCGGCTGTATCCGCAAACCTTTCTCCATAGACAAGCTGTTTGCCGGCATATCCGGAATCATCGGAACGGTAAAGGAACGGGTATGGAAACCGGACTTGCCCCTGCTCTTTACCGGAGAGGACAACCATGAGGAAATGCTGAGAATCTTTGTCGATGAGAGCCGCAAGGAACTGTCCCGACTGCACGATGCGCTGCATAGAAATGACAGACAAGCCCTACGGGAAATACTTCACAAGAACCTGCCTCTTTGGGAAACCGTGAACCTAGACTATCCGATGGAGATGCTCCATGAGATTGTCATAACCGACCCGGAAGAATGGCAGGAGAAGCATCTCAAGGAAATATACAGGATTGAACAGGCGGTGTCGAAACTGATCATCCATGTTGAAAAAATGCAGGAGGAAGCACATGAAAAGAACAATACTGATAATTGAGGACGACATAATATTCAGCCGCAGCATAAGCAACTGGCTGAAGAAAAACAATATGGAAACGGAATGCGTGACACATCTTTCCTCTGCACGCAGGAAACTCTCATCCGGGGAGTATGACCTTGTTCTTGCAGACCTGCGTCTGCCCGACGGAAACAGCACGGAACTGCTGAGATGGATACGTGAAATAAACCTGAATGTTCCATTTCTCATAATGACCAACTACGGCCAGATTGAGAATGCGGTGGAGGCCATGCAGCTCGGCGCTGCAAACTATCTCTGCAAGCCCGTACAACCGGACAAGCTGCTGGAGGCCATTGGCAAGGTCTTCAGCCGTATAAGGCATGACATGAACGAATTCTATCGCGGAGAAAGCGACAAGGCCCGTGAGATGTACCGCCAAATAAGCCTGGTAGCGGCTTCCGACATATCCGTCCTTCTGCGTGGGGCTTCCGGTACAGGCAAGGAACACATCGCGCGGGAACTGCACGAACAGAGCCGCAGAAAGGACAGGCCGTATGTAACGGTCGATTGCGGGGCCATTCCCGAAGAGCTTGCCGCGTCTGAATTCTTCGGTCATCGGAAGGGCTCATTTACCGGTGCTGACAGTGACAAGACCGGCCTGTTGCAGGAGGCGGACGGCGGGACACTCTTTCTTGACGAGATAGGCAACCTCTCCTACAGGACACAGATGCTCCTGCTCCGTGCCCTGCAGGAAAAGTGTTACAAGCCGGTCGGTTCCATGAAGGAACGCCGCTTCGACATCCGTCTGTTGGCCGCCACAAACGAGAATCTGGAGAAAGCCATATCGGAAGGCCGCTTCCGGGAGGATCTGTTCCACCGTCTCAACGAGTTCACCATCAGAGTACCCCTCCTGTCCGAATGTCCGGAAGACATACTTCCCATGGCAAGATTCTTCCTTGAGCGTTTTTCCAAAGAACACAGAATCTCACTTCAGGGATTTGACTGTCTTGCCACAGCCGCCATGCGGGAATACAGATGGCCGGGAAACATCAGGGAACTGAGAAATGCCGTCCGCAGTGCCATGCTGCTTGCTACCAACGGCTGGATAACTGCCGGTGACCTGAAACTTGACCTGAGCATAAAGCCGGAAGATAACGTGGTTCTCTCTGAGGATGAGAAAGAACGTCAGCTGCTCATGAAAATGCTTGAACAGACGGGAAACAACAAAACACGTGCCGCCCGCCTGTTGAACATGAGCCGTACCGCACTTTACGATAAATTGCGCAAATACGGCATTCCGCCAGGGGAGTCGTGAAATCCGATCCCCTTTAAGGATTTGCCTTTCCACTTTTATTGATTGTTAGGATCCATTGTGGTTATGTTTGTATTGACAGATTGATTGGTACTATTCTTCATATAGGGAGCTTCATATATTTTATATAGCGAATTTGTTTTTCATCGTTTCCATCTCTTTGGAAACTGTCGTATCTAAAACTTTGGCGTATATTTTAGTGGTTCGTATATCCGAATGTCCCAGCATTTTCGCAATGGTTTCCATTGAGACTTTATTGGCAAGGGCAAAGCAGGCAAAGCTATGCCGGGCAATATGAGTCGTTAATTTTTTAGTAATTCCGCATACATCTGCTATTTCTTTCAAATAGCTGTTCATGCGTTGATTTGACGGGACCGGCAATACCATATTCTTTTGCAGGCATACCGGATTCTTTCTATATTTCTCTATGATCATTGCCGGAATGTCCAATAGGGGAATATGACACACATTGTTGGTTTTCTCCCTCGCTTTCCGTATCCACCATTCGCCGTTAATGTCTTTAGTGATATGTTCCGGTTTCAAATGCTGCACGTCTGTAAAAGCAAGTCCGCTCAAACAGCAGAAGACAAAAATATCCCGTACAGCTTCCAGTCGTGGAATATCGAACTTTTTCTCCATAATGGCATGCAGCTCCTCTTCCGTAAGAAAATCCCGGTTGGTCTGTGTCTGCTTGAATTTAATTCCTGTAAAAGGATTTTCAGTCATCCACTTATTGGTCAAAGCCAAGGTAACAATCTTTTTCAGTATCTTTAAGTATTTTACCGTCGCGTTTTGGGCACAATTCTTTTCCGTCTTGATGAAATATTCAAACTTCTCAACAAATTGACGGTCGATATTTCTAAATGGAATATCACTTGACTTATACTCCTTTTTAAGGAACTCTTCCAGATATCTCACCGTTCTTTCATAACGCAACACGGTTGCTTCCACCACGTCCTTACCTATCAGCGCCCTGTATTTTTCATTGTGTTCCCTGAATCTTTCCAACAGCATCTTGGGCGGTTGGTTAGCCCCATTAAAAAGATTCTTCAATATTTCAGCGGTTACAGGTTTTCCGTCCTGCTCCAGCTCGCGATGTATTTTCAACACACGTGTCCGTACCGTTTCTATGTAATGGTTCAGTTCCTGATGTTTTCTGTCTTTCCCCGTTGCACATTCCACTTGTGCATTCCACTTGTTGACCTCAACGCTGCGTTTAATTTGTATCTCCGCCCTTTTTCGGGTCAACGTAAAATCCTGAGGGGTATATCCGATAAAATCCTATCTTTGTGTGAAACAAACGAATCATCAGCGATTATGGAAACTAACGGTTACCGTCTCCTTCTTCCCGAAGGTACCTTGGATTATTTCAACATTTCCGATGTAAAGGAAAGCAGTAGTGAAATCGTGATTTACCTGGAAGAGAAAAATGAGCTTCCCGGTGAATATTCGACTGTCAAAGTGGAAAGCAAAGGCTTCTACGACCCTGTAGTAGTCCGGGACTTCCCCATCCGTGGCAAGAATCTTTTCCTGAATATCCGCCGGCGCCGGTGGATTTTGAAAGACGAGGGGCGTTACGTAAGCCGTAACTGGAAACTGGTAGCGGAAGGCAGCCGTATGACGCATGAGTTTGCGTCTTTTTTAAAAGAATTATATTGATACGCTTCCTGTCAGTTGTAAGCTGCTGGGAACCCTGTTCGGTGTGGACGGTGAGCTTCTTGAACGTCAATACCGCAACCACTTGAGCGGTTATCTGAAATGGGAGTCTCTTCCTCATGCCGGGGACTGGCTTCTCTTTGAGAAGAATATAGGGGCCTATGTGGGTATAGATGAAGTCTGCCTTTCGCGTGGTGAGCTCTATACTATCCTCATAAACAAGGAAAAGACAGGCCGTTCAGGCAGCATTATCGCCATTGTAAAAGGTACAGATGTAAGGAGTGTCACCTCCGTATTGCTCCGTCTCTCCCGGCGCAGACGGTTTCAGGTAAGGGAAATCACTATGGATATGGCTCCTAATATGGAACAGATCGCCCGTGTCTGCTTTCCTGCGGCACGCCGTGTTACTGACCGTTTCCATGTGCAGAAGCTGGCTTTTGAAGCTTTACAGGAAATGCGCGTGAAGGCACGCTGGGAGGCTTTGGACAAGGAATCAATACAGATCGCATACGCAAAGGCGTGCGGGAAGATATACCATGCCCCGACCTTTGAGAACGGGGATTCGCGCAAGCAATTGCTCGCCCGCAGTATCTATCTGCTGTATAAAAAAGAGTCATTATGGACTGAATCCCAACGCATACGTGCCGGTATCCTCTTCAGGGAATATCCCGACCTGAAGAAGGCATACTATCTTTCCATGAGGCTCGGGTTGATATATCACCAGTGCAAGCACAAGGACACCGCTCTGACAAGACTTGCCAGATGGTATGACGAAGTTGAAAAGTCCGGCTTTCTTGCGTTCGGAAGGGTGATACGTTCCATACAGACACATTATCTGGAAATCGTCAACTTTTTCGACAGGCGTTCCACCAACGCAGCTTCCGAATCGTTCAATGCCAAAATCAAGGACTTCAGAACACAGTTCAGAGGAGTAAAGGACAGGACTTTCTTTCTATTCAGACTGACTAAAATTTATGCTTAATCTATGAATCCCTCAGGTTTTTACGTTGACCC
>ENA-OXVI01000349-OXVI01000349.1-human-gut-metagenome-genome-assembly--contig:-NODE-349-length-10553-cov-11.1056_pt1 | contig 10553 bp, 9 predicted proteins | sample MGYA00249573_ERZ652689 | MGnify/ENA primary metagenome ERZ652689 (study PRJEB26925, sample SAMN05826982) | human gut metagenome | biome: ENVO:2100002; feature: ENVO:00000062; material: ENVO:00002003... | reverse complement strand
CGAGATGAGCGCTAGTCTCGTGGGCTCGGAGATGTGTATAAGAGACAGCCTGAAGTGGAGAAAATAGCCAATTACATCAGTAAACAACAAGGATACACCACCGCATTCATGTTGCCCGAATACGTAGGCGAAGAGAGTGAAAGCAGTGTAGGGGAAGTGGACATGAACCGATTGGACCCTATGTTTGAAGACGCAGCCAGACTGGTAGTGATTCATCAGCAAGGCTCTACTTCGCTAATCCAGCGCAAGTTCTCTATCGGTTACAACCGTGCGGGACGTATCATGGACCAACTGGAAAAAGCAGGAATTGTTGGCCCCACTCAAGGAAGCAAGGCGCGTGACGTACTCTGCATGGATGAAACAGACCTGGAAATGAAATTGAACAATCTACAACAATAAGTTGTTTAATAATGTTATGATAAAAATGAAAAGAACATACTTACTGGTATTAATCCTTTTCCTTTCGGTCAGCCTGTCCGCACAAAAGGACAAACAGGCACGGGAGATATTGGACAAAACCGCCAATGCCCTGCAACAGGCCGGAGGCATCCGTGCCACCTTTGGGGGGACAGGCAATGGAACCTTATTGCTAAAAGGCAACCAGTTCTATCTGAACAGTGGCGGAATACAAAGCTGGTTTGACGGAAAAACGCAATGGAGTTATCTGGAAAGCAGCGAAGAAGTGAATGTGAGCAATCCTACCCCGGAAGAATTGCAAACCATTAATCCATACGCACTGTTATCCATTTACAAAAACGGATATAATTATAAGTATGCGGGGACAAAAAGCCGTAACGGCAAACAAGGGTTCGAAGTGATACTGACCCCGGAGAATAAACAAGATATCACATCCATCACCTTGTTCGTTTCCCAAACATATCAGCCTTTATATATAAAGGTAGAACAAAATAATAAATCGGCAAACGAGATTATCGTCACTTCTTACCAAACCAACCAGCCGCTGGACAATGCGACATTCAAGTTTGATAAAAAGAAATTCCCAAACGCTGAAGTGATAGACTTACGATAGCAAACAGAGTTCAAGATAGAGAGATAATATAATATTCATCAAATTAAATTAAGTAAAGAAATAAGTATTATGAGTACAGAAAAAGTTAAATGCCTTATCATCGGCTCAGGTCCTGCCGGCTATACCGCAGCCATTTATACAGGACGCGCTAACATCGCTCCGGTCTTATATGAAGGCTTACAGCCCGGAGGCCAGTTGACCATCACTACCGAGGTGGAGAATTTCCCCGGATATCCCGAAGGTATCAGCGGTACCCAGCTAATGGAGGATTTGCGCAAACAAGCAGAACGTTTTGGCGCGGATATCCGCAATGGTATTGCAACTTCCGCCGACCTGAGCAAACGTCCTTACCGCATCACCATTGATGACGAAAAAGTGATTGAGGCAGAAACTGTAATTATATCCACAGGTGCCACCGCCAAATATCTAGGTCTGGAAGACGAACAAAAATATGCCGGAATGGGTGTAAGTGCCTGCGCCACCTGCGACGGTTTCTTCTATCGCAAGAAAACTGTAGCTGTAGTAGGTGGCGGTGACACTGCTTGTGAGGAGGCTGTCTATCTGGCAGGACTGGCCAAACAGGTTTACCTGATTGTACGTAAACCGTTCTTACGCGCATCCAAGATTATGCAAGCACGTGTTATGAACCATCCTAACATCAAGGTACTGTTCGAACACAACGCTGTCGGCTTATACGGAGAGAATGGCGTAGAAGGCGTTCATTTGGTAAAGCGTCAGGGTGAATGCAACGAAGAATGTTATGACTTGCCCATCGACGGATTCTTTCTGGCTATCGGCCATAAGCCCAATTCAGACATTTTCAAGGATTATTTAGACACAGACGAAGTAGGCTACATTATTACAGAAGCAGGTACTCCGCGTACGAAAGTCCCCGGTGTGTTCGCTGCCGGCGATGTGGCCGACCCGCATTATCGACAGGCTATCACTGCTGCTGGAAGTGGCTGCAAAGCTGCCATAGAAGCAGAAAGATACCTATCTGCCAATGACTTATTATAATAAAATAAACTAACCCCACAACAAACACTATGACACATTTTCTAAGGAAGATGGCAGCTGCCTGGATCATTCTAGGCAGCGTGTCGGTGGGCTTTGCACAACAGCAAACGCCTCCCATCCCTACGGACCCTAACGTCCGCATCGGTAAATTGGACAACGGATTAACTTATTACATCCGTCACAACGAACTCCCCGAAAAAAGAGCCGATTTCTACATCGCTCAAAAAGTAGGTTCCATTTTGGAAGAAGACAACCAGCGAGGCTTGGCACACTTCTTAGAACACATGTGCTTTAACGGAACTAAAAATTTCCCGGACAAAACCCTCATCCAATATCTGGAAAGCATAGGGGTGAAATTCGGTGAAAACCTGAATGCTTACACTAGCATAGATGAAACAGTATACAATATTTCCAATGTTCCCGTGATACGTGACGGCGTTGTAGATTCTTGTTTGCTAATTTTGCATGACTGGGCCGATGACCTGACACTAGACCCTAAGGAAATAGACAGCGAACGCGGTGTGATTCATGAAGAATGGCGTACTAGCACAAACGCTATGATGCGTATGTACGAAAAAGCCCTCCCTACCCTTTATCCGGGAAGTAAATATGCCTATAGGCTTCCTATCGGCATAATGGAAGTAGTAGACAATTTCCCTTATCAGGCATTACGCGATTATTATGAAAAATGGTATCGTCCGGACCAACAGGGTATTGTCGTAGTAGGCGATATAGATGTAGACAAGATTGAGGCAAAGATAAAGAAGATATTCTCTCCTATTAAAATGCCAGAAACCCCAGCAGAACGAGAATACTTCCAAGTTCCCGACAATAAGGAAACTATTGTAGCAATAGAAACGGATAAAGAACAGGCAAACCCAGTAGCTTATTTATGCTACAAACATGAAGCAATTCCTAATGAACAAAAGGGAAACATGGATTATCTGGTAGTGAACTACATGAAATCCATGATAGAAAATATGTTGAACGCCCGTCTGAACGAACTGACCCAAACAGCCAATCCTCCTTTCATCTTCGCTCAAGTCAGCGACCAAGAATTTCTGATTTCCAAAACAAAAGATGCCTTTACAGGAATAGTAGCAAGCAAGGAAGACGGAATTGACAGTGCAATAACCGCCATTGTACGTGAAATTGAACGGGCCCACAAATTTGGTTTCACCGCGTCCGAATATGCCCGCGCCAAAGCGGACTATCTGCGTATGCTGGAATCTGCATACAACGAACGCAATAAAGTGAAAAACGGTGCATACGTGGATGAATATGTACGCCACTTCATTGACAACGAACCAATTCCAGGTATTGAAAATGAATACGCCATTATAAATCAGATCGTCCCCAACCTGTCTGTGGAAATGGTAAACAGTCTGATTCCAGCCTTGGTTACCGACAGCAATCTGGTAGTAAACGTATTCTTCCCTGAAAAGGAAGGATTGAAAGTTCCATCCAAGAAAGAAGTTTTGGCTGCTATCAATAAGGTAAAAGCTGAAACACTGACTGCTTATGAAGACAAAGTTTCTGATGAACCTTTGATTCCTGAAAAGCCCCAAGGCGGAAAGATTACAAAACAGGAAAATGGTCCGTTTGGTTCTACAATCTTGACTCTGTCCAATGGAGTACGCGTTATCTTAAAGCAAACCGACTTCAAAGCGGATGAAATCAGAATGAGAGCTTTCAGTCCGGGTGGCAGTTCCTTGTTCCCGAATGATGAAATTATCAATATCAATGTCATGAATGATGTAGCAAGTATCGGCGGCTTGGGTAACTTCAGCAATGTTGATCTAGAGAAAGTATTGGCAGGTAAAAAAGCTAGTGTAAGTGCTTCCGTCGGTGGTAATACAGAAGGGCTGAGCGGAAGCTGCTCACCCAAAGATTTTGAGACCTTGATGCAATTAGTCTATTTGTCATTCACGGCTCCACGAATGGATAACGATGCATTTACTTCATTCAAGAACCGTCTACAAGCATCTTTGGCAAATCAAGAGGCCAACCCAATGACTGCCTTACAGGATACATTACAAAAAGCCCTCTATATGGGACATCCGCGTACTATCCGTATGAAAGCCGACATGGTGGACAAGATTGACTATGCCAGAATTATGGAGATGTACAAAGACCGTTTCAAAGATGCCAGCGACTTTACTTTCATCTTTGTAGGAAATATCAAACCAGAAGAAATGGAACCACTGATTGCGACTTATTTAGGCGCTCTGCCTTCCGTCAATCGCAAAGAAACCTTCCGTGACAACCACATTGATATGCGCCAAGGTGACTATAAGAACATTTTCAACAAGAAATTGGAAACTCCTAAAGCCACCGTATTGGTAATCAACAACGGGCAATGCGCATACACATTGAAAAACCAAATCATGATGAGTATGCTTTCACAGATACTGAATATCATGTATACTGAAAGCGTACGCGAAAAAGAAGGTGGGACATACGGTGTAAGTGCATTCGGCAGTCTGACCAAATATCCAAAAGAGAAAGCAGTTCTGCAAATCTATTTCGATACAGATCCTGCCAAACGCGCCAAAATGACGGATATCATTTTGAATGAACTGAACCAATTTGCCAACGAGGGTCCGTCCACCGAAAACTTGAACAAGGTAAAAGAATTCATGCTGAAGAAATACAAGGAAAATGCCAAAGAAAACAGTTATTGGGTAAATATGCTGGATGAATATTTCTGGGAAGGAACAGATATGAACACCGGCTACGCAGACATAGTAAACAGCATTACCGCTAAAGATCTGCAAGAATTTACCAAAGCCTTGTTGGAGCAGAATAACCGTATAGAAGTAAGCATGACTTCGGAAGAAACAAAATAATCCCATCCAAGCCTATGCTTCTATCTATTATAAGACAGAATCAAAAACTTGCAGCCAAGCGGAATCCTGCATTCGACAGGAACCGCTTTGCCAAGTTTTTAATTTACTTTATGGTCGCATTTTGGGCAGCATACCTCATCTTTATCGGGGTCATGCTGTCCTTCGCTTTTGAAGATATCTTTCCCAGCATGGAACCTTACCATATCATGAACCAAGGATTGATTTATCTTCTGATACTTGATTTTTTGCTACGCTTCATGCTGCAACCGGCCATGTCGCAAGAAATCAAGCCCTATCTGCTTATGCCAATAAAAAAGAATAAGCTGGTGGATACCCTGTTACTACAATCCGGAATCAGCAGTTACAACTTCTTCTGGTTTTTCCTGATCGTACCTTTTGCCCTGCTTACGATTATCCGTTTCTATGGATTCACGGGCATCCTATGCTATCTGTGCGGCATTTGGCTTCTGATGGCTATGAACAGTTATTGGTATTTGATATGCAAAACTTTACTGAATGAGAAATTGCTTTATATACTTCTCCCGATCGGAGTATACGGATTATTAGCGGGAACTGAATTTATTCCCGAAGGAAATCCGGTTTCCACGTTCATGATGAATCTAGGAGAAGGATTTATAGAAGGAAACATACTCGCCTTTCTAGGTGTCATAGCAGCCATATTGTTGCTTCTGCTAGTAAATCGCAAGCTACAGCTACACTTCATCTATAATGAAATAGCTAAAGTGGAAGACACCAAGATGAAGCATGTATCCGAATATAAATTCCTGGACCGCTATGGTGACGTAGGTGAATATCTACGTCTGGAACTAAAACTGTGTTTCCGTAACAAAACCGTAAAGACACAATTCCGCATGGGATTTATCATCATGCTTGCTTTTTCGGCACTGATTGCCTTCACGGATGTGTATGACGGAACAGGAATGATAAATTTTATCTGCATATACAATTTTGCCATTTTAAGTATCATGACCCTGGGGCAAGTGATGTCTTTTGAGGGCAACTATCTAGACGGTCTTATGAGCCGTAAGGAATCTATCTATAACTTGCTTCGTGCCAAGTATTACCTGAACTGCATCATCGTGTTCATCCCTTTCCTGATTATGATGATCCCTGTAGCTAAAGGCAAGATACCCTTCCTCATGGCTCTATCCTATATGCTGTTTACAGCAGGATTCGTATTCGCTATGATGCTGCAACTGGCTGTGTACAATAAAAAGACACTCCCGTTAAACGCCAATGTCATGCGAAGCAATCGGGGAAGTTCCTTATTCCAGACCATTATCATCTCATGTGCTTTTTTCCTGCCCTTGATTATCAACAAAGCTCTGACGGCTTTCTTTGAACAGGATACAGCCTGCATCATCATGATGATTATAGGGTTGTTACTGATTGCAACCCACAATATTTGGATAAAAAATATCTATAACCGTTTCATGAAGCGCCGTTATGAGAATATGGAAGGCTTCCGTGACTCACGTTAAAACGAATTGCGTATGAATATCATAATAAACCAATTACAAAAGAACTTTGGCCCGAAAGTGGCTGTAGACATAGAAAATTATTCCATTCAAAGCGGTGACATGTTGGGACTGGTGGGCAATAACGGAGCAGGAAAAACGACCCTGTTCCGCCTGATGCTAGACTTGCTGAAAGCCGACGGAGGCAGTGTACATATCGAAAACATCGATGTGAGCCGGAGTGAGGAATGGAAAAATATAACGGGAGCTTTCATTGACGAAGGTTTCCTGATAGATTATCTTACCCCCGAAGAATATTTCTACTTTGTAGGAAAAATGTACGGGCTAACAAAAGAAGAAGTAGATAAACGTGTCGCTAGGTTTGAACGTTTTATGAATGGCGAAGTCATCGGACAAAAAAAACTGATTCGTAACTATTCGGCAGGCAACAAACAGAAAATAGGTATCATTTCGGCTATGCTGCACCAACCGCAGGTACTGATTCTAGATGAACCGTTCAACTTTCTGGACCCTAGTTCGCAGTCCATTATCAAGCATTTACTGAAAGCTTATAATGAAGAAACCGGAGCCACCATACTGGTATCCAGCCATAATCTGAACCACACAGTAGATATATGCCCACGCATCGCTCTGTTGGAAAACGGAAAGATTATCCGAGATATTGACAATAAAGGGAATTCCGCCGAAAAGGAATTAGAGGACTATTTTAATGTAACAGAATGAAAAAACTACTATCCCATTTGCTGGTATTAGGTACACTGGCCATGTTGTTGGCTTCATGCGGTACCTCTGCCCCACGTTATAACTACAAGGAACTGGCGCGTGCCTCCATCCGTCTGAATATGGATATTGACATGAAAGACAATCACCAACTGTACGTAGAATCAGCAGCATGGCTGGGAGTCCCCTACCGTGGCGGTGGTAACAGCAAACGGGGAGTGGACTGTTCCGGACTGACTTCACATTTATATAAAAAGGTATACCACAAAAAGCTGAAACGTAACTCAGATGACCAACGTACCCAAGATTGCCATAAAGTAAGTAAGAGAAACTTGCGCGAAGGAGATTTGGTATTCTTCCATAACGGTAGAAAAAGACGGATTGCCAGTCATGTAGGTATTTATTTGAAAGATAATAAGTTTATCCATGCCAGTACCAGCCGGGGAGTCATAATCAGCAGCCTGAATGAAGATTATTATCGTAAACACTGGTTAAGTGGAGGCCGTCCTTGACAAGATCCTTCCGGGCAATATATTCATTACATTAAAATGAGTTTAATTTGAAAGAATGAAATACACAACATACCTTTTTGATTTTGATTACACACTAGCCGATTCTTCACGCGGCATCGTTATCTGTTTTCGTAATGTACTGGAACGCCATGGGCATACGGGCATCAGTGATGAAGCCATAAAACGCACCATTGGAAAAACACTGGAAGATTCATTCAGTCTTTTGAGCGGAATCACTGCTCCCGAAACATTAGCCGAATATAAAAAAGAATATGTAAAGGAAGCAGATACATACATGACTGTCAACACTTTCTTTTTTCCTGAAACGGTTACCGTACTGAAAACACTGAAAAGTCAAGGCGCCCAAATAGGTATCATTTCCACTAAATTCCGTTTTCGTATCCGCGAAATGGTAGACCAACATTTTCCGAAAGATTTTTTTGACATTATTATCGGAGGAGAGGATGTAAAGCAAGCCAAGCCAGATCCTCAAGGTATAAAAAAAGCACTACGCCGGCTGCATCGCCGGAAAAGCGAAACACTCTACATCGGTGACAGCACAGTGGACGCAGAAACCGCCCAAGCAGCCAAAGTAGACTTCGTAGGTGTGCTCAATGGCATGACAACCCGTGAAGAACTGATGGTCTACCCACACCGGCAAATACTAGACAATCTTTCGTTACTTCCATTAATTCATAAATTCACCCCTTATGAACCAGACAAACATTTTCCGGAAAAGTTCTTTTATTCTTCCTGTTTTCCCAAAAAAATAGTAGCCTTCTACAAACTGCTCCATCAAAAACAAATAAGAGGAAAACATGAAATAAAAGAGAATCCGACATGTTGCGTCTGTAAGAACTGCGGAAACACATTTCAAGGGAATTATTGTCCCCATTGCGGACAAAACCACCACACACCACGTTTTACCATACGAAATGCCTTTCAGAATATTTTGAGCGGATTCTTTAACATAGACAATGGTTTCAGCCGTAACCTGATAGAACTACTCTACCGACCAGGATACATGATACGGGATTATCTGAGGGGGAAACGTGTACATTACTATAAACCATTTCAAACCTTGTTCGTTCTAGCTGCTCTATATATCATGGGTGTACAGCTCATTGACCCGACAGCGATAAAACTATCGGAAAAGGAAATGGAAGAAGAGCCTACTATCGCCAGCCTGATGGATGACATCAAATATCAACAGGAACAGACATCAGACAGTTGTACCAAATATTATTTAGGACAAAGTATTACTTATGCAGACAGTGCACGGTGGGCTCAAACCCACAGTTTATCAGAATCAATACAAGCACAAATCGATGCAAAATTCAGCAATCAAGACCAAGATGAGCTAAAAAAAGAAATAAGCAAACAAATAAAAAAGGAGCTTAAACAAAAAATAAAAGCAAAAAATGGAGAGATTGATGACTGGAGAGGCCTGATGAAAGAAATTGGTACGACTTTGGCAAAACAAGATAGCTTGCGGATAGCCACTTTAGGAAGAGAAGCCAACAAACAAGACTCAACCATATCGGAAATAAGAAAAAACATATTGGCAAACATGGCCCAACAAGATAATCCCTATGAAGATCAAGATATCTGGAATGATTTGAGCGAAGCCGGAAGTGAAATGAAAAATGTCTTTAACGAAATGACTAACAATTATTTCACAGAAAATAGCTTTCTCTCTGCAGTCGGTAACCTGATGAAAAGTTGGATACATGGCAACAAAGCCTTCAGCATCCTTGCTCTGCTCCCTCTTTTTACAATAAGCACCCGGTTAAGCTTCTGCCGGACCTCTATCGGACGTAGACTAAATCTGACGGAAAACTTTTTTGCACAAGTTTATATAGCCTGCCAAATCTTATGGATTTCTTTACTGATCCTACCATTTATCGGAACAGCACATTTGAATGATATTTTTGATTTAAGTTACAAAGCAATCTTTATATTATTTGTCTGGGATTACCGCCAACTGTTCGGACTTTCCTGGTGGAAAAGCTTCTGCCGTACAATAATCATGTTTTGGTATTGCTTTTTGGGACTGTTGCTAGTCTGTTCTATCATTATAGGCATCATTGTATTGATAGCCTATATTATACAATGGGGTAAATAAAAGTACAATCACACAAACCTTATTTATACAATCGCGCATCCACAAAATGCAATATGAATAAAAACATTGAGTACAAGAAAAAAGAAGATGTTTTTTCTTTGCAGATATAAATAAATATAGTAATTTTGTGCCCGATTTAGTCCGATGAGGTAGAAAAGTGAAGGCAGTGATGCATTCCACCTTACGGAGAAAACCGTTTAATATTATAAAAAGATGTACGTAATTGTAGAAATTAACGGTCAGCAGTTCAAAGCTGAAGAAGGCAAAAAACTGTTTGTACACCACATTCAGAACGCAGAAAACGGCGCAACTGTTGAATTTGAAAAAGTATTGTTGGTAGACAACAATGGAACAGTAACTGTAGGTGCTCCTACTGTAGAAGGTGCCAAGGTAGTTTGTGAAGTAGTATCTCCGCTGGTAAAAGGCGACAAAGTACTTGTATTCCACAAAAAGAGAAGAAAAGGTTATAGAAAACTGAACGGTCACCGCCAGCAGTTTACAGAGTTAACTATTAAACAAGTTATTGCTTAATCATTTAAAATTTAAGAAGAAATGGCACATAAAAAAGGTGTAGGTAGTTCTAAGAACGGCCGTGAATCAGCAAGTAAGAGATTAGGCGTTAAGATATTTGGTGGACAGGCTTGTAAAGCAGGTAACATCATTGTTCGTCAGAGAGGTACAGAATTCCATCCGGGTGAAAACATCGGTATGGGACGTGACCATACTCTTTTCGCTTTAGTAGATGGTACAGTATCTGTCTCTTATACACATCTGACGCTGCCGACGACTTAATAGGTGTAG
>ENA-OXVI01000339-OXVI01000339.1-human-gut-metagenome-genome-assembly--contig:-NODE-339-length-10716-cov-7.06894_pt1 | contig 10716 bp, 9 predicted proteins | sample MGYA00249573_ERZ652689 | MGnify/ENA primary metagenome ERZ652689 (study PRJEB26925, sample SAMN05826982) | human gut metagenome | biome: ENVO:2100002; feature: ENVO:00000062; material: ENVO:00002003... | reverse complement strand
TCGGCAGCGTCAGATGTGTATAAGAGACAGTACCATAGCAATGTACTTGATACCGGATTTTCCGTGTTCTGCCTTGAAGGCGGGCAGGTCGAACCAGCCACCGAAAGTGGGGTTGATGATGATAATGTCTGCCGGATGCATGTGAATGTAGTTCTGCAGCGATTCCGGAGAAGAAACCTCAATAGGGTGTGCATTCAAGTTGGGAATACGCTTCAAAACAGCCGTCAGGCCACTCCGGATGATGACCGAAGTTTCTGCAATGACAATCTTCAAAGAAGTATTATTGTTCATTTTTCAGTTTCCTTTCTATTTGCGCTACGGCGGGAACAAACATATAATCTTCTACCTGGCAGTGGGTGGCAAGGTCTTGTTCGCAGTTGAATATATCGAACAAGACCGCATTCAGGAGATTGTTGTTCTCCTTTTCCGGGTAGTATTTGATGATGATGTTCTTCAGCTCTTTCAGTTTGGTATCTATCTGATTATGTTTGCTGGCAAAAGTGGCAATGTTGTATTCATCCGATAGGTTGCCTTGGAGTAATTGCTCTACATAGGTGAATACGGCCTGGTTTTCATATTCCATGTGGCGGCGTACCTCCTTGGCATATTCATCGAAGAACTTCAGGATGAGGTAGGCTACATCGTTTGTACTGGAACAATCGATGGCTTCGATGAGTTTGCGGCGGATGGCCGGCAGGTTGAAGTCGAGGAAATATGTGTGGGCACGCTTCAGATAATCCATAAGGGCGGGAATGGAAAAATCACTTTCATTGCCGCTGTAAGAGTATTGTTCTTCGCTGATAAAGTTGGCTACGGCGAGGAATGTAGGGCAATCGACGCCTTGTGCTTCGCAGACGTCCTTCACGCTCTTGTCTCCGAATCCTAATGACAGTCCGAAGCGGCTCATCACCATTAATAAGGAGTAATTGTCACAGATGAGGTCGCTCATCTTGTCCGTGGAGCGGTACTTATGTTGCTCATTCATTGTATGTTATTGTTTTTAATTCTCTGATTCGTGCGCAAAGTAACGGCTTTTATCCGAGAACTGCAATCACTATTAGTAGGTATTTTGCTTGTCGGGAGACGGTTGGAGACTGGTGTTTGCCGAATAAACTAAAAGCTTTAGTTTTATTTAACGAGAGAAATTAGTTTTTGAACTAAATAATTTAGTTATTTGCGGAAAACAAAGAATGTTATGAAAGGATTGACTGCAAAAGAAGAAGAAATCATGGGCTTTTTCTGGGAAAAGGGACCCTTGTTTGTGAAGGAAATGCTGGCATTCTATGAAGAGCCGAAACCACATTTCAATACTTTGTCCACCATTGTGAGAGGATTGGAGGATAAGGGATTCCTGAGCCATCATACGTACGGCAACACGTATCAGTATTATGCGGTGGTCAGCGAGGAGGATTTTCGCAAGCGGACACTGAAGAACGTTATCAGCAAATATTTCAATAATTCCTATCTCAGCGCAGTGTCGTCTCTGGTGAAGGAAGAGGATATATCCCTGGAAGAACTGAAGCAGTTGATACAAGACGTGGAAAAGGGAAGGGACTGAGATTGTTGAGACTCTAATAACTCTGGCTTATGAAAAACATCGGATTGGTTTGTTTGCTGCTGGTAAGTATTTGCTGCGGATTGCAGGCAAAGAAAATCGTAAAGGTACCCTATTTCATGGCATGCAATACGCGTAGCATTGAAGTGGAGCAAGTGACGCTTGGAAAAGATACGACCTGGCTGGCGGTGAGGCTTTATGGCATGCAGGGCGATAGGGTCAGGATTGATTCGACAGCTGTGTTGCGGGCATCCGGAAAGGATTACGGATATTTGGGAAATACCGGTTTTGCCAGGGATGAATGGACGCATATTCCCGCTTCCGGTGAAATGACTGCTGTTTTGAAGTTTAGTCCGCTTCCGATGGATACTGAGAGCTTTGATTTTGTAGAGACACCGGACAGTGATGAAGGATGGGTAATTTATGGTATACAGCTCAACGGAGAGAAACCTCGGGTGGATATTCCCGAACGTTTGCGGAATAAGAAACCGGATGAGGTTTTGCCATTGCCCGGACCGGAATTGAATATGGGAAAGACTGTCATAAAGGGGCAGATATTGGGGTATAAACCGGAGTATGGAGTGACGTTACGCTACTATGACTCGCCTTGGTTCTTCATGTATTTCACCGGTAAGGACTTGAAGATAGCGGAGGATGGCACGTTCCGTTATGAGACAGAGGTGCTGTTGCCGAGCGGTGCTACGCTGTGGATATCCCGTTCGAAAATAGAATTGTTTCTCGTTCCGGGTGGAGAACTGGATGTCACAATCAATCTGCCTGAAATATTCTATTCGCAAAGCCGTCTTTTAAGCCGGAAAAGGGATGGTGTAACGGACAACTGTGTTTGGTTTGAAGGAGACTATGCCGGTCTGAATACCGAGTTGCTGCGGTTCGGTGAAATGAAAAGCTTATCGGGAGCTGATGATTTTTATGCAGATATTTGTGGGATGACTCCGCAGGCATATAAAAAGTATCTGTTCAGGCATTATGAAGATATGCAAAAGAAACTTGTAAAAAACAAGGATATGAGCCAGGCTTGCCGTACTTATATTCGGGCAAATCTGGATATGAATCTGTTCAGCCTTATCTATAATTACAAGAGTAACCTTAGTTATGCCCCGATGCTTTCGGGCAGGAAGGGGGTGAAAAGGGCGGACATGACGGTGGACAGTACCTCATACTTCAAGGAAATACTGCAACTGGATATTCTGCATACCCCCGAACAGAAATATTACAATTATTATACGGACTTTGTGAAGACCGCTACCGGAAATTTCCGGGATAAGTTTGTGCAAGACCCTCTTTGGCCGGACATGCTTCTTGCCGGGCGTGCTTCCCGTAATCTGAGCAAGTACATGCCTTTGACTGAGGAAGAGCGTCGGACGGTGGACAGCATCGCTTCTCCCGACCTCAGGCAATTGTTCCTGATGAGAAACGGGAGGATTGAAGCCGAACTGAAATCAGAGTTGGAAGCTACTAAGGGAAAGACCGGATATAAGATTGTTGAGGTGGAAAAGGAGGTAGCGGCAGACAGTTTGTTGCAGGTCATTACTCGTCCTTATCGTGGCAAGATGGTACTGGTGGATATGTGGAACACCTGGTGTGGTCCTTGTATGCGGGCCATGAAAAGCCTGAAACCGTTGAAAGAGGAGCTGAAAGAGGTGGTTTATCTATATATTGTCGACGAAACATCTCCTGAAGGAAAATGGAAAGTAATGATACCGGATATACCCGGTATTCACTGTCGCATTAGCAATGAGCAAAGTACGGCATTGGCAAAGCTGTACGAATATCCGGGTATCCCGACCTATTTCGTCGTGAACCGTGAAGGAGATATTTCCTACAAAGCAACCGGATTTCCCGGAGTGGAGATGCTACGGAATGAACTGACCAAGTAACTGTAAATAGTAAATCGTAAATCCCTAAATAGTAAATAATTCCATGGGTCTGTTTTTTGTTTATATACTCAAATCTTCTGTTTGCCTGGCGATATTCTATTTGTTTTATCGCTTGTTGCTGGCACGCGAGACGTTTCATCGTTTCAACCGTTTTTCATTGTTGGGCATTTTGCTGTTGTCCTGCCTATTGCCTTTGGTAGAGGTAAGTGTGAAGCAGGAGACGGAAGTGCACCAGACGATGCTGACATTGGAGCAGTTGCTGATGATGGCAGATGCAGTGAATGCCACTGAGGCCGGAGCAAGGGCTGAAACGGCAACAGTCACCTGGATACAAGTGGCGCTGCTTGTCTATCTGGCAGGAATCGTTTTCTTTGCCTTCCGCAACGTATATTCGTTGGTACGGTTACTGATGTTGCTGAAATCGGGTAAAAAAGAGGATATCGGCAGCTACTTACCGGGCAGGAAAGAGCGCGTTACTTTGATTGTACACAACTGTGACATCGCTCCGTTCAGTTGGATGGGATATATTGTCATTTCACGGAAAGACTTGGAGGAGAACGGACGGGAAATCCTTATCCACGAGCTTGCCCATATCCATAACCGCCATTCCTGGGACTTGCTGGTGGCTGATGTCTGCATTTTCTTTCAGTGGTTCAATCCGGCATCATGGCTCCTGAAGCAGGAATTGCAGAATATCCATGAGTTTGAAGCGGATGAAACGGTGATAAAGGAGGGTGTGGATGCAAAACAGTATCAACTATTATTAATAAAAAAAGCTGTCGGCACAAGGCTCTACTCTATGGCCAACAGCTTTAATCACAGTAAACTTAAAAAACGTATCACTATGATGTTAAAAGAAAAATCAAGCCCGTGGGCACGTTTGAAGTATCTTTATGTACTTCCGGTAGCTGCCATTGCAGTGACAGCTTTTGCCCGTCCCGAAGTCTCCGATAAAGTGGAGAAGATTTCAAGCGTCAAAGTTAACGATTTGGCTGCAATTGTAGAAACAAAAGTGGCGGAAAGTGCAGGTGACACTACGAAGCCTGCCGATGTGAAGTATGTACCGGCGGAAGTCCGCAAGCAGTTGAAGGGAACTTCGGTCTTCGAGGTGGCAGAGAAGATGCCGGAATTTCCCGGCGGCGGAATGAGTGCTTTCATGGATTATATCAAGACGAATATGCGTTATCCGGCATCTGCCAAAGAGAACGGTACGCAGGGACGGGTCACTGTCCAGTTTGTGGTGGATGAAGATGGAAGCATCAAGGACTCCAAGGTGCTCCGTTCTGTGGATAAGGATATGGATGCCGAGGCGCTGCGATTGATAAACACTATGCCGAAGTGGAAGCCGGGGAGACAGAAGGGGCAGCCGGTGGCTGTGAAATTTACGGTGCCGGTGATGTTCAGGCTGGACGACGACAAACTTGAAAAAACTTCTTCTGCCAATGGTATTACAGTTGAAGGATATGCAGGTAATGGGAAAGAGCCATTGTATATTGTGGATGGAAAAGAGGTGACGCCATCTGTCATGAGTGCATTGAATCCTGATAAGATAGAACGTGTAACGGTTTTGAAAGATAAATCTGCCACGGATTTATATGGAGAAGAGGGACAGAATGGCGTTGTTCTGATAACCCTGAAACAAGGAACTCCGGGTATGGTTATCCGCCGGGGTAATGAGGTGGCAGAGAATGCTAAAGTACAGCATAAGAGTAGTCTTGATTTAATAAAGACTGTCTATATTGATGGAGAAAAGGTTGACTTGGGTGCTAAAACTATCGATGATTTAATACCTGCCGAGAATATTGAGGGCATTGAGGTGAAGAAAGAGGCAGGTGGAAAAGGTGAGATTTACATCACTACTAAAAAAACTAAAGCTGTAGAAAAGACCATTGCCAAAGGCAATATGAAAGTGGAAGGCAAAGTGGTGGATGAGCAGGGTGAGCCTGTTATCGGTGCGGCTGTTCTGATAGAAGGTACCACTACGGGAAGCGTTACCGATGTCAATGGCAATTTTGTCCTTTCTGTACCTTCTAAGGATGCTGTATTGGTTGTTTCGTATATAGGCATGGCTACCGGCAAAGTGAAGGTGCAGCCCAAGCTTACGATTACGCTGAAAAGTGAATAGTCTCTAACAACTATGATAAGGAAAATTCTCTCTTTGTTTCTGATTCTGGTAGCTGTGGGGGCAGGGCTTTGCTCTGCCCAGACAGCCGGTAAGAAATATTATTTGGTGGGCGGGCTTTTCTTCGAAGGCATGCCGCCTGGTGTGGGTTCGGACAACGTGGCGGCTTTCATAATACATGAGGACGGCGCGAGACACGAGGTTACGGAACTCCGCTTGCGCAAGGGCATTGTGCTGTCTGAGGAGGTGAGAGAATATGCTACTCCTGCCGACGAGGTGCCTGGTGCGGAAGCTTTCTTGATGAGTTACCGTGGAGGAACGGGGAAGAAGTTGCCGATAGGCGGTGCCGTACAGACTTTGAAGAAGGAAGAATGGATAGGAAAGGCTTTTCCGGAATTCAAAGTGAAAGACACAGAAGGACAGGAATGGAGCAAGGCCGATGTGACGGGACGTCCTATGGTCTTGAACTTCTGGTATACCGGCTGTGGTCCTTGTATCCGTGAAATGTCGGAGCTGAACAAATGGATAGAAGTCTATCCTGATGTAACCTATCTTGCTACGACTTTTGACAGTGCTGTACAAATAAAGAAAATTGTAGAGAGCCGTCCTTTCCTCTTTACCCAGATAGCCGATGACTTGTTTTTCTTCGAGACCTTTCATGTGAGTGGTATGCCGGTCACTATACTGGTGGATAAGAAAGGCATTATCCGTCATATAGAACAAGGTACTGGAACTGCGAAACTTCGGTATATGCAGGATAAGTTGCAGAAACTTGTCAGCGAATAATTCTTTCCTGATGAATAGGGGATAAGGATTTCAGAGGATTTCTTTTGCCCTTTCACAGATTATCATACCTTTGCGAATATAAATCTAAGGAAGGCAAGGTTATGATAAAACATCTTTTTTTAATATGGGGACTGCTTGCGGCACTCACTGCTGAGCCGGTTCTGGCTTGTACATCTGCCGTCGTTTCTGGAAAGGTTACTCCTGACGGCCGTCCGTTGCTATGGAAAAACCGTGATACGGACTATCTGCGAAATCATGTTGCTTATATAAAAGGGGAGAAGTATAACTTCATTGCCGATGTGAATAGTGCTAACTTTCCTGCCTTGAAAGAGGCATGGATGGGTACAAACTCCGTTGGTTTTGCCTTGATGAACACCCAATCCTACAATCTGGTGGAAGTGAAAGATGGGGAAGAACGGGGGGCAGCCAACGGGAGGATTATCTACCGTGCCTTGGAGGTTTGTGCCACGGTGGAGGATTTCTGCCATTTCCTCGATACCATTTCCAAGCCCAGCTTGATAGAGGCCAATTTTGGCGTAATCGACGCTCAAGGCGCTGCCGCCATGTTTGAGGTGGATTATTATAAATATACGATGTATGATGCCAATAATCCCAAAGATGCTCCTTACGGCTACATTGCCCGTACCAACTTCTCTTTTGCCGGTGAAGTGAATCGGGGGGCGGGTTATGTGCGCTATATGGAGGCAGACCGGGTACTGATGAGAGCTTCTGCAATGGGGGGAATTACGCCGCAGGGTATCTTCAATGATCTTTCACGTTCGTTTCGCAATGGCATGCTCGATATTGATTTGAAGAGCGGGAAGTTTAATCGCCCGCAAGGTTCCGGTTGGTTTGTCGACCAGGATTTTATTCCCCGTAACAGCACTTCTTGTTCCATTGTGGTGCAGGGCGTAAAACCGGGTGAGAAGGCGGAACTTACTACGATGTGGACAATGCTGGGATATCCTCCTACGGGTATTGCCGTGCCGCTTTGGGTGAAGGATGCGGATAGACTTCTGCCTCCGATGGTATGTTGGGACAAGGCGTGTGTCGCCGCTCCGCTCAGTGATTGGTCACTCCGGCTTTCCAACAATGTCTTTTGTTACAATCAGGGGATGGGAACCAATCGTTATCTGAATTGGGAAAAACTGTACAATATGGAGAATAATGGCTATATGCAGCAGCTTGTTACGGTAGAGGCAGAGGTGTTTCGCCGTACATGCCTATTGTTGGACAGCTGGAGACAGCAAGGAAGCATTGATTCTCAAGAAATGCAGAAGCTTTATCAAGATGTGGAAGCACTTGTCCGAAAGGCTTATACGCCTTTGATGGAACAATGACAGTATTCCAGTATTTCCCCTTCCTGCTCCGGGTGGAACCAGTGGATTTCCTCGTCTCGTTTGAACCAGGTCATTTGCTTACGGGAATAGATGCGTGAGTTCTGCTTTATCTTTTCGATGGCAAAGGGTAATGTCCATTCACCATCCAGGTACTTGAATATTTCTTTGTAGCCTACTGTATTTAGGGAATTTAGACTTTTATGCGGGTAGACCATGCGCGCTTCTTCCACTAAACCCTCTTCCACCATTTGGTCCACCCGGCAGTTGATGCGTTCATAAAGCTCTTCCCGGTTACGTGTTAATCCTATTTTGATGATACGGAAGGGGCGTTCTTTCTTTTGTTGAGTGCGGAAGGAAGTGTAGGCCTTTCCCGTCATGTAGCAGATTTCCAAAGCATGGACTACGCGTTTGGGATTCTTCAAATCTACTATTTTGTAATATTCCGGATCCAACAGCTTAAGTTCCGCACAAAGTCTTTCCAGACCTTCTGTTTCGTATTTGTGCAGCATGAGCTGGCGTGTATCGGCATCTACGGTCGGAATGTCGTCAATTCCTTTACAGACTGCATCTACATACATCATTGAGCCTCCGGTCAGCAGTACGGTGTTATGCTTTGTAAACAGGTCTTCCAGCAGCTTCATCACTTCCGCTTCGTATTGGGCGGCACTGTAATAGTCTGTCAGCTTCAGGGTACCGACGAAGTGATGCTGTACCCGTTGCAGTTGCTCCGGTGTAGGGGCAGCCGTGCCTATCTTTAAATCTGCATAGAGTTGTCTCGAATCGGCCGAGACGATACAAGTATGGAAATGTTCTGCCAATCGGAGGCTGAGCTCTGTTTTGCCTACTCCGGTGGGACCGATAAGTACGATTAGGGTGTGCATGCGGGTAAAAAAATAGGCACGGATTACGCGGATTACACGGAATATTCAATAACAACCGTGTGTTTCCGTGTAATCCGTGCCTAAAAGAAATCTGTATGGTATGTCTGTTTAATATTTCTCTTCTTCAAAGGAGTTTCCGGCTTCGTCCAAACCGCCGAAACCCTCTTTGTCGAAATCTTCCATATCGAAGTCCTGGTCGCCGTAAAAGTTTTCGTCCAAATCAAGGGAACCGCCAGCAGCTGCCATCTCTTCAAAATCAATGGTCTGCTTGGGAGCTTCACCTGCCTTCTTGGTGCATTTGGCTCCTTTCATTTCCTTTCCGGTAATGATTTCAGAAAGCTCGATGAAGAAGCAGCGCTCAGTCATATAATCGAATACATAGAGAAGTTTCTGCTTCTCGTCTTCAACCAGTTCGCTCAACTGGGTCTCTTTCATCACCCAACTGTCCATTTCCGGATTGTCATCCATTTCTTCCAGCGTAATTTCTTTCTCTTTCTCCCAGTCATCATCGCAAATGAAGAAAGAAGTCATCTGGTCGTTAGTGTAGCCTGCCGACTTTAGAATCGCTTCATGGAAGTCATAAAAGGTAGCTTCCGGGTCTATCTGTATTTCTCTGACAAAATCGTCCACCTCATCAGAGATGATTGTAAATCTGTAGATCATGATGATTTATAATTTATGATTTCTGACTTTGTGTAAATCATACGTTTTTCATTTTCCTGCGGGGATAATGCCGCGGGCTGATTCACGTATAAAGTTTACGATATAGCTTATTTCCGGTGTCATTTCCATTTCATCCTCGATTTTCTTCAAGGCATCCGTATTGTTCAGACCGCCTTGATAGATAATACGATAGGCATCATGGATTTTCTCAATGGTCTCGTTGGAGAAGCCACGGCGGCGTAACCCTACCACATTGATTCCCGCATAGCAGATAGGCTCGCGTCCGGCAATGATGTACGGCGGGATGTCCTTGCTGAAACGGCATCCGCCTTGTATCATTCCATAACCGCCCACATGGCAGAATTGGTGCATCAGTACATTGGCACTGATGATGGAATAATCGTCGATGACAATTTCACCCGCCATTTTTGTAGAGTTGCCAATGATACAGCTGTTGCCTATCAGAGCATCGTGGGCCACGTGTACACTTTCCATCAGGAGATTGTTGTTGCCGACGATGGTTCTGCCTTTGGCAGCTGTACCGCGGTTGACAGTTACGTTTTCACGTATGATATTGTTGTCTCCGATTTCAGCAGTGCTTTCCTCCCCTCTGAACTTTAAATCCTGGGGAATGGCACCGATAACGGCTCCCGGGAAAATGGTGTTTCCATTGCCGATGCGTGCACCATACAGAATGTTGACATTTGCCATAATCTTGTTGTTATCACCGATTACCACATTCTTGTCAATGAAAACAAAAGGAGCAATCTCTACGTTTTCCCCGATTTTGGCTTCGGGATGAATATACGCTAAGGGACTTATCATATTATTTACGATTTAGCTATTTACGATTTACGATTGAGAATACTTGCGATTTACTGTATATACGATTTTATCCGAATGTGATAATTCTCACGAGTAATTTGAATCGTAAATCGTAAATAGTCTAATCGTAAATTTTATTATTTGTTCTTAACTATTTGCGCCATAAACTCTGCTTCGCAGACAACTTTTTCGCCTACAAACACATAGCCTTTCATGGTAGAGATGCCGCGGCGTATGGGGGCCATCAGCTCTACACGGAAGATGAGGGTATCTCCAGGTACCACTTTCTGGCGGAATTTCACACCGTCAATCTTCATGAAGTAGGTGGAGTAACGTTCCGGTTCATCCACTGAATTCAGTACAAGCAAACCTCCCGTCTGTGCCATTGCCTCTATCTGCAACACACCGGGCATTACGGGTTCCTGCGGGAAGTGTCCCTGAAAGAAAGGTTCGTTGGAAGTTACGTTCTTGACACCTACAATGTAGTTGGCACCTATTTCTATGACTTTGTCCACCAATTGCATCGGGTAACGGTGAGGCAGAAGTTCGCGGATGCGGTTTACATCCATAATCGGTTCGCGGTTGCAGTCGTAGGTAGGGGCTTGTATTTCGTGCAAACGGATTTCCTTGCGCATCTGGCGGGCGA
>ENA-OXVI01000309-OXVI01000309.1-human-gut-metagenome-genome-assembly--contig:-NODE-309-length-11268-cov-10.2584_pt1 | contig 11268 bp, 9 predicted proteins | sample MGYA00249573_ERZ652689 | MGnify/ENA primary metagenome ERZ652689 (study PRJEB26925, sample SAMN05826982) | human gut metagenome | biome: ENVO:2100002; feature: ENVO:00000062; material: ENVO:00002003... | reverse complement strand
ACAGAGAAATAGTTTAACTATGAAATTATTACATATAGAACGACACACCACTTGCCTCAATTATGTATCAGATTACAATATATGCTTTATTCATCAAAGACTCTTCTCCGGGGGCGATTTTAAGATAGATAACCATCACCACTCGTGTATCTTATTTCTTTTAAAAGGGGAAATACTGACATCCTGCAGCGAGTTTCACGATCAGCACATCGTTGAAGGGCACATGGTTCTCTTTCCCCAAAACGATCCTAATCAAAGCAAAAGCATGACAGAAACAGAATTTATACTACTGTTCTTCGACAATCAAGTCAATCTTCACAGTAAAATGTCGATTGAATTGTCTGCCATTCATCTTGAATCTGAAAAGAGTTGTTTTTATTCCTTATCTATCTGTCCTCCGCTACGACATGTGTTGGACAGTATTTGCTTCTATCTCAAACAGAAAGTTCAGTGTAGTCATATGCATGAACTGAAACAGAAAGAGATATTCATGGTATTCGGTACATTCTACAATCGAACAGATATGGCCCACTTCCTGATGCCCATCACAGGGCGAGATCCGAATTTCAAAAGTTTCGTATTGGAAAACTACCTGCAGATACGAAACATCAAACAGTTTGCACAATTATATCATTGTTCCGAACGTTCTTTCAATCGTAAATTCAAAAGCTGCTTTCACGATACTCCCTACAATTGGATTCTTAATCAAAAAACACGCCATATTAAAGGGCAATTAGCCAATCGTAATATACCGATCAGTGAAATAGCCAGAACCTTTCATTTTGCTTCACCTTCACATTTCACTACTTACTGTAAAAAAAGACTTGGAATCACTCCGAGCGAATTCAGAGAAAAAATTGCAAAATAAGAAGTTCCGACCCTAAAACATGGAAAAAATAGAGATTGTATTACGCCGGGAACAAAATAACAGAAATGGCATTTATTTAAATTACATCAACGGATATTGGTATACTTACGAATGGTCAGCCTTTTTGCTATGTATGCTTCATCCGGAAGTCGAAGTCAGAAAATGTATTGGAGTGCAACCCGATGAAAACTATGCTATAGCCCGCGTCAATAAAAAAATTATAAAAAAATTAGAAAGGAAGTATCAGACATCCATGATGGATGACTCCATAAAAATACTACTTCCGCCGTTCAACGAAGATGAAAATATCTTCCTGAATTGGAAAGCGCTACTCCCTCCATAATTTCTTTATCGCAGCTATTCATCACCCATCTGCGCATAAGGTCATCGGTCTATATTCAAAACTGTCGTATGTTTAATCTCACTAAGAACAAACGAACTCTGCATCTTAACTATACCGTGAACTTTAGTCAGTTTCTCAAAAACGAATCGGTTATAGGCATCCAGATCTTTCAAGACCACCTTAATGAAAAAATCATAAATACCGCCGGTAGAATAGCACTCCATAATTTCATCGATCTCCTTGATCTCCTCTTGAAAGCGCTTTATATGTTCGTCGTCGTGAACTGCCAGAGAGACATTACAGAAAACAATCAAAGGCAATCCGACTTTTTTATTATCCACCAAAGCGACATATCCTTTTATATACCCATCATTTTCGAGTCGTTTGATGCGTTCATATATCGGCGTTTTTGATATATGGAGCTTCTCAGAAAGCTCTTTAGTGTTCACTTTCGCATCTTTCTGTAATACCTGAAGTATTTCAACATCCGTTTTGTCTAATTGCCCCATAGTCTTTTTTCCTATTTTTAATGTTTTCGATTCGCCTTTTCAGGAAAATCGGATAAAGATACGGGCAAATATAGGAATTATATCGTATTTTTAGTTGAGACATAGGAAAATAATCCATTATAGATACCTTTGCAGGTACAAAAGTATATAGAATATATGGAAACAAAGATTCTTTCAAATGCCACACACAAATGTGTTTTAGTGATCGATAACGCTCAACCTACGGGCATAGTAGCCAATATTGCCAGTGTCTTATCCATGACGCTAGGGTGCAGAGTCAGCAACATTGTGAGTCATGATGTATATGATAAACAAGGTGAAAGGCATTTGGGCATAACACAACTGCCGATTCCTATACTTGGAGCTTCACAGGAGAAGATAAAAGAGCTCCGGAACTATTTCCACTCTTTAGAAATTGAAGATCTGGTACTGGTTGACTTTTCCACTATTGCCCAACAATCCAGAACTTATGATGAATATGAACGTGAAATGTATAGTGCCAATGAAGATGATCTGCACTATGTAGGTATCGGTATTTGTGCAGAGAAGAAAGCTATAAATAAAGCAACCGGCAGCCTGAGTCTGATCAGATAAAACCCAAAGACCAATTAACAAAATTTCCCGAATCTGATTCAGATCAAAAATAAATATTTTTTCTGTATTGGGATGGCGTTACTCCGGTATAATGACGAAAATACCTACTCAATGTCGTTTGATCGGGAAAATTAACCCTGGCGGCAATCGACTTAATGTCTAGGGATGACTCCCGTAACAATGACTTGATCTCAAGAATGGTATAATAAACAATCCATTCACGCGCTGATTGACCACTGATACTCCGGATAAGATTTGTGAGCCTTTTGGGAGAAATACCCAGTTTCTGTGCAAAATAGGCCACATCTTTATCCGGAGAATGATCTTCTATAATCAGACGTACAAATTGATAGACATATTCGTCTTTACGTGTAAACTTCAGACTCTTCTCAGCCTGAGGATCATTGATATACACAGTATAGACATCCCAGAAGTAAACCCTTAACAGTTGCATGATTGATTCCTGACGACAATTTTGCGGTGTATGCTTCATCCTGTATACCAGAAGATTACAATACGCCAAAAAACGACCGATCAACTCCCCGTCCGGGATTGATACAATATGCTTGCGCATGTACAGCAAAAACCCGGAAGCGGGTCTCCATAATGTACTCAGAGTTTCTGAAAACATATCTTTGGAAATTTTGAAAAAAGTGATCCTGAAATCCTCACTAATCTCTTTGATAAAAACGAGTTGCCACGGCATCAGGGTAATGACCACATTCGGTACGATTTGGAATGGAACATCAAAAACTACGATAGTTGCCGTACCCGATTCGCATACACCGCCGATCCCCTCTTCAATATAAGACGGACAACCGGTCATAGGAAGATCTGCAATATCCGTATAGATCCCAAATCCAATGTCATCGTCGGCCTGAGAGTTCATTTTGTTTGCTTTTACATTATCTGCCATTTTGCGTTCATTCCAAAGTTTTATGTGACGGAGGTACTGCAAAGGACAGAAAAAGTTCCTTTTTATCAAACAACCACCATTCTATTTCATCTTTTTTAACCCGGTCAGTTCTCACACTTATCTAAACGGAAAACATAGCCAACTAAAGAAATGATGTGTTTTTCACTATTAATAGGCAATAATTGCCCAAATAACAATAGATACAGTTTTATAAATACCTTTGTCTATAAATGCATTGTTTGGAAAACATGTTTTTACTCTAATAAAAATATAAATGTCGAATTCTTCTATTAAATCAAAAACGGCGCTACTCCGAAACGGGGAAACTCAAAAAGGAAATGGCTATCCGGAAGCCAATGATTATTCCGCCAGGATTCTTGAAACCATGCAGACCGGTGTGATCTTTTTCAATACCGAACAAATCATTTCCGGCATCAACAACTTGGCATGCGAGGATTTACAGATCCCCCGGGATCCTTCCGGACATAAAATAACAGACATCATTTCAATCATCCACCAAGAAAAAGATATCTTCCCGGAACTGATCGCCCGATTGAAGTCTTCGGAAACGGATATGGAGAAATTGCCAATAGACACTTTGATACGTTCTCTGGAAACGAAAGTGCAATTCTTTGCCAGTGGGTGTATCATGCAGTTGGAGACCGGACGTTATTTATTAGCATTCCGTAATACGATGGATGAAGTAACGCATGAACACCTTCTGAGCATGATTCTGGCAAGGACAAAGATCTTTCCATGGTTTTTCGACTTGAAACGTAATAAAATGTTAATCGATGCCCACTGGTTTTCTTATCTGGGTATCCCGGCAGGAGACTGTGAGATAACAATCGATAAGTTCTTCTCCAGAGTACATCCCAACGAACGGGATATGCTTGCAGATGCTTTGCAAAAACAGTTATCAGAAAAAGAAATACCCGATTCATTCTCCTATCGGCTGCAACGGGGCGATGGAAGTTGGGAGTGGTTTTCTGAACAGTCGATGTATCTCAGCAAAACCAATGACGGTTCACCTTATCGTATTGTAGGCGTATGCCATAGCATTCAGGAGCATAAAAATACTGAGGATAAATTGCGCGCTGCACGCAATAAAGCCCAAGAAAGCGACAGACTCAAAAGTGCATTTCTGGCTAACATGAGTCACGAAATACGAACTCCCCTGAATGCAATTGTCGGTTTCTCCAATCTTATTGCAGGCGGGATTGTCGACTTGGATACGGAGGAAGCCAGAGATTACTCGGCATTAATCAGTAAAAACTGTAATTATCTGCTCACACTGGTCTCGGATGTCCTTGATCTTTCATGTATAGAGTCCGACACGATGACTTTTAAGTTTACAGTATATCCACTTACCCGACTTCTGACAGAAATCTATCAGAAATATGAAAACAGAATACCTCAGGAGGTACAGTTTAATTTGCTGCTACCCACAGATAATGTTGAAATAGAAACAGATGCTGTGCGCCTACGGCAAGTGATAGAGCACTTGTTGGATAATGCGGCAAAATTTACAGTAAAAGGGCATATAGATATCGGATATGCCCTGTCGGATCATGGTGAGAAAATATATGTATTCGTTGCCGATACCGGTTGCGGTATTCCAAGCGATCAATATAAAAAAGTATTCGAGCGCTTTTATAAAATCAATTCATTCGTACAGGGTGCCGGTTTAGGACTTTCAGTCTGCAAAACTATTGTAGAAGGTCTGGGAGGTACGATTAATGTATATTCGCAACTGAAAGAAGGTTCTCGTTTTTCCGTGATCCTACCGCTAAACAGACTCCATAAATAAAAGTTTTGCAACCATGCATAACCGATGGACCGAATGCATTTCAATCTTCCATCTCCCACCCAAAGTCTCTGCTACCCAGTCCCATCCCCCCCCCGCAGCCCGGGCTGAAGAACGCAGATATCCGGACTGATGGGCCCGGGTAGCAAGACTGACATAAAGCAACCCATAGCGGAACCTATAAAATGCAGCTTCTTTGAAGAAGTGCGTTGCTCCGGACAAAAGCACCTCTTTTCATCCATCCGGCACAGTCCGGATGTGAAGTCTGCATTTCACTTCATTCATATAAGTTACAATAACCCACTATAATGTCCATCCCAATGTACTTTCTTGAATGTTCCAGAGCTTCCGATATAAACCATCCCGGCACATCAATTCCGAATGCGTACCTTGTTCTTCCACTTTTCCATCGGATAAGACAACGATGTGGTCGGCCCCCATTATTGTCTTGAGACGATGGGCGATAACGATAACCGTTCGTCCTTTAATCAACGTATCGATAGCCTTCTGTATCTCTACTTCGTTCTCGGGATCAAGCGAAGCAGTTGCCTCGTCCAGCAGAACGATCTGTGCGTCTTTCAGCATGGCACGCGCAATGGAAAGCCGTTGTTTTTCACCACCTGATAACGTACAGCCTCCCTCTCCCACCATTGTATCGTAACCATGTGGCAGATGCATGATAAAGTCGTGACAACAGGCCTTTTTGGCCGCTGCTACAATCTCTTCATCTGTGGCATCACTTTTACCAAACCGAATATTGTTGCGTATGCTATCCTGAAATAAATAAACATCCTGAAAAACCATCGAAATACGACTCATCAATTTTTCAGGTTCAATCTCTCGTACCGGTACTCCACCAAACAGTATACGCCCTTTTGTCGGATCATAAAAACGGGCACAAAGTTTCATTACCGTACTCTTTCCACTTCCTGACGGGCCAACAAGAGCTGTCAGTGAATTTCGCGATAAAATGACAGAAATGCCATGTAGGACCTCTTTCTCCTGATAGCCGAATGACACATTTTCAAAGATGATATTACCGTCTTCGGGAGCTTCTTTTGTCCCTTTCATTTCGGGTTCGTTCATAAGAGAAAGAATACGTCCTCCCGAAATAGAAAAATGACGGAACTCTGTAAAATTGGTAAGAGCGGAAGTCAGCGGGTCGAATACACGGGAACCGACAACAAGGAACATGACAAACGTGAGAATCGACAACTGGCCACCTAAAAGCAGGTATGTTCCGCACAGTACCATCAATGTCAATCCTGCACGCACGAGTGTAATAGCCAATAGAACAAAAGGTCCCAATAGAGCCTCCAACCGAATGCAGGCACGACGTAATTCGGCAAAAGCATCACGCAACCGAACAAAACGATCACCCAGCAGATTGTAGGCTTTCATCACCCGGATGCCTTGCAGGTACTCTTCCAGGCGGTTTCCGGCATTGACTTTTGCTTTGATCTGCCTGCCACTCAGCCTCTCCTGTACGCTCGTGCTCAACCACAAAATGCCCATTGCAAACGGAAGAGCCACGAACATGGCGACCGCCATGCGCCAATCGATCCAAAGAAGCGAAACAAAAGCCAGTACAGGCATCACCAATGCTCCCATCAGTTGAGGCAAATAATGCGAGATACCTGTTTCCGCCATTGTAAAATCGGTAATAAGCATGGATGATAAATCACCCGGATCCCGTTTACCCAGAAAACCTAACGAAAGTTTGCGTAAATGTTCTGCCAAAGAGATGCGTCCCGATGCACTCATTTCGTAAGCACCACGGAAATTGGCACGATAGGCAGCCCTTTCCGCCAGTACCATAACAGCTATATGACCTGTCATACAGCCAAATATACACCACAACCGGGTGGTATCAAGCGATTGCCCGCCTCCGTTGAAAGCACGGAATATAATACGAATCGCCTCGATAGAAAGGCAAAAAGGAACAATGTTCACCAAATTGGCAAGCATAGTGTAGCCTACAGGTTTATAAAGCCTTTCCGTACGGCCTATTGTAATATTTCTTATTGCACTCATTCTCTATTCTTTTTCTTGTTTCACATTCAATTGCCAGCGGAACGCACTCGTATAAGCATTCCACATCTTTTTATATACCCCTTCTTGAGAGGAAAGTTCTTCATGCCGTCCGCATTGTACTGCCCTTCCATCTTTCAGTACGATGATCCGGTCGGACGATACAATGGAAGAAAGGCGGTGGGCTATGATGATGACCGTCTTATCCTTAATAAGTGATTTCAAAGCCTGCTGCATCTTGTACTCGTTCTCGGGATCGGCAAAAGCCGTTGCTTCATCCAGTACAAGTATAGGAGCATTCTTCAAAATAGCCCGTGCCACACAGACTCGTTGTGCTTCACCACCGGAAAGGAAAACACCTTTATCTCCAATACGTGTTTCGTATCCGTTCGGTAACTTCTCGATAAACTCATGGCATTGCGCAGCACGAGCGGCAGCAATGACCGTATCTCTCGTTGCCTTGGACGAACCTACGGCAATATTTTCATAGAGTGTATCGTAAAAAAGGAACGTATCCTGAAAGACGAACGAAACGAGATCCATTAACTGCTCCGTTGCAATATCCTTCACATTCACATTGCCGATAAGGATTTCTCCCTGCTCCACATCCCAAAACCGGGGAATCAGATTGGCGACGGTAGATTTACCACTTCCCGACGGACCGACAAAAGCGGTAATTTTACCTTGAGGGGCCGTGAAACAGAGATCGTGCAACGCTTCGGTACGAGTAGCCTGCTCCTTGTTTTCATAGGAAAACGAGACATGACGAAACTCTATATCATACGTCGCGGGAATTTTCGGACAAGCAGGTTCCGAGACCGGCTGATTTTCAAGAATACGATCGATACGCGATACACCTTCATTGATTTCCCGCGTACTGCTGCCCAGATACATCAACTTATAGACGGGTGAAGCCACGCCCGGACCGAGTATGATAAAGAAAAGCCATACAGCTGCCAGCGTAAGACTCCGGGAGTCATTTTGCATTAGTAAAATGCCGACAGGGAGAATGAAGGTAACAATCGAATTGAGCAGTACGGTAAAATATGTCATACCCGATTCGTAAGTGTCGCAAACTTTCAATGCATAGGTCTTGTAAGCTTCGATTTCGGCATTGAACTGACGGAATGAGCGGACACTCTGTCCAAAGATTTTCACCACAGGCATTCCGCGCACATATTGCACGGCAGAAGCACTCATCTGCTCTTGCGCGTTGTAATAGATGCGTGTAAATTCCCGTGCCTTTTTTCCCATGAAATTGGAAAATTGCAAGAATATACTTAGTACGATCACTGCCAAACAGACACCTGCCAGCCATCCATCGAGCGAAAAGAAAATGAGGAACATCACCACTACTGTTGCCATAACGTTCACCAAATCGGGAATCGTGTGGGCTATGAAGTTCTCTATCTTTTCTACATTCTGTTCCATCGTCTTCTTGATGGCTCCCGTTGATGTTCCGTTCAGATAACCCAGCGGCAATCTCCCGATATGTTCCGTCAACCGGATACGCAGTCCGTAGAGAATACGGTATGCTGCCACATGAGATGACATCAGGGAAGCATACAGCAACAATAATCCGCCGATCAGCCCGCCAAAGGCTATCCAACCCCAACGGATCATATTGGTCTCATCGATGGACGACAGCTCCCGGCTATGGTTCAACAATTCATAGAGTATCCGGTAGATCGCCCAATAAGGTATGAGCATACACACCGCGCTCCCAGCCGATAACAAGCCTGCCAACAGAAGCAGACTTTTTTTCTGTCCTGCAATCTCAAACAGACGGGACAGCCCTTCTTTCTTCTTATTTACCATGATCAACCGATTTATTTATCCTATTTTATACCCGAGCATGGAACTGAACTTGTAGCACAACTTCGTCATCCTGCCCAATATCTGCCCGAAAAAAAATCCCCAACGGGAACGGAAAAATTTCATATAATTGGCCTGTTCCAACAAATGCAATCCGGGTTCCCACAACTCCACCATATGCCCGTCATCTATCCCCGAACGTATCTGCGCCTTATGTTCCCTCAAGGAATCGGGCTTCACACCACGTCGGCTCATCATCGTTCCGCATACATCGAACCACAACTCGCCGCCTTCGAAGCGCATGGTTATGTTATGTAGAAATGTCCGTACCTGTTCCTCACGAAAATACATCAATACTCCTTCCACAACAAAGATGAAATCTCCATTGGGATGAAGGAGCCGGATCCGATCCATCCAATCGGTTTCCAACAACGATGCAGACAGGTAACAATCATTCTCAGGTTCGGGTATCAACCGACGACGTATAGCAATAACCTCCGGTAGATCCAACTCATAAAATACAGCCTTTCCGTCATTTCCGACACGCTGATAACGGGTATCGAGTCCGCAACCCACATTTACCACTACCGGGCGGGTGTGAGTGTCAATGAACCGCCGGATACCATGATCAAAATACCAACCGCGTATCACACAACCTACTTCACTCAACTTGGCCCCATCGAACCTGGAATAATCATATTCGATGTTCTCAACCAGTTGCTCAGCCAATTTGTCACATAGAATCGGATTTTTCCGACGGTTCTCCTTGGCTCTCATGTAAAGCGGAATCAATAATGTTTCCGCCACGATGTTTTCAAATTCATGTTTTTGTTTCATTCTATACTTTTATGATGTTAGTGTCAGAGTAGCGCTGAAAAATGAACGGTATTCAAAATCGTTCACAAAAAAAGAAGAGAACCTTCGTAAAGATTCTCTTCTCAATTTTAATCCGGTAAACGGCGATTTATATTTTTGTCTTCTATTGCTCATACTCTCAGCAAAGCCCTCCAACCTTGAATTTCAAACAATATATACTCATGCACGATATACTCCATTTCCTTGCTATCGATAGCATGCTTCAACATTTCTTCAAAAAGGGTGAACATCCAGACTGCTTGCAGATGGATCATAAAATCCGATACCACCACATTGATTTCCGGATGCTTCTCTTTCATTTCGGCAAACCATGTTTTAACCATCTCCGTCGAACGGTTTGTATAGTCTTCCCTGAATGTTTCCAATGAAGAGCCTTGTGAATGGAACAATAGAATCTTCATCAGCTCACCATGCTTGTTTATCAAGGATATATATTCATCGACAGCAGACTTGAGATACTCTTCGGAACATATAAGCATAATATCTGCTCCTTTGGCTCCATGATGTTCCTGCAGCATTCGCTCCAAAGCATCCGATACAGGACGAAGTATCACACAAAACAACTCATCTTTATTCTCAAAATAGTTATAGAGATTTCCTACGCCTACATCTACAGCATCGGCTATTTCGCGCATAGAGGTCTTCAAATATCCTCTCTGCACAAATTGCTCTTTTGCGGCCGACAGAATCCGGTTGCGTATATCCGATTTGAGTGTTTGCATATGACGAACAGCGTTTTGTTTCCGGACGTAAAATTACGGTATTTCACTTTGACACACAATACCTATAAATAGTGGTTTTGGAATGACACCTTCAAACATTCGGACGACAGCAATACTCACCCTTTATATTATTTTCCCCAATACTGTGTTCCCCAATTCTACACTATTCCACATAATTTATTTCACACCACCATTATTCCAGACAACCAACACATTAATTTTCAACAATTTATATTTCAAGTGTTTTTTGGCATCCCGTTTGCAATACTATTTGTACAAGAGATAACAGGTTAGAATTTTAATAATCATTTAAAAAATTACGATCATGAAAAAGGTATTAGTAGCAGTAGCATTGGTAATGGGATTAGGTAGTTCTGTAGCATTTGCACAGGAAGTTGAAAACTCTACGGCAGTAGAAACGCAGGCACAAGCTCCACAAGATGAGTTTACGAAAATTGATGCCAAAAAACTTTCGGATGCAGTTATGAATGCCTTGGCTAAATCTTATGAAGGTGCCTCAATCAAAGAAGTTTATTCGGCTGACAAAGAGACCGGTAAGATTTATAAGGTGATTCTTACAACCAAAGATTCTCAGGAAGTTACCGTACTTCTGGACGAAAAGGGCGAAGAGATAAAAGAGGCATAACGAAAACTTTGAATGCAAAGAATCAATGAAAAAATCCGGTTCGTTATGAACCGGATTTTTTCATTGGTATATGAATATAAAAGTATAACCTTGAATATAAAAGGCTGTCTCTTATACACATCTCCGAGCCCACGAGACTAG
>ENA-OXVI01000247-OXVI01000247.1-human-gut-metagenome-genome-assembly--contig:-NODE-247-length-13527-cov-12.7607_pt1 | contig 13527 bp, 9 predicted proteins | sample MGYA00249573_ERZ652689 | MGnify/ENA primary metagenome ERZ652689 (study PRJEB26925, sample SAMN05826982) | human gut metagenome | biome: ENVO:2100002; feature: ENVO:00000062; material: ENVO:00002003... | reverse complement strand
GATGAGCGCTAGTCTCGTGGGCTCGGAGATGTGTATAAGAGACAGCTTATATATAGAGGATATTGTATTATCTGCCAAACCGTCCTGCATAGTCAACAAATGGACATTCTTATCAAAGAAACCATATCCCGGAATAAAAGGGTAGATACAAAAGAGAATGGATAAAAAAAGGTTAAGCCGCTTCATTTTTTCAGTTATTTGATACAAATAAACGGAATAAGGACTAAACAAACAAAAAACTTTCCGGAAAAACACACCCATGAATTAAACATGCATGGTGAATGACATGATTATGTCCGTTCCGATCAAAGCTCTTCTCTTACTTTTGCCTGCAACAAACCTTATGTATTACTTTAAAGATTATGAAATGAAAAAAATTTCAGTACTACTTACCATGCTATTGCTAAGCATTATTTTTGTGCATGCACAGCAAATCAGCATCAAAGGCATCGTCATTGACAAGAAACTCAATGAACCTATTATCGGTGCCAGTGTATCAAGCGTATCGGTTCAAGGAACCACAATCGGAACTGTCACTAACCTGGAAGGCAACTTTTCTCTGAAAAATGTTCCTAAAGGTAGTGTGCTTACTGTATCCTATATCGGATATACTTCACAAAACATTACGATTAACGGCAATCAGACCACTTTCAAAATTGAAATGAGTGAAGATACCAAAACTCTGGACGAAGTGGTAGTCGTTGGTTTCGGTACTCAGAAAAAAGTTAATTTAACCGGCGCAGTGGCTACAGTAGATGCCAAAACACTCGACTCACGCCCTGTGACTTCTGTCGCACAAGCACTACAAGGAGTTGTTCCCGGATTAAACATCAGTGCAAACGCTCGCGGTGGAAAGTTAGACCAAAACCCTACAATGAATATTCGCGGTACGGGAAACCTGGGAACGGGCTCCAGCGATTCTCCATTAGTATTGATCGATGGTGTAGAAGGGGATATTAACTCTATCAATCCGCAAGATATTGCCAACATCTCTGTTTTGAAAGATGCTGCTTCCGCTTCTATCTACGGTTCACGTGCTCCTTTCGGTGTCATATTGGTAACGACTAAAGCCGGTCAACAAGGCAAAGCTACCATTCAGTATTCCGATAACTTCCGTTGGTCCAGGCCGACCAATATTCCGAATATGCTCGATTCGTACCGTTTCGCACAATATTTCAATAAAGCACAGTTCAACAGCGGAAAAACAACAACTTTTCTCTTTGATGAAGATACCATGGATCGCATACAGAAATACATGGCGGGAGAATATCAATATACTTCTGATCCTACCCAATCACAAGGTAGTAACTTCTTCCAGTTTAACATGCGTTCCAACGATAATCAAAACTGGCCTAAAAACTTCATAGACAAAACAGCTTTCGGTCAGGAACACAATTTAAGTGTATCAGGAGGTAGTGAGAAGACGAAATATTACATTTCCGGTGCTTTTCTCTCACAAGAAGGGCAAATGAACTATTCTGATGAAAAGAAAAATAGATACAATATCAGCGGTAAAGTCAGCAGCGATGTTACCCAATGGTTAACATTAGAGTTAAATACCCGTTTCATCCGGACAGATATCGGTATGCCTACATTCCTGAAGGTACAAGGCGACCGTTTTTTCCCGGAAACAACCAAACTATACCCGATGATGCCGCTATATGACAATAACGGTCATTATACCCGTAACCCCAAATTAATGCAGCTGACATCCGGAGGACGCTCCAATACCTCCAACGACTCTTATTTTACACAAGGAGCATTCACTCTTAAACCACTTAAAGGATTAGCCGTTCACGGACAAGCTACCTTGCATACCGAGAGTTTCAGGCACCAATATTCCATTAACAAGGTCTACCTCTATACCCGCGACAATCAGCCTGTCGAAGAAGCATGGTTAGGTGGTGACCCGGATCTTGCAGCAGGAAAAACCTATGTACAAAGCGAAACGAAGCAAGTTTCCATGATGACTACTTCACTTTACGCCGATTATGAACATTCCTGGAACAATCATAATTTTAAGGCTATGATTGGTATGAACACGGAATACTATTACCAAAATAAACTGATGGGTAAACGTTTTGATGTCATTGACGAAAATGTACCCAGTATAAACACTGCAAATGGTATCAGCAGTAACAGTGGTGGTGCAAACGAATGGGCTACTATGGGATACTTTGCCCGTTTGAATTACGATTACAACGGACGTTATCTGTTTGAAACCACTATCCGCCGGGATGGAACTTCCCGTTTCCGCGGCAATGAAAGATGGGGAAATTATCCGTCCTTCTCCCTCGGTTGGAATATCGCCAGAGAAGGATTCTGGAGTCCTTTGGAGAAATATATCAATACTTTAAAACCACGATTCACTTATGGTAGTTTAGGTAACCAAAATACAGACAATTGGTATCCAACCTATGCTATACAAAATATTACCGTAGGCAGTGCGGACGCAGGTGGACGCTGGCTCTTGGATCTAGCCAACAAATCCAATATTGCCTCTTCTCCCGGTCTTGTAAGTACGCTATTAACCTGGGAACGCATTACCAGCTACAATATTGGTGTGGATTTCGGAGCATTATCCAACCGCCTCACCGGCTATTTTGAGTATTATGTACGTGATACTAAAGACATGGTAGGCCCCGCTCAAGAGATCTCTTCCATCGTAGGAGCAGGAGCACCCAAAATGAATAATACCGCTTTAAGAACCAAAGGTTGGGAACTGCAAATCGGATGGCAAGATAGAATCGGTCAATTGGGATACAACGTTTCATTCAATCTTTCTGATGCACAGACCGAAGTTACGGAATTCCCGAATCCGGATAAGCAATTAAAAGACGGTGATGGAAATGACTATTACTGGGAAGGTAAAAAACTAGGAGAAATTTGGGGATTCAAAACAGTAGGTATGGCAAAAACCGATCAGGAAATGGCTGACTGGATTGCCCAGCACGACCAAAGCAAACTGAAAGCAGGAGGACTGAATATCTGGAAAGCCGGAGATATTATGTATGCTAATCTTGATGATAATCCTGCTATCGAAGCAGGAACCAGTGCTACAGATCCTAAAGATTTAACTGTTATCGGCAACAGTACACCACGTTATCGTTTTGGTATTACTTTAGGTGCCAATTACAAAGGATTCGATTTAAACATTATGTTCCAAGGTGTAGCTAAACGAGATTACTGGATTGACGGAATGATTTTCTGGGGTGTAAACGGTGGTCAATGGAGTTCTACGGGATACGAGGAGCATTGGGATTTCTTCCGCCCGGAAGGTGATGAACTGGGAGCCAATACAAATGCATATTTCCCACGTCCTATAATGGATAGTAGACAAAACCAGCAAGTACAGTCAAGGTATTTACAAGATGCATCTTATATTCGCCTGAAGAATTTACAGGTGGGCTATACGATCCCCAAATACCTGACTAAAAAGATCGGTCTTGAAAAATTGCGAGTATTCTTCTCGGGCGATAATCTGTGGACTGGAACTAAAATCAACAAGAACTTTGACCCGGAAGCCTTATGGCAGAATGGTATGACCTACCCGCTAAGCCGTACGCTCTCTTGTGGTGTAAACATCGTATTATAAAAACCTTAAAACAAGTATGATCATGAAACTAAAAAATATAATATTGCCTTTCACTGCTGCCTTGCTTTCTCTTTCAGCATGTAGTGACTTTCTTGACAGGAAACCCCTATCAGATAATGTGAATGAGGGATTCTTTACAGCTGAGAACCAGTTGGAGCCTTATTGTAACAAGAAATATGAATTGTTACCGGATTTCAAAGATATAAATCCATTTACTACAGACCAGAACAGCGACAACCAGGCAGGTAATGAGCCCAATGACAACTTTATTCCACAACGCATTACCGTACCCGAAAAAGGAAGTTATGGCAAACACGGACAATTGCGTGATTGTAATCGCTTTTTGTACTACACTGATCAGAATCTGACAAACGGGACATTAACCAATTCTGATAAAGTACAACAATACATTGGAGAAATGTACTTCTTCCGTGCTTATATTTATTATTTCTATTTGCAAAAATTTGGCGACTTCCCTATCCTTACGACTGAACTAAATGATGCAGACTATGCAGGTAATGTAGAAGCCAACAAACGTCAGCCCCGTAACGAAGTGGCCAGGTTTATCTTAAAAGACCTTGATGAAGCAATTGCCCGCATGAAACCACGTGCCAATGCTATTACTAACCATCGCCTGAATAAAGAAAGTGCACTGTTATTCAAATCTCGTGTAGCTTTATACGAAGGAACCTGGGAAACATACCACAAAGGTACCGCTCGTGTACCTGGCGGACCTGGATGGCCTGGAGGTACTTTTACAGGAAACTTGGATACAGAAATCGCATTCTTCCTAAGCGAAGCCATGGCAGCGGCAAAAGAAGTAGCAGATGCCGTAGAATTAGAATCCGCATATGAAACAATGTTTAATCAAAGGGATTTGGCGTCTAAAAAAGAAGTTTTGTTATGGCGTATGTACAGTGCTGAAGCACAGGTACAAAGCCTGACGGAAGGCACATTCCATGCAATCAATGAACCTGATGGTTGTGTAGGACAAGGCGGTGGATATACACGTTCATTGGTAGAAAGTTTTCTAATGAAAAACGGACTTCCTATATATGCCTCCAATTCAGATTACAAAGGAGACAAAAACACCATAGATGTAACAACCGATCGTGATAATCGCCTGGTATTGTCCATGTCTAAACCCGGTGACCTAATTTGGAGAGGCAAAGGTATGGATAAAGAGATGAAAATGGTATATCCTAACTTAGTTCAAGGTAAATATACACTGTCACCAAGTGCTACCGGCTATTTGATACGAAAAGGATGGGCTGACTCAAATGTCGCTGTGAATGACAATTCCCCAATGGCATACATGATTTTCCGCGCTGCAGAAGCATATCTGAACTATATTGAAGCCGATTATGTAAAAAATGGTAACCTGGATGCAAATAGTCAAAAATATTGGAAAGCACTGAGACAACGTGCCGGAGTAGACACAGATTATCAAAAGACCATTGCTGCAACGGATCTGAGCAAAGAGGATGATCTTGCCAAGTATTCAGGAGCCACAATGGTAGATCCAACTCTCTATAATATCCGTCGTGAACGTCGCTGCGAATTTATCGCTGAAGGTATGCGTAAAGACGACTTATACCGCTGGCGTTCCCTTGATATGATGAAAAATTTTCAGGTAGAAGGCTTTAATTACTGGGAGGAAAACTTCAAATTCTACACTGAAGACAAGTTGGATGTGGTGGATAAGAGTGTATCAACTTATCTTCGTCCATACCACAAACATGCTTTAGCCAAAGACGGATATAATTTCGAAGAAGCCAATTATCTGAGTCCGATTTCCTATGATGTTTTCCGTCTGTCCACTCCTGATAAGGGAGGAGATGTTTCTACTTCTGTAGTATATCAGAATCCGGGATGGCCGGTTGATAAAGGGGGAACAGCTATACAATAGGTTCTATATAGATGTTTTACCAAGGGTGTATCGGCACCCCCGCACAACATTAGTTGTGCTCCGATGCACCCTTTCTCTCTTTTTTCATATATAATATAATTTCTAACGCTTATTTATTGTGTCGTCATTAAGAAAAATATATATTTGAACTCAAACCACTATAATGCAACTTTATGAAACCAATCATCCAGTATTCTCTGTTAGGATTGCCCGTATTAGCCTCTGCGCAAGTTACAGCACAAGAAAAGCAACCGACTCCCAATCTAGTCTTCATCATGGCCGACCAATATCGTGGAGATGCCATCGGTTGCATCGGTAAAGAACCTGTAAAGACTCCCCACCTGGACAAGCTTGCCTCCGAAGGAATTAACTTCACCAATGCTATCAGTAGTTATCCGGTATCATCGCCGGCAAGAGGAATGCTAATGACCGGTATGTATCCCATTGGCAGTAAAGTAACCGGGAACTGTAACTCCGAAACCGCTCCTTACGGAGTGGAACTTTCCCAAAACGCCCGCTGTTGGAGCGATGTGCTTAAAGATCAGGGATACAATATGGGATACATCGGAAAGTGGCATCTGGATGCACCCTACAAGCCCTATGTAGACACTTACAATAATCGCGGGAAAGTGGCATGGAACGAATGGTGTCCACCCGAACGTCGCCACGGTTTCGACCATTGGATAGCTTATGGAACATATGATTACCATTTGAAACCGATGTACTGGAATACCACTGCTACACGAGACAGCTTCTATTATGTCAACCAATGGGGGCCGGAATACGAGGCAAGCAAAGCTATCGAATACATCAACAAACAGAAAGACCAAAAACAACCGTTTGCATTGGTGGTATCGATGAATCCTCCACACACGGGATATGAATTGGTGCCGGACCGATATAAAGAGATATACAAAGATCTGGATGTAGAGGCGCTTTGCAAAGGACGTCCCGATATCCCGGCCAAAGGTACGGAAATGGGAGACTACTTCCGAAATAACATCCGGAACTATTATGCCTGCATCACCGGTGTAGACGAAAATGTAGGGCGAATCATCGAGGCCCTTAAACAAAATAATTTATTTGATAATACGATCGTGGTCTTTACCTCTGACCATGGAATCTGTATGGGTGCTCACGAAAATGCCGGAAAAGATATCTTCTATGAAGAGTCTATGCGTATCCCCATGATTCTATCTTGGCCGGATCAAATAAAACCACGTAAAAGCGACCCGTTGATGATTGCTTTTGCCGACCTATACCCCACACTCCTGTCAATGATGGGATTCAGTAAAGAAATCCCGGAAACAGTACAGACATTCGACCTGTCCAATGAAGTACTGACCGGAAAAAACAAAAAAGATCTTGTACAACCATACTATTTCGTAAAATTCGATAACCATGCAACAGGTTATCGCGGACTCCGTACCGACCGATATACATATGCCGTACACGCAACAGACGGAAAGATCGATAATGTCATTCTTTTCGACCGTACCAATGATCCTCATGAAATGAATAACATTGCCAGCCAACAATTGAAACTTACCCATACATTTAACCGGCAACTGAAAACATGGCTTGAAAAGACCAATGACCCATTTGCCCAATATATAAAACTTAAATAATCATGAACAGAATTAACACCACCCTACTCTTACTTTTTTGCTCAGTCTATTGCTTGGCGCAACAGGCTACTATCCCCGTCCCCAAGCCCTTTCAGTTGAAATGGCATCAAGCGGAAATGGGAGCCGTATTCCATTATGATCTGCATGTGTTCGACGGAGTACGCTACGGACAAGGCAACAACCGCATCAATCCGATAGAAGATTACAACATATTCAACCCTACGGAACTAAACACAGACCAGTGGGTGCTGGCAGCCAAAGCAGCCGGATGTAAGTTTGCCGTACTGACTGCCACTCATGAAACCGGTTTCGGTCTCTGGCAGAGTGACGTAAATCCTTATTGCCTCAAAGCCGTAAAATGGAGAGACGGCAAAGGGGATATCGTCCGTGACTTTGTCAACTCTTGCCGCAAATACGGCTTACAACCGGGTATCTACATCGGTATCCGGTGGAATTCTCTTTTGGGCATACATAACTTTAAGGCAGAAGGAGAAGGAGAATTTGCTCACAACCGGCAAGCATGGTACAAACGACTGTGTGAAAAGATGGTGACCGAACTTTGTACCCGTTATGGAGATCTATACATGATTTGGTTTGACGGCGGCGCCGATGATCCTCGTGGAGACGGACCGGACGTAGAGCCTATTGTGAATAAATATCAGCCTAATTGCCTGTTCTATCATAATATAGATCGTGCAGATTTCCGTTGGGGTGGTTCCGAGACCGGTACCGTAGGTTATCCCTGCTGGTCCACCTTCCCCGCTCCCTGTTCACATCACAAACGGATAGAAAGCAATGTCGATCAAATCGAACTGTTGAAGCATGGCGACAAAGATGGAAAATACTGGGTACCGGCCATGGCAGATACTCCTTTACGTGGAGCCAACGGACGTCACGAATGGTTCTGGGAACCGGATGACGAAAACAACATCTATCCATTGAACGAACTAATGGATAAATATGAAAAATCAGTAGGACGGAACGCTACCCTGATTTTAGGCCTGACACCCGACCCGAACGGATTAATACCTACAGGAGACGAACAACGCCTGAAAGAATTCGGTACAGAAATCAATCGTCGCTTCTCTTCTCCATTAGCCCAGACATCGGGACAGAAAAAAAGTTTGACCTTGAAACTGGACAAAAAGCAACCGGTAAACTACTGCATCATTCAAGAAAACATACAGAACGGAGAACGTATCCGCCAATATAAAGTAGAAGCCAAGGTAAATGGAAAGTGGCAAACAGTTTGTTCCGGAGAATCTGTCGGACACAAACGCATCGAAAAATTCGATCCGGTAGAAGCTACGGCATTACGGCTAACCGTACTGCAATCCACTGCATTACCCGATATTATCAATTTCAGTGCTTTTTCTGTCAACTAATTCATACGCATGAAAAGATATTTCATCATAAGTTTGCTTACTTTGGCAAGTACGGTCGCTCCTTTGACGGCTGTATTTGCCCAAAGTTCTTTTATCTACGAAAAAGGTAAATCGTTTAAAGATGTAAACGCCTCTCCAATGCCTCAGACCATCCGCCTGGACAGAACGGCAGAACCGGTCATTTATGAGAATGCAGTTCCTGAGAATGCAACCACTATATGCTACCGCATCCAACTGCCGTCTTATGTACGGGGGACATTCTTCAGTCGGGATTCCCGCCCCGGAGATTACGAATGGCCCAACAATACCAATCGTCTCTTACCTTGGATGTTCAATCATCTGACAGACCTTACCCGGGACGACTATCCGGGTATTCCTTCCAACGCACGTCCTTCTACACTGGGAGACGCTTTATTGTTGCAACTGACCGATGGAAGCTATCTATTCACCAAAGCAATAGCGGGTGATAACAGCCTCAGCTGGTTTCAGGTAAATACCGACGGCTCGCTCAATTTATATGTATCGACATTGGGAACCGACCGGCTCGAACACAAAGTACCGGTAGCACTGGTTCAAAGTGCCGGCAACATTTATCAGGTATTCCGGCAGGCTTACGAAACCCTGATATCCGACCGGAACGTATCGGCCCTGCAAAAGCGCACGGAAAAGAACTATTTTGAGGCTCTGAACTATCTGGGATGGTGTACCTGGGAACATTACCATTTCGATATTGATGAAACAAAAATCCTGAATGACCTAGATGCCATCGAAACCTCCGGAGTTCCTGTACGTTACGTACTGATCGACGATGGTCACCTGGCCAACAAGAATCGTCAACTGACAAGTTTTACCCCCGATCCTCAACGTTTCCCGAACGGATGGGCTCCGATCATGGCACACAAAAACAAAGATAAAATACGTTGGATAGGATTGTGGTATGCCCTCTCCGGATATTGGATGGGAATCTCCCCCGATAATGATTTTCCAACCCATGTAAAAAACAGCCTCTATTCTTTCAATGGAAGTCTTTTGCCCGGTAAAAGCACCCCGAATATCGACACGTTCTACCAGTATTATGTTCACTCTCTGAAAACCCATGGATTCGATTTTCTTAAAGTAGACAATCAGGCATTCACCTTACCGCTTTACATGGGCTCTACTGAAGTCGTACGTCAGGCGAAAGAGTGTAATCTGGCATTGGAAAAGCAAACTCACGCACAGCAGGTGGGACTGATGAACTGCATGGCTCAAAACGTACTTAACACGGACCACACCCTGCATAGCGGAGTTGCCCGTGTCAGCATTGACTATAAGAAATACAATGAGAACATGGCAAAGTCGCATCTCTTCCAGTCATACACCAACACATTACTGCAAGGGCAAACCGTATGGCCGGATCACGATATGTTTCATTCCAGCGATACGATCTGTGGCAGTTTGATGGCTCGTTCCAAGGCTATTTCAGGCGGGCCGGTCTACCTGTCCGATTCTCCGAAAGAATTTGTAAAAGAGAATATTTTCCCACTGATCGATAAAGAGGGCAAAATATTCCGCCCGGAAGCCCCTGCCATTCCGACCCCGGAATCGGTACTGACCAATCCACTGCAAGACGGAAAGGCATACCGGGTATTCGCTCCTACCGGTGACGAGGCTGTATCCGTCATTTGTTATAACCTCAACACCTCACCCAAACACCGGAAAGTAACCGCCGAAATAGACCCGAAAGATTATCTGTTACGCGAAACACTAACCGGCAAACCAACACCTCAACAAAAACGAGTGATTCTATTCGACTGGAATAATCAGACAGCCACTGAACTGACCGGTAAACAGACTGTAGAATTGGATGGCTTTACCGACCGTCTATTCCATCTCTGTCCGATCCATGACGGATGGGCGGTTATCGGGATACAGGAAAAATATCTGTCACCTGCGGCCGTCCGGATTCTATCTTCGACACCGGACAAATTGGTTCTCAATGTATTGTCTCCGGGAACTCTGAAAATATGGACAGAGAACTCCGGAAAACAAGAACTGAGAAACATTCAGGTAAAGGAAACCGGAAAAATGACCATCAGAAAATAATCCTCTAATATATAATTACGATGAATAAGAAAATAATTATCCCCCTCGCACTGGCTCCATTGGCTGCCCCGGCTCTGCAAGCCCAGCACCAGCAGCCGAACGGACGTACGGACACACGCCCCAACATCATTCTCTTCATGGTAGACGACATGGGCTGGCAAGATACATCCCTGCCTTTCTGGACCCAAAAGACACACTACAACGAGGTATACGAAACTCCTAATATGGAGCGCCTTGCCAAACAAGGTATGATGTTCACCCAAGCCTATGCCAGCAGCATCAGTTCGCCCACCCGTTGTAGCCTGATTACAGGAACTAACGCCGCGCGTCACCGGGTAACCAACTGGACATATCCCAAAGGCCAGCAAACAGACCGCCCGAGCGATGTATTCAATGTAGCGGACTGGAATGTAAACGGGGTTTGCCAGGTTCCCAATATCGACCACACGTTTCAGGCAACCTCACTGGCAGAAATCCTGAAAGACAATGGCTACCACACGATTCATTGTGGGAAAGCACATTTCGGCGCCGTCAACACTCCGGGAGAAAGTCCTTATCACATGGGCTTTGAAGTCAACATAGCCGGACATGCAGGAGGCGGATTGGCAAGCTACCTGGGTGAAAATAATTACGGAAACCGGACGGACGGTAAACCGAATCCCTGGTTTGCCGTTCCGGGATTAGAGAAATACTGGGGAACCGATACTTTCGTCAGTGAAGCTCTGACGCTCGAAGCTATCAAAGCACTCGATCATGCCAAAGAATACAATCAGCCTTTCTTCCTCTACATGGCTCACTACGCTATCCATGTTCCGATCGATAAAGACAAACGCTTCTATCAAAAATATATCAATAAAGGATTGACTCCCAAAGAAGCTGCTTATGCGGCCCTGATCGAAGGTATGGACAAAAGTCTGGGTGACCTGATGGACTGGCTGGATAAAAACGGAGAAGCAGACAATACCATCGTCATCTTTATGAGCGACAACGGCGGTCTGTCGAGCGAACCGGAATGGCGTGACGGAAAACTGCACACGCAGAACTCTCCTCTCAACAGTGGGAAAGGATCGGCTTACGAAGGCGGTGTACGCGAACCGATGATCGTCCGCTGGCCGGGAGTTGTAAAACCGGATACCAAATGTGATAAATATTTAATTATCGAGGACTTCTATCCGACCATACTCGAGATGGCACAAATCAAACATTATAAGACGGTACAGCCGATCGATGGAATTAGTTTTATGCCTCTGCTGACACATACCGGTGATCCGTCCAAAGGACGCAGCCTGCACTGGAACTTCCCTAATCATTGGGGAAACGACGGTCCCGGCATCGGCCCGACTTGTACCGTACGCAAAGGTGACTGGAAGTTGATTTACTACTATGACAGCGGTAAAAAAGAGTTGTTCAATATTCCGGAAGATATAGGAGAAAAGAATGACCTGGCAGCCCTACATCCGGACATTGTGAAAAGTTTATCTAAAGAGCTGGGTGACTATTTGCGCAAAGTAGGCGGCCAACGCCCTTCATTCAAAGCAACCGGAAAGCCATGTCCATGGCCGGACGAAATCAAATAACCGAGCGAATATAATTACTTTTTATAGAGAGGAGAACCCAAAGAACTACACATCTTTCGATTCTCCTTTCTGTTTTCTATCAAACAATAGACAAAATAGTTTCCGCCTTGTCTACTATATAATCCGGACAGAATGATTCAAGCTCCATACGGGGGCGGAATCCCCACGTGACTCCACAGGAAGTAACTCCGCTATTGATAGCCGTCTGCATATCCACTCCCGAATCGCCGACATACAGCACTTCGTCTTTCGAAACACCGGCAATCCGCAAAATATCATGCACCACAGCAGGATCCGGCTTCACCTTCACTCCCTCACGCTGCCCAAATACAGCAACAAACCGGATTCCTGGGAAATAATGTGCTATCAGCTTCTCGGTGGCTGCCTGATATTTGTTGGAAGCCACGGCCAATTTATAACCTTTATGCTGCAATGTTTCCAACAATTCCGGAATTCCCGGATAAGGGTGGCTCTCGTCGGCATTATGCCGGTCGTAATGCAAAAGAAATTCTTTACGAACGCGGAGCACATTCTCCTCGGTTTTCTCTCCTTCGGGCAATGCACGCTCAAACAATTTGTTGATGCCGTTACCCACCATAAAGTTATAGGAAGCGACTTCATGAGTCGGATATCCCAAAGTTTGCAGAGCATGATTCGTACTATGTGCCAAATCGGCAATGGTATTCAATAAAGTACCATCCAAATCGAATATTATCAGTTTCTTCATATCTTTATACCTCTATGTTTACGACAAAGATACGGATAATTCAGCGGTAACTTTACTGCCATCCCACCTACAAGCTTTATAATAATTGTTAACGGAAAAACAGAATCAGTCCGAAAAGCTCCTTTTTCAAAGAAAATATTTTAAGTTTGTGAAATAGCAACAAAAAGGGAAGAATTTGAACTTAAAAACTGAAAAGGAGACGCTTATGGGATCAAAGAAAACAGACTTAATGCGTATTTCATATTTTGTAGCCATCGTGATATTGGTATGTCTGATAGGTAATCTCAAAGACCTTTGGCTACAATCGTGGACCGACCTGATCATCTATCTGATAGTCCTGTTTGCCGCCGCCGAATGTCTGTTCAGTACGTTTGCACGTATCCGTGCGGTCGGAGAGCAAAAACAGCCCCGTTGGCTGACTTCTATCTCCCTGCTGATTTACGGAATCTTTTTCCTCGGAACTCTATTTTTTATCGGAGATTTCTTAATAAACAAGTTATGATAAAGAAAAATCTACTCAAAGGAATCTGCCTGCTATGGCTATTGCTGGCAGTAACTCCTGTATTGCAAGCCCAGGATCTGTCTCTTATACACATCTGACGCTGCCGACGACTTAATAGG
>ENA-OXVI01000230-OXVI01000230.1-human-gut-metagenome-genome-assembly--contig:-NODE-230-length-13903-cov-7.85312_pt1 | contig 13903 bp, 9 predicted proteins | sample MGYA00249573_ERZ652689 | MGnify/ENA primary metagenome ERZ652689 (study PRJEB26925, sample SAMN05826982) | human gut metagenome | biome: ENVO:2100002; feature: ENVO:00000062; material: ENVO:00002003... | reverse complement strand
ATAAGAGACAGGCATTGTGATGAGGGGGATTCTCGGCTTAAGACGCTCGGGTTTGTTGGAACAAGTGAGATTCAGCTGGATGTTGCGGATGCTGATGATACTGGTGAAAGTGTTTGTGCGGATCTGATTGATGAGTGTACAAGTCTGATTGATGAGTTATACACCAATATTTCTTGTCACGCTGATACGAGTCAGCCATACGCTGTTTTTGTCAGTAGCGAGAACGGATGCCTCCGCATCACGCAGGTAAACGCTATAGCGTGCCCGCGCGATGCGCAGAGCGGCTATAAGAAGAAGGTTTCAGGAAGGGGACTTGCGTTTCATCGGAGGATGCTTGACGCGATGAGCGGGTCGATTACTACTTGTGAAGAGGGTGATACTTGGACGCTGCATGTGGTCATACCGTTGTGAAAACAATAGGTTTTGGCGTAGATATTTGATAATTATTCATGCTGAAGCTTTATAAAATATCGCAAGTAATTTGGTGGTTAATGTAATGGAAACTAATGTGGAAAGAATTGACAAATCAGTTGAACATATAGGAATAGTCGACAATGATATGTTGACGTTGGGTGCATTGTCTAGCTATTTGATTCAACGATTTGGAGACGAGAAAATTTTATGGCGATGCACGCTTGGTAAAAAAGCTGCGGAATTATGTAGTAATTCGCAAACACGTCCCCAGATATTACTCATGGATATGTCATTATCTGATGCCGATGGCGTGCAGATTTGCCAGGAGATTCGGCGTACTGTTGACGATATGCCGATTTTGGCGATTACTTCTTTTCCGTTGCGCCGATATGCTGCTGCGGTGGCTCAGGCTGGAGTGCAAGGCATTGTCGCGAAACGAAATTTGCACACTATTGCCGCTGCTCTCGAATGCGTTGTATCTGGACACGTTTATCTGCCGGATGAGTTAGCGGAAACCATGCCGGATCTGCATTTTGAGTTGCCCGTACAGGCGCATCGTAGGATCGTAGCAGAGACTCTTGGCGGGCAGGCCGTGAAACCAGTTTTGTCCGATCGGGAAACGGCGATTATAGCCAGATATGCGCGAGGGCAGACCACACTTCAAGTGGGGGAGTGCTTAGGATTATCGGAGAACACTGTCAAGACTTATACCAAGCGTGCCATGGCGAAGCTTGGGGCGAAAACGCGAGGTCAGGCAATAGCCCTCTGGCTGATGCAAACCATGAGGCATGGTGTGTGATTTAGGCAGCTTTTATCTCTGATAAACGTATATGTGCTGTGACCGATTCTGGAGAAACGGACACATTGGGTGGTGGGTGGCTGGGGTGAAACGGCTAGATGTATGCATGACACGCGCGGAACACATGAAAAAAGGCGCCGACGGGTTTGTTCGTCGGTGCCTTGAAATGTGGAAGTGTGGCCTAGCGTCCGTTTGGACGGAACATCTGGCAGCGCATCATCCGCGGGAACCGTTGGCGTAGAAGCGGGCCAGGGTTTCGTCGCGGAATTCGTCGAAATATCCGCCGTCAATCGACGCGCGAATATCGTCCAGCAGCTTCACGAAGAAATGCTCGTTGTGGATCGTCGCCAATGTGAAACCGTTGAATTCGCGGGCACGCAACGCATGATCCACGTAAGCGCGCGAATAATGCGTGCATGTGTAGCAATCGCAGCCCTCTTCAAGTGGGCCAAAATCATGCTTGAATTGCGCGCGCTTGATGTTGTAACGTTCGCCGCGCGTGAAAATCGCGCCATTTCGGCCGCAACGCGCCGGTGCGACGCAATCGAACGTGTCTCCACCATTCTCGACGCATGCGAAAATATCGTCGACTGCAGCGATGCCGAGCACGTGGCGCGGTCGGCTTTCCGGCATCGCATCGCAAATCCAGGCGCAAGTGTCGCCGATAATGCGCTTTTCAATCGCACCTCCAATACCGACGCCGTCGAAATCCAACGAAGCGATCTGTTCGGCCGCATGCCTGCGCAAATCCTCATAATTCGCGCCCTGTACCACGCCATACAGCGCCTGATACGGCTTGCCGACGCGCTCTTCGGTAAGTCTCTTATGCTCGGCAACGCAACGCTGCGCCCAACGGTAGGTGCGTTCCACGGAACGCTCCTGGTAGCCGCGCGTGTTCATCAGTGTGGTCAGCTCGTCGAACGCGAACATGATGTCGGCGCCGATCTTATGCTGGATTCCCATTGAAATTTCGGCGGAAAAACGGTGCAGTGAGCCGTTGAGCGGCGATTTGAACGTTACACCGTCCTCGTCCACGAACGCGAGACGCTCCTTGCCTTCGGCGATCACGTCGTCTGATTTCATGCCGGTCACATCCATGGCGAGGGTTTTCTTGAAGCCTGCGCCGAGCGAAAGCACTTGGAAACCGCCGGAATCGGTGAAGGTCGGACCGTTCCAGTTCATGAATTTGGCAAGGCCGCCGGCTTCGTCGAGCACTTGTTCGCCGGGGCGTTCATACAGGTGAAACGCGTTGGACAGCAGGCATTGCGCGCCGAGGTCCTTCATGGTTTCGGGCAGAACGGCTTTCATCGCGGCCTGCGTGGCCACGGGCACGAACGCTGGAGTGTGAATATCGCCGTGGGGGGTGTGAATGATGCCGGTGCGACCATATCGTGCGCCGCCTCGCCCCTTACCGTCCGCCGCGTCGGGAAGGCGGTTTTTCTGTTCGAAATAGAAGGCGTCGCGGCGGCCCGGCTTGCCTGGTTCCGCTCCACGCGGATGTTCGATGAGATTTTCGGACACTGCGGTTGCCGCGTTTTGCGTGTCTTGCGCTGTGTCGGTAGATGATTCGGTAAGGCTTGTCATGCGGAATATTTTATGCGATAGCAGCGATTCTTGAAAGTGCTGCAAAGAATGCGATTGGTGAAATGAAAACAAGGAAGATGCGGAAAGTGCGATGAAGGTGCCGATCGCATTTTGGTGCGATTTTCAGATTCAATGGTGATGTTGAACGTATTTGGTTGCTACTTTCAACAAACATTCAGGAAACTTCCAGAGCGAGTATCTTTACTCGTAGATAGCAGTTCGAGCGGCACGATTGCTGATTTGTGAAATGCCGCGAGACGAATAAGGAGCGAAAATGGCTGAAGAGAACGACCAGAACGCCGTGCAGCCGCAGAATGACGAACAGCAGACCGTGCCGATGCCGCCGGTTGATGCGGAACAGACGCAAACTTACGCAGGCGAGCCGTATGCCGCGGAGTCGGCTACCGAACCGATTGACGTGCAGGGCGGTATTGAGGATCAGCCGACGGCCGCCATGCCTGTTGCGAACGATGGCGCTTCGGCGGAATCCGCGGCTGCGGCGGGCGAACGTACCGTGGTTGGCGGTTCCACGCAGGATGCGCCGGCCCAGCAGTACCGTCCGGCACCGGAATATGGTGCGTACGGTCCCGTGCCGACGCAGCCGGCTGATGGCACCGCAGCCGCGAACGATACTGCGAATGGCGCGCCGAACATGCCCCCGCAGCCGCAATATGGCGCATAAGAGACAGCTCCGCAGCAGCCGCAGCAGCGTCGCAATCCTTTCTTCGGGAATCCGTATGTGGGTGGAAATCAGCAGAACGATCAGCAGAATACGCAATCGAATAACGGCAATCCATTCATGAAGCCCGCTGCGCAAGGCGGTGCCAACGTGCCGCCAGCAGCGCCGAATACTCCCAATAACGGCAACCCGTTTGGGAATCCGAATAACGGTAATCCGTTCGGTGCCCCGCAGCAGAATGGCGCAGCAACCAAGCCGAAGTCCGCTTCCGGCGTGACCGGGCATGTGATGACCGGCGTGGTGGCGGCCCTCGTCTCCGCGGCATTGTGCCTCGGCGTCGGCTACGCGGCAATCACCAATGGATGGGTGACCGTACCCACCTCCAGCTCACTGACCAGCGTGAAGTCCAACACGTCCGGATCCGGTTCGGCGAAAGCCAAATCCGGCGAGGCTGCGGACTGGAGCGCGGTGGCGAAAGAAGTGTCCGATTCTGTGGTGTCCATTGACGTGGCAACCAGCGACGGCAGCGCCAAAGGCTCCGGTGCAATCATCAGCGACAAAGGCTACATCGTCACCAACAACCATGTGATTTCCGGCGCGAAGCAGATTCAAGTGACGCTCGCCAACGGCACCATCTACTCAGCGCAAATCGTCGGCACCGACACCACCACCGATCTGGCCGTAATCAAACTCGACAATCCGCCGAGCAATCTGAAAGCCGCGGAATTTGCCGATTCCGACAATCTTGCCGTGGGTGAATCCGTGATGGCCATCGGCAATCCGCTCGGCTACGATGACACCGCAACCGTCGGCATCGTTTCCGCGCTCAACCGCCCGGTGACCGTGTCCGATGACAACAACAACGACATCGTTACCAACGCCGTGCAGATTGACGCGGCCGTCAACCCAGGTAATTCCGGCGGTCCGACCTTCAATGCGGCCGGCCAGGTGATTGGCATCAACTCATCCATCGCATCCACCACAACGTCTTCCGGCACCGCCGGATCCATCGGCATCGGCTTCGCCATTCCGTCGAACCTGGTAAAGCGTGTGGCTAACGAGATCATCGACAACGGCACCGTGCAGCATGTGGCGCTCGGCGTCACCATCAAGAGCTCCACGGTCGAGGCGGACGGCGTGACCCGCGGTTGCACGAAGGTGCAGTCCGTGGTCGACAACAGCCCGGCGGCCAAGGCCGGAGTGAAGGCCGGCGACTCCATCGTGGCGTTCAACGGCAAGGCGGTGAACAACAACTATTCGCTGCTCGGCTACGTGCGTGCCTCTGCCATGAACGACAAGGTGACATTGACGGTCGTGCGCGACGGCAACACCATGGAGCTTGACGTGACACTCGACCAGGAGGAATCCCAAACGAACTCCTCCAACAGCCAGAACCAGCGGAACAACGGCAATGATGGCCAGAGCCAGAACGGCAATGGCAACGGTTACGGTAATGACGGCAATGGCAACGGAAATGGACAGAGCGACGGCAACGGCAGCAACGGCTACGGTGACGGTGGCGGCCTGTTCGACCCGTTCGGCCTGTGGTAAAGCGAGATGTTGATGCGGTGCGTGAATTGACGGACGCAAGTTGTTGCGGTGCGCAAGTCAAGACTGTTGGGCTGGTTAAAACGTTTCGCGACATGCGAACGGACGGAAGCCACCCGATAGGCTGACGGCGAAGACGCGGCTGGCACCACGAAATCGCAAGTACAACGAAAACCGCGAAAATCAACAAAAAGCAAGCCAAAAGAAGCATGCAATAAGGGCTGTGTGAGCAATCGCACAGCCCTTATTGCTGTATTGCGGCACAAAAATCGCAAATATTTGCTATGCTGAAAATATCTTTTTACGCCGTGTATCGATGGCTCGCGCGGGCGAGGCGCCGATGGGTTAACAAGGCGTCCGATACGAGCGTAAGGAGATTCTCATGCGTAGAATCATCGATATTTGCTGGCGACTGTGCAAACAGGTTCCGTTACTGCCGATTACCATTCTGTCCGCGATTCCGTTGGCATTGCTGGGGGAGTGGAAGCCGTGGGGCGAGGCTGCGTGGGATTCGTGGATTTCGCAAGTCGGCGTTGACGGGTTGAGTGCGTTCAATCCGGGCGTTGGGCAGTGGATTGTGATCGCGTTGGTTGCGTACACGATTGTGGTGACGGTACGCGGCATGATCGACGATCTGCGGCACGGGCATGTTGGCGTCGATCTGCTGGCGGTCGTCGCGATTGCGTCGACGGTCGCAGTGCAGGAATATTGGGCCGCATGGGCCGTGGTGCTGATGATCTCGTCCGGCGAGGCGATCGAGGAATTCGCGCAGTCAAAGGCCGAAAGCAACCTGACCGCGCTGATCGACGCGGCACCGCGAACCGCGCACGTGGTCGTGCTGCCCGGCATGCGGGGGCATGTGCACGCGTCGGGCAGCGAGCATACGGCCGACGTGACCGCCGACGGATTTCGTACTGTCAGAGTGTCCGATTCTGGAGAAACGGACAACCAAGACGGTGAAAAGCGTGCTTTTGCGTCTGAATCTCCAGAAACGGACACAAAAGGTGCTTCGCAAACGTATGATGCGGCTGGAGAGCGTTTCGAAACGGTCCCCGTTGATCAGGTACAGCTCGGCGACGTGATCCTGGTGTTGCCCGGAGAAACGGTGCCGGTCGACGGTGAGCTGCTGTCGGGCGTGGCCACGTTGGACCTAAGCAACATCAACGGCGAGCCCGTTCCCCGCGAAGTATATGCGGGCGCTCGCGTGATGTCCGGTGCGGTCAACGGCTCGACCACATTGACCATGCGCGCCACGCAACTTGCGCACGATTCGCAATACCAGAAGATCCTGGAGCTGGTCTCGTCGGCGCAAGAGTCGCGCCCCGCTGTCGTGAAGACCGCGGATATGCTTGCAGTGCCGTTTACCGTGCTTTCGCTTGCGATTGCTGGGATTGCATGGGCGATTTCCGGATTGCCGCTGCGATTTGCGCAAGTATTGGTGCTTGCTACGCCGTGTCCGCTGTTGATTGCCGCGCCGGTCGCATATGTGGCTGGAACCGGGCGACTTGCCAAAGCGGGAATCCTGATCAAAGCGCAGGATGTGCTGGAAAATCTAGGTCGCGTATCGCATATTTTCTTCGACAAAACCGGCACGCTCACCGTCAAGCAGCCGCAGGTCGTACGTGTGGAGAAGCCGTTTGAGACGAGTTCGCCGTTCAATGAGGACCATATTCTCATGATGGCCAGCGTGGTGGAAGGCTATTCGGTGCACATTCTGTCGAAAGGCATCGCGGCGGCCGGACGCAAGGCTATGGATGATTTGTATGCGCGATATGCGGCGGGGCAGAGGCTGTGCGTCGAGCGCGATTTGCCGGGGCACGGGCGCGACTATCCGGTGGTGAAGAACATTGTAGAGGAGTCCGGCAAGGGTATATCCGGCGAAGTGAACGGGCATCAGGTGCGCGTGGGGCGGTTCGCATACGTGACGGCTGACGAATCCGGATTCACGCCGGTGCTGCATATGCCGGATGCGACGTATCACGTGTCCGATTCTGCCGAATCGGACAAACGGGAGACTCAGAATGCGCTGCGGATGTCCGATTCACCAGAAACGGACATCCAGAGGGCTAAAACGTGTGTTTACTTGTCCGATTCTCCAGAATCGGACACTATGGGAGTGAGGAACGGGGTGCCTGACGATGCGCAGCCTGCAGCCGCGCCCTCTACTTCCGCGTCCGTTGCAACCCAATCCGCCGCTCGCAAGCCTGAAACCGCAAACTCGCTGTTTGCCCCGCTCGCTCCTGACGAAATGGCTGCATACGTGGCGATTGACGGCCGTCTTGCCGCCCGCATCGTACTTCGTGACGTACCTCGCGAGAATGCGAAGCGTTCTTTGGCTCGCCTGCACGAGTTGGGTGTCAAGGAACTGTCCATGCTTACCGGCGACAAGGCTGCGTCCGCCCGCATCATCGCAAACGAAGTCGGTATCGACGACGTGCAGTCCGAACTGTTCCCTGAAGACAAGGTTGCCGCCGTCAAGAGCGCCACTGAATCCAAGCACCAGAAGCTGTCGTTGTGGAATCGCATCAAGCAACGCGTAACCGGCGAATCCAAGAATCGTCAAATCACCATGATGGTCGGTGACGGCGTCAACGACGCCCCCGTACTTGCGGTTGCCGATATCGGCATGGCCATGACCGACGGCACGTCCACCGCGGCTTCCGAATCTGCGCAAGTGGTCATCATGAATGACGACATTGCGTCCGTTCCGCGGGCCATCGCCATCGCGCGCCGCACGAAAAAGGTGATGTTGCAGGCGGTGCTGATCGGCCTCGGCCTTGCGATTATCGGCATGATCGCGGCCGCGTTCAATCTGATTCCCGTGGTTGTCGGCGCGTTCATGCAGGAAGCGATTGATGTTGTCAGCATTCTGTGGGCGCTCACCGTGCTTTTCGACCGTGGCGAATCAGCCTGATTGCGCCTCGAAACCCCGTATCTCGCCTATATATGGCAGATTTGGAGGTCTGTCAGCAAGTATTTCGCTTATATCTGGCAGGTCCATATGAGAAAACCAGACTTAGGGGGCGAGAATACACCTCTAAGTCCGGTTTCTCAAAACAGCTCTGCCATATATAACGCAGATAGCTCCGGACGAACTTCGGAATCTGCCATACATAAGGCATGTATAAGGCAGATTCGGAAGTTTTGGGATTGTTTACAGCGAGCTCGGGGAGATTTCTCCAGCGATCGATGTGTGCATCCACTTGCCGAAGTCGGCTCCGGTCACGCCTTGAGACAGCAGGAACATGATTTTCGCATACGTGGCTTCCAGCGTCATATCGCCAGATCCAATTGCGCCGGCGCGTGCGATCGCATCACCCGTCTCGTAATGGCCGAGCAGTACTTCCGCCTGCTGGCACTGCGATGCAATCACAACGGGAACGCCATCATGCAGCACGTCGGCAATCACGTCAGTCAGTCCAGGCTCGTTGCTTGGCACATTGCCGACGCCGTACGCACGCAACAAAACCGCTTCCGGCCGCGGCGTAAGCATCGCTTCCAACCGTGCCGCGGAAATGCCGGGTGCCATATCGATCACCGCAACATCATGGCGAGAGTAAGGCTGAGGCGACGTCCAACCGCAGCCAACCGCAGCGGAATCGCCCGCATACCAATGCCATGGCGTGCCAGTGCGTGCCAGCGGGCCGACGGAAGGCGCCGAAAAACCTTCAAATGCCCAGCTCGACGACTTGCTCACACGATTGCCCGCAAACAGGTGATGTCCAAAAAACAGTCCCACACCGTGGAATCGTCCGCTCATCGCGGCATTCAGCGCGCCCGTGACATTCGCAGTGGCGTCCGACTCGATCTTGCCAAGCGGATGCTGTGAACCCGTGAAAATCACCGGCTTGCCAAAATCAGCCAACGCATACGCAAGCGCGGCGCTCGAATAGCTCATCGTATCGGTGCCATGCAACACCACGAACGCGTCGGCATCATCGCGGTGCGCACGCAAATCGTCGACCATCGTCTGCCAATTGTCGGGAGTCGCATTCGACGAGTCGATAAGAGGATCAAGCTCGGTGAACGTGAACAGGCTCGCGTCCATGTGCGCGTCCTCCAGCAGACGGAACAGCCATCCGCGAGTGTCGGCGCCCGGAATCAGGCCGTTCGGCGAGTCAATCATGCCGATAGTGCCGCCGGTATATGTGATGTGAATGCGCATTGCCACCTTCTTACGATTGCCTGGTACTTAATGAGTACTTGCTTGCGATTGCGGGATGGACGAATTCCGATATTTCGGATTCCTACATCCCGCGATTCTGCGACTACTTGCGATTGTACGTGCATCTGCCGCGCTCATCGCGTACGATTAATGCAGCCACACGTTGGATTCATCTGGATTCAGCGCAAACACCAACGCCAGTGCGCACAAGGCGAAGAAGTCGTAAGAAAGTGCATAAGCACCCCTGTCGCAAATGCAGGGAATGCATTAGGCTAGAGCGCGTGACTGAAACTCATGAACTTCGTATTGCTGTAATCGGCGCCGGCCCTGCAGGCGTCTACTCCTCTGACATTTTCCTGCGCCAGTTGAAGAAGCTCGGCGAGGAGCTCGGCCTCGGCACTGCCGCCCGAATCGACCTGTTCGAAAAGCTGCCGGTGCCGTTCGGTCTGGTGCGCTACGGCGTGGCCCCCGATCATCCGTCCATCAAATTCATCGCGTCGGCACTCGAAAAGACGCTCGACAATCCGGACATCCACCTGTACTGCGACGTGGAATTCGGCAAGGACGTGACGCTCGACGAACTGCTCGAACGTTACGATGCCGTGCTGTTCGCCACCGGTGCCGTCGAAGACAAGCCGCTCGGACTGCCGGGCGCCGATCTGGACGGCGTGTACGGCGCAGCCAAGTTCGTGGAATGGTACGACGGTTATCCGACCGGCGCTCGCGAATGGCCGCTTGAAGCTGAGGAAGTCGCCGTGATCGGCGGCGGCAACGTGGCCATGGACGTGGCTCGCGAGCTCATGCGCAATGCCGATGATCTGAAGGAGCGCACCGACATTCCGGACAACGTATATGAGGGCATCAAGTCCAACAAGGCGCGTGTGCTTCACTTGTTCATCCGTCGCGGTGTGGCGCAGGCCAAGTTCTCCGTGCAGGAATTGCGTGAGATGGAGAAGCTGCCGGGAGTGCAGCTGATCATCAACGAAGACGATTTCGATTTGGATGAAGACACGATTGAAGAGGCCGGCAAAGACAAGCTGACTCGTCAGATGGTCGAAGAGCTGTTCACGATTCGTGAGATGGCGGAAGACATGGAAGATGACGGTGACGTGGATTATGAGGGTAATCCGGCTGACCGCAAATATTACGTGCACTTCAATTCCGCTCCGGTCGAAGTGTTGGGTGAGGACGGCAAGGTCGTTGGCATCCGTGTGGAAAAGACCGAGACATCGGCGGACGGCAAGATGAGCCGTACCGGCGAATTCGAAGAGTATCCGGTGCAGGCTGTGTACCATGCGATCGGCTACAAACCGGCCACCGCGCCGGGCATTGCGTACGACGAGCGTCATGCGCACTTGGCGAACGCGAACGGTGACGGTCGTATCACTACGGCCGCTGAAGCCACGGATGAAGTGCGCGAGCGTCTGTATGCGACCGGTTGGGCGAAGCGTGGTCCGGTTGGCCTGATCGGCTCCACCAAGTCCGACGCACTGCTGATCGTGACCAATATGCTGGAGGATTTGTCGAAGGCTGCTGAAGGCGGTCGTGTGGCTGCCGATCGTGATCCGGAGTCCATCGACCGGCTGCTGGAATCGCGCGGTGTCAAGCCGATCGACTTCGCTGGCTGGAAGAAGATCGATGCGTTCGAACGTGCCGAGGGTGCGAAGGAAGGCCGTGAGCACAAGAAGGTCATCGATCCGGAGCAGATGCGCGCCCTGGCTCACGCTTAAGGTGGGTGTTTGGGATCTGATCTGATAGGTCCCAGGTTTCTTTCATGCGTCTTGGATGTCCGATTCTGGAGAATCGGTCACCCAAGACGCATTTTTTATCCTGTGCTTGTCTGTTTCTGGTGAATCGGACATGTGATGTGGACGAAGGACTTGCTACTTGTCCGATTCTCCCGATTCGGTCACCCAAAGGCCTCTTGGCATGCATCGGATGTCCGTTTCTGCAGAATCGGATATCCGGGGAGAAGCTGAGCATGCGAACTTCCGCAACTGCCCCCTAGTCCTTTCCGCAGTCCAGTCTCCAGCACATATCCAGCAAAAACTCAGGCTCCGTTTCTACGCTAGTGACCATGAACGGCAAATTGCGGGTGCATGGCCATTGCAATGGCTTGAAGACAACGCTGTTATTCGCGTTGATGTGGGGCGTCATCATGCTCATTTGGTGGGCGACCGGTGGCGGCCAGCGTACGCTTGGTATCTACATTCTCATCGGACTTGGCTCAACGTTCGCATCCTACTGGTTTTCCGACAAACTTGCGATTGCATCCATGCATGCGCAGGAAGTCAGCGAGCAGGAAGCGCCGGTACTGTACAAAATCGTGCGCGAACTGTCGGCGAAGGCGGGCAAGCCGATGCCGCGTATCTATATCGCTCCGACTATGAGCCCCAATGCGTTCGCAACGGGACGCAATGAACGTCATGCGGCGGTCTGCTGCACGCAGGGCATTCTGCAGATGCTGAACGAACGCGAGATTCGCGGCGTACTTGGGCACGAGCTTATGCACGTGTACAATCACGATATCCTGACGTCTGCGATCGCTTCCGCAATGGCGACGGTCATTTCGTATCTCGGCTATTCGCTCATGTATTTCGGCGGCGGCAATTCGCGTGACGATCGCAGTGGTTCATCTTCTAATGGTCTTGGATTGCTGGGTGTGCTGTTGAGCGCGATTCTTGCGCCGATTGCCGCTTCGCTTATTCAGATGGCGATTTCGCGTACGCGAGAATATGATGCCGACGAAGATGGTTCCATACTTACGGAAGATCCGGAAGCGCTCGCGTCCGCATTGAATAAGATCTCGAACGGCGCTGAGACGATGCCGATGCAGAAGACTGCCGGTACGCAGTCGGTTGCTGCGATGATGATTGCGAATCCGTTCTCTGCGGAAGGTTTTTCTCGCTTGTTTTCCACGCATCCGGCGACTGAGGATCGTATTGCCCGGTTGATGCAGATGAGTCAGGAGATGAAGGCGCGGGGCGTGCAGTCCGGCTATTTGGCTGGCGGTTATGCGACGAGCGGGTATGCTTCGGAGGATATTCGTCGGCAGAATGGGGGTGTCTCTGGTGCCGGCGCCGGTGCGGGTGCAGGGGGATACTCCGGTGGGGGCTATTCGCGAGATTATTCGCAGCATCCCGTGCAAGGCGGGTATGGTCGCTGATCGGCGGCGATTGCAATGTGCGCAGGTTGCGCAAGTCATGCGTGATTGCATAGGATTCCGCTGATTCTGACGCGAATTGTGTGTGTTTCCTGTGGGGATGCATTGCAGAATATTTTGATGTCATCTGATGAATGACATTAATGCTGTTGTGGTTGTTGCGCGTTGATTGATATGCGATTTGGCAAGTGGGTGACGGTATCGAATATCGGTCGATGGCCGTGAATTCTGCGAATGCATGCTAGACTAAATGATTGTGCCCAAAAGGCACGACCTTGCGGATGTAGTTCATCGGTAGAACGAAAGCTTCCCAAGCTTTAAAGGCGGGTTCGACTCCCGTCATCCGCTCCATTCGAAACCCTTGGAATCGTTGGAATTCCAAGGGTTTTTCTATTGCCGTAAAAGACCCGTGAAGTCAACTTCGCGCCGCGCAACTGTCGGTTGCGTCGCAAAATTTGGTTGCGAATCGCAATGCAACCGAAAGATGGTGGCGTGGAACGCGACGTTTATGACAAGCTGTTGCTTGGCAATCGCCAATAATCGCAAGTCGAGGCGATATGGAAACTCGACGAAAGGGCGGACATGAGTTTCAAAGAGAATCTGCAGTATCTGCGCGGTTCGCGCAACATGACGCAGGAACAGCTGGCAATGCTGCTGGGCGTTTCCCGGCAGGCAATTTCGAAATGGGAGTCCGAGAAGGCATGCCCCGAAATGGATAAGCTGCTGATGCTTTGCGACATGTTCGGCGTGACGTTGGATGATTTGGTCATGGGCGACGTGCGCGCGTCGGCGGGCTGTGGGGGGTGCGGGACGCGTGGACTTGGCTGCTGATACGGATGGTGTGGCTGCGTCGGTTGGGGTGGCCGACGCTGCTGTTGGCGCGGTTCCGGGGGTAATCGGGTTTGCGGCATCGCAGGTCGCAGGAATGTCCGATTCTGGTGAATCGGACGTGAGGGATACGAATCCGAATGTTTGTGCGTCCGTTTCTGGTGAATCGGACGCACAAGGTGCCAAAACCGGTGTTCAATTGTCCGTTTCTCCAGAATCGGACACGCGGGGTGGGCGGCAGGTAGGCTGGAATCCGTGAATACGGATCAGAAACTTCCCGCCGAATCCGCAGGCGAACGCCCCAGTACCCCCCTATTTGGTCATGCCATATCACACGCGGCGACACTCATCGGCCTGTTCGCAATCGTCCTGTGGGGCTTCATGGCCGGCCTCGTGCGACTCGTTTCCGAATCGTTCGGCGCCACGCTCGGCTCGGCGCTCATCTACACTGTCGGCGGCATGCTCCTGCTCATCGTGCGACGGCCGAAACCGATTAGCCAAGCGCCACGCAAGTACCTCGTCGCAGGCGGACTCATGTTCATTGCATACGAGACGTCGATCTCGCTGTCGATCGGTCTGGCCACAACGAACGCGCAATCTGTGGAAGTCAGCCTCGTCAATTATTTGTGGCCGACGCTGCTGGTACTGATGACCGCCGCCGTGTCGCACAAACGCGGCTCGGTCTCCGAAGCTGTCTCTTATACACATTTCCGAGCCCACGAG
>ENA-OXVI01000217-OXVI01000217.1-human-gut-metagenome-genome-assembly--contig:-NODE-217-length-14334-cov-11.7139_pt1 | contig 14334 bp, 12 predicted proteins | sample MGYA00249573_ERZ652689 | MGnify/ENA primary metagenome ERZ652689 (study PRJEB26925, sample SAMN05826982) | human gut metagenome | biome: ENVO:2100002; feature: ENVO:00000062; material: ENVO:00002003... | reverse complement strand
ATGAGCGCTAGTCTCGTGGGCTCGGAGATGTGTATAAGAGACAGATATTATTGGGTTCAGAACGCTTTCTGTATTCGCTATCTGTTAAATGCCGTTACCTACAAAGTAACGGTTGACCACACAACAAAACAAAATAGCTTATGCTTACGCCGTTAACTTTGACAGCCATATCTGTCTTACGTCATATTTCCTCTCACGAAACAGGAAATCTCCAGGATTTGGAATGTGGTTGTAAGCCTCTTGACGAACTCCTGGATCAACTGGAATCCGCGGGGTTGATACGTGTCAGGACAGACCAATCCGGCAGTGGCATTCCGAAAACCTATGAACTGACCCGCCCTCTTTTCCGTATCTCCCTGCTCGATTTGATGGAAGCCGTGGACCAGCATCTGAACTGTAATCAACCGGATTGTGAGAAAATGTATGCACGTTATCATTATGCCGCCCATAAGCTGGGCATTGTCAACCAGATGACCCGTGCCTATCTGTCGGAGATACCTCTGACAGATTTATAGGCGGATTGGCGGATATGTTTCAGATAAACTAACAGAATGAAAAAACAACTATTCATATTGCTTTTGCTTGTTTCGGGCAATGTACTGGCGCAACGGGCAGCGGTTAAAACCAATTTGCTGCACGATGCAGCGACGGCACCTTCGCTTGCTGCCGAGTGGGCGTTTGCCTCCCGCTGGACACTCGATGTTGCGGGAAGCGCCTGTCCGTGGAATTTTGCGGACAACCGGAAGTGGAAATTCTGGATGACGCAGGGTGAGGCACGCTATTGGCTTTGTCAGTCATTCTACGGACACTTTCTGGGTGTGCATGCCGGTGGGGGAGAATACAACCTGAGCCGGGTGCATCTTCCTTTTGTTTCCCGTTCGGCTTCTTACCGCTACGAGGGGTGGGCGCTGATGGCGGGGTTTTCATACGGTTACTCGTGGGTGCTCGGCAAACGCTGGAATCTGGAGGCTACCATAGGTGCAGGGTGGGTGCATGCCCAATACAAACGTTTTAATTGTCCGGTCTGTGGTGAATATCGGGGAGCGAACAAGAAAAATTTTCTGGCGCCGACCCGTGCGGGCATCAGTCTGATTTATATGTTAAAATAAAAAGTCTTATGAAAGAGAAGATACGATCGACCCGTTTAAGAATGTGCTTTCGGAAGATGCCGCCGACAGTCTGCTTCCTGACGCTCTTTGCGCTGTGCTTCGGTGCGCTGTCTGTCCGTGCGGCAGATCCGTCCGGAAGAGTAGCCCTTACCGCCGTCCGAATGCAGCGTGCGGGTGGACAGGTATATGTCTCGTTTGCCGTAAAGATAGCCCCCCGTGCAGTGCGTGCCCGTCACCGCTGGGTGATTACCCCTTGTCTGGGCAACGCCTCGGATAGTGTGTTGCTTGGCCCGTTTGTGGTGACGGGACGCATCATGGCGCGCGAGGAAAATCAGCGGCGCCTATTGGCCGGCCTTCCGGACCGTGACGTCAATCATCGGTGGACCGCCCGCAATGGAGACACCTTCTTGTATACCGATACGTTGCGCTATGCCCCGTGGATGGAGAATGGCTTGAACCTGCGGCTCGACATCGACCGGGAAGGTTGCTGCCGGGTACAGACAGTGGGAAGCATCGTCTCCTCCGGCGCTTTTCCGGTGGCTTTGCCCTATCGTCCGTCGGTTAGTGAGCTCACTCCGAGGGTGAGCCGGACGGTGGCGGAACATGCGGATGACTATCCGTTCCTGTGCGAGGCAGGCAGCCGCCCCCTGCATGAAAGCGGCATCGGTATTCGCTTCCGTGCGGCATCGGCAGTGGTGGATACGCTGTATTCCGCCAATGCCGGAAACCTGCGCCGGATAACGGAAGCCATCGGGTTGCTGCGTGCGGACAGTTGCGCATTCCTGCAAGGTATCTCGATCAGCGGATATGCTTCGCCCGAGGGCACGACGGGACTGAACCGGAAATTATCGGCGAAACGTGCCGAAGCTCTGCAGCATGCTCTCTCGGTGCGCATGAACCTGCCTGTATCGTTGTTTGAACTGAATGCCGGAGGAGTAGACTGGGACAGGCTGGCCGAACTGGTGAATGGGAGTGACATGACATATAAGGAGGAAGTGCTCGCTATTCTCCGCAGTCATCCGGAGGAAGAGCGGAATGACAGGCTGAAAGCCTTGGCGGGCGGGCGTCCGTATCGTTCGGTGCTGGATGTGCTCTATCCGCAGTTGCGCGATGCCTGCTACATCCGTGTGCAGTATGCCAACCGCCCTGACAGCGTGGCGGATACGGTGAACCGTGCGATAGAAGCCATTCGGGGGCGGAAGTATGAAGAGGCATTCCGGTTGCTGAAGACGGTGGAGGCGGACGAACGCTCGTGGAATGTACGGGGAGTCTGCCATCTGTTGTGCGGAGACGACAAGGAAGCCGGGCTATGGCTGCATAGAGCGGTGAAAGCCGGAAACCGGGAAGCGGAAGAAAACCTTAAAAAGATGAATGCGGAACGACGGGCCGCTACCATCGGTATAACGCAATAAATGTATCACATAACGTAAAAAAGAAATGAAAAAACTAAAGTACATGAGTATGATGGGGTTGGCTGCTTTATTGCTGACAACCTGGGCCGCCTGTTCCGACGATACGGATGCTTCGGGCGGAGAGAATCCGGAAGAAGCGAGAGCTTATACCACAGTGACCATTGCCGTACCGAATGGTGTGGCGGAGACAAGGGCCTCCGATCCGACGGCGGATACTGACGGTACGAGTACGGAGACCGGTTTAAAGGATGAATACAAAGTGACGAAGGCCAATCTGTATCTGTTTCCGGGAGGAGCATCGAGTAGCTTTGGTACTGCTACATTGACAGAGATTATTTCCATCAGCCAGTTTACGCAAACCACCACTACTACTACCGACCAGAAGACCATTGTATGGACCAGTAAGAAAACAGCCCTGACCCCGGGAGACTATCGTATTTATATAGTGGTGAACGGTACGGTCAATGGGGTGGGTGACAGTGACAAGGGAACTCTGACCGAAGCTGATTTTCTCGCAAAGACAACGGCTGCTGCTACGAGCGTGATAGCTGCTGTACCGAGTGACGGACTGGTAATGGCGAGCCGTTCTCCCAACAATGATAACTCGAATACTCTTCCTTATATTGCCCAGGAGATAACCAAAGACCCGGAGCAGACCATTGCGGCAACAGTGGAGCGTGTGATGGGAAAGATTACGGTGACTGCGGGAGGAACCAGTGTGTCTTCTGCTGCTACTGCTAATAAATATACTTCGTTTTCTACCACAGTAGCTCAGATCAACAATATTAAGGATATCACCCTAAAAAACTATTATGTAGTCAACGCACGGAAAGAGGGATATTATTTCCGTCATGTGGATAAAGAAAGCACTGTAACGAATCCTTTGACTGAGGCAAATTATGGTAACTCAAGCGTTACATTGCCGTATGTGACAGATCCGAAGACGTATAATAAAACTTATACTGCCACACCTGCTTTAGCCAATAGCTATGGCGACTGGTATCTGCAAGGATCAAGCGCATTTGGCTTGTCGTCTTTCGGCACTTTTTCCGGAACTTATACGGATATGCCGGGCTACTCTTCCGGGGCGGTGGAAACTAAAGTCGCCGCTTACTGCTATGAAAACACGATGCTGAAGGATAAACAGAAGAACGGATATACAACCGGCATCGTATTTAAAGCGGAAATAGCTCCGAGTAAAATGATGCAAAAAAAGCCTTCGGGCGATGGTGTGGAAGAAACTAATACAATTGGTTCGATTGGTGAGATCTTCTACCATTCCGGCATCTTCTACAAAGATATTGAAGCGCTGAAAGAAGCCGGTGTATTGCTGGCAGACGGAACTACTTCCAGTTCGGCCAGCGGTGCCCCTGCCGACCTGAAAAAGAACGACGTCCAGTGTTTCCAGAAAGGAAATACCGATGGCAAGTTCATTTGTTATTATCCGTATTGGATCAAACATCTCCCCTCGGAAGGTACAGCAGAAGATGTGATGGAGTTCGGCATTGTCCGCAACAATGTCTATCAAGTAACCGTCGCCAGTATTCAAGGTGTCGGCAAAGACGGTGTAACCGAAAATATCATTACCGATACCGAAACCGATGATCCGACTACCGTATTGCTGAATGTGAAGTTAAGTATCAAACCTTGGGTAGTGCGTACGAATAGTGCCGTATTGGGCCGTTAACCCACTGTTTTCTCTAAAAAAGTAATTGCTTTGAGATGGGTTTTCACCACGGAGTAACACTGAGTCTCACAGAGTTTTAAGTTCTCGCTTATCAGGATATCTTAAGAGAAAAAGATCTCTGTGGAACTCTGTGTTACTCTGTGGTGAAACACCCGTTCAATCATAAAATTTTCCCAACCATGTCCGATAAGTTTCAGACTTTCTGTTTTTCCCATTCCGGCAGTTGGTTTCTGCCGTTCTTGTGGCTTTCGTTGTTGGCGGGCTTATCTGCCTGCTCGTGGACCGGGGACGACCGTAGTGACTGTCCCAGTGGTTTCCGTATTCGTCTTCAGCCTGCATTGCATGCACAGATACAGCCCGACAGCGGGACAGGCGTCATCACCGACGAGATCGACACGCTGTCCCTTTACGTGTTCGACGCACAGGGACAGTTTGTCTGCCTGCACACAGAGAACAGGCAATCGCTGACTGAAAACGATTATATCATTACCCTGCCGCTGGAATATAAAGACGGAGACGTTTACGAACTGGTGTTCTGGGCGGGAGGGGACAACCGGCATTACCGGATGCCGCAACTCACACCGGGCAGTTCGACCCGTGACGAGCTGACCCTCCGGTTGGAACGTGACGGAGACGGACGTCAGGATGACGAATTGGGGCACTTGTGGTACGGTCATCTCCGGTTGAGCCGGATACAGCCTTCGGAACTGACATCGGTCAGCGTACCGATGTTGAAGGACAGCAACCGGTTCGTCATTACCTTGCACGATACGTCGGGGCAGGGGCTGGACGCCGATGATTACGACTTTACTCTGTTGGCGGATAACGGCCGGATGAATGCCGACAACGAAGTGATGACGGGCGACCGGGTGACTTATGCCGCCTATCATACCGAGTCCGCTTCCGAAACGGAACCGGCCGCCACCCGTACGGGAGAAGTCAGCCTGGCGCGTGCCCGCTTGAACACACTGCGCTTACTGGCGGATCAGGAGGCCCGTCTGGTGGTGACGGACCGTGTCTCGGGGCAGAAAGTAGTGGATATCGACCTGACGCGTTATCTGCTGATGACGCGCCCCCTGTTTGAAGAGAGCAACGGTGTGGAGCTCAGCGACCAGGATTACCTTGATTACGAAGATCGGTTCAACGTGATTTTCTACCTTACCCCGATGGGAAAGCTGGAGGCGCTGAACATTAACGGATGGATTATCAGACTGAACGATGCACAACTGTAAAGGCAGCATATGGATCATATTCTTTCGGTTTCTGCTCTGCCTGTGGGCATGCGGATGCTCCGATGATGCCGGCATGCCTGCCCCTCCGGCAGGGGTGGACCGGGTGACGGCGTGTGTCCGGCTCTCGGTACGGGTAGTGGGGGAGACTACCCGGGCGGCGGTACAGGCGGATGCGACGGTGGAGGAGAAGATCTCTTCTGTTGCCGTTTTCCTGGTGTCGGTCGACGGGAGTGGAAAGGAGGATTGGAATGATGTGCAGTACGAAGTGGTGTATGGCACGACCAGTAGCGCGGCGGACGTGTATCAGGCGCGCATACCGACCACTCCCGGAGAGAAGAAGGTCTATGTGGGGGCCAATCTGTTGCCCGGTCAGGTGCATGCCATCTGCGGGCAGGCAGAAGGCAAGGGATTGTATACCGCCACCGGGGCGGGGTATGACGAGGTGATCCGGCAGTTTGCCCGCGGGACGGAGGGGATCGCCATGACCGGAAAAGCCGGGACTTCCGTAACGGTCAGTGCGGGCACCGATGTGAACGTGGATCTCACGGCATCGCCTATCACACTGGAACGGGTGGTGGCCAAAGTACTGTTGGTGTGCGATACCTATACAGACGACGGAGGAGCGTACGTACGGATGTCCGGTAATGCGGCTCGTCCGTCAGCCGATCCGGGCTGGATACGTTTGTCGGATGTGCGGTATGCCCTCAACACAGTCAACCGGAAGGTGTATCTGAATGCGCCCCCGGATGGGAAAGATCCTAATCATGAAGTAGATCCGTATGTGGTTAAAGATGATGGCGGCAATTATGTATCGGCACCCGATGTGGCTGAACAGCAATTCGTTTACCGTACTTTGGGCAGTGTATGGGCGGAAGGGATCGCTCCGGAAGCGTATGAAGAGGTCAAATTCAATGCGACGAAAGCCACTCCTCCGGAAAGCGATGCTTATACCGGTGGGCTGTATTGTCCGGAGAACACGACTGCGACTTCCACCGCTTCTCTTGCGGGCGGACTGGATCTGACAGGAACACTTAATTCGACTCAGGCGGAAATTCCCCGCCTGGTGACTACCCATCTGCTGGTAGCGGCGAAGTTTGTCCCCAAACAGATTATTACCGGGGCCGGAACCACGCAAACCCTGACATCTCCCGCCGATGCCGTTACTTACTTGCCCGCAACGACGACACCTGTCGATGCGGAAGCACATGCGGCAGGCACTTACTTTACCAACGGGAGTGACTATTACAGCTATGCGGGCATGAAGGCCGCCATCGGTGCGGGTACCCTGAAACGTACTGATTTTACCGCTTACGAAGGCGGGATCGGCTATTATTACACTTATATAGACGGCACAAGTGCTACTGACGGCACAATCGCTTTCAGTGCGGATTCCGGCATCTTGCGCAACCGTTATTATCTGTTGCGTATTACCCGGTTCAGCCTGCCTTCGGCCGCATTGCCGCAACCGATGCGTGCCACGATGAAAGTAACGGACTGGGTGACGAGTTCCGGTAATCAGATTATAGTAAGGCCGACGTAGAAAGGAAAATAAATACGATTCACCACAGAGTAACACAGAGTCTCACGGAGTTTTAATCTCTTGTTTATGAGATATGAAGAGAAAATCATCTCTGTGGAACTCTGTGTTACTCTGTGCTGAAAGCTGAAAAAGAAAGTATACAACTATGAATAAAGAAGAAAAAAAGAGTAGATTCTGCCGGGCATGCCTGCTGCTTTGCCTGTGTCTGCTGTCTGCCTCGTGTGCATCCGGAGAAGGAGAGTACGAACAGGAGATACCCATGGAGGTAGCTCTCACCCGTACGGATGGGGTGGCAGGCAGCGAAGGCACTCCGTTACTGCTGTTCTGGAAAGAGACGGATTTCAGTACGGGGACATTGGGCTCTCTTTATAAAACCTCCACTCCGGCAGGGGGGATCGGTGATTACGCCGATGCACCCTATAATACGGAAACGGATTATCCGGCTGATAACTCCCGGGTGGTGGTGATGGGGCTTTGTCCTTCTGCGATGACTACGGCGGACAGTCATACTACCTATTCGTTGCCTTCGAGAGCAGGGCTGACCGATGTACTGGTGACTCCGAATGGGGTTACGGGTAGCAGGAAGCAGCCTTTCGGACGGGCATTGGAGTTTGCACACGCTGCCGTACGTATCGTGCTCAAGGCGAGGCGTACGGACAACACGGTCGGTAAGCTGTATGTCAAGAACCTTAAGTTGACCGTGCCTGCAAGATTGGTGTGCGGAGGGTTGAAATGGGATACAGGGACAAAACAATATCTGGCGGCTCCGGCTGCCGCCTATTTGGTTATCAATCATTCCGGACAGATATTGAGTACGGAGGATACGCAGGTCGCCGTGTTTTATCTGACACCTTGCAGCCCGGCTGATTTGCTGACCGATCTCACTGGAACAGGTGGTACACCGGGGCTTACGTTGACGGCGGATGTGGCTAAGGATATAAACTTTACGACCGGAGCGCGAAACGCAAGTTTTCCTATCTTGGATGGCAACCTGAACTTTATGGATCAGTTTGGAAGTCCGGCAACTCAGCTGAAAGGCGGAGAATCGTATGAAACGACCCTCAAATTTGATATCGACTCTTTCACGCTGGAAGGCGAAGAGAAGGAGTGGGAGGACGGAGGAAAAATGACTGTCCCTGTGGTGGTGCCGGAACCGACTCCGGGCCCATAGATGAATGGTGAATTTAATAAAAAGAGCTGAATATATGAAAACGATAAAACGATTCTTTCTTTCAACCGCAGCCGTGACTGCTGCACTGATTACCGGCTGCACTCCCGAAGAGGAACATATGCCCGTGCAGGGCGGTGACAGTTTCACACTCTCCTCGAGTGAAGAACAGGTCATCACCCGTGCGGGAGATGTGTCGGTGAGTCATTTTACGGGTGGCACTAAATACCGGCTGTACGGACTTGTGGGAGGTGCGTGGGACAAGAAACTTCCTACAATGAATGGACAGGAAGGCACGGAGGCTGTGGCTGCGGACGGCACCCATCAGATAGACTACCTGAGTGCCGGTGCCGACGAGGACCGTTTTGAAGGCAGAACCCTTGACTTTTATGCGCTGACATACGGCAATACGACCTTGCCCGTATGCGGCTCCGAAGTAGATGGCGTACCGGCCTGCGGCATCCATGCCGATGTCGGGGGAGTGTTGCCCGACTTGCGCCGTGCCGTACTGACGAAGCAATCGGGCATCAATTCGGGAGTGATTACCTTACCATTCAAGCATACGTTGGCTAAGCTGAAGTTTGAGGTGGTGAAGCAAAAAACGGAGAATGGTTCGACGGGTGTCGATGTGTTGGCGGGTATCGAACTGAAGGGGATCTCAGTCAGTGATTACAGTGAAGGCAGCCTCTTGCTCTCGACCGGAGAATATAGCCATACGGGAGGGAAAAGTGACCGTACGCTGCTCAGTAGCGGGTTCTCTCAAACGGTGACGGAAAGTGTGTTGCCGGTAACTACGGACGGGCAGGCGGGCGGTGCGGCTGCCGAATGTCTGATATTCCCGACTCTCTCCGGGACCACGGAGGGACTTAAAATAAAAGTAGCTACGAAAGGGACGAACAGTGCGGACCGCACGGATACGTATGAAATTCGTGTCCCGGTTGTCGGAGATGATGGAGAGGTCCGGAAGGATGAAAACGGTAAGACTGTGACGGAACCTTTCCGCTTCCTGCCCAATTACGAGTATACGCTTACCATTACGATTACTAATAGCGACGTACAGATTATTACCATCATCCCCCGCCGGTATGATTGGATCGAACATAATGACGATTCGCAGTATATGGGGCAGCCCCTGACTTTTAACGGTGTCATGTGGATGGACCGGAATCTCGGAGCTACCAGTGCGGATATGACAACCGCCGAAGGATGGGAAGGGGCCAGAGGATATGTATATCAATTAGGAAGAAGTATTCCGTATTATTTGCCTAAAACAGTAGAGTATACGGGAAGTGACGGAAAGGAGTATTTGAGACCTAGAAGTTGTGTTGACCAAAACGGAGGGGCAAAACCTTACCCACAGGTAGTGGGACATGAAAACGACGCTCCCGTCAGTCGGCCTGCGGTGGCGTCCTTAGCGCTTAATCCGGGAGATGCCAGTAAGACATTTAATTACGTTATGATCGGTGGGGATTGGGATAATACTGCTGCTATCAGCTCTACTTATTGGGCGACTACAAAGAATGATCCCTGTCCGACGGGCTGGCGTGTACCTACTAAAAAAGATTTTGATGGGATTATGCCTATAGGAGAAAAATATGGCGACTTGACATTTATAAACGGCCATAGCGGGACGGCTTGGAAAGAAACCTCTCAGAATGATCCGGAAACAGGAGCTAAAACAGTTTATGTCTGTAAGCGGGTAAATGCGAATACGGGTACGTATGGGATTATTTATGCCATTAAGTACCAGGGAACTCCACAAGCTTACCGCCTGATGTGGGCTTTGAATATGGTTGGGGACAATCAGTCTGTAACGGATGCTAATGGAACGCGATATCGTGCTTATGTCACAATAGCGAGGTTTCCGTGTGGTAAGGATGATGATCTGAATATAAATACCTGTCATACGGATTATGACTGGGAGCATCCCAGTGATTTTATCAATCTTCCTATTTCCGGTTATATTTATCCTGATCAAGCGGCACTGTATAATGCCGGTGCTGAGGTAGTATATGCGACGTCGACCCCTATCGGTGTCTATATGTATGGCGCTTCGTTTAAATATATAGGTAATACCGGGCATCGCTATTTTGCGCTATATCAGATGGGAAGGGCTGCGGGTGTTTCCATTCGTTGTGTGCGGGATGTCACTTCACAATAAAATAGTATGATGTATGAAAAGAATGATCGTTTATAAAAGTTGCTCGTATGTAATCATGGCTCTGCTTTGTACGGCATGTGCCGCTGGCTCTCCCGAAGAAGATATGGAGGATCGGGTACGGATTGATCCCGTTGCCGGTGGATATTATCCTTCAATTTCTCCTTCGGCCCAGACCCGTGGGGCGACACCGGATGGCGAAACGTTGAAAGATAGACCGATTTTTCTGCTGGAAGACGGGAGTACGATACGCCTGGTGGTATATGATGATGCCAAGAATCTATTGGAAGAGTATTCCAAAGCTTATCTGGTACGTAACGCCGGTACGTCAGGCAGCAGTCTGCTCTATCCCTGTGAGGTAGACGACAACGGAGCGGTAATATCTTCAAGCAGCACTCCTCTTTATATGAAGGCGGGTACTTATTACTTCAGAATCCTGTCACCTGCCAAGGCCTTAAACTCAAAGGGATTTGTCAATATCGGTAACGGAGAATACCTGCTTGCGACCGACGACCGGTATACGCAAACAGCCATGACGGCAGTGACCATTACGAAAATTGATGAAGGGGGTACATTGAACAATGTCCAGACACTGTATCTGCCCCCCATCATCAACCAGACAGCGCGGATGCAGTTTACTGTCAGGGCGGGTGAAGGGGTGCACACCTTGGAGATGCTTGCCGAAGGAATCGAAATCAGCGGTATTCAGCAGCCACTGGACAATACGACCAGCTTCGACTGGGTAAATGGAGATGTGCTGCCTGTGAAAGTGGGGGATCAGAGTGCATCGGTACGTATCACACATGCCACCCGAAATGCCGATAACAGCCTGGTGGCGCATACCGGCGTATTGCCCACAGACGCACGCTCTCACTCTATCAGTGTGTTGCTGAATCTGAAGGTGAACGGTAACCCTACTCAGTATCAGATGTTGCTCACCGGTTTGTATCTGACAGCAGGGCATTCGTACAACTATACGGCTACGGTGAAGATCAGTAATGGCGTCACTGTGCTGACCTGGCAAAACCGTTCGTGGACGGAGAATGTAGTAATGGATAAATAAGAATTCACCACCGATTATACCGATCACCACCGATTAATGATTAATCCCGGTGGTCTTTAAGATTAAAAGTCCTGTGAAAATCCGTGTAACCTGTGGTGAAATAAACAGAGTAGAGTAATGAATAATAATGATCCCATGAAAAGATTCGGATATATCGTTTTTAGTATTTGCCTGTTTGCGCTGAGTGCCTGCACATCCCATGAACAGATGGATCAGGAGGAGGGAATAGTGAAAGTGTCGATGGGACTTACTGCCGCTTCTTTCACCGATGATGATGCGACAACCCGTGCGGAGCAGCCGATGGCACCTGATTATGAAAACCTGATTAGTAATTTGTGGATTCTACAGTTTGACCGTGAAGGTATCCTGACAGGCAGCGAACATAAAGTGCTGCCCACACCGGTGCTCAATACCACGCTTGAAGGAATTGCGTTGAGGACCGGGCGCGGTACGGTTTGTGTGGTGGGCAATCTGGCGGATGGAGAGATTGCCGCGTGGCCTGATAACTTGAGTGGTTTCAAGAGTCTGGTGGTGGATATGGGATGGCTGAAAGAACGTAATACGGACCGGAATGTGTGTCTCTTCGGTTATTACGAAGGCGAGATTGCTGCCGGCACCACAGCTGTGAATGTAGTATTGGGACGTCTGGTATGCAGGCTCAATATAGCTGTTTCGGCCAAGACGGCAGGGATATTCAGCAACGTGAGGATCCAGTTGCAGAATGCGCAGACCAAAGGCTATTTGTTCCCTTCGGATGTATATCTGTCACCGGAAGGAGGCGGGAATTATACGGAAGAGGTTGTCATCGGTGACGACGAAGTATTGGGGACAGCCCCCCTTTACCGCTACTATTATATGGCTGAGAATGTGACTGAGGGAACCGACTCCGGTGAACGCACCCGGCTCCAAATCAAAGCAAAGAAAGGAGGGGCCGAATATACAAAAGCCATTGACTTGGGCAGAAGTGACATCCATGATTATTCCCTCCGCCGAAACAATAACTATACATTCAACATCGTTTTAGAGTAATCATAAATTCTACAGTGTGGAGGCATCTGTGACAGACACTTCCCCTTGTTTGTTTTGTTTGTAAAAGTTCCGCCCGATCCCGATGGGGAGAGGACGGAACTTTCTGTGTATGGGTGGTATGAATCCTGAACATGGGCTGTTAATGCTTCAGCTTGCCTTCCATCGTACTCAGGTAGATGTCCAGGGCACGGGTGGATATCTGTATCTCGCGGAGGGAAACCCCCAAAGAAGCGATCAGCAGTAGCAATGCCAACCCGAAGATATAGATTGAGAGCAGGAACAATCCGATGTAGATAAGAAACATGGTGACTACGCAGAAGAATAGACTGGCAATGCCGAATACCTGCATCATACGGGTCAGGTTGAGGCGTTTGCGCAGATTCTCAATTTGGGCAACATTGATGTCGGAAGGATCTTCCATATAGCGGTCACGAAGAATTCGGACCAATTGGGCATACGAGAGAAAGCGGTTGGTGTATGCCAAAAGAATAAGTGAAACGGCTGAAAATAGCAGCGCGGGTGTCGTGAGTGTAAGTTCTTCCATTGTTATCGTATTTTTTTATATACAATAACAATGGAAGTGGGAGATTGGTTTACTTCAGTACACCTAATTCTTTACCTACTTTGATGAATGCAGCGATACATTTATCGAGGTGTTCTTTTTCGTGACCGGCTGAAATCTGTACACGGATACGTGCCTGGTCTTTCGGAACTACCGGATAGTAGAAGCCTGTTACGTAGATACCTTCTTCCTGCATGCGGGCTGCATAGATCTGTGACAGTTTGGCATCGTAAAGCATCACGGCACAGATAGCACTCTGAGTCGGCTTGATATCGAATCCGGCTGCAGTCATCTTGTCGCGGAAGTAGTTTACGTTGTCTACCAGTTTGTCATGGATTTCGTTGCTTTCTTTCAGCATCTTGAATACTTCGAGGCTGGCACCGATAATGCCCGGAGCGAGTGAGTTGGAGAACAGGTACGGACGGCTGCGCTGGCGAAGCAGGTCGATGATCTCTTTGCGGCCGGTTGTGAATCCGCCCAAAGCACCGCCAAAAGCTTTGCCCAGAGTACCGGTGTAGATGTCTACACGTCCGTAAGTGTTGTACTGTTCGCTTACTCCATGACCGGTTGCACCAACCACACCGGCTGAGTGAGATTCGTCTACCATCACCAGGGCATCGTATTTTTCGGCCAGGTCACAGATTTTGTCCATCGGAGCAACGTTTCCGTCCATTGAGAATACACCGTCGGTGACGATGATGCGGAAACGTTGAGCCTGTGCTTCCTGCAGGCAACGTTCCAGGTCGGCCATGTCTGCATTGGCATAACGGTAGCGCTTTGCCTTGCAAAGACGTACTCCGTCGATGATGGAAGCGTGGTTCAGCGAGTCGGAGATGATGGCATCTTCGTCGGTGAACAACGGTTCGAATACACCGCCGTTAGCGTCAAAGCAGGCTGCGTACAAAATTGTGTCTTCGGTCTTGAAATAGTCTGAAATTGCGGCTTCCAGCTCCTTATGTATATCTTGAGTTCCGCAGATGAAACGTACAGAAGACATACCGTATCCACGACGGTCCATCATCTTCTTTGCACCTTCGATCAGGCGGGGATGGTTAGACAATCCAAGGTAGTTGTTGGCACAGAAATTCAGCACTTCTTTGCCTTTAACGGTGATAGCAGCTTGTTGTGCACTTTTGATTAAGCGTTCCTCTTTGTAGAGGCCTGCTTCTTTGATTTCAGCAATCGTATTGCTGAGGTGTTCTTTCATTTTACCGTACATAGTGTTTGGGGTTTTAGTTTCTTTTGCAAAGGACACAATTTTTCTTGGAATAAACAACATATATTTGGTATAAAAATGAAAAAAAAGTGCTTACTTTGCGCACCATTTAGCTTAATACACCTTATTCGTAAAGCTGTCTCTTATACACATCTGAC
>ENA-OXVI01000188-OXVI01000188.1-human-gut-metagenome-genome-assembly--contig:-NODE-188-length-15311-cov-13.2121_pt1 | contig 15311 bp, 10 predicted proteins | sample MGYA00249573_ERZ652689 | MGnify/ENA primary metagenome ERZ652689 (study PRJEB26925, sample SAMN05826982) | human gut metagenome | biome: ENVO:2100002; feature: ENVO:00000062; material: ENVO:00002003... | reverse complement strand
CTATTAAGTCGTCGGCAGCGTCAGATGTGTATAAGAGACAGCATGTTGGGAGCGGTATTGCCACGAAGTGTACCGTACGGCAATGAAACACGTTGCGCTTTCAGCCATTTGGAATCATCATAACCGGGCTGTGTCCAGTTTCCCAATTCCATACGGGCATCGTAAATTTCACCATCGTATTCATTATTGCTACGTATAGGCCCTTGAGCCGTCAAACGCCATTTCTCATCACTGTTGATGCGCTGTATACTGCCGTCGGTATATTCTATAATCAGATTCAAACGTAACTTGGGGTAACCAAAAGTAGGAATCTTATAAGGTTTGTAATTTTGACGCATAGTGTAGAAACGTCCGTTGCCCAGGGTCACTCCGATGGCATTGTCGGCATTTCCTCCGGCAACCTGTTTAGTGACATCAAAAGAATTGTAAAGCACAGTACGACGATAATCACTTGGAGCCGGCGCCAATACCTGATCACCTATCCGCTGACCGTTAATGAACAGTTCGTACATTCCCAAACCACACAAATGAAGGGTAGCATACTTTATCTCCTTGGCTTGCGTTTTAAATTCCGTGCGTAAATAACGAGAGCTCAAACGGCTGTGTGAATCTTCCCGATCCCATGCAAACGCAGCGTCCCAACCTATCCATCGTCCTCCCCAATGAATCTCACCTAAAGGTCCCATCCCCCATCGGGCAGGCTCGCTCCATTCTGTCTCACCTCGATTGGTATAGCTTCTCACTTTCCAGTAAACACGCTGATTGCTTTTCAAACGCTTCCCTTGATAAGGAATCCATACGGACGCATCGGATTCCACTTTTCCGGAATCCCACAAATCCCCTTTATCCTGTGCTAAAAGTTCAGGAGAAGAGGCAACCAAAATCCGGTAGGCGGTCTGCATCACATTTCTTTGAGAAGATTCCAGCCGCCAGCTCATACGAGGGACAGCAGTATCCAGCCCCATGGGATCTACCATCTGCTCGGTACGCAGGCCGGTAACCGAAACATCCGCTGCTTTCAACCACAACGGAAGTGCCAAAAGAATGATTAATAATACTTGTTTTTTCATGATATGCATATTTCTTACTTATTCCATTTCTGTATGGCATCCGGCAAGGCTGTCCAAGCTTTCTGCACATAATCCTTCGCAGAATCCACAACAATCAGAACCTGATCATTGCCGCTCAGATAACCGCTATCATGCTGGAAAGGAGTGACTTTACTGTCAAACTCACCGATATATTCCAACTTACCGTCCTTCGCGCTATACCACCATGCATTCTTTTTCGCACCGCTGATTTTGCTCAAATCGATCTGCATAGGACGTCCTGAGTAATTGTAAACCAGCAAATAGTCATTTCCACGGGTAGCGATGGCACGGTCATAGCGTTCGCCGTTAGTTCCTGCAATCACACTCTGATCGGGCACACGTTCAAAGAAAGGAAAAGTCAGCATCAAGTTCTTCAGATATTTCATCTGATTGAAACCGGGGTCTTCCAAAGCATCCCACCATGCTTTCTTACGTCCGTCGGCACCGAAAGAGGCTCCATATCCGGGACGGATAAATTGCATGATATCATTATGACCGTATGAGTGCCCGAATGATCCGGCGAATACCGACCAATAGGCATAACGACGCACATCGTGCTGATTCCAACGGGTTTCATTGGGATCATGCAGTCCCTGTGGAATGTCTTCATAAATAGGTTCATCATCAATTACCGGTTTCAACGGAGTCTTTGCCTGACTGGCTTCCACAAAACGCCAGTTATCTTCTTCCGTATTCTCTTCGATAGGATAGTCACCATCACCATTACGCTGCCCGTAACGACGGTGTCCGCTTTGGAACATATTGAAATCCAGCCATTCGCGGTCATTAAACCAAGTAGCCGACGTGGTACGTCCACGCGGATGGAAAGTCATCAGATGACCTTTGTCTATGCTACGGATACTGTTTGCCAACGCATCCCATACCTCCGTCTTATTATCACCACGGATATCCCCTCCTATCATCCAAATAATATTCGGCTCATCCTTGTAACGTTCCGCAAGAAATTTACCGTATGCCACGGCTTCTTTTTCATTCATCAACCCTTGTTCCACGGGAGTTCCCCAAATACATACCATCCCTATATAGATGCCCCGTGAAGCAGCACTTTTAATAATATAGTCCATGTGGTCCCAATATCCATAAATCCCTTTGCGGTTGATATCCTTGAAATTAAAACCGTCTATCATGGAATACTGACCGTAAATATTCATGGAAGGCACACCGTTCAATACCTGCACCTGCACCATGTTATATCCGGCATCCTTGCACTTATTCAGATAGTAAGAAACCTCGTCACGATTCAAGCGTTGCGGCATCAGCCATCCAGTTTCACCCAACCAGAAGAAAGGTACTCCATTTTCATGCTTCAGGTAGCGTCCCTCCTCGGACACCACCAGTTTGCCATTCTTCCAGGGAATATACGTTTTCGCTTTCTGCGCCGGCAAGGAAGTAGAGTAACATAGCAATAAAGCCAATAAGGAAAGTAATGCGTGTCTGTTCATCATTGTATTTTCAAATTCGTTTATTAATTAATTAACAATCTCTAAACAAGAGCTTTTATCAAAACAACAAGGTGTTAAAAAAAGGTCCTTATGTTTTTTAAAAAAGGCGGTTATCTTTTTTAAAAAGCTCTTGATCTTATGAGAAAAGATGAAGACTTTTTTGACAAATGTCCTCATCTTTCTCAGATTATTCCTACTACTTCATTTTCTCATATTCAATAGCCGCCAAAATAAAGGAACCTACTGACTTCGGATCATTCTCTATTACCGGCTCACCTATATAATAAGCAAAACTTCCATCCCGGTTTCCTTTACCGCCTAATCCGGCAACAGCACAACAGTTGGTAATAGTGTACGAACCATCAGGTTCTTCTTTAATGAATTGTTTGATCAGGCCATTAAAACCACGTTCTGCAGCCATCTTATATTCCGAAGAAATATATCCTTTATTCACTGCTTTACACAAGAAATACACAAAAAGCGATGAAGCAGAAGATTCCAAATAGTTTCCTTTACGGTTATTTTGGTCAGTCACCTGCCACCATACCCCTGTTTCAGGATCTTGATATTTTACAATACCTTCGGCCAACATATTTATGATCGTCATTATACTGTCACGTCCTTCGAACTGCGCCGGCATATAATCCAATACATCCACCACGGCAGCGGCATACCAGCCTATACTGCGGCTCCAGAAATTGGGTGAGCATCCGGTTTCCTTATTTGCCCAATTTTGTGTCTTGCTCTCATCCCAACCATGATAAAACAAACCGGTTTTAGGATCATACGTTTTACGGGCAATCAGCTTTATTTGATTCACAATATCGGCATTGACCGTAGTATCCTTGAATACGTTACCATATTGAGCCAAATAAGGAGAAGCCATGAATATACCATCCAGCCACATTTGATGCGGATATATCAGTTTGTGCCAGAAGCCACCTTCACTGGTACGGGGCTGTTCGGTCAGTTGTTTACGAAGAGTATCCATCGCCACCTTATAACGCCCGTCTCCCGTCTTTTCATAAAAATCGAATAAAATCTTTCCGGCATTGATATTATCAATATTAAAAGAAAGATATTTCATGGTCTTTATCTTACCGTCAGTGTCTATCAGACTGTCTGCATATATTTTTGCATAATTATAATAGGCTGTGTCACCGGTGTGTTTCCATTCCTCCAACATGGATTTCACCACCAGTCCGTGCGTATAGCCCCAACGAGGCCTTTTCGCTTTTTCTATCATCCAAGGCTCAGGGAAACGTTGCATTTCCGACTGAGCCATACGTTCGCTCCATTTGATTTCTTCGGTCTGTTTAGGAGTGGCAGTACATGCACACATTCCACCTACCAGCAACAATGAGCAAATAATGTTTAATCCTGTTCTTTTCATATTTCTTCTTTTTACTATTTTTCATCCTTACAATCAGTGCAAGAATCATCACTTACCTAAGAATATATATTCTTCACCTGCTTTGGTTTCCAGATCATAAAGATAAGTTTTTTTCAACTCAACTTTATTCAATTTCGCTTCTTTATTTATAATCGGTTGCAAGATTTCGGGTATGGCATACAATTTATTCGGATTCTCCCCTTTTGCCGTTCTCAGCCCTTTGCCTGCCAGCGGATTTAAAGAACGCAAACGACAGTTCCCCCCATTACGGGATTTCACCACCAACCGGCTCACTTTACCATTCTTCCAACTCAAATCCAATTCAAAACCTCCACGAGCTATAATCCCGTTCACGCTTCCTTCTTTCCATTGCGCCGGCAATGCGGGAAGTAAATAAATAAAACCATCGTGGCTCTGCATCAGCATTTCTACGATACCCGCTGTACAACCAAAATTACCGTCAATCTGAAAAGGTGGATGGGCATCAAACAAATTAGGATAAGTTCCTCCTTTTTTCTTCTCGTTACGTACGAGAGTCAACTGATCGGTTATCAGTTTATAAGCATGATCACCATCCAACAGACGAGCCCACAAACATACCTTCCATCCCATACTCCATCCGGTAGACGGATCGCCACGATGGATCAGCGAAGTACGTGCCGCATCAAACAATTCGGGAGTACGGTAAGGAGAAATCTGATTACTGGGGAACAAACCATAAAGGTGTGACACATGACGGTGCACATCCTGCGGATTGTCCCAATCTGTCATCCATTCCTGCAATTGCCCCCAACGTCCTATCTGCATGGGTGCCATTTCCTTTAAACGCTGTTCCAAATGGGTGGCAAATTCAGCATCCGTACCCAATAATCGGGCGGTAGTGATTATCTGATTCCATAAATCGAATATCAGTTGGTTATCCAAAGTACACCCGGCAGCCGTAGTCGCTTTTCCATTACTGCCCGCATGAGTATTCTCCGGAGAATTGCTCGGGCATACCACCAACCAATTATGTAACGGTTCCTTCACCATTATTTCATCAAAAAACTTACCGGCTTCTTTCATGATAGGGTAAGCCGAACGGAGAAACTCCATATCGCCTGTATAAAGATAACGTTCCCACAAATGACGGCACAGCCAAGCTCCACCCGTAGGCCATAATCCCGACGGAGCCTTGTCTATAGCTCCGGTAACACGCCATATATCCGTATTGTGATGCAATACCCAACCATCCGCCCCATACATAATCTTTGCTGACTCACGCCCTGTTTCACTCACTTCACGAATCAGCTGTATCAAAGGCTCGTGCAATTCGCTAAGATTCGTCACTTCGGCCGGCCAATAGTTCATTTCAACATTGATATTACAAGTATATTTACTATCCCAGGAAGGAAATAATTTATCATTCCAAATGCCTTGCAAATTAGCAGGCTGCCCACCCGGCTGTGAAGAACAAATCAACAGATAGCGGCCGAAACGGAAATAAGTAGCTACCAGAAAATCATCCTTCGTTTCCTTGAAATTCTGCACACGCATATCAGTGGTTACCCCTGCATATTTGTCTATACCTAAATCCAAAGAGACACGGTCCATATATTGCTTGAAAAAATCAACATGTGCCTTACGTGATGTCACATAATCCTTACTTACAGCCCGGCGCAGATAGTTCTTCGCACGCTCCACTTGGTTACCTGTTATATCCTTATAATTAGTAAAGTTGGTAGCAATGGAAATATAAATCACAGCCTCATCCGCCCCTTCTATACTCAAGACTCCGTCACGACAAGCCTGGGTCCCTCCTTGACTACGTGCAGTCATACGTCCCTGAAATTCGACTTTCCCTTTTAGCCCCTCATGCCAAGAAGATACGCCCGAAAGGGTAACCTCCTCCCCTTCCGTCGAGACCATCACATCCTGATGCGGAGTAGTAAGATTGGCATTACAAGTAATCTTTCCGGGTTGGCTGGCAGTAAGACGCACCATAACTACCTGATCAGCAAACGAAGTCAATGTTTCACGCTGATAAGTCACCCCGTCCACCTTATAACGTACAATGGTACGAGCTGAGTCCAGGCTCAGTTCCCTATAGTAATCGGAATAACGTGTATGCCCCGGAAAAGAAATATGCAGATCGCCAAACGATTGATAGGGCATACCACTATTGGTTTTCGCCATTATTTTCTCAGTAGCCAATGTTTGTGCTTCAAGATATTTTCCTTCGAACACCAACTGGCGCACTTTGGGAATATATTCCAACGCATTGGGATTAGCATTATTATTGGGACGTCCTGCCCAAATAGTTTCTTCATTCAACTGGATATGCTCCACACCGGGATTGCCGAATACCATCGCTCCCAACCGCCCGTTACCCAGCGGAAGTGCTTCAGTCCAAACTTGAGCGGGTTCATCATACCACAGTTTATATTCTTGTGCGGCAGCCTGCAAGTAAGAACTTGCCCATAACAGCCCCCCCACTATCCATTTTATTTTCATATTGATCTCTAGCTTTTATTAAAGGGAGACGAAAAATAAAGACGGATGTACTCTGTGGAAAGAAATAAAAAAGTAAATATCATGAAAAAACTTTCCCTAGTACCTCAACAAATCCGGCTTCTCTATTGTTATTAAAATAAAACCATCTTATAAAATTAGAACTATATGAAAATAGCAGAGATTAAAGGAAGAGAGATTTTGGACTCACGTGGTAATCCCACTGTGGAAGTGGATGTTATATTGGAATCAGGGATTATGGGCCGTGCCTCTGTCCCATCGGGTGCGTCAACCGGTGAACATGAGGCTTTGGAATTACGTGATGGCGACAAGACCCGTTACGGAGGCAAAGGCGTATTAAAAGCTGTAGAAAATATAAATACTCTTATCGCTCCGGCATTGAAAGGAATGGACTCTATGGACCAACGTAGTATTGACAAAGCCATGCTTGATCTGGATGGAACTCCAACTAAATCAAAACTGGGCGCAAATGCTATTTTGGGCGTATCCCTAGCCGTGGCAAAAGCTGCAGCCAATTATTTGGATATTCCTCTTTACAGATATATTGGCGGAACAAACACCTATATCATGCCTGTTCCAATGATGAATATCATTAATGGAGGCTCACACAGCGATGCCCCTATCGCTTTTCAAGAATTTATGATTCGTCCTGTCGGTGCTAAAACATTCCGTGAGGCCTTGCGGATGGGCGCAGAAGTATTCCATGCTTTAAAAGAGGTATTGAAAAAACGCGGACTAAGTACAGCCGTAGGAGACGAAGGTGGTTTTGCCCCTGCATTGGATGGCACCGAAGATGCTTTGAATTGTATCCTTGCCGCTATCGAAGCTGCCGGATATGAACCGTTTAAACATATCACCATCGGCTTGGATTGTGCTTCTTCCGAATTCTATCATGACGGCATCTATGACTATACCAAGTTTGAAGGCCCAAAAGGGGAAAAGCGCAGTGCCGCCGAACAGGTTGCTTATCTGGAAAAATTGAGTTGGGACTACCCCATTGATTCGATAGAGGATGGTATGGCAGAAAACGACTGGGAAGGATGGCGCATGCTGACCGAGCGTCTGGGCAATCGCTGCCAGCTGGTAGGTGATGACCTGTTCGTTACCAATGTGAAGTTCCTGGAAAAAGGAATCAGTGAAGGTTGTGCAAACTCTATCCTAGTAAAAGTAAATCAGATCGGTTCGCTGACCGAAACTCTGGATGCTATTGAGATGGCTCAACGTAACGGCTATACCACTGTGACCAGCCACCGTTCCGGTGAAACGGAAGATGCTACCATTGCGGACATCGCCGTAGCCACCAATAGCGGACAGATTAAAACCGGTTCACTGAGCCGTAGCGACCGTATGGCGAAATACAACCAGTTGCTCCGCATTGAAGAAGAATTGGGCAACCGTGCCGTATATGGATATAAAAAAATAGCACGCAATTTTAAAGCGTAAGCGGTTTGTATCCCCAATTCCATAAACGAAGAATGCCTCAAGACGGATCGTGATGATTCCGGCTTGAGGCATATTTTTGCACTATTATTTAATCACAACAGGGTTACAATGTTTTTCCTCCCATTCCTCCACCGTCATGGTTTCCGATGAAAAACTGATACCAATTCCCGTAACTTTGCACGTATCTGTCAGATAAGGCTTAGCATATCCTTTGTCCTCTATCTGCTGTAAAGCTTCAGCAGCCGTACTATCCAGTTTAAGCTCAAATATATATACATAATCCTTTGTTTCCAATATACAGTCCACTCTTCCTCTTGCCCGAGTTTTTTCCACATGCAATTGACAATATAGCTTTCTGCCGCCTCAGCTGTCTTTATCGAGCCGTGAAAATCATACGGTATTTCAGACCTTACACAGCCGGCATTCCACAACACAAGAATATTTTTCTTTCAATCCCTCCAAACTCATCCCCGTAAAATAATCCTCTATAAACTCCCATCGCTGCTCGTCACTTAACTTCGTATTGCCAAAGAACAGCCGGAACAACTCTATCTGTTCCTGGAATATTTTCTCATTATTCTCCAGCACACGGTTCTGATAGCCCTCCGAGGCAGCTTCCTTTTTCAATATCTCCGCATCACGAACACGCACTCCAACAGAAGGAACACCCCCCTCTACGGTAAAGTCCACCACATTGAGCATAGACAGCAAGTTGAGCAACATATTGAGATCGGAGAACGGAGTGACATAGAACAACAGCCGGTCTCCTTTCTTTCCTGTAATACGCTGGGCACACAACTTCTGGTAACGGGACAATAACAAATCAAAACCACGGGTAACGGTAAACATCAGTTTGTCTTCATCTTTCTTCTTGGCACTAGTGATGTAACTCACACTTCTGCCCTCCTCTACCCTGGACTCCAGTAAAGAAGTGATAAAACGCTTGGCAGAAGGAACATCCATATCATACGCCGCAAAAATACTACGCAAATCGTCCTCCTCGAACTTTCCTTTATTACCATACAGACTCACCGTCAACAAATCTTTCAAACTCTTCAAGAGACTTGCCAGCTTGGAGCAGATATCCGCTGCACTCTCTTTTAACAAGACATCATGCTTACCCACAGCTGCCGCACGAACTCCCTCAAAGAGATTTCCATTGTATAAATCGCGCTTAAACTCACGGTATCCCATCTCCGAGAAACAATTCTCCCACAAAGATTCAAAAGCCACCTTATATACTCCTTCAACCCCTTTCACGGGAACCATGTACTGCTTGTATTTTTTACGGAAAGCGGCATCACCCGTCTTTTCCTGTACATAGCCATCGGCAAACAGAGTCTGTGAATTGATTTCAACAGGAGAACCGCCATGCCGGAAACTCAGATCCTCTTCTATCCATAACAAAGCCGTCTTGATGACTTGCTCCAAATCCGATTCATATTCCAGCTTGTTCTTTTTACGAGGCAGCCTCACTGCAAATTCAAAATCGGATAAAGACATCTGCATTTCATCACTACAGCCTTTCATCAGATATATTTCCCATACTTTCTTCAGAATCATCCCCAACTGTTCCTGGGAGATGGCACCTGCAGAATGCAGGCGTTTCATATAATAAAAGTCGCGTTCATTAAAGTCCGTCGCTGCCACACCAGAAATGTTCTTATCACGGGCTGCACGACCAATCTCCTGAATATAATCGACAAAGGTACCGGATGGAGCCACATGATACACACGGTCAATATCGCTGATATCCACCCCCATGCCAAAAGCTTTCGTAGCAACGATTATTTTTTTCTCACCCTCCTTAAAAGCTTGTATAATTTCGGCTTTTTGCTCTTTATCCTTTTTACCATAATAAGATGCCACCCAATGCCAGTTAGCCGGATACACCCAAGTCTTCAGTTTCATATCTATACCTCCGGCAAAAGGATAATAAATAATAGTCTTATGCCCGTCCAGAAAATCCTCCACCCGGGCGGCAACAGTACGTTGCTTGGCCTTATCGTAGGTCTCTCCCTCCTCTATGGTCATGGCGGTAATGTCAAAGCCAATATTTTCACGCTTCACCGTGCCCACATACAAGGCACACGGAGCAAGATGCAACGACCGGATGGTATCAAAAATCATATCGTTCCCACCTTTGGGATTCCACACAGCAGTGGCTGTCAATGCAAAAACAGGGAATACATATCCCAACGCATTCTTTAAAGCTTCCAGATGACGCCCTAGAAACCAATAATCCACCCGGAACTCTTTACCCCAAGTAGTCACGGTATGAGCCTCGTCAACTACTACCAATCCAATGCGGCGTTCACCTACGAAATAACTAATATCATACGCCAACAATAATTCAGGGGAAAGATAAAAAAGATCAACCTCCCCGTCACGGACACGACGATATACTTCGTTCTTTTGTTCAGGTGAAAGATCGGACGAAGCATACGCCACACGTTCATATCCTAACTCCTGCAACGCCTCAACCTGGTCCACTATCAATGCTTTCAGCGGAGAAACCACAAGAGTAAGAAGCTTATATTCATTACCCAGATAAATGGCAGGGAGCTGAAACAACAATGATTTTCCAGCTCCGGTCGGAGCAGTCAGGAGCAAATTATGAACAGACGAATCACCCTTGATCCCTTTTTCAGCTTCCATGATGACTTCCTCAATTAATTGCCCTTGAGACAATTGCAATTTTTCCTTACCTTTGAACAAGTCATCATAAACTTCTAAATTACGGAAATCTTCATATCCGTACACTTCCTGCAAAAGAACCTTTACCGCTTCACGGCATTTAGACGGCAATACTCTTGCCGCAATCTGTGACTCTATCATACAAAAGAACTCTTAAATAACGGTTGTACCAACCTTAAAACTAATATCAGCGCAAATATAATAAAAAAGCGAGAAGAATGAAGATTTCTTCGTCCTTCTCGCTTTTCTGAGCCTCTTGTCGGATTCGAACCAACGACCCCGAGATTACAAATCACGTGCTCTGGCCAACTGAGCTAAAGAGGCGGGTGGGTAAGCTTACTATATCGCGCCGCTACAACCAACTACCTTTGCTGCGATCAAGCCCTGGAGGATTCATCAGGAGCTGGCCGTATAGGACTTACCCATTTTTGTTTTGCGAGTGCAAAGGTAGACATTATTTTCAAAACTACAATACTTTCGAATACTTTTTTTTGATTTTAGCAGAAAAAATACATTTTTCACCCATAACTATAGGACGGATTCCCGTAAAAGAAGTACTTTTGTGCACTTATTAATAAAGAATGACGAATTATAAACCGACTTTGCAGGAATGCGCCATGCGCTATGGTACGGGCATGGGTCTTTTATGGGCCTTCAAATTCATGCTCTTCCCACTAGGATTGAGAATACCTTTCCTACAATTACTTTTTATAGTCTTAACTATAGGAGTACCCTTTTTAGGATACATATTTGCCAAAAAGTTCAGAGAACGGCATTGTGGCGGAAGCATCACTTTTTCACGTGCGTTTCTATTCACTACCTTTATGTATATGTTCGCCTCTCTATTTGTAGCGGTAGTGCATTACATCTACTTCCGCTATATAGATGGCGGGTTCGTATTCGAGGCATACCGCTCCATCTTAAATCAGTTCAAAGAAACTGCCGGACCCGAACTGACAACCTCACTAAACCAATTTGAAGAAGCGATAGATTTACTGTCGGGACTTACCCCGCTGGAAATGACATTTCAACTGATATCACAAAATATGTTTTACGGGATGCTAATGGCTATCCCTACGGCATTGATCGTGATGCGTAAAAAGAAAAATGAATAAAAGATGGATATATCTGTAGTTATTCCTTTGTATAACGAAGAAGAATCTTTGCCGGAACTATTCGCATGGATTCAACGTGTAATGGATGCCAACCACTTCAACTATGAAGTTATTTTTGTCAATGACGGCAGCACCGACCACTCCTGGCAAGTGATTGAGAAACTACGCTCGGAATCGGACAACGTAAAAGGTATTAAATTCCGCCGGAACTACGGCAAGTCCCCTGCTTTGTATTGTGGTTTTGAAAAGGCGCAAGGTGATGTGGTGATTACAATGGATGCCGACTTGCAGGACAGCCCGGACGAAATACCGGAATTATACAGAATGATTACAGAAGATGGCTACGACTTAGTATCGGGATACAAGCAAAAACGCTATGACCCGTTATCAAAAACCATTCCGACCAAACTATTCAACGCCACAGCACGTGCCGTTTCAGGCATCAAGAACCTGCACGACTTCAACTGCGGACTAAAAGCTTATCGTCGTGATGTCATAAAGAACATCGAAGTATACGGTGAAATGCACCGCTATATCCCCTATCTGGCAAAGAATGCAGGTTTTCCTAAGATAGCCGAGAAGGTAGTACACCATCAGGCACGGAAATTCGGTAAAACAAAATTCGGCGGATTAAACCGTTTCTTCAATGGTTATCTAGACCTCATTACTCTGTGGTTTTTATCCAAATTCGGTATCAAGCCGATGCACTTCTTCGGGTTTATGGGATCATTGATGTTTATTCTTGGTTTCATTTCCGTCATTATCATCGGAGCAAACAAACTATATGCCTTGTCACATGGTTTACCTTATATATTAATTACTGATTCTCCTTACTTCTATCTGGCCCTAACTTTGATGATTTTGGGGACCCAACTGTTTCTGGCAGGATTCATAGGAGAACTGATAGCCCGGAATGCTCCTGAACGCAATAATTATAAAATAGAGAAAGAGTTTTAAAATGAAGAAACTACCAGCCATTATCTTATTGCTCCTGATTACCGTAAGTACCTTAATGCAAAGCTGTGGGGAAAGCGATTGTCCGCTTACCACCAATTCCTTTGCCCATTTCGACTTTCTGGATGCAGAGACACACCAAGCTGTAAAATTCAGTCCGGCTTTTGACGTCACTGGATTTATCACTACCGATGTGATTGTACGTGACACACTGGAAGATGGAACTATTAAGGAAACTGTAGTAAAAGACTCATTGATGAATGACACGATATTCAATAAAGCGGAAAGCAGTATGAGCCTGCCTTTGAGTTATACATCAAAAACTACCTACGTATTGCATTATACGGAAAAGATGCGTGACACTATCACACTCATTCACCAGAATATCCCCTACTTGCAGAATATAGAATGTGGCACCATGATGTTTTATAAAGTGGAAGACATTAAATACACCACCTATAACCTAAAATCTATCGAGATTGTAAATTCGGACATCAATAATGAAGAAAAAAAGAATTTCAACATATATTACGTTGTTAACGCTACTGAGTAGTATGCTGTTGTACAGCCCCACACTGGCGGCACAAGAAAAAAAAACAACCATAGAGGAAGAAAAGGTACCCTTCTATCAGGGAACTACTATCGGTATAGATATATTTGGCCTGGGAAGCAAAATTTTTGGAGGTGACATTACAAGTACAGAAATCAGCGTAGAGGTCAATTTGAAAAACCGTTATGTCCCCGTAGCTGAAATTGGATATGGAACCACCGACACTACTGATGACGGTACCAATATACATTATAAAGCCTCAGCTCCCTATTTCCGTATAGGTATGAACTACAACTTCTTTTTCAAGAAGCCCTATCTGCCTGGTTTTCTGTATGGAGGCATACGTTACGGATTCACCTCTTTTTCATACGATGTAGATGCTCCGACAATGAAAGACCCTACATGGGGATTTCCGGAAATCCCCTTCAGTTATGAGGGAGTTAAAACCACAGTAACCTGGGCCGAACTGCTGGCAGGAATAAAGGTAAATGTATACAAGAATTTCTATATGGGCTGGTCACTGCGCTACCGCATACGCATGAACATGAAAAAGACGGAACACACCGAGCCTTGGTATATTCCCGGTTTCGGAAAGAACAACTCGACTAACTTAGGAGTAACATACAGTTTAATATACAAATTACCATTTTAACTAATGACAACTTTAGAAATATGGCTCCTTGCCATCAGCCTTGCTATGGACTGTTTCACTGTTTCCATAACAAGCGGAATTATCATGCGTCGCATTTGCTGGCGCACTTTTTTTATTATGGCATTCTTCTTCGGTCTTTTCCAGGCCGTCATGCCGTTTATCGGTTGGTTTGCCGCCAGCCGCTTCAGCCACCTGATAGAGGATTACGACCATTGGATCGCTTTTGGGTTATTGGCATTCCTGGGAGGGCGTATGATTAAAGAGAGTTTCAGCAATGAAGACAAATGCTGCTTCGACCCCACTAAATTAAAAGTGATTGTTACGCTGGCTATAGCAACCAGCATTGATGCGTTGGCCATCGGTATATCATTTGCTTTTGTAGGAATGAACTCTTTCACTTCCATTCTTTCTCCCATTGTCATCATCGGCTTTACCTCTTTTGTTATCTCAACATTAGGAAGTCTGATAGGTGTATTTTGTGGCAAGCGTTTCAACCTGCGCATGGAATTATGGGGAGGTTTGGTTCTGATTATTATCGGTGTTAAAATCTTAATAGAACATTTATTTCTTTCTTAACTAAAATACAGGTATGAATAAAAAAAAATTAGCATGGCAATTGCCGTTTCTAGCAATTCTGATAATAGGAACAATTATTATTCTAAAAAAGCAAGCACCTTTCCGTACGGATGAAGGCTTTGTATTCGGTACTGTATACAAAATCACCTACCAGTCCGAAGATAATCTGAAAGAAGAAATAGAAACCGAACTGAAGAAAGTGGACTACTCCCTCTCTCCTTTCAATCCGAATTCTGTAATCACCCGCGTAAACCACAATGAAAAGACAGAAGTTGACAGTTTTTTCGTACATGTATTCCATCTCGCAAAAAAAATATCCGATGAAACCCATGGAGCCTTTGATATCACTGTCGCACCTTTGGTAAATGCATGGGGATTTGGATTCAAAAAATCTACAGGAGTGGATTCACTGATAGTGGACAGCTTACGCCCAATGATAGGATATCAAAAAATAGACTTACAGAACAACCGGATAATAAAAAAAGACCCTCGTATAATGCTAGATTGCAGCGCTATCGCCAAGGGATTCGGAGTAGATGCAGTAGCAAGGCTATTAGAACGTAAAGGGATAAAAAACTACATGGTAGACATCGGTGGTGAAGTAGTGGTAAGAGGCAAAAATTCCAAAATGAACGCTTGGCGTATCGGCATAAACAAACCTGTAGATGACTCCTTGTCAGTAAACCAGGAGTTACAGACTGTACTTGCCATTAGTGACGTAGGTATGGCGACATCAGGAAATTATCGTAATTTCTATTACAAAGGTGGAAAGAAATATGCACATACCATAGACCCACGCACCGGATACCCAGTACAACATCTGTCTCTTATACACATCTCCGAGCCCACGAGACTAGCGCTCATCT
>ENA-OXVI01000183-OXVI01000183.1-human-gut-metagenome-genome-assembly--contig:-NODE-183-length-15548-cov-15.395_pt1 | contig 15548 bp, 8 predicted proteins | sample MGYA00249573_ERZ652689 | MGnify/ENA primary metagenome ERZ652689 (study PRJEB26925, sample SAMN05826982) | human gut metagenome | biome: ENVO:2100002; feature: ENVO:00000062; material: ENVO:00002003... | reverse complement strand
GTATTGGCCAGCCGTCGTGCAAAAGGCCGTAAGAAATTAACTGTATCTGATGAATACAACGGAAAATAATTCATCTGACCGGAAAAAACAAAAGGAGTGAAGTCGCAGAGACTTTGCTCCTTTTATTTTTTCTGACTAAACCAAACAGCCATGAAAAAGTAACTTAAATGACCAAATAAGTCAACTGAAACAACTAGGTAAGTTGACTTACTTGTCCCATACAGTCGGCTTACTGAAAACAGTCTATTTATTTCTCCTTTCTCTCGCCCACTCCATCACATTAGCCGGAGCGCGTTCCGCCAGATATTCCTTCTTCATAAAATCCATATAGGGTGCTACGTGGTCAAAGAATTGATAATATCCCTTACACAAGTAATTCAATCCTGGTTCACCGTCTTTACTTAACATGAAACGATTCTTCGGACATTCCCCATGACAGGCAAACTCATAAGAACAGTTCAAGCACTGCTGTGGCAGACTATTGTGCTTCATCGCACCAAAAGTTTCCTGTTCTTTACTATACATCATCTCCACCAAAGTCTTCTGATAAATATTTCCCAATTTATACTCAGGAAAGACAAAATGATCGCAAGCATACACATCACCGTTGAATTCCATCACAGCTGCATGTCCACAATATTTAGCTAATGAACAAATTCCTGGCTGCTGTCCCACCCAATTGGCCAACGTAGAATCAAACAACTGAATATAGTAATTACCCACATCATTCAGCACCCATTCGTCGAAAATGGTACAAAGGAAATTCCCCCACTGCTCAGGAGTAATGGAGAAAGAAGCCAGTTCACCGTCTTTTTGCTTTAATGAAGAAAGCCGAAGACCGTCTGCACGGTTAGACAGTCGCTCGACAATGGGAGTAAACTGTATATAATGGCAATCAAGCTCGTCACGAAAGAAACGATAGAAGTCTAACGGATAATCTGCATTATAGTCATTGACCACTGCCATGGCATTCCATTCCACTCCATGCTTTTTCAACAGGTTAATCCCTTTCATTACCTTATAGAAAGAAGGTTGCCCCATCTTATTCTTCCGGTATTCATCGTGAAATTCCTGAGGACCGTCTATAGAAATGCCTACCAAAAAATTATTCTCACGGAAGAATTCACACCATTCATCTGTCAGCAATGTGCCATTTGTCTGAATGCAATTATCAATGGTTCTACCACCTGCATATTTTTTCTGAAGTTCCAAAGCTTTCTTATAAAAAACTAAAGGACGCATCAAAGTTTCTCCCCCATGCCAGGTAAACAAAACTTGCGGCATGGTTTGCGACTGAATATATTCTTTAATAAATTTCTCCAGTAATTCATCGCTCATCACATGACGCGGCTGTTCCTCATACAACTTGGATTTTTCCAAATAGTAACAATAATCACAGGCCAGATTACAAACCGCACCTACAGGTTTGGTCATTATATATAGCGGCTTTGCAAAAGGAGTTATGGTTGCTTCTTTCATTTGTTTTTCATTTAATTCCTAGTATAAAGAATACAAAGATAAAGCTATTTTTCAATATTCGTTCTTACAGTAACAGGTTTATGCTACCCTCTACCTCCAAAAGGACATTCTTCTTGCCACCCAATCTGTTTCAAATATAAGAGTTCCACCTTGCTTCAAACTCTTGAAACAAAATGAAACTCTGACCCTCTATTTAAAATATCACTTGAAAACGTGTCTGAAACGCACTTAATGACTGATTTTCAAATCCCACTCTATCCGTTATCTTAGTATAAGAGTACCGGAATCTCCATATCATATACTTATTGATATAATAATTGACAGTAAAAGAGACATCGTTCAAACGCCCGCCATAAATATGGGACCGGGTATCCGACATATCAGTATAGTTATATCCGAATACGCATTCCAACGAACCAGAGTCCGGAGTGGCAATACCACAATCCGTATGTGAATATCTATAATTACCACCTATCAGCAAACCTCTCAGTATTCCATACATACCACTCGCTTTATAATTCTTAAAATCCTTTTTCCGATTCACTTGAAGATAATAATATTGTGCTTCCAATGCCACAGGACCATATCCTGCTATCATCTCCGGTGTAAATTTTATCAGGTTCTTTGCATCCGGAATCAAGGCATTCACAGATCTGACTTTTGCAATACGCGTCGGGAAATTAGCCCCCAAGTCAAAGCTAGTATGGTTAAGTGTAGGTTCGCTATTGTATCTAGGTGTTTCGTAAGCACCGGAAATACCCAACTGAAACAATCTCCCTGTATCATGTAAAGGACGATAGACCAAGCGGCTCATAGCACCATAACCCATTTTACCCAATTCATTGGATTTCTTCTTAAGAGCCTCGCTCTCCACATGAACACTAGCTGTACCGAAAAAATCATTTTTGTCATACACAAACATAGCTCCCATCAGCCGGCTGTTGAAAAAAGCCTCATTACTTGCCGGCTCCTCCATGGTTACTTTCATAGACGAACTAGTAGAACTTTGAAGCCCGAACTGATGTACAAAATTCCCTACACGTAATAACGCATGTGAGGAAAATTGTCTTTCTACAAATATGTCTTTTAAACTGACCTTTCCATACGCATAGCCTATATCCACTTTCGCTTTATATTTTCCATAGGTTGCTTTTACACCTATCCGGGCATCAGGAATCGCTACACCATCTACAAAGTTTTTATTATCTGAATGAAACAAGCCTCCATCCATTAAGATTCGTCCCGTAGGACGTATTTGCAAGACTGATTGTTCCTGTGCATTTACCTGTACGGAGAGCAATATCAGGAGAAAGACTCCTAATGATACAAGATTTTTCATAATATACAGTTTTAATGGTAACCATCTAAGTGCCTTGTCAATCGGTCTCTGATTTTTGTCATACTGAGGGCAGTGAAGAATCTGTAAGGTCACACAATGAAAGCAATCAACCAGATTCTTCCTCCCATCAGCACCCGGTCAATAGTCATGCTTTTAGGATTAGCAAAAACGCTTGTCCGGTTCATCTAAGAAAAACATTACATTAAATAGTTACGGCTTATGGTTAAGTTATAGGGGATTATTTTTTGGAAACAGACTGAACGAGTCCTGCTTTTTGCAGCTTGGAAAACTCATCTTTCGCCTTATTAAGCTGTTTCACAAAAGCATCGTTGGCATGGAGACGGGCAACAACAGCACTAGCCACAATTCGGGCAGCATCCACATCACTTTGGAAATGATACCCACAAATAACACGACTCTGTCCCATTTCAAATCCTCTTTTCAGAATCTCATTCTGCCTGTCAGGATTGACTTCTGCCAAAACAAGGGCAGTAGCCCATCCTATGGCTGTATGTCCCGAAGGATAGGAACCATTCGTTGAAAGTTCTTCCTGCTGTTCGGGATTACAAGTCATTTCATTGAAAAAACTAAAAGGACGTACACGCATATAATACTCTTTAGCATGACGGGTAGCCAAATCTCCGGCATCCTCTCTCATATTAATAATGAGCCTATACAGTTCTGGTGTTTTATCCCTCGTTATTTCAATACCAAAAGCCTCCGAAAAGGCAAAGGGAACGCCATCACCATTTACACGGGCATCACTGGCAGCTTGTTCACCCCGAGGAGTATCCCTTTGCAATTTCCCCCAGTCGTAACGGGCTTTGTCATACAAGAACAAAATACTTCCGGCTTCAGGAGGAGGAGGCAGCAACTCCAGACTATTGGCAACCTCAGATTCTTCCAAATAATAAAGTTCGGGATTGGTTCTTCTATCCTTTATTTTTTTCTCTTGTGCAAAGATGTTTAATGAAACGGCACAAAACACTAGAAGTAAGGCAAACTTTGTTTTCATGATAAAAGTTTAGTTTAAACGGTTAATTAATAAAATTCAATTGGTTTTTCGAAAAACATTTTAATCATCTACGGAACATACGACAGACAATCAGAGTGTCCGCATCTGACGGAAACAAAAGTAGTGTTTGAAATTATCCCGAAAATACCTTTTTAATCCCGTTTCTTCCTTTTATATGACCAAAACATCCTAGAAGAGAAAAGGAGAGAAAAAGGAGAGCCGGAAGTGTTTCAGCACTTCCGGCAAAAAAGCCATTCCTTATAATAAAACAGATACACGAAACCGGCTCTACGAAATACAGTAAATTGAGATAACTCTAAAGATGAACTTATTTTCTTCTTGAACTGATACGGTCATAAAGCAGATTGATGACTTTACAATCAAACTCCCCCTCAGGATAAAGTTGTTCTATTTCTTTCCTTACATTATACTTATGTCTTGTTACCGTTGCCTGATCTACATCCAGCACTCTTGAAATAATAGTAGCATCAATATCTTCTATCATCAAAAGTATCGTTATAAAATATCTTTCTTTTCCCCTTCGTTTCATAAAGGATAATTTACCCAATTCAGGATATTTGTCAGCAAAATCCAAACACACCTGTTTCAGTTCCTGACGCATCTTATCCTCTCCCTCTGTTTTTCTGTATCCCAAGGCATCAAACAGGGTCTTGACTTTTTTGGCAACCTCATGAACATCCATTTCCAGTTCCTCCCCATTCATCCCGACATCATCCGGATTTATCCTTTTTTTATCCATCAGTGCTTTCCGAGTTTCTCTTTTCCGTCTTTTCAAAAGGAAAAGAGCAAGAAAAGCCGATAGCAGCACTGCTATTGACAGGATGATATACAGCGCATAGGACATCTCTTCTTTTTCTATCAAGATAGGAAGCAAGCCTGATTTACCATCAAAAAGGAATAATCCTGACTTACATCCCAAAACCGCTTTCCGTCCATTGACGGCAATACAAGGCTTGCCAAAAGCCAAATCGCAGAATAATGGTTCTGGAACACCGGCATCATCCAATCCCTTAAAACTCATGCCATAATAATAGAGTATGAAAAAGCCCTCATTAGGATTCTTTTCAAGAGCTCCCGATATTGATTTCACATGTTTCACTGGCAGCAAGGTCGCATTTTCCTCATTAACGATTCCCAACGAGGTATTCAAGTATTTATTTCTACCATTCACTATCACACCATAAACACTCTCATACCCTGATAAATCACGTATCTGCCAGAAAGATTCCTGCGGCCTGTTTAAAGGCCTTCCATACAATCCTTTGTTCAAGGTCGTTACATAAATACTGTCCTCATTCTCACAAATTCCGGTAATATAAGCGTCGATAGTATCTTTCTCCCCCTTATCTGACACGACCGGAATAGAAGTTACAATATGGTCCTGCTGTTCATCTATAATACCTAAATATTCCCTAGTACCCACATAAAGACAATGTTCCGCGGTGGAATAATAAAGAGAAGTGATATTATTCTGCTCTTTCGTGTTACTGAACTGCAAAAGACACTCCGCTCTATTGCTTTTAATCTTATAAAGTTTCTTACGCGTAGCAAGAAAGAAAGTATTAGGACTGGTTTCCAAAAATTTTATAATATCATTACCCACAATATCCAAACCTTCAATCTTTCCTAAAGACTTTGATTTGAATTCCGGATGATTATAGACGAACTTATACAGATGTAAACGAAGATCATCGGTAATAAAGAAAATGGAGTCTCCCGTCCTTTTATCACTAACCGCCAATACATTATTGTCTAAATCTGCCGAGTTCTGCCGCAAGGCAAAAGAAAGCATAGCCTCTTTACATGCCAGATGCAGAAAGTCTTTCCCCATAAAGCCTATCTGTCTGGCGATAGTACTGACTCCATTCGGCAAATCATATTTTAAAGTGTAACCGTCTTTAACATAAAGTATAGAATTAGCACTGATAAACCATTCATCCTTGTCGGGGCCTTGAGCATACAAGTAGCACCGTCCTTTGTGTACAAACGTCTTTTTTCCATCGGGAGCTATCTTGAAAACCGAATTTTCCAACAAAGCATATACCGTATCATTATAAACACTGACATTGGTAACCAGAGAATCTATAACAGGTCGTTTAAAATCCGTTTCAAGATTACGGACAACGAACAACCCCTGTTCACTAGCCACATATAGTCTTTTTTCCTTTATCACGACCTTGTTCACCCCACAGTTTTTACTACATTTCCCTAGTTGAATGGGAGTAAGTTCATGAGATGTGGAACCATCTTTCAAATTCAATCTAAACAGTCCATTACTAGTCCCCACATACAAACACTGTTTATCATCATCCAAAGTCATACTATATACCGAATAATTCATCCTCTTATTTTTTATGTAGTAAGTCTGGGTCTGCTGAGAGGATTTAGCCAGCAGCTTCAAACCAGCATCTCTTGTTCCCACAAACAGAGAATCTTCACTATATTCCAATATATCATATATACGCCGGTTGCTATTAATGGAATAGGTCTGGCAATTATTATTCACTTTTTCTATGATACAACCGTCTTCCTGACCAATATAAAGTTTATCCGCATCTGCTGTCGAACGGCTGATACATGATATAGGAGCGTCAAATGTATTGATATTGCAAGTGAGCTTTATAGGTTTCGGGACAAGTGCATCCTTGCAGCCTGTCAAACAGAACAAGGCTAATATAAAAAGAAAGTACAGGCTTTTTTTCATATTCAATTTTACTCATTTAAGTGATATCGATTAAACAAAGGCTTTCTACAATCAATCAAAAAGTTGAATGTCCGTTATGTTTATGCAAATATAATACGTTTTCTCAAAATCCGGAAGGTTCTTAACAGATTATTAGCTAATTCCTTCATATGCCCTCTATATACAAAAGAAGTTATGTCAAAACCCAGATGATTCTCTCACCCGGCTTAACATAACTTCTCCTGAAATAAAAAAATATATTAATCTGATTTATTTCAACAGTACTCCTATCTCACCAACAGCAGTTACTGCCTTATTATTTATTTCGGTAACAGGCTCCAATTTAAAATAACGGGCCGGATAAGTCTTTCCGAAACGTACAAAATAAGGAACAGGATTATGCATGATATTACTGAATTCACCTGTAGCGTCACACTTCATCCAATCCTTACCATTCCGGCTGACATAAAAGTTGTATTTATAGATAGTGCCAGTCAGATCCTCCTCCTGTGCAGGAGCATAACTAAAACCGGCTATTTCCACTTCTTTACCCATATCAACCACCAAGGGAGTTAAAGTTTCGGTTTTCCAAACAGTTTCCTGTTTTCCATCAATGGCTGCGGCTGCATCCATGCCCACTGTTTTCCAACCATCCACCGGGACATCACTCAAGGTTACTTTCATTGTTTTATCAACCAATGGTTCAGCATAATACAAGCCGATGTTACTGATATTGACGGTTCCACGAGCACCCGTAATTGTCACTCTAACCTTTTCGGCATAACTATCTGAGAAAGGCAACAACCGTTTATATCCCACCGTAGTTCCCTCACCCACATGATGCCATGCGCCATTGGCAAACACTTCTACTGTAAAACCTTCCACACGCTGGCCTTTTGTAATATCCTCCTGAATTAAGAAAGTATTAACAAGTGTATTCTTCCTCACCTTATATTCTTTCGTATCTCCTACTTTGGCTGTCCATATCCTATTTCCCTTCTCAACTTTATTATCGGCAAAGGTCTTTTTTATATATTCCGTCAACTCCTTGATACGTTTCACATCATTCTCGTGCATCAAACCACGTTTATCGGGTGGAATATTCAGCAACAAAACAGAGTTACAGCCCACAGAACGATAATAAATATTCACCAAGTTGGCAAGTGAACGAACTTGATTATCCTGTTCGGCATGATAGAACCATCCCGGACGGATAGAAACATCAACTTCAGAAGGATACCAGAACAAATCCGATGCTTTAGATACCAATTCACGGCTTCCCAAATCCTTGGACATAGCATTTATGCCCAATCTCTTATAGACTTCATCAGAACCCGGATAAGAATTAGGCATCAAAGCCGTTGCACTCCATTCCGTGGTACGTCCCAATCCACCTTCATTACCTACCCAACGCACATCATCGCCCATGATAGCGGTAACTGCCTTAGGTTGAAGACGACGGATAGTCTTCAAAATAGCGTCCCAATCATATTCCTGCTTCTTTCCGTTAGGTCCTTCGCCGTTAGCTCCATCAAACCATACCTCATGCACTTCTCCGTAATTGGTAAGCAGTTCAGTCAGCTGTTCGATGAAAAACTTATTATAAGCTTCTCCTTGTCCGTAACATTCCGCATTACGATCCCAAGGAGAAAGATAGACTCCGAATTTCAATCCATACTTGTCACAAGCTTTGCGGAGTTCCTGTACCACATCCCCTTTTCCGTTTTTCCATGGAGAAGAAGCAACAGAATGCTTGGTTGTCCGGGTAGGCCACAAACAGAAACCATCATGATGCTTGGCAGTAATGATAGCCATTTTGAAGCCACCTTCCTTCAGAGCTCTTACCCATTGTTCACAATCCAATTCGGTAGGATTGAAAATGGCCGGATCTTCTTTACCATCTCCCCATTCACGGCCTGTAAAGGTATTAATACCAAAATGAAGGAAACAAGTGAATTCCATTTGTTGCCATGCCAACTGTTGCGGTGTAGGCACCAAACGGGAAGCCATATCTATCTTCTGTTCCGTAGTCGCTCCTGCCGGAAAAGCTACGTGTTTCTCATAATACTCCTGTGCCTGAGTTCCCAGAAAAGCACAAAGTAAGGCTGCGGTTAGAATCGTTTTTCTCATTTTTCTTTATTACTAGGTTATTTTAATGGACGAATCATAAACTCAAACGTATGCTTCTCCACCGGAACACGATATGGCGGCAATACCCCCGGACCACAAGTCGCAGTACCTACCCCCGACTGTTCCGCATCTAAGTGAACATTTATAATCCCTGTTCTCTCAAGTTTATTAATATGAGTAGCTTGATCTACATTAGAATCCGTAAATGGAATAACACTGAACTGAAACACTTTATCCGAACGGAAAGACAAACCTTCTCCTGCCTCATCCGCCAATTCCATCCAACGCACATCCGTACGGTTTCCTGTAGCCTGGGGCTTCACATAATAATGGAACATACGTTCTGCATCTGTATGGTAAATTCCAATACATCCAGACTGATTACGGTCTATATAAGTTTCATGTTCACCACGTCCCAAATAAGAAACCTTGTTATAGGCATACGGCATTTCAAATGCCAGGCCCACTCTAGCCAATGAAGTAACAGCAGAAGTATCCGGCAGGAAAGTTGTCTTTACTTTTAATGCACCATTGCTCTGCAAAGTATATACAAAGGTAGCCATTCCCAACTTTACGCCTTTAGCATTCCATAATTCTACTTCCGATTTACCACCTGTTTCAGATGCTTTGACAAAAGTAGCTTTTTGAATCATATTATCCAAACCTTCTTTCCTCCAAACTTTGGCTCCTCCTGTTTTTTCCCTGCTGTCATTGTCCGTAACAGGACGATAAAGGCTGAGAACTACAGGAGATGAAAGCATCTCTTTACCTTTATATATATAAGAGCGTAAAGCGCCGGTTGCAGGATCAATATCTATCTTCACCTTATCAGCCAATTTGATTTCCGGCGCACGATACCCTTTGTTGGCAGACAGTACAAACTGGTCATAGGCCACTTCGTCATGAGTTCCAATAAAGGGAGTTGCCTTATCAGGCGTCCAAGACAGATTCAAATAAGCCTCACGAATCGTAGAAGGCAACTTTACAGCACCCAAAGAGAATGTTACAGCCTCATGAGGGGCACAGTCTGCTTTTCGAGTTCCTTCTGCTATCACTTTCCCATCATCCCCCATGACCTGCCAGTGCAACGTATAGGCATTCAAATTGGTAAAGTCATACCAGTTCTTGACTTCCACTGTCAGCTTCTTAGGATCGGTCAGTGCCGATTTGATATATTGATACTCCTTCTTCACTTCAATGAGATGCGGATGCGGTTCGCGGGCTGCATTGACCAACCCGTTACAACAGAAATTGCCAAAGCTGGGCACATCCTTCGGACCATAATCCCCACCATAACTCCAATACCATTTACCATCCTTATCTATCTCGCGGAAAGATTGATCCACCCAATCCCAGATACAACCTCCCTGAACAATCGGTTCGGTTTCGAATACATGCATATATTCCTTTAATCCTCCGCCACTATTACCCATAGTATGCAGATACTCTGTCATGATGAAAGGACGATAGACTTTAGGTTCTGTCTGGCGGGCATAGGCCATGAGTTCTTCCACGCTGCGATACATACGGCAATAGATATCGGTATTATAATTCTGTTCGGCCCGTTCATATTGTACAGGACGACTTTTCTCCACTGACTTCATCCAGTCATATGTACGTTCGAAGTTAATACCGTTTCCGGCTTCATTCCCCAATGACCAGATAACGATAGCCGGATGATTCTTGGAACGCTCATACATACGTTGGGTACGATCCATGTGGGCAGGCAACCAAGTGGAATCTTTGGCCAATGAAGCAGGTCCATACCCCATGCCATGTGATTCAATATTAGCTTCATCTATCATATAAAGTCCATAACGATCACAAAGCTGATACCAATAAGGATGGGTAGGATAGTGCGAATTGCGGACCGTATTGATATTATGCTGTTTCATCAATTTGATATCTTTTTCCATCAGTTCCTTGCTTACAGTCCGTCCTAATTGAGAATGTTCATGACGGTTCGTTCCCTTTACCAAGACCGGCACACCATTGATGCAAAAACGTCCGTCCTTAATTTCCGAAGTGCGGAAACCTACTTCACATCCGGTAAGTTCCGTTACTTTACCTGTTACATCTTTCAATTCCAAGATCAGCGTATAAAGATTCGGATGCTCAGCACTCCAGACTTCCACATCCGGCAAACTTTGTTCATCCAACTTCAAGAAATGGCTCAATCCCTTCGATTTGATAGGATATTCACCTTGCAGAACCGCCTTACCGGTTTTATCTTCCAGTCGGTAAGCAAAGGTAGTCATGGAAGTAGAAGGTCCTTCAATGGTAGCTTCCAAACCGAAAATACCTTCTTTATATTGTTGTTTGTCTAAAGAAGAGGTTACTTTGTAATCGGCTATATACTGTTTAGGAGTGCTGTAAAGATACACATCACGTTCAATACCACTCAACCGCCACATATCCTGGCACTCCAAATACGAACCGGCACTCCAACGGTAAACCTCCAATGCCACCGTATTCTCACCTTTCTTCAATTTATCAGTGATATCCCATTCGGCCGGTGTCTTTGAACCTTGATTATAGCCCAACAGATGTCCGTTCACCCAAATATAGTAAAAAGAAATCACTCCTTCACAACAGATAACCACACGGCGGTCTTCCCAATCGGCAGGAATTGTAAAGGTACGTCTGTAGGAACCGACTTCATTCTCTTTATATGGAACTAAAGGCGGATTCTTTTTAAAATGGAACAGTTTGTCATCGAACTCATAGGTTTCGTTTACATAAATAGCTGTTCCATATCCTTGACGTTCCCAATTGCCGGGAACCTGAATATCCGCCCATCCTCCTGTATAAAACTCCGGTTTATAAAAATCCTTCGGACGGTTATCGGGATTCTTTACCCAATGGAATTTCCAACTACCGTTCAGACTCATGTAATAAGGAGAAGATTCATAATCTCCGTTACGGATATCAGATACGGTTTGATAAGGCCACACATAAGTATGAGGGGCCAGTTTGTTCAGTCCGACAGCATATTGGCTCTGCCATTCGGGTTGTTGTTGCGCCATTACTGGAAATATAACCAGAGCAGCCAAAAAATATAATAATGTATTTCTCATATATCTATTTATTCTATCATTACCTCATCAAAATAAATCCTTGCCTCTTGTCCGGGGCGTACATGGGTTGCAGGACACTCTCCGGCTCCTTTAGCAATAATCCGCACATAACGGCCAATTTCCTTATTCAAATCAAGTACCACATCCTCTTTGAAAGTCCCTTCACGGAAAATCTCTCCATCCGTGAACTGTTTACCGGATACTTTACGATAATCCCGATTATCATTTGAAACCCACACTTCAATATCTGCCGGTTTATGGGCTGCCATGCCATAATTCGTTATGCATCCCACTGATACAGAACGAAGCGACTCCTTCTTTTGCAAATCTATAGTAAAAGCGACAGAATCACTGCTTTCCCATGAATGCCATTCGAAATCCGACTGGCGCAAGCTGCCACGTATACCATTTACTAAAATCTTCCCAGCCTGTGTATTTCCTAAAACAGGTTTGGCGGTAGCCTTATTCCAAACCAAAGGCAATGTCAATGTTTTTCCCATCTGCCGACCTGCTCTATAAGTCGTACACTTTATAGTTTGTGTACCGGTCACCATCAACGGGCTCTTATATAGCAGAGACCGGTCTGTCGGCTCCTTACCATCCATTGTGTAACGGATTTCCACATCAGGACGTTCACATTCCAGTTTCACCTGTAGCTTTCCATTTACAGGGGTTACCGTATGTTGTATATTATACATGGAACAGGCAAACACAATCCCTTTAGCAGACAGATGCTCGTTGAATTTATCCATTGCCACCAAAAAACTTCTCCAATTTTTATGCCAAGGCTGTGTCCAAGCCACTTCGGCTAAAGCAGCCAGACGAGGGAACAGCTGATATTCCACATCTTCCGGTTTATTGCAAAACTCAGTCCACATAGAAGCCTGTACTCCCATCAGCAAGGAACGTACCTCCGGACTCCATTCTTTCTGTATCGGTTCATACCTATATACATCCTTCAATGTATTATTCCCAAAATAGGTCAAAGGTTCAAACCATTGCGGTCCCTGATAACGAATCAAATACATGATACGTGCAGGAGTCATGACAAACCTATGCCCTTGCTCCGCTGCCTTGACGGCAGCCTGACCGTAGCCTCTCCAACCATAAATAATTGCTCCGTCGGGAATCCGGGTATTGGTCAGTTCATCCCAGCCCATGGCTTCTTTCCCTTTGCTTTGTACATATTTACTCATTCTCGCCATAAAATAACCTTGCAACGCTTCTTCGTCCTCCAAGCCTTCCTGTCGCATACGTTCCTGACAAAGCGGACACTCCTTCCAATGCGTTTTCCGAGCCTCATCCCCACCCAAATGAATATACCTGGAGGGAAACAGCTCCACCACCTCGTCAATCACCCCTTGCAAGAAAGTGAACACACTATCGTTTCCTGCACAGAAGATCACATCCGCATGATTTCCTCCCAATCCTGGAAGGACACCGATAAATTTATCGACCACAGGACAAGCCAACAATGGATAAGAAGCCAACGCAGCATTACTATGAGCCGGCATTTCAATTTCAGGAATCACTTCAACCTGATGTCGGGCGGCATACGCCACTATCTCACGGATATCCTCCTGTGTGTAAAATCCTTTTTCTACAGTCGGTTCACCCTGCCGGGGATTACGACGCTCCGGAAAAGATTTTCCAGGACGATCTACACGCCGTGAACCGATTTCCGTAAGTAAAGGATATCTCTTTATTTCAATACGCCAACCATTATCATCCACCAAATGCAGATGCAGGGTATTGATTTTCAACATTCCCATACAATCGATAATACGAAGCAGATTCTCTTTCGGAATAAAAAAGCGGGCCACATCCACCATCAATCCACGATATCCGAAACGAGGTTCATCCTTGATTGTCATAGCCGGCACGCTCCAATCCGCAGTTTCCGCCACCGCTGTGCCCTCAATGGAAGCAGGCAATAACTGACGAATAGTCTGCAAGGCATAAAAAAAACCTTTTGTATCTGAAGCTTTAACTATTATCTGCCTGGGAGTTATTTCCAGATGATACGCCTCACTCTTTAATGCGTCATCGGTAAGGAAACTGATTTTCCCCTTCTTTTCTCCAACCTTCACACAAGGAGTAAATCCGGCCGCCTGGGTAAAAAGAGCAGAGAAACAGCGTGCAACCTCTGCCTGCTCCTCATTTTCTACCGTAAAGTCTGTTTTTCCGGAGAAAGTAAAATAACCTGTACCCGGAGTAATACTCTCCGGGCAGGGAACAATAGATATAGATTGGATTAGGTTGTCAGCTGGTAAGGCCATAGTCGCAAATAACGACCATAGCAAAATCAAACAGGTGTATTTCATGATATATGCTATTTTTCTTATTCTTTGTCTCTATCGGGTGAAAAGCGTACCGGATCATTATACTGCTCCTGCAATCTTGCCAATTCAGTCTTCAGCTCCGTCACAACCGGTTCATATTCTTTCTGACCATAAAGATTATGCATTTCCGTAGGGTCTGCCTGTAAATCATACAATTCCCACACATCAATATCATTATAAAAATGAATTAATTTATAACGCTCTGTACGTACACCATAATGACGTTTCACCATATGTTCTGCCGGATATTCATAAAAATGATAATACAATGATTTGCGCCAATCAGCAGGTTTTTCTCCTTTCAACAGTGGAAGCAACGAAACACCTTGGATATCTTCGGGAACAGGAGCACCTGCCAATTCCAGAAAGGTAGGTGCATAATCTATGTTTTGCACCAGTTCTGTAATATCACCTTTCCTGTCAAAACCTTTGGGCAACCGCATTATAAGCGGAGTATGCATGGATTCTTCGTACATAAAGCGTTTGTCAAACCAACCATGTTCTCCCATATAGAAGCCTTGGTCTGAAGTATAAACCACCAAGGTATTGTCCAGCATATTCTTTTCTTTCAGATAATCCAGTACACGGCCTACATTATCATCCAACGATTTCACTGTTTTCATATAGTCACGCATATAGCGCTGGAACTTCCAATCGGCCAGTTCTTTACCCTGAGGATTCTTTTTATAAAAGTCATCAATAATGGGACCATAAAACTTATCCCATGCCGCACGCTGCCCCTCATCCATACGTCCGATATAATTTTCATAAAGAGCCTTCAAACGGGTTTGTTTATCGGGGCGAAGCATCTTAAGGTCATAAATCATATCCATATCCTTCACGATGCTCATTTCCTGTGCCGCTGCCGCAGGGCGTCCTTCATAATCATCAAAGAAATTATCGGGCAACGGAAAAGTTTTATCTTCATACAAAGACAAGTTACAAGTATCTGCCAGCCAGTTGCGATGAATAGCCTTGTGATGAATTAAAATACAAAAAGGTTTGTCCTTATCTCGTTTGTTCTCCATCCAGTCTATGGCATCATCAGTAATGAGATTGGTTATATACCCATGTTTTTGAATGGTGTCATTGTCTTGCGTAATAAAATCCGGATTATAATAATCACCTTGTCCGGGTACAATCTCCCAATAATTGAAACCTGTGGGCAAACTCTCTAAGTGCCATTTTCCGATAAGGGCGGTCTGGTATCCGGCCTGTTGCAGCAGCTTCGGAAAAGTCTGTTGCGAACCATCAAATATACAAGTGGTATTATCATAGAATTTATTAGCACAACTATGCTTGCCGGTAATCATGCAGGCACGGCTGGGACCACTCAATGAATTGGCCACAAAACTATTTGTAAAACGCACTCCATCATTAGCAATGCGGTCAAGGTTGGGCGTTTCCATATAACGCTTGTCATAGCAACTCATCATCTGGGCAGTATGGTCATCGGTCATTA
>ENA-OXVI01000180-OXVI01000180.1-human-gut-metagenome-genome-assembly--contig:-NODE-180-length-15761-cov-11.5394_pt1 | contig 15761 bp, 10 predicted proteins | sample MGYA00249573_ERZ652689 | MGnify/ENA primary metagenome ERZ652689 (study PRJEB26925, sample SAMN05826982) | human gut metagenome | biome: ENVO:2100002; feature: ENVO:00000062; material: ENVO:00002003... | reverse complement strand
AAGTATACCCGGTCTTCATTCTTATACAAAAAGGCAGGGTAATAACTGTGTGCCTGCCGCTGGCAGTTGTATCCGTAGAAACTGTCGAATCCCTGTTTGTTGGGAGTACCTTCCGTGCCCGGAGCCCCCAGTCCCCATTTTCCAAAGCATCCGGTGACGTATCCGGCTTGCTGCATCATTCTTCCGAGAGTCATGGTATGGGCTTTCAAAGGATACTGCCCCTCCAAACCGGGATGTACATACATGGAGTCGTAATTCATGATAGCGCCCCGATAAGCCATTTCATCATTAGCCCGGATTTGCGCATGTCCCGAGTGCATACCTGTCATCAACACACAGCGGGCGGGTGCCGAAACGGGTGAACCTGTGTAATGCTGTGTGAAACTGATGCCATCCTTATACAACCGATCGATGTTCGGTGTTTCTATTTTCTCCGAACCATAACAACCGATATCCCCGTAGCCCAGATCATCCATTATGATATATATGACATTGGGTCGAGATTCTTTCACCTGGCTTTTGGCCGATAAAGCGAAAACGGACAGTCCGATATAGATTTCTATTCTTTTCATGATTAGTTTCTTTTTTTAGTCCCATTTATAATTTGTACCCGCATCTTCCTTCAATGCAGGCCCGAATGAATACCCCTGCTGTTCAAACCACAGTTGCTTAGAGAGTACTTTGCCATAAAACTCATCAAAATTTTCCGGATTGCCGGAATGCCACATCTGCTCGGCAAGTGCGAGAATACGCGGAAAGACCCGACGATCGATCATGCTTTCCGTCACCCCGTCGTCCGTCCACAAGGCAGAGCTCATTCCGAGAATAAGCGGATTTTCCTCCCGGGGCCTATAAGAAGGATTACGCAAATACACATCTTCCAGATCGAAAGTGCGAGCTTGAGTATATCCCTTCCAGGGGGTAAGCGGGAAGTTCAGATACGTATAATAGTTTGTACCGCAAATCACCGGATAATTATGTCTGACGGCATTCTTCAAGGCCAGATCCCGGTGTCCTCTCCAGTTCCACCACTGTATCACCACATTGTCCGGCAAGGAATAGCCGTCTTTGTAAATCACATCTCCCCAAAAGATGGCCTTCCTCCCTTTTTGTTTCAGATAATCGGCCATCCGGGCCGAAAACCACAATTGTAGGTCATGACTGTCTTTTAGTTTTTCTTTTTCAATCCGTGACCGGCAATCGGGACATTTATCCCAATTCCCTTTAGGTGCTTCGTCGCCTCCGAGATGAATATAAGCGGACGGAAACATCCGGCATACTTCGTCCAACACATTCTTCAGGAAGATGAGTGTACTGTCTTTTCCCGCACAAAATATATTCTGCGTAAATCCGCTTTGGGGAACCTTTACCGCAACATTGAAACATCCCAGCCGGGGATATGCATTAAGTGCCGCTTCGGCATGTCCGGGCATGTCAATCTCGGGAACAACCGTAATGCCCCGGTCCGCCGCATAGCCGATGATCTCTTTCACCTCTTCTTGGGAGTAGAAGCCCTGCTGTTCCGGCCCCTGCCCTACAAAAGCTCCTATACGGGTCAGGAACGGATAGCGTTTTATTTCGATGCGCCAGCCAAGTCCTTCGGTCAGATGCCAATGAAAGTAATTCATCTTCAGCATCGAAGCCATGTCGATATATTTCTTGATCGTAGACACTTTCTGATACTGGCGTCCGGAATCCAGCATAAAGCTGCGCCATTTCACCCGTGGAAAATCGGTGATCTCGACACAAGGAAATATCAGTCCTCTTTCCTCACCCGTGTTCCATTGCCTCAGACTTTGAATGGCATAGATAAAGCCGGCATCATCCGCTGCCTCGACAATTATTCGCTCAGGCGTCACACGGATGCGATAACCTTCTGCCGGCAAAGTAACATCTTTTTTCCAGGAGATGTGGCTGTTTACCTCCTCTTTGCACCATTCCACAGCGCTTTCGGGCACCAGTTTTTCATAAAACAAACGTATGAAAGAGCCGGGAGACTCCTCTGCGTACATTCGTATTTTACCTTGAAGCCGTAACCGGCCATCTGCCCTCTCTATTTTACCGGGGGTAGGCATGATGATTTGTCCGGACAAGTCGATGGAATACGAACACAGGGAAAGTAGTATTAAAATCAGGTATTTCATTTAAATGTAGTATTTTGAGTGCAAAAACTGTCCAAAGATAAGATTTTCTCCGGACAGTTTTTTATCACACGGTTAAAACCATTTGTCAATCAAACATTTCCTACTTTATTCCGTCATCCCAACCCGGATTCTGTTCAAGCTGAGGATTCAGCACCCTTTCGTTGCGGGGAATAGGATTCAGGTAATAATAATCAGGCCAAGTATGGTTCTGTGCAGGATGAAATTCAAGATAGCCTTCCGTTCCTCCACCATCGACTGTCACTTTGGTTCCGGCCGGAAAATCCGATGCTTTGACGTACATGCCCAGTTTCTTCTTCAATGCATAATGACACTTCTTCCATCTCCGCAAATCGTCGAACCTGAATCCTTCGGAAAACAATTCAATGCGGCGTTCGCGGCGAATCTCCCACAACAAGGGATTTACAGCATAATCACCCGGATAAGCAGGGTTACCCAAATCACGTTTAGGATCGAAACTGTCGTTAATTTCCGCCACCTTCATAGGAGCCACGTTAGCACGGCTACGCAATTTATTTACCGTCCGATCGGCTACCGACTGATCGAATTCACCTAATTCACACATTGCTTCAGCATAATTCAGCATCACCTCTTCCACCCTGAACAGTGGCATATCGGTCTCTTCATTTCGCTGTGATCCCATTGACAGATACGTACAATAATATTTCCAGTTATTATAGCCGAAAGCTGACTTGTACCAAGGCTGATTCTCCAAATAAAAATCGAAATGCGGGACTGCTCCCAGGATCCCCCCGTCATAGCCTTGACGGAAAGGTAAAGTTTTCTGTCTCTCTTTAGCACTGCCATAGCCTATTCCCAAACGAATATTCAAGCTATCGATGAAACTTCTGTCCTTGGCAACTTCGGTAAATTGCCATTTATTACCCCAGGCATCGGTAGAAGCCGAACGGTCTATTCTGTACGGAGGAGTCACTTGCAACCAGAGTCGGTGATCCCGGCAACTAAACTCGTCATACATATCTTTGTCTCCCTTATATAACGGACTATTCCAACGGGTTTTACCATCCGAACAGAGATAACTGTCCACCAAGTCACGGGTCGGATTATAGTACGAGGCTCCTGTGGTTCCTCCGATACTAGTAGCATGTATTACGTTTTCCGCATTCGAGAACTCCCGATAGAGTATGACTCCGGGGACATCCTTCAATTCAAGCGAACAAAAAAGATCATCGTAGTTGCTGCAAATCTCGGGGAAACTATTCATAACTTCGGCAGACACCCGCTTACATTCTTTCAGATAAGTTTCGGCATCATTCAATCCGTGATATTTCCTCCATGTACCCTCAAAAAGACAGAATCGTGATATAAAGGCTTGAACGACTGCTCTATTAATCGTATTATTACCATCTCCGTTAACATTAATATGCTGTTCGGCATATTGCAGGTCTTCAAGAATATGCTTCGCAATTTCATCTCTGGATGCACGGGGCCCATTAATCAGCTCTGTATCGTTATCACTCAGCACACGGTCTATCCAAGGTACTCCACCATAAGCAGACAGCAATGAGAAGTAGCGGTATGAACGAAAGAAATATCCGACACTTTTCCAATGTGCCTTCTCGGCTTCAGTCATCTGAGAGCTGTCTATCCGCCCCAACATCAGATTGACACGACGAATAAAGGCATAATAGTCCCATGCTGTATCATTCCGCTTATCGGGTACAGTGACCAGTCCTCTGATCCAGTTGCTCTCACTGCTTCCACGAGTCTGATTGTACGAGATATCATCTGTCGAGGTATCACCGTATCCCAATTTCGGCAGTGTCTCATACAATCCCCAGGCGTATGCCTTGAAGTTGTCATACGTCACAAAGGCAGTCTCTTCCGTCGGGTTGCCCAACGGATACCTTTCCATAAAATCATTGTTCAGGCAACCGGTAAAAGCGATCGCACAGAATATAAACAGGGCAAATGTATATTTCTTCATACTATTTCGGTTATTTAGAATGTGACATTAAATCCAAGTGAAAACTTCTTCATAAACGGATATTCCCATGCTCCTTTCGAAAGCATATCAGACTCCAGACCTTCCGGCAAGTGATCCCATGTGTGAAGGTTTTCTCCACTGAAAAATACCTTGACCTCATCGAAGCAAATCTGCTTAGCCCAGGTTTTAGGCAAAGTATAGGATAAGGTGATATTTTGCAACTTCAAGTAAGCCGCATTAGCCAGATATTTGGTCTGCTTCCAGCGGTTCGAAGCAGTATTCACACCGTTGTTTGCATATACCCTTGGGAAATAGGCATCCGTATGCTCCGGTGTCCAGAAGTCAAGGGTTTCCTTAAACAGACTTCCCCACGTTCCGGTAGGCCATGCAATCTGATCGGTACGCCAAAAGTCACGTTTGCCCACACCACGAAGAAAGACAGAAAGGTCGAACCCTTTCCAACTCAAACCTGCATTGATGCCATAATGGAAGCGAGGTGTAGAGTTACCGATGATACGTTGGTCGCCCGGATCGTCCGCTGTTCCTTTTCCACTCCATATAGTGCTGGCATCATCATCAAAGTTTTTATAAAGTATATCACCCGGATATACTTTCCCTACTCCTTTAGGAATAGGAATGCCTTCTTTAAGCGTTCCGTCGGCATTGAAATCATCTTCTCTATAAAAACGATCGGTTACATATCCCCATATTTCACCAATCTTCTGCCCTTTGCGATAGGTGCCCAGCAAGTTGGTCTCGTTGTTAAACTTGGTAATTTCACTCTGCGAATCGTAAAGATTGAATCCGATACGGTAATTGAAATCTTTGATACGGTCTCTCCAGTTCAATTCCAGCTCCCAACCATAAGTTTTCAAATTCGCAGCATTCTGCTTGGCAGCAGCCACTCCCACAACCCACGGCAAATCCATTCCCGGTGCCAACATACCTTTTGTATCACGCCGATACCAATCGAAAGTACCATTCAGGCGATTATCAAAAAATCCGAAGTCAACACCGAAATCGAGCGTATATACTTTTTCCCAGGTGAACGCACTGCTGACCATAGGCGGAGTGGACAAAGTCGTAGGTCTTTGACCGTCTACCAGCCAATTGGTAAGCCCCGGAGCCATCTCCGGTATATACGGATAATTGTCCGGTGAGCCGTCTGCCAGCAAGATGATCTGATTTCCGATCGATCCCCACGAAGCACGAAATTTAAAGTTGGATAGAACATCGCGTGTCGCTGTCATAAAAGGTTCTTCCGAAATGCGCCAACCTGCCGAGAAAGATGGGAAGAATCCAAAACGGTTGTTTTTAGGGAATCGTGAAGTTCCGTCATATCGTCCGTTAGCTTCAAGCATGTAGCGATCCTTGTACGAATAATTCACACGGTAAAAGAGTCCTCTGAGGGCATATTCGTTAAAGGTATCCGTTGCCGTTGTGGTCCCGGTAGCTCCCGATATGGACGGCAGGTTACTCAACAATACATCTTTCCTTTCCGTCCACTGTGATTCCGCATGATTCTCTTCCTGGTTGAATCCACCCATAACACTTATATGATGATTACCTATTGAAAAGTCGTAATTAGCAAATATATTGATTGCATTATAGTTAGTAAATCCCTGTGTCAGCGCATACCGTGTATTTTCCGTGTTATTCAGGACACCGGTAAAGTTCATTCCGATGTATTTATACTGGTTCACATACATGCGGTTGTAGTTCGTCACCCGGTTGTACGTATATTCACCTGTTATCTTCAAGTTTTTCAGAGGCGAAATGATGATACGTCCCAAAGCCCGGAGATCCGTCTTTTTAACAATGCGTGGTTCCCCATAACGGATGTAAGTAGCGGAAGTTTCAGCCGGATAAATAATACCATCCTCTTCATAAGGCGATATATTCTGATAAGAAGGAAGTTGCATGGCACTTCCCCAAATTCCGTTTCTACCGCCTTGCTCCACTTTGTTCTGGGTAGAATTGGCATACCGTATATCCAATTGAGTGGTCAGCCATTTGTTGACCTCCACACTCAGGAAACTTGAGAGATTGGCACGCTCATACCTGTCTTTATCAGTAATAAGGATTCCGTCTTCATTGGTGTATCCCAAACCGATACGATAATTCGTTCTTGAACTTCCTCCCGAAACTGAAAAACTATGATTTTGCATAAAGCCATAATTATCCATCATATCGGCAAACATATCGTTCTCTCTCATCAGAAACAGGTTCCCATCTTCATCGAATACATATCCATTGGGATATTGGGAAGGATTAGCCATATAATCACGTATATACGTCTCCCATTGAGGAATATTCTTACCGTCTACATACGTGTCATTGGGCCATCCCATCTCTTTATATGCCAAGATGGACTCCAACGGACCGGCTTTTTGTGGCAGCTCCAATGCTTTCGAAAACGAGAAATTATTATTATAATTGAATTTAGGAGCCATGTCCTTTTTACCTTGCTTGGTGGTAATCAAGATTACTCCAAACGCAGCACGTGCTCCGTAGATAGCTGCAGAAGCGGCATCTTTCAAGACCGAAACCGACTCGATATCCTGCGGATCGATCATATTGATATCCATCGGTACATTATTGACCAACACCAGCGGACCACCACCGTTGATAGAAGTGGTTCCTCGAATATTGTATGATAGATTGTCACCTGGAGTACCGGTCGTTCCCTCTATTTTTAATCCCGGAACCACCCCTTGCAAAGCTGCCGTAACATTTGTTATCGGACGATCTCCTAATGTTTCCTGTATATTAACTGCTGTAACTGCTCCCGTCAGATTGATCTTCTTTTGTGTTCCGAAGCCGACAACCACTACTTCATCCATCAATTGTGAATCTTCTTTCAACTGAATGACGAAATGAGTTTTTCCATTGGTACTGACCTCCTGAGGCAAATAACCGATATAGGTAACCTGCAACTTACTGTTGTCAGAGACCTCCAATGAAAATTCTCCCTCAAGATTGGTAATCGTGGCCTGCTTACCGCCTACGGCAAGCACATTCGCTCCTATAAGAGGTTCGCCGGTAACGCCCGTCACTTTACCCGTTATCTTTTTCATCTGAGTAGCTTGCCCGGCAGCAGCTTTCTCTTTCTTCTGCTCAACAGGAGTAATGACTATATGCTCAGCCTCATAACGGCAAGTAAAACCGGTATTCTTCAAAAGAGCATCCATTACAAAAGACAGTTCCTTGTCTACAAAGTTTCCTTTAATCTTCCTATTTACATCCAGTCTGGTCTGATTGTATGTAATACCCAATTGAGTCTGCTCCTCAATTTGTTCGAATACTTTTTGCAAAGACTGATTGTTGCCATACACGCTTATCCGCTGATTTTGCCCGTACGCAGTGTTATAAATGCATAAAGCGAGAAGTAAAAGAACTATTTTATGAATTTTTACGGATAGAATATTCCTTAATTTGATTTTTAATTTCATAATTTTGTGAGTTAATCAATTAATACTGTTTAAAGTCTCTAAAGGTTAAAAAGTTTTTGATTGATTTCGGGGATCGGAAATGGGTGTGGTAATTTGTTTCCGGTTCCCTTTTTTGCATATGATTGTTCTCCTTTCCTTTACTTTAATGGACAAATAGATATGGATTCGTCCTTCTCCACTTTATAGGTGATACCTCCTACTGTTTTTGTTACAATATCCAAAACATGGAAAATATCATCACGACGCTTAAACTTTATTGTATAAAGGTCCGAATTGATCCGATTCGACTCCATCAGATCAGACGATAACTGAATAGATACTGCATAGCTTCTTTCCAGTGTTCTCAGGATTTCCCTGAGTGACTGGGAAATAAAGTTCATTTCTCCCTTTGTCCAACCCGAATAAACAGAAGCGTCTATATCTGTTTTGTTGAATCTACCACTCCGATTTTCGTAATCAAGCTGCTGATTGGGTTCTAAGGTAATAAAATTGTTAGGCTGGTTTTTCTTTCTTACAGCAACAGAACCGGACTCCAATGTGGTAATTGTCCTTCTATCAAAAGGATATGCCTGCAAATTAAACTGAGTACCCAGTACGCAAATGTCCAGATGGTTAGTTGCCACCACAAAAGGAAGTTTCTTATTAGGGGCTACCGCAAAGTGCCCTTCTCCGGAAAGATATACAGAACGGGTATCGCCGGTAAATTGCGTAGGATATAGAAATATGGATCCCGAATTCAGGGTGATGATCGAACCATCCGGTAACGTGATCTGTTTTTGCTCTCCCTTGGGAACGATACATTCTACAAAACGGACTTCCTGCGTGTGATGTTCCACATATATATAGGCCGTTATAATAGATATTAACGGGATAAGAAGAATAGCTGCTATATGCGCCCACCGATGTAGATAGGCCGGCCGGGCAGAAGAAAGCCCCGCTCTTTTTTGAAACTTACGTAAAGAATGCCGGGTACCGGCATCTGCTTCAGGACGATATTCGTCCCATATCTGAAGAAGCGCTTCTTCTTTCCGTTGTTTGCCGGAAGGATCAAGAAGCCATGTCCACACTTTATTTTTAAGATCCGGACTGGCTATGAAGGCCATAAAGTTGTGTATGATTTTGTATGCGTCAGACATAGTATGTTTTATGGATTATATATATAAGATACGTAACCCGCCAAACACACACAGTTCAAAGAACACTTTTTTTTATATAGCTTGTTAAGTTTATACGAAAGTAGCCATAATGACCCAAAACAATATCTTACGTATATCAGCCAAAGCCTGGGTCAGATGATTCTCAACTGTACGCTTGCTAATGTTCAGTTCACGGGCTATATTTTCATTACTAAGCCCCTGTTCGCGGCTCATCTGATAAATCTTTCTTCTTTGAGAAGGCATTCTTTCAACAGCGATGGCTATAATCAGTTCTAATTCTTTCGCGTTCAGTTCCGATTCTATTTCATACAGATCGGAGTTATCATCCGATAACTGCCTGGATTGATAATTTTTAAATAACAAAGAGCGCTCGATGTACCGGAAAACCGCATTCCGGGCTATACGGAACAGGTATGCATCCAAGTTGTCTATCTGCTTCAGATTTCCCCTGTTCTGCCACAATGACATAAATATATCCTGCGAAAGATCTTCCGCCTCTTCAGCATCCTGTAACAAGCCATTAATGAATCCTTTGACCCGGGGATAATAATCAAGAAAGAAGCCCTCAAACTTTTGGGGACTTTCCAGACTATCCGCATCGGCCACCGGAAACTTCCTTATGAATTTCATTATACAGATAATTTAAAATAGCTTCCATAAACACACATCCCTTGACATTCAGAACAGTATTTTAGAGATAATCAATTTAGGTTAACTTTATATTGGTTTTGTATATCAACAAAAGTTATTATAGTCAGAAATCACCACGGATTACATCAATTGCCACAGAATTTTACATTGACCATCAGTCATTTATTTTTTATCTGTGTGAATCAGTGTAATCCGTGATGATTTTTTTCGCAACACTCCCTACTGATGAATGATCAGTGCAGACTGTGCCGGAACCGTCACCTCAGGTCCGTATAACGAGCCCAACCCTCTTTCATCAATCACACCATCTCTGCATACAACAGTGTATTTACCTTCGGGTATCGCCAGTTTGGCAGGAACAGAACGGGCATTAAGTGCCACGATAATGTTGTCCCAAGTATCTCCGTTAGCGCGGTCTTTCAAGCGGAAAGCCACCAGATTACCACCATCTACCGGGAGGAATTCCAGGTGCTTACGTACCATCTCGGCATCTCCCATACGGAAAGCGGGATGGGCTTTACGAATACTGATCAAACGCTTATAATAGGCGAACACATCTTCGTGAGTTGTCTTTCGGTTCCAATCAATGGCATTAATAGAATCGGGACTCTCAAAACTATTATGCACCCCTTTCTTGTCACGCATCACCTCTTCTCCGGCATAGATGAACGGAATACCTTGCGAAGTCAGCACTGCCGTCTGCGCCAGTTTGTCAAGTCGTACGAGTTGTTCGGGTGTGATGCCGGGGATACTCGACTTCAAGCGATCTACCAAGCACATATCATCGTGGCAAGATACGTAACTGATCATCTGAGTAGGCTGGGAAGCCCAGGGAGCTTTACTGTAATTCACCGAATCATTGTTGACTTGAGGGTGACTGACAGCTCCTACAATACCAAACTTAATGCTCTCTTCTTCCCCGGGGATCCCGGCAAGGAACGCTCCCTTATGATTATCATTAAAAGGACCACGCAACGCATCACGCATTTCATCGGAAAAGGCGGCAATACCCGGCATTTTACAGGTATTGACCTTCATTGCCAGCGAATCACCCGGATACTGAGGTGCTTCCGCTGCCCAACCTTCACCATAAATAATGATAGAAGGATCTACAGCACTGACCGCCTTACGGATTTCATTCATCGTCTCAATGTCGTGAATGCCCATCAGGTCGAAGCGAAAACCATCGATATGGTATTCCCTGATCCAGTGAAGCACGGATTCAATCATATATTTACGCATCATAGGCCGGTTGCTTGCCGTCTCGTTACCACAAGCCGAACCATTGGCCAACGAACCATCCGGCTTCTGGCGATAAAAATATCCAGGTACCGTACGTTCGAAGTTACTGCCATCGGTGTTGTATGTATGATTGTATACCACATCGAGCACTACCCGTATACCGGCTTTGTGCAATGCCTGTACCATCTGCTTAAACTCGCGGATGCGGACAGCCGGATCGTAAGGATCGGTAGCATACGAACCATCGGGTGCATTGTAATTCTGCGGATCATATCCCCAGTTGTATTTATTTTCATCCAACTTGGTTTCGTCTACCGAAGCATAATCATAAGACGGAAGCAAATGGACGTGTGTTACTCCCAGCTCGATCAGATGATCGATTCCGGTCAGCAATTTGGCAGAGTTCATCGTACCATGTTCTGTCAATGCCAAAAATTTTCCCTTATGCTGAATCCCTGATGTAGAATCTACTGAAAAATCACGATGGTGCATTTCATAAATGATCGCATCAGCCGGTGATTTCAACGGCAGTCGCTGATCTGTCTCCCAACCTTGTGGATCGGTGGACTTCAAGTTGATAATGGCCGCACGTTTTCCGTTCACCCCTACCGCTTTGGCATTGATACCGGGTGTATCACCCATCCATTTATCGTTTACCTTGACATTGAATGTGTAGAACTTCCCCATCAGATCCTTGCTGACCGTTGCCATCCAAGTGCCTTCTTCACCCGGCTCCATAGGAATGGTTTCGTAAGCATGCCCACCTTCACCCGAGTCGAACAACATCAGACGGACTTCATCGGCAGTAGGCGCCCAAAGGGTAAACTTGGTAGACTCCGGTGAATATTCCATCTCCGTGAGGCTACCCGAACGTACCGGATATAATTCGTAAGACGCATATTCTTTCTTGGCGGGAGTACAACTCACTACAGCTGTAGCCGCTGTCACTCCGATAAAGGCAAGATAGTTCATTTTCATGTTTTTCTCTATATTATTATATTGTTATCTACTTATTGTCTAAGTTCAGAATCCGTCGCTACTTTACTCTTTCGGGATTTTTGGCTATAAAATCTTTCCAACCGCTATACCCTTTCTCCATTACCGGACGCCCCATCTGCAGGAAATGACAATAAGCAGCTGCCAATCCGTCGGTAGCATCCATAAAAACAGGCATATCCTCTTTGTCAAAATGCAGCATGCGTTGCAACATATCCGCCACTTGTTCTTTAGAGGCCTGCCCGTTGCCGGTGATGGCCATCTTTATTTTCAGCGGGGCATATTCAGTAATAGGAATATCACGGCTCAACGCAGCCGCCATCGCTACTCCCTGAGCACGTCCGAGCTTCAGCATCGACTGCACGTTTTTCCCGAAAAAAGGAGCTTCAATTGCCAGTTCATCGGGCAAGTAACTTTCGATAATACTAAGCACCCGTTCGTGGATATGACGAAGTTTGAGGTAATGATTGCCGAACTTCCGCAAATCGATGATCCCCATAGCGATCATCTCGGGTCTTGTCCCGCAAACACGGAGCACTCCGTATCCCATGATCGTAGTACCGGGATCAATGCCCAGAATAATCTTTTCTTTTACCGGCTGAATCACTCCAATACCTCCATCAATGTGGGAAATCCGACTACTTTATCCTTAAATATCTTCACCAGCTCTTGGTTGAGCCGCGCACCCTGATCCTGATGCCAGCGATGCAGCACACCAGAATCGTCCACCTCCCATTGGAGCGAATAGGAAGTACCTTCGTCACGATGACTCAACACACGACAGATGCGCGGAGCACGGAGAGCGCCGTGTTTCTCTACTTCAGGAATATAACTCTCTTTGATCCAGATCAAAAAATTATCATGAACTTCGTCGTCCACCTGAAAAGTGGTATTGTATATCAGCATATTTTTTATCTTTAAGTTGATTATTTCCGCAAACATAGCAATTATTTCAGAATAATACATTATATTTGCAGCACCAAAACAGATAAACGTTCGCAAACGTTATCATTAAGAGTATGGGGGGTTAGCTCATCTGGCTAGAGCGTAACACTGGCAGTGTTAAGGTGATCGGTTCGAGTCCGATACTCTCCACACCCAATTAATAAAAATAGTAAATATTTCATCATTTAAGTGGGGAAATCCGTGAGGACTTCCCCATTTTGTTTTTTCCAGGATTTACCACAGAGTATACCGGTATACAACACTATATACGAAACAGGACAAAAAACGAAGGAGATAGTGTTAGTTATTAGAGTTAACGAAACATGGAACGGAGTCTATTCCAGAAGCCCTCCGTTTTTTCCTCGTTCGCCTTATATTTTTCGATCATCTCGCTGGTTTCTTTCTTATATCTGTCCAGCGATGCCCCCATTTCGTCTAAGCTCGCTATACCTTCTATTATCATCTCCACTTCGTCTTTGGCCGCCGGCTCAGTTCCGGTTTCGACCTCTTCGTTTTCCAGCTTCCCGGCATCCGGCATTGTCTCCCCGGGCATCCCGAACTTCGCCTCCGTCGCCGCCATCATCTCTTTCCACGCCCCGCTTTGAGCATAGTTTTCGTCTACCAGTGCTTTTATCTGGAGCTGCCGTATTTCCTGCGCTTCCTTCCGCGACACCACCTCCACGTCTCTACCAAAATATGTTCGGGCACACCTTTCAAATTCGCTCTCGATTTTCCTCCAAGCGCCCTTTTCGCCCAGTCTGCTTTTGAAGCTGTTTTCCGTGCTATTGTATTTATACATTTCCCTCTCCAGACGGGCGACTCTCGTAATCAGTTCCCGGCGCTGAGCCCGCAGTTCCATTTCACGGATATGCAAATTCCCCACCTCGTCCGACAGTTCCTGCAGGCTTTCATCCTCTCCGGTGTTTCCGGCCTCCCCCACGTTTGGGCACTTTTCCCATTTGAGAAGTCGTTTTTTGAGTCTCTCTACGCGCTTCTCGTTCTCCCGGTTTTTCTCTTTCAGCCGTTCGCACCGTTCAATGTAATATATCTCCTTGTCGCGCAGGTCACTGCACATCCGATTAGCGTCTTCATGGTTCTGCCTTGCTCTCAGCAGCGTATGCTCCATTTCCTTAAAAGAGTCGCGGCTTCGTTCAAGGTCGGTTTGGAGACGCTTGATAAGTTCGTCCGAGCTTTCGGGCAGCCTCCTGGTCACCTTCCTGTACGCTATGAGGTAGTCTTTTACAGACTCAAATCCCATTTCCCGAGCTATCCGATACAGAGGGGCGGCTGTGAAGGCACTGTTGAACAGTTTTCGATCTTCGGTGTTCAGCTTGTCAATCATCACGCAGAGTAGTCGGTGCAGAACGGGGAGGAAATCATCCAGAAGACGCATCTTGAGTCCGGCATCTTCGTCTGCACGCAGTTCCGCCTCGATGCGCTGCTCAAACTTCGCGCAAAGTTGCTCGTAATTGGTTTTCAGGTGCGCCAACCGTTTTTCTTTCTCTACCAATTCGCACACGCTCCCGTCATCAATCAGCACCACGCTGCCCACAACGGAAGTGGTGATTTGGCTTTCACGTACCCACGCTATCACTCTCTCTACACTGATTCCATATTTATCAGATATACTTTTTACTGACTTCCAATCGGCCATATCGATACAATTTAAGGTTTGCAGAAATCAGATGCAGAGTACGAAGCACTCGCAATTTACATAATAATAGTATTAACGGACGGTTCACCCAATCACCCTTCTGCACCCGCTAAATTAATCATTTATTACATAATAACGAATCATTTGTAAATAAAATAATCGCATAGTCCTATCTTTTAACATTCACACGAGGTCCGTACGGCTCAATGAAGGTATCCCCGACGTTTTCTCCAACGCTGAAAACATTTCATCAGCGCCTCCTAGCTGACTTCGGTGATGCGATAACGACGGACAGGACCGGCATGCAGTTTATGATAGGAACAACTACAGTAACCCGTTATGATAAAAAAGAGATTCACTAGTGAAAGAAAGCACCCTCTTACACAAGAAGATGTACGTTATCATAAAAGACAGACGAGCGATTACAACACCTACTGCATGAGGAAGAGAAAACATCTCTCCACCTCCGATTATCATATACAAATAAAGAAAGAGAAAGCCTAAAGATCGGCAAGAGGCAACCAACCGACACATTTTATTTCTTTCTATCCTCTTTGATTGCAATATTATTGTTACTTTTGCAGCAATTTAACGAAAATCGAATAACAATAAATCGCAAGATATGATAGCTAAGATTAATCAACTTCTTGAAGAGGTGGGGGCCTTGAAAGCCGCCAATGCCGAAGAACTCGAAGTTCTGCGCATCAAATACCTCAGCAAGAAAGGAGCCATCAATGACTTGATGGCAGATTTCCGCAATGTGGCTGCCGAACAGAAAAAAGAAGTCGGCATGAAGCTCAACGAGCTGAAAACAAAAGCACAAGAAAAAATCAACGCACTGAAAGAACAGTTCGACAACCAGGACAACGGACAGGACGATCTCGACCTGACCCGTTCGGCTTATCCCGTGGAGCTGGGCACACGCCATCCGCTTTCCATTGTGCGCAACGAAATCATTGACATTTTTGCCCGTCTGGGATTCAACATTGCCGAAGGTCCGGAAATAGAAGATGACTGGCATGTGTTCTCCGCACTCAACTTTGCCGAAGACCATCCGGCACGAGACATGCAAGACACATTCTTCATCGAATCCCATCCCGACGTACTACTGCGCACACACACCTCATCGGTACAGAGCCGTGTGATGGAGGTTTCGCAACCACCTATCCGTATCATCTGTCCGGGACGCGTTTACCGTAACGAAGCTATCAGCTATCGTGCACACTGTTTCTTCCACCAGGTAGAAGCGCTGTACGTAGACCGCAATGTATCTTTCACCGACCTGAAACAAGTGTTGCTACTCTTCGCCAAAGAGATGTTCGGTGCCGATACGAAGATTCGCCTGCGTCCGTCGTACTTCCCGTTCACAGAACCCAGCGCCGAAATGGATATCAGCTGTAACATCTGCGGCGGAAAAGGCTGCCCCTTCTGCAAACACACCGGCTGGGTCGAAATCTTGGGTTGCGGAATGGTAGACCCGAACGTACTTGATGCCAACGGAATAGACAGCAAAGTGTATAGCCTGTCTCTTATACACATCTGACGCTGCCGACG
>ENA-OXVI01000157-OXVI01000157.1-human-gut-metagenome-genome-assembly--contig:-NODE-157-length-16542-cov-13.9711_pt1 | contig 16542 bp, 17 predicted proteins | sample MGYA00249573_ERZ652689 | MGnify/ENA primary metagenome ERZ652689 (study PRJEB26925, sample SAMN05826982) | human gut metagenome | biome: ENVO:2100002; feature: ENVO:00000062; material: ENVO:00002003... | reverse complement strand
AAAAAAACAATTACACTTCAAGCAACCTGCCGGTACTTCCAGAGGAGTATATACTACCCGGGATGTATGGTACATCCTCCTCACCGACACCGGCAGCCGCCACTATGGCGTGGGTGAATGCGCCCCTCTCCCTGCCCTGAGCTGTGATGATATCCCCTCATACGACGAGGTGTTGGCCACTGCCTGCAAGAACCTGGAAAAGAACGGGGAAATAGACCGGGAAGCCTTGCTTCCCTATCCGTCCATCCTGTTCGGTATGGAAACCGCCCTGCTGCATTTCCGGGCACGCAGCCTGCAATTCTGGCACACCCCGTTCAGCAAAGGCAAAGAGGGTATCCCCATCAACGGACTCATCTGGATGGGAAACTTTGACGAGATGTACCGGCGCATCGGGGAAAAGATGCAGCAAGGTTTCCGCTGCATCAAACTCAAAATAGGCGCTATCGACTTTGAAAAGGAACTGGAGCTGCTGGCGCACATCCGCCGGCATTTCACCCCAGCCCAAATCGAACTGCGTGTAGATGCCAACGGTGCTTTCTCTCCTACCGATGCCCTCGAAAAGTTACATCGTCTTTCCGAATTCCAGCTCCATTCCATCGAACAGCCCATCCGTGCGGGACAATGGGATGAAATGGCCCGACTCTGTGCCGCCACCCCCTTTCCCATTGCACTGGATGAAGAGCTGATAGGCATCAACCGGCGCAACCGGAAAATAGAATTGCTGGAAACCATCCGTCCTCAGTACATTATCCTGAAACCTTCTCTGCACGGAGGAATCAGCGGCTCCGAAGAATGGATGGAACTGGCGGCTGAAAGAGGCATCGGCTCATGGGTCACTTCCGCTCTGGAGTCCAATATCGGACTGAATGCCATCGCACAATGGTGTGCCACCTTGCAGCCCGCCCTCCCCCAAGGACTAGGTACCGGCTTGCTGTTTACCGACAATATAGACTATCCGCTTCACATCGAAGGGGACTGCCTTTGGTTCCACCCCGAAGAACAAGAACCCGATTTACTAAACTGGCTGAAACAATGACAAAATTCTGCACCAATAGAAACAAACAAACCATTCTGATAGAAAGCATCCCCTACTCCAATTGGGAAATTGAAATGGTAAGAATGAATATCCCTGCCGACAACCGAAGTTTCCGGCAGGAACTTTTCTCCTTTCTTTCCGAATGGTTTGACCCGGCAGACACCCTGCTGGTACATACTTCAGGCTCCACTGGCAAACCCAAGGAACTGTATGTAGAAAAAGAACGCATGATGGAAAGCGCCTGCCTCACCTGTTCCTTCCTCGGACTACAAAAAGAAGATTCCGCCCTGCTCTGTATGCCCTTGCAATACATTGCCGGAAAAATGGTGGTAGTACGTGCCTTGGTAGCGGGACTGGACTTGCTGCCTGTCACTCCATCCGGGCATCCTTTAAAAGACCTGACAAAAGCCCCCGTCTTTGCCGCCATGATCCCCATGCAAGTCTATAACTCACTGCAAGTTCCCGAAGAGAGAGCGATATTGCAACAAATCAGGCACCTCATTATCGGAGGTGGTCCTATCGACTCCCAATTGAACGCTGCGTTAAAAGATTTCCCCCATGCCGTATGGTCTACTTACGGCATGACCGAAACCTTATCACACATTGCCCTACGCAGACTGAACGGTCCTGAAGCTTCAGACTGGTACACCCCTTTCGAGAGCATACAGATCCGTCTGAGTAAAGAAAACACCTTGGTGATATACGCTCCCGAAATTTGCGGAAAAGAACTGGTGACCAATGACATAGCCGAGATAAACGGACAGAACCAATTCCGCATTCTAGGCAGAAAAGACAATACGATCAATACCGGAGGAGTGAAAGTGCAGATAGAACAAGTAGAGGCCGCATTGAAAGAACACCTGTCCGTTCCTTTCTTGATCACCTCCGCTCCCGACGAAAAATTCGGAGAAATCATTGTGCTGCTTGCCGAAGGGCAACTGCCCGACGACATAGAACAGACCTGCACACATCAATTACCTCCCTACTGGCGTCCCAAACGTTTTGTTCCGGTATTCAAACTTCCCCTGACAGAAACCGGGAAACCCGACCGTGCCATAGCCAAATTACTGGCGCAAAAATAACTCCGCTCCATTCATAAAGGGTGAATTCAAAAACAAATCAAACGATCTTTTTGAATTCACCCTTCTTTCTGTAAAAAAGAATAATTTTCCGTGTTCTCCTACAACTTACGGGAAGCTAAAATTGTTCTCCTATCATTATATTAAAAAAATCAAATACACGTAGTTTTTTTCCGTTTTATTTTCCCTTATGTCCACTACTTCCGGCGGAATGTATCATTAAATTCTAATTTTGTGAACCTAGAGCTGATACAAAGTATGTTATATAATACCCCAAAACCACAGGATACCAAAGAAGGACTGTCCGATCAAGATTTCAGTATTTATATGGATGCGCACACAGTGCCTTTCAGCAAATACCCCTCTTATCTGCCGGAAGGAGTTTTGGGTATGTGTACTGAAGGGAATGCCGAGATCCAGATTGGTCTCCGGAAATATGTTATTTGTGCAAACGACATTCTTATTTTCATGCCGGGATTCTTGGTTTCATTTATAAAATCCAGTCTGACTTTCACCATCGATTATTGTACTTTTTCAAATGCCCTTTTTTATGACGTGATCAATGGAAGTATCAAACGTTTTCCGACCGGTTTTCATACCTACACCCAAACCCACTGCATCTATTCGCTATCCCAAGAGAAAGCGGAACAGTTCTCCCTCTATTTCCGGTTACTATACAACAGAGCTACTTCTCCAACTTATTTATTTACAAAAGAATCTATTACCAATCTGCTGAAATTACCTTTTCTGGAACTTTATGCAGACTATTACAGCACAGTAAAAGAACATAAAGTCACCACCTTGCATAAAGAAGAAATCGGATACTTTTTTCTGGATTTGCTGTTAAAGCATTACAAAGAAAACAAAGAAGTGGCGTTCTATGCCGAAAAGTTGCATGTTTCCTCCAAATACCTGACTGAAGCCTTGACTCTGGTAAGTGGAAAATCCCCCAAAGAATGGATTATACATTATACCCTGCAAGAGATTTACGCATTATTGGAGAATCCATCCATCAGCATACAGGAAATCGTTCAAAGAACCCGGTTTGCCAATCTTGCCACCTTAAGACGTTTCTTCAAGCGGCATACCGGAACATCCCTGTTGCAATACCGGAAACAGGACTTATACAAAAATAATCAACAATAGGTATCTCAATAAAAAAATCAGCCCGTCCCAAGCATTCTTCCGGAACGGGCTGATCCCTCTATCTACCAAAACTTGTTGTTTTCCTTACTATACTCAAATCCGGCCGCCTTCAATTTTTTCACCAACAGCTCCTTGTCTACATTCATATCATCACAAAGCTCGTCCAGCGAATGATAGCAGTCACGAAGTTTCATATTCACCATGCTGAAAAGCATCATCGGGTCATCAGGTAATTCCATATCAATATCTCCTTTTTTAAAATCGGATGCAAAGTTACAAAACTTTTCATAATGATCCGTATTCCATCGCTAAATATCGGTCTGACAAAAAGTTATCCCCTGCTTTTTATCCTATTAATCCGTCAGCTTCACCGTTTCCATCTTCCCCGGAACCAAAGTAAGACGCGCCGTTCCATCCCTGTCTATCTCCACCTCCATATACCGGGCCCGGATAATGATCCTTCCGTCTACAGTCAGCACCCCCCACTGGCAGGAGCTGTCCTGATAGGCGCAATAACCACCCACCGGACGCAATATTCTCCGATAGACAGGTGGAATCAAAATCTGCTCCGCTGTCCTCAACCCCCATTTCACTCCTATCTGAAAAGGTACGGCCTCCACACTCCTGCTGATTATACGCTGCCGTTTCCGTTCAGTCTCGCACTTTTCCTCCTGCAAATGTTTCTCCACACGCTCGTCCGCCTGCCTTCGGAGCAATGCCACCGCCTCATCAAAATCCTCACTCCGGTCCGACGGACGGTTACAAGCCACATAACGCTTTCCATGTCCTTTCTCCACATGATAATACCGTCCCTCCTCATCCATCACCACAATACTTTGATCCGGCAACCGTCCGCTCAGATAATAAGCACGCTCCTCATCCCCTTCCAACAGACAAACCTGCGGTTCACAACAAAAGCCTCCATCTTCCATGCGGCGGCATCGGGAAGGCACTCTGCCATCGTACATCTTCACATAAAACCCCATCCACACAATGGACGAAGAAGGCAACCCGCATGTATTGGTATACACCTGCCTTGTCCTGCTGTAATAAGTACGGTTCACCTGTAACAATTCTATGCTCCCGTATCTGAGGACACGCGGGCGGACAGCATAACACCGACCGTTCCGTAAATCCACATAAGACACCGAATTCCCGGCATGACGGACTTGCAACAAATCATCTTTCAGCAACCTCACCTCACAGCAATGCCCCAGTTCGGCCACCAAAGCCCCCGTATCATCCAGTACCCGGACACACCCGTTCCGAAGCCTCCCTACGGCAAAACGTCCTTTGATACTCAAAATCTCTTTAAACGAAACGTCCGGCAGCATCTCATCTCCCTTTTCCAATCCCCAAAGACCTGTTTCCTTATCTACAAATGCCCTCAACCTGCATGACGGTGACTGCTCCTTCTCATCCGGCAAAGCCTGCTCTCTGATGGAAGAAAGCAAACGCCCGTGCTCCATAACCATCACCAAGTCCCCACCGGCTTCAGCCGGCCTTTCCACCACCGGAAAAGCGGTAACGGAAGCATCACAATTCATCCGTCCGGGCAAACTCCCCTTTCCCGCCATCCGTCCCCGGAACATAGCATCCCAGTTCCATCGCTGTGTAGGAAGCCCGAAAATGCGGTACAGCCCCACATTGTCTATCAGCATACACGCCTCCTTGCCCTCCGATCTCCGCAATCCGCGTCCTACCTGCTGCAAATATTTAGCCAGTGACAAAGTAGGACGGGCCAGTTGTACAAACTCCACATCGGGACAGTCGAACCCCTCGCTAAATACATCCACATTCACCAGCACCTCGATTTTTCCATGTCTGAACTCCTCCACCATCCGCTTGCGTTCCATAGCAGGAGTCTTGCTGTCCACAGCCACCGCATTCACTCCCCGCCTGCTGTAATACTCCGCTATCCGCCGGGCATGTTCAATGCTGATGGCATACACCATCCCCTTCTTGCCGGAAGCAAACTGCCTGACACTGCGGTACAGGCGCTCGATACCGGGACGCCTGTTCAGTACCGCATCCATCTCTTTCACCTGATAATCCCCATCGGCCCCCCGTTTCTCCAGACCATCAATGAGCCGCTGCTCCTCGCTGCCGGGACGGATGGATACATAATCGAACACAGACAACACGCCTTTTTCAATAAACTCGGCAATACTCCACGAAGTAACCAGCACCTCGAACAGTTCCGTGAACCCCCTACGGTTCAGGCGGCAAGGTGTGGCAGTCACACCCAGTTTCTTTGCGGCAGGATAACGCTTCCACATCTCCGTGTAAGAAGCGGCTAAGGCATGATGAGCCTCGTCTATCACAATCAGTCCCGGAGCATCACCCGCCTCATTCCAGTGCCGGGATAGCCATTGGACAGACATTACCCTGACCGGAGTATCCTCCCTCCGGATACCATATTTAGCCAGCGTTTCCTCCATTTGCGCCACCAGTTCCCTACGATGGGCAATAAGCCATACCCCACTGCCTGCAGAAGACACAAACTCACTGACCACAGATGCCAGCAGATGTGTCTTGCCCGTACCGGTAGGCATCTGCACCATCACACTCCGGTGAGCTTTCCACGCTTCCATCAGACGTGTTTTCATCTCTATCTGATAATCCCGCAACATAAATAATTTGCCGATTTGCTAACGTGCCAATGGAGTAAGAGGATAATCGAAAAAATTATTTACTAGCCAGCATATTATTAATCTGCGCCCGTATATTGGCTATCGTACCGCCCGACACGAGTCGTTTGGCAAAAGGTAGCAACGACTTGATGAAAGCCGCTTTCACCACCGTGTGTTTGTCTACATTCCTACAGTTCTCATCGGCCAGCATCTTTCCTACCACCACCGCCAGTTCGCGTGCCGTGGTACACTCTCCCAAAAGTATCTTGTAAGCCCTCATCACCTTTATATCGGGTATATAGACCGATACGTAAAATTCATCATCCGACAGTTCCGCCGGTTCCTGTGCCGGCTTCTCATCCGCCACACTTTCTGTATTCTCCGTTTTCTCAGAATCTTCCGGTTGGTCGGCGGCCTCATCACCCCGGTCGCCATAAAAGTTCTGAATGGCGGAAGATGCCACAGGAGCAATCAGATTATTTCCGCCATAAATATTTATCATCATATCAGGTTTTTCATTCATATACTATTTCTTTTCTCTATTCTTTAATTATTATCAACAGATCGTTAATCAAAATCCATATTTCATCAATATATAATCAATAGCATGCACTAATAGTAAACAGATAGTAAACGGTTATGAATCGATTTCCATACGTCATTCCCTACCCGTATATTTGTGCAGATAAATCAAAATCAATTTCTTTTATGAAAGAATACATCATGTCATTTTTCAATGCACCCGTCACCAATAAAATACCCACATGTATATGCAGTGTGGCAGGGCTTCATACCTACATCAGCACCAATCCGCAACTGGAAGAACTGACGCATAAAGTCAGAGCCGGACTCGGAGACAAGCAAGTGTTCCGAAAGAATAAACAGACCCTTTTACCGTATGTCACTCCGGCAGGTATCTTCTCTTACTGCAAAGAGCAATGCATGCAAGTTCCTTCGGGCCTCTTTGTCATAGATATTGACGAACTGGCTTCCACCGAAGAAGCGGCAATGTGGCGCGACCGTCTCTTTGCCGATGAAGTGCTGCACCCCGTACTTTCCTTTGTCAGCCCCGGAAATCAGGGAGTAAAACTTTTTATCCCTTATCGCATAAACCCTTTCCTGAGCGTAGAAGAATCCTTCGACAATGCCCTGCACACCGCATGGGAGTATCTGGAATGGAAATACGAGCTGAAAGTGGACAGGGCCAATGCCGACTTGTCCAGAGCCTGTTTTCTGTCGCACGACGGAGAAGCGAAAATCAATAACCATAAATATTAAAAAATGAACGATTCTATTTCTATCTTGGAACAGCTGGTAACAGCCATCGAACAAGCGGGAGTCAATGTGGCCCCCACCTATCAGGAATATATGCCGCTGGCCTTTGCCATAGCCAACACTTGCGGCGAGGAAGGACGCACCCGGTTCCACCGCATCTGCCGCATATCCGAAAAGTACCACCACGATGAAGCAGACAAACTGTACGGACATGCTCTGACCAAAGGAACAGGCAGAAATTCCCTGGGAACCGTCTTCCATCTGGCAGAGGTGGCCGGGGTGAAAATGGACCCGAAACTTGCAAACTTGCAGAACTTGCAGTCTCTCCACACCCACACACGTGCACGCGTATCGTATAATGCCCATCCGGATGCCTCCGACGGGACTCCGCCCGATGCCGTTTTCACGGACCCAGCCTCCCCCCTGTCCGACGGCGTGCCCAAAGCCATCCTCCCTGCCCGACTTCCCTCTTTCCCCGACTACCGCTGGCCCGCCTTCCTGCAAGGGATTATAGACTGCGGTAACTCTCCCGCCCAACGGGATATCCTGCTGCTGGGTGCAGCAACCGTGCTGGGAAGCACCCTCAACAAACTGGTAAGTTTTGTGTACGGACGAAAACACAAGTATCCCTGTCTGCAAGTGTTCGTCACCGCGCCTCCCGCTTCCGGCAAGGGTGCACTGACCTGGGTACGCCGTCTGGCAGAACCCATACACAACGCGCTGCTGGACACCTACCGGGAAAAAATAAAGACCTACCGCATGGAAAAGACCAAATGGGACACTTTGGGGAAGGAAAAGGTAAATACCCCTGAACCCGAACAGCCCCAGCTGAAAATGCTCCTCATAGCCGGTGACAATACCGGTACAGGCATACAGGAAAACCTGATGGACTCCGGAGGCGTAGGACTGATATGCGAAACCGAGGCCGACACCGTGAGCACCGCCATTGGAGGCGATCACGGACACTGGAGCGACCTCCTCCGGAAATGTTTCGACCATGACCGGCTGGCCTACAACCGGCGCACCAATCACGAATACCGCGAATGTAACGTCACGTTCCTCTGCGTGCTTCTCAGCGGCACGCCTGCACAAATCAAGCCCCTTATCCCATCGGCCGAAAACGGATTGTTCTCGCGCCAGCTGTTCTACTATATGCCTGCCATTGAAGAATGGGAAGACCAGTTCAACGAAGCGGATACAGACTATGACTCCCGTTTTCTGGAATGGGGGGCACAATGGAAAGAAGTGCTGAACGCCATCACCGCCTCGGTGAGCAACATCAACATGAAGCTCACCCACGAGCAAAAAGAGATATTCAACTTCCACTTTGCCCGTGTATTCGGACGAGCCTCCGCCATTCACGGTAACCAGATGAAAAGCGCTGTAACCCGTATTGCCATCAATATCTTCCGCATCATAAGCATTATCGCCCTGCTGCGCTCTCTGGAATCCCTGCTGCCGGGAGGCGAAAGGAGCGGCGAACCACAGGAAAACATCGTGCGTACCCTGCTGAACTGTCCCGGACTGACCCCGTCGGCCCATATTCCACAAGAAAACATAGCAGACGGAATCGTGCCGCAATTCAACCTCTCCATCCGCACCGACGACTTTTATGCCGTGCTGGCCTTGGTGGAACCTCTGTACCGCCATGCATGCCACATTCTCTCGCTCCTGCCCGCAGGAACCCCCACCGCACCATCGGCGAACATGACTCCCGAAACCCTGTTCGACTGCCTTCCCCTGCGCTTCACCCGCAACGAAGCCATCGACAAAGGAGAACAGGTAGGAGTTCCGGCAGGCTCGGTGGACTCGCTGCTGAAACGTATGACCGAACGCGGACAGCTGGTCAAAGTGGGGCGTGGCGAATACGAATTCAACGCGCGCATGCACACACGTACGTGTGTGGGTGTGAGAGAGAGTGCAAGTTCTGCAAGTTTGCAAGATTCCTGAATTTAAAATGTATAAATATGAAAGATTTCCTTTATTTCCCATCCATGACAAAGGGTAGCCTAGCTCTGCTCTATTTTCCCGGTTCAAATCCCCGGATAGCCACCCGGCATCTGATGAGGTGGATAAACGGCTGTCCCCCTCTGATGGAAGAGTTATCCGCAACGGGTTACTATACCTCGCAAAAAGTCTTCACGAGCCGCCAGGTGACACTGATCAACCGGCATCTGGGCAGCCCCGGATAGCCCTGCAAGCTCTTTGGAACAGGATGAAAGCCATAAAGTGCCACAAGGTGTCATAAAGCGTCAGCACGCATTTCACAGTACCTATCTTTGCAATGTCAACAATGAGGGAGCCGATACGTTACTAACCTTCGGCCTAGCATGTTACTAACATGTAACCCCATACGTTACTAACCTTCAGCCTTACACGTTACCTACGTGCAATCCGCAAGAAAAGTAAAGTATTCTCCTTCTTCACTGACGAAATTCATTTTTTATTTTTCATCTCTTAAAACCCTATTTATCATGATTAACTACAGCACCTGCATGCGTGGTAACCCCACCGACAAAGACGCGGCCAAGAAGGCGTATGCCAACGCCCAGTACTCACAAGTAATGACACTGGACAAGTTCTGTTACCACATTGCCAGCCACGGATGTGTATATTCGCGTGCCGATATCCAGGCCATCCTTATTCTTGCCGTGGACTGCCTGCGCGAGCAGTTGTTGAACGGACAGCAGATACAGATGGGCGATCTGGGCGTATTTTCGAACAGTATCCGAAGCCTCGGCGCCCATTCGATGGCAGAGTTCACTGTGGACAACATCACCGAGGTGAACGTACTGTGGGCTCCGGGCGTCCGTTTCAACAACCTGCGCCAAGATGCCGAATTCCAACTGGTTCCCACGCGCAAGGCAGCCGCCGAAGTAGTGAAGGCATTGAAGGCCGGAAAGACTACGGTAGACCTGACAGGCAATTCTTCTGCCGCCGGCATTGCCGCTGACGATGCTGACGCCTCCCGCATTCCAGCCGCTTCCGGTGAACCGGCAGACGAGAATAGCTGACCGGCTTGTTCCGCTCCACAGAGATAGCATGATGTGATTATGGAACACGGGCGACACGGATTCTTCTTTCACTCCCCCGTGTCCGTCCGCCAGTTCCGTAACCTCCTTTTGTTCCATTCGCATTTTAAACTGACAAAAAACAGATATTTCCATGAATAAATCCAACCACGAATCCAAGAAAATCACCTGGACACAAATTCTCCGGGCAGTTATACAGGCAGCCATCGCGGCACTCACCGCTTTGGGCATTACCAGTTGCGCATCCCTCATCTAAAGAACAAACACAACATTTTCCAAATCTCAATTTATTATGATACAAGAAACATTCCCAATGATAATCGGTGAGGAAGAAATGAAGAACGAACGCCAACTCCTCACCGTAGAGGACGGAGCGCTGATGCAAGGACGCGAATCAGTGCGATACCTCATCCTCCACTGTAGCGCCACACGTTGTGACAAAGACTATACTGCCGAGCAATTACTTCGTGACCATAAGACCCGTGGTTTCCGGACTGTAGGTTACCACTTCTATATCCGTCGCGACGGCACCATCACCCAGCACCGCAAACTGCTGGAAGTGGGGGCACACTGCCGTCCCTGGAACCGTTGCAGCATCGGCATCTGCTACGAGGGCGGTCTGGATGCAGACGGACATCCGGCAGACACCCGGACCGCAGAGCAGACAGAACAGCTTATCTTGTTGCTGATGCGTCTGGCAAAGCTCTTTCCCGGTGCTCGGATAAGGGGACATAGGGATATGAGCGGAAGCATCCCGAAGGCTTGTCCGTGTTTTGACGCGGAAGGGGTGTTCGGATATTTGGAAAGGTAATTTCTTTTCCCAAGGTTTCCTTTTGCCAGTGTTCGTTTCTGCTCTCAAGTAGAGAGTGATACTACTGGCAGAGGGAAGTTCTTTACTAAGATCATCCGGTCGGTACCGACACACCGAAACAGACTATCATATAGATAAAAATTCTTTAGGAGTAAATATAGTAATATCAGAAAATAAAAAATCCTTCCTGTTACGGGTTATTATATAATCTGCGTTTATTTTTAAAGCTGAATTAATCCTAATCGGATAATCTTCTTTATTATTAAAGCTCCGGGAACAAGCGCTCTCGTTCCCGGAGCTCCCCCTGCACTTTTCACAAAGGACAAGGGTTCTGATCTAACATTAGTGCCGGCTATGTTCCATTTCCGGCCGGCAGACGGAAATAACAGGCTGCAAAAACAAAGTTTTTTAACTGCTAAATTACTAAGGACCCTCATCGAGAAGGATCGTTAAGAACAGCCCGTTTTACTAATAGGCATTCTTCTCGCCACGGAAGACATTCGCCACCGTCCTGTACATGATGTAAAGGTCCAGACCGAAGCTCCAGTGCTCCAAATACCAGATATCACCACGGATACGGCCCTCCATGTCTTTTAGTTCCTTCGTTTCCCCACGGAAACCCGTAACCTGGCTCCATCCCGTTATACCCGGTTTCACAAAATGCCGCACCATATATTTATTGATCAACCTTGAATATTCCTGCGTATGGAGAAGCATGTGAGGACGAGGCCCCACGATACTCATATCTCCTAACAGCACATTGATAAACTGGGGCAGCTCATCTATATTCGTCTTACGCATTATATTGCCCCAGCGAGTCTTGCGGGGATCATGCTCTGTGGCCTGTATCCTGTCGGCATCTGCATTTACTTTCATACTGCGGAACTTGTAACAATAAAACTCCCTGCCGTTCAGCCCGTTCCGTTTCTGGCGGAAGAACAGCGGGCCGGGCATGGTCAATCCGGTCACTATCGCCACCACAATCAGAATAACCGGAAAAAGCGTACAAAGGAACACCGATGAGACTACTATGTCAAAGGTTCTTTTCAGCAGGCGGTTCCCCGGCCAACTTAAGGGATCGGGGCGAAGGCCCAGGTAAGGGACGTTCCCCATGATGTTGAACGACATACGATGGTGGAGATAATTGCGCACATTGGGCACACTGAAGAAATGTACCAGATGGTTCTCGCAGTAATCAATCAGAGAAACAATGACCTCTCTGTCTTTTGAGGGCAGGCAGCAGAACAGGTAATGTACATAATCATGTTTCTCCAGATATTCCTGTACCTGCGCCGGCTGGCCCAAATACGGACATTCTACCGGAAAAGCAGGATTCGCCTGACCGTCAAAATAGCCCACGACCGAATAACCTGTATCTTCACTGCCCGACATCTCATGGTAGATTTCCAGGTTGTTGTCCGTACTTCCTACCAGTACTACAAAACGCGTATGTTTCTTGCTCATACGGTAAAGCCTGATGAGAAGACGAAGAGTGAAACGGAACGAAACAAGACACAGAAACAGGAGAAAAAGGTACTCCAGCATGAACAGGGAGGCTATATCCGCATAGTTTCCTACAGAAAGGACCAGACCGCCCAGGAGGACAAACAGGAACATATTCTCGAGCACACGTTTCCATATCTGAAGGGAATGCACTTTCCTCCGGTGAAGCACTACTCCTGAATGGATGGCGCAAAGGGCGTAACATAACATTAGTGTAAGCATGATTTGCAGAACGGTGGCTCCACCAACCTGCAGGCTATCCCACTGCATCTCATTGGACAGCTTGCTGAAAAGCAGGAATAGCAGACCGCAAAGAAAGGTCTCGGTGACAATCACAAAGGTCTCGATCAGGTGGTTGTAGGATGCTAATTTGTCTTTCATAGTGGTATGGGGGGTAAGTTTAAAGATGTATGCCGTGTTATCCCCAACTGGGATTCTCATTATCTGTTCTTATACATCGACTCATAATATTTTTCATATTCGCCACTGGTAATATGATCCATCCATTCCTGATTGTCCAAATACCAACGGACCGTTCTCTCTATTCCTTCTTCAAATTGCAAACTAGGCTCCCATCCTAATTCGTGCTTCAGTTTATTGCTGTCAATCGCATAGCGGAGATCATGACCTTTGCGGTCGGTCACATAAGTTATCAGACACTCTGAAGTGCCTTCCGGATTTCCCAACAAACGATCCACGGTTTTGATTATTACTTTTATCAAATCTATATTCTTCCATTCATTGAAACCACCGATATTATATGTATCCGCTGTTCTGCCCTGATGAAAAATAAGATCAATAGCACGGGCATGATCCACAACATACAACCAGTCGCGTACGTTCTCTCCCCTACCATATACCGGCAATGGTTTTCCATGACGTATATTGTTGATAAAAAGCGGAATCAATTTTTCCGGAAACTGATAAGGACCATAATTGTTAGAACAGTTTGTTACAACGGTAGGCATACCATATGTGTCATGAAAAGCACGAACAAAGTGATCACTACTTGCCTTACTTGCAGAATACGGACTATGAGGCTGATATTTGGTTTCCTCCGTGAAGAAAGTCCCGTCAAATTCCAATGCCCCATATACTTCATCGGTGGAAATATGATAGAAACGTTTCCCCTCATACTTTTCCGGCAGGGATTCCCAATACAACTTGGCTGCCTGAAGCAAAGCCAATGTACCCATCACATTGGTTTGTGCAAAAGTAAACGGATCTTTGATACTTCTGTCCACATGACTCTCGGCGGCAAGATGGATAATACCATCCACTTGATATCGCACCAATAATTCTTGAATGGTTCCAAAATCACAAATATCCGCCTTTACAAAAATATAGTTCGGTTTGTCCTCTATATCCTTCAAATTGGCCAGATTACCGGCATAAGTCAGTTTATCCAAGTTTATAATGCGGTATTCCGGATACTTGTTTACAAAAAGACGTACCACATGGCTGCCGATAAAACCGGCACCACCGGTAATGATTATATTGCGTTTAAATGAATCCATAATTTAAAATATTGTTTTAATTAGTTATTGTTGAGTTTCCAATTCTAGCATACATTTCTTTAGAGAATCTTTCCAATAAGGGATAGTGATACCAAAAGTTTCCTTCACTTTTGTTTTATCCAGCACCGAAAAATGAGGACGTTCCACCTTACTGGGGAACTCATCGCTGTGACAAGGCTGTATGTCACAATTATTTCCGCTCAATTCACAAATTTCCCTCGCAAAATCATACCAAGAACATACCCCTTCATTGCTGAAATGATAGACACCTTGACGATCCAGCAAGTTCTCTTCGATTATGTTATAGATCAAAGCAGCCAAATCTCCGGCATAAGTAGGAGTGCCTACTTGATCAAAAACCACTTTCAGTGAATCTTTTGTTGAAGTCAATTGCCGCATGGTTTTCACGAAGTTCTTACCGAAAGGCGAGTAAAGCCAAGCTGTGCGGAAAATAAGATATTTACATCCTGCTTTTACCAAAGACTGTTCGCCCGCCAGTTTGGTTTTTCCATAGACACCCAACGGATCAGTTTCCCAAGACTCACGGCAAGGAATGTTTTTATCCCCTCGGAACACATAGTCTGTAGATACATGAATAAGCGTGGCACCTGTTTCTGCGGCAGCAACAGCCAAATTCTCCACAGCTTTGTTATTCAGCAAATCAGCCATAGCAAAATCATCTTCCGCCCTGTCTACATTCGTATAAGCAGCACAATTTACAATCACATCTATCTGCTCCTTTTTCAACATATTACAGACAGCTGTCGCATCTGTGATATCCAGTTCATTTACATCTGTAAAGAGATAACGATTCCGGCTGTCTAACGACACCCTGCGCATCTCATTGCCAAGTTGACCATTGGCACCTGTAACAAGTATATTCATCATTCATATAGATTAATAGTGTAGTCAAACGGAGAGTCATAGTCTTTCAACAAAGGATGTTTCAAATCCTTCTCACTTAAAATGGCCTCGGCAACGGGTATTTTCCAATCAATACCCAGACTTTCATCGCGCAGCTGAATGCCACCATCAGCTTGCGGTGCATAGAAGTTATCGCACTTATATTGAAAAACCGCTATTTCACTCAATACGGCAAAACCATGGGCAAATCCACGGGGGATAAAGAATTGGAGATGGTTCTCCTCCGTCAATTCCACCGCAACATGCTGCCCGTATGTAGGACTTCCCTTGCGGATGTCTACCGCCACATCAAGTACGGCACCTTTTACACAACGCACCAGCTTGCTCTGCGTATAAGGCATTTGCTGAAAATGCAACCCACGCATCACGCCATACGATGACATACTCTCATTATCCTGTACAAAATTGACAGGCATCACCTTTTCATTAAACTCCCGTTGAGAAAAAGATTCAAAGAAATAGCCTCTTTCATCTTTAAAGATGCGCGGTTCAATGACCACCACACCTTCTATTCCTGTTTTTATAACCTCCATATCTTAATCTAGATTTTCTTTGCCTGTACGTTCCACTTCATCAATCACTTTGAGCAGATACTGACCGTATTGGTTTTTCAGCATCGGTTTGGCAAGGTCACGCATCTTATCTGCCGTTATCCAGCCCTTGCGATAAGCAATTCCTTCCAGACAAGCCACTTTCAAACCCTGACGTTTTTCAATGACTTCTATATAAGTCGAAGCTTCTGCCAATGAATCATGCGTCCCCGTATCCAGCCAGGCAAAACCGCGTCCCAACGTCTGTACTTTCAGTTCACGATCTTCTAGAAAACGCTGGTTCACTGTCGTTATTTCCAGTTCGCCACGTGCGGAAGGTTTGATGTTCTTGGCCACTTCCACTACTTTGTTGGGATAAAAATAGAGGCCCACCACTGCATAATTTGATTTGGGCTGTTCCGGTTTTTCTTCGATACTCAGGCAGTTACCTTCCGCATCAAATTCTGCCACACCATAACGTTCCGGATCGTTCACCCAGTAACCAAATACAGTGGCTTTTTGTTCTTCTTCCGCCATACGCACGGCTTCACGAAGAAGAGAACTGAAACCGTTACCATGGAAGATATTGTCGCCTAATACCAAACATGCAGAATCATTACCAATGAATTTCTCTCCGATAATAAAGGCTTGTGCAAGACCATCGGGAGAAAGGTTGTTCGGCATACTCGAACTTCACACCATAGTCTGATCCATCGCCCAAAAGACGCTTAAAGCCGGGCAGATCATAGGGAGTGGATATAATCAGAATCTCACGGATGCCTGCCAGCATCAAGACTGAAATAGGGTAGTAAATCATCGGTTTGTCAAAGATGGGGAGAAGCTGCTTGCTTACTCCCTTGGTGATGGGGTACAGACGGGTACCGCTACCACCAGCGAGAACAATTCCTTTCATACGAATAAGTTATAGTGTTTGTTATTTTAAATGTACTTTAAATATCACTCCGCCTGACAAATACTTACATTCTGTCATTTCTACCACAGCATTAATATAATCTTTCCAAAAACTATATTTTAACCCACAGTTTATGGTACGAC
>ENA-OXVI01000093-OXVI01000093.1-human-gut-metagenome-genome-assembly--contig:-NODE-93-length-21030-cov-15.0385_pt1 | contig 21030 bp, 7 predicted proteins | sample MGYA00249573_ERZ652689 | MGnify/ENA primary metagenome ERZ652689 (study PRJEB26925, sample SAMN05826982) | human gut metagenome | biome: ENVO:2100002; feature: ENVO:00000062; material: ENVO:00002003... | reverse complement strand
TTTTTATTGCTTATTATCCGCACCCAAAAAGTTGCATTTATAAGTTGAACTCAAGTAACAATATAGGAAATTATACTCATTACAATACGGTAAGTGGTAACACGAATGCTGTGTTTGGTAGTACTGTCGCAAGCGGAAGTGCTGTTACGAATCTTGGAAACGATGATCTGGGATGGGAAAAAACTCGCCAATTGGACTTTGGAGTCGATCTTGGTTTCTTCAATAATCGTATTACTTTTACATATGACTACTATAACAAGATAACATCCAATATGCTTTATTCACTACCTGTACCCGAAGAATCAGGCTTCTCTACACTGATAGGGAATGTTGGTAAACTTAAATTCTGGGGACATGAGTTTAGTATTAATTCCCATAATATTGTAGGAACATTTAATTGGAGCACGAATTTCAATATTTCTTTCAGTGATAACCGTGTGCTGGCATTAAGTGATTTGAGTAATCAGTTGGTGGCTTATTCGGGCATTGTAAGTACGATTTCACGTGTAGGAGGGCGTATCGGGCAATTCTATGGAATGGTTCAGGATGGAATTTATGTAAACCAGTCAGATTATGACCAGTCGCCTAAAGCTGTGGATTCCCAAGTAGGTACTATCAAATTCCACGATGTTAATGACGATAAACAAATTACTTATGGCGATGATGAAAGTGGTGATAAGGCGGAAATCGGTAATCCTCTTCCTAAATTCACATTTGGTTTAACGAACAATTTTGAATACAAAAATTTTGATCTGACTATAGTTGCCACAGGCACTTACGGAAATAAGATTGCCGCTGCTGTAGAGCAAGGTATGGCCAACCTTGACGGCCCTTTTAATGTAATGAAAGAGGTGAAGGACCGGTGGCGCTCCCCTGACAATCCCGGTGCCGGACTTTATGGTAAGACTACTAGTGGGACTTCACGTGAAAGGGATATCTTTCATTCCCGTTTTGTATACGATGGAAGTAACCTGACCATTAAGAACATTACATTAGGATATACCTTGCCAGCTAATCTCATTAAGTTTGTCAGCAGACTGCGTGTGTACGCCAGTGTCCAGCAGGCATTTGTATTCAGCAAGTACAAATATGGAAATCCCGAAGTGGGTGTGGACTTTAATGGCAACTCACCGGGAGCATTATTGCAAGGTATAGATTATTCTACATATCCCGTACCAAGGACATTCACTTTTGGCTTGAATATAAACTTTTAACTTTTAAAATTGAATACCATTATGAAGAATCATAAATATATGTTGGCGATGTTGCTGTCATCTAGCCTATTGGTAGGATGTCAGGGCGATTTCTTGAATTTACCATCTGAGACATCTTTGAGTACTGCTGTTTATTACAAATCACAAAGTGACTTTGAGCAGGCAATCAATGGTGCTTATGCTCCTTTACGCGATTTGTATAACGGGACGTATGGAGCATGGGCGATGGGCGAAATGCGCAGTGATAATACCACTTATAAATATAACCCCAATGACCGGGGAACGATAGAGGCTGAGTTCGTGAAAAACTTTTTGGACGATGCGACGAATGGAGTGCCACGTTCCAAATACGTGATTGACTATCGTATTATTTCACGGGTTAATCATCTGTTGGAACCGATAGATGCCGTCAGTTTTGATCAGAAGATAAAAGATAATATTAAAGGTCAGGCCTACTTTCTTCGGGCATTGGCTTATTTCGATCTTGTACAGTATTTCGGTAGTGTACCCATACACTTGAAACCGGCCAAGACACAAGCTGATACTTCACAGCCATTGGCAAGTGTGGAAGATGTGTATAAACAGATCATTGCAGATGCCGGACAGGCCGTTTCTCTTTTGCCATCCAAAGCGGATCAAGAGCCTGGTAGGGCAACGAAGGGAGCGGCAAACACTCTTTTGGGTAATGTATATATAGTGCAGAAACGATGGGCGGAAGCCGAACAGGTATTAAAAGAAGTAACGGGTTATGAGTTGATGCCACGCTATGCGGATGTTTTTGAACTTGCTAATAAGAATGGTCCGGAATCCATTTTCGAGATTCAATTTAAGGATGGTAATGAAGGATTGCATAGCTCCTTCTTTTATACCTTCTTGGTGCAGCCGATAACAGCCGAAGAGACAACAGCTATTACGGGTATTCCTGAGGTAGCACGTACAATAGAAGGTTATAATATACCTACGCCTGATATTATGGAAGCTTATGAACCAGGAGATGTGCGTAAAGATGTTTCCGTGGGCTTTGTTACCGCCCATGGTATCTCTTATCCTTATATCAAGAAATATTGCCATGCTCATACACAAAGTGGGAAAACCGGTGATAACTGGCCGGTTTACCGCTATGCTGAGGTCTTGCTTTTTATTGCTGAAGCTTTGAATGAGCAAGGCAAGACGGAGGAGGCATTAGTATATTTGAATAGAGTAAGATCAAGAGCGTTGTTGCCTGTAAGCAGTGCTTCGACTCAATCAGATGTACGCGAGGCTATTATTAAGGAACGGCGTGTGGAACTAGCTTTTGAGAACAAACGTTGGCTTGACCTTGTACGTACCGGAAGTGCAGAACAGGTTATGAAATCTTATGGAGAGCGGGTAAAAGCTAATCCTTCGGCTTATTATTTTCCCGAGGGATTTTCGGTGGCTCCTACTGCTTTTACTGATATCCGTATTTTGTTTCCATTGCCCGCATCAGAGGCTGCGCTTAGCCCTTATTTTTAAGGTTTAGGGTATATTGTAACTTGGCGGAATGACATTGAATAATTCTAGTCTTGGTAAAAATGTCGTTCCGTAAAGTCTTTATTCATAAATATATGTCAATAACTTAATCAATATAAACTAGTATATATGAAGAATTGTAAACTTCTTGTTTTGCTTCTTTCTGTTTGTATTGCTTGCCATGCAACGTTGCAATCTGGTAATGCTCATTTCATAGTCAAGAATTTAAAGACCGAATATGCTGTTACACCTCTAGGTCTTGATGTTGAACTTCCCCGTTTTAGTTGGCAGATGGAATCCCTAGGTGCTGAACGCGGTCTGCAGCAGACAGCCTATCAAATTATCGTTTCAGATGAAAAAGGAAACATTGTGTGGGATAGTGGAAAAACACAAAATGGATTCTCTTTAAATGTAGTGTATAATGGCACTTCTCTGCAACCCTCTACTCGTTATTCATGGACTGTAACGGTTTGGAATCAAAGAGGCGAACAAATGTCGGAAACTTCTTGGTTTGAAACAGGATTAATGAGTTGTGATTCCACTTATCAAGGTTGGAAGGATGCCAAATGGATTGGAGGCAGTGATCAGGATATGGTTTTGTATTCGCATTATCTTCCGGTTTTCAGATTGGAATATACAATTCAATTAAATGAAATATTAAAAAGTACTTGTGCAGGTCTTGTTTATGGAGCTAATGATGCACGTCTGATGGACAAAAATAAGAACTTGTATCATTTGGAAAACGGGAAGAATGAATCTTACATCAAAGTGGAATTGGATATTGCTCCAATATCCATGAAAAAAGAAGCGATATTGAATGTCTATCGGGTGGGCTACCATCCTAATGACAAGCCGGACATGCCTTTTGCTAGTTTCTCCATTCCTAAGAATCTGATTCATAAAGACAATATGTATGGTTGTCATACGATAACATTAAGTTCTGATTTAGGTTTCACTAAGTTCTATATTGATAATGTAGAAAAGGAGATTGGCGTTGTCAATCTAAATCCGTTGGGGAGAGGAGGTGATTTCATTGCTTTTCCGGTAGTCGGTGATATGGGCTTTATTGTCCCGGCTGAACAGGCTGTTTCTTTTTCAAAAGTGAAAATCATGAATTTTAGAAGTCCTCAAAATGTAATAACGACAGTGAAGGATGAAGCGTATCAGATCTTTGGTGGAACGAATGGTGCTTTAGAAATTTTCACTCCGAAAGGAAAATCATCTCCTATGCTCCGTACAGTTTTTACTTCTCCAGATGCTGGGGTGGTAAAAGCGCGTCTATATGTTACGGCACGCGGAATTTATGAAATTTATATAAATGGACAGCGTGTTGGAGAGGATTATTTCAATCCTGGAGTTACTCAATATAATAAAACTCATTTATATCAGACCTTTGATGTTACAGACTATGTACAAATAGGTCAGAATGCTATCGGAGCTTTCCTTGCAGAAGGTTGGTGGAGTGGAGGTGCTACATTTACTGGAGAAAATTGGAATTTCTTCGGCGATCGGCAATCTTTATTGGCTAAATTAGTTATCACCTATAAAGATGGGCATGAAAAAGTGATTGTTACGGATCCTTCTACTTGGCAGTATTGTAATAATGGTCCTGTTCTGTATGGCAGTCTCTTTCAAGGAGAAGTTTATGATGCTCTGAAAGACTCGGAAATGGAAGGGTGGAATACAGCTTTATACACTCCAAACGAAAGTTGGAAACCAGCTGTTGAAGTAGCTTTGAACGGACATATAAGTACATCAGGAAATCCAAATATGCCTTGGGTGGATGATTATTCTAATTATAAACTGGTAGGGCAGTTCGGGCAAACAGTAAAGGCGGTCAATGAGCTGACTGCAATCTCTGTAGAAGAAGTCCGTCCAAAAGTCTTTGTATATGATATGGGACAAAATATGGTAGGTGTACCTCAAATCCAACTTTCAGGAATGAAACCAGGAACAAAAATCTGTCTGCGTTATGCCGAAGTAAAGTATCCTGATTTGCCCGAATATGAAGGAAGTATTGGTATGATTATGCTTGAAAATATCCGTGCCGCCATGGCTCAAGATATCTATATAACGAGAGGCGGTCGGGAAACTATTCATCCGCGTTTTACTTACCACGGTTATCGTTTTGTGGAGATAACCGGTATAGATGCTCCTTTGGCGACAGAAGCGGTGAAAGGAATAGTGCTTAGTTCCATCCATAACTTTGCCTCTTCCTACGAAACATCCAATACATTGGTTAATAAATTGTGGAAAAATATTACGTGGTCTTCTTCCGGTAACTTCTTGTCTATTCCCACAGATTGTCCTCAACGCAACGAGCGTTTGGGATGGGCGGGAGATATTTCTGTCTTCTCTCGTACAGCGACTTACCTGGCTGATGTCTCTCAATTCCTTAGAAGATATGTACAATCTATGCGTGACGTACAACGATCTGACGGACGTTTTCCCGATATAGCTCCACTGGGAGGAGGGTTTGGTGGGCTGTTATGGGGAAGTGCCGGAATCACAGTGCCTTGGGAGTGTTATCAGCAATATGGAGATAAAAGATTGTTGAACGAACACTATGATGCTATGAGTCAGTACATACAGTATATACTTGATAAAATGATTGAGAAGGAGACAGGCTTGCTAGTTCAGAACAGAGCATGGGGTGACTTGGGTGACTGGTTGGGATTGGAAGATGAGAAAAATGATAAATCACTCTTATGGGAAGCATATTTCATCTACGACTTGGAATTGATGAATAAGATAGCTACCATTTTGGGCAAGCAAATGGATGCAGAAAGATTCAGTAAATTATATGCTGAGCGGAAAACTTTCTTTAATAAAACCTATATTCGCCCCAATGATGGTAAGACTATCTTTTCCTCCTTTCTTCCTAAAAAACGAGGTGCATCAATTGATATTCAAACTTCTTATGTGCTTCCGTTGGCATTCAATATTATTAATGATGAGCAGAAAGAAAAAGCCATAAAGAACTTGTTGGAAACCATTACACGGGAGAATACAACTGATTGTGGCAAGTTATGTCCATCTTATTCGTTAATGACTGGTTTTATAGGCACTGCATGGATTGGTAAGGCACTGTCAGATAATGGTTATTCTGATATTGCTTATAGATTATTGCAACAAACAAGCTATCCTTCTTGGCTATATTCCGTAGAACAGGGTGCGACGACTATTTGGGAACGCTTGAATTCTTATACCCATTTGGATGGGTTTGGCGGGAATAACCGTATGAATTCATTTAATCATTATTCATTTGGTGCAGTAGGAAGTTGGATGTATAATTATTCTTTGGGTATACAGCGGGATGAGGCTTTTCCCGGATTTAAACATTTCATCTTAAAGCCGGCGATAGATTTGGCTGGTAAAATGAAGTATGCAAAAGGATATTACGATTCTATGTATGGACGCATTGAAAGTGGTTGGGAAATAGAGAATGAAATCATTCGATATACTTTCAATATTCCTGGCAATACTTCCGCTTTATTATATCTACCTGCTTCATCTGTAAAAGATGTGAAGGAGAACGGAAAGGGTATTTTAAAAAAAAGTACTGGAATCAAGTTTATCGGTGAAAATAATGGAAAGGTTATTTTGGAGTTGGAATCGGGTAGTTATCAATTTGAGGTGAAAAAATGAAATACTGAATGGTTTGTATTCTATGATAGCATTCGGAATAATAATATTTGAGTCTTCAATCAATGATTTTGTTCTTCTAATTAATTTCTATTTGCAAGATGGAAAATGTTCTATTCTTAGAAATAGAGATTGCTGTATTTTTTCTATTTTCCCCCATTTGACCGAATAAAGTCCCTCTTTTGAAAGATTTATATACCTATCGTTAGGATTGTATTTTCTATCTTTGCATCAAACAATTTTTGAACTAATTATTATGAAACACAAAATCCTTACTTTCTTTTTGGCTTGTCTTGTGCCCTGGCTGGCAGGAGCACAGCAATCTGCCAATAGTCAAAATAATGTAGCCGAAAAAGATTACATAGCTTATCTCTTTACCTATTTTACAGGTAACCACATCAGCGAGGAAGCCGTATGCTATGCGGTAAGTACGGACGGATATACCTATTGGGCATTGAATGACAACAAACCTGTCATTGATTCCAAAATCATCAGTTCTACCGGTGGTGTGCGCGACCCGCATATCCTGCGTTGCAAAGACGGAAAGACATTCTATATGGTGGTTACCGATATGGTTTCTGACAATGGATGGGATTCCAATCGTGCCATGGTGTTGCTGAAATCTACAGACTTGGTGAACTGGAATCATTCTGTCATCAATATGCAGAAACGTTATGCCGGACAGGAAAAACTGAAACGGGTATGGGCGCCTCAGACTATCTTCGATGCGGAAGCCGGAAAATACTTGGTCTATTGGTCAATGAAATATGGTGATGAGGCAGATGTGATTTATTATGCTTATGCCAATAAAGAATTTACCGACCTGGAAGGTGAACCGAAACCGCTTTTCATCCCTGAAAACAAGAAATCTTGCATAGACGGTGATATCGTATATAAAGATGGAATCTACCACCTGTTTTATAAAACCGAAGGACATGGAAACGGCATCCGGGTAGCAACTACCCGTTCGCTGACTTCGGGACAATGGGAGGAAGAACCCGACTACAAGCAGCAGACCCCGGAAGCGGTGGAAGGTGCGGGAACTTTCAAACTGATAGGTCAGAATAAATACATCTTGATGTATGATGTCTATATGAAAGGTAAATACCAGTTTACCGAAACGACCGATTTGAAAAACTTTAAAGTGATAGACAGTGAGGTGAAGATGAATTTTCATCCGCGTCACGGAACTATCATCCCCATTACCCGTGCCGAGTTGAAGCGCATCACCGACAAATGGCCTTCAAAGGAAATGGGCAATATGACGATTCCCAACAATCCCGTGCTGCAAGGTTTCCATGCTGACCCCGAGATATTGTATTCTCATCAGACTAAAAAATATTATATCTATTCCACCACCGACGGACAGCCCGGATGGGGCGGATGGTATTTCAGTGTCTTCTCTTCGGATAATCTGAAGGACTGGAAAGATGAAGGGGTGATGCTTGATTTGAAATCCGACCAGGTGACATGGGCGGATGGAAACGCGTGGGCTCCATGTATTGAAGAAAAAATGGTGGACGGAAAGTATAAATATTTTTTCTATTTCAGTGGTAACCCTACAGCCGGAGGCGGCAAGCAGATCGGGGTGGCGGTAGCCGATTCTCCCACCGGTCCGTTCAAAGACTTGGGACATCCCATCCTCACCGAATCTCCTGTGGGCCACGGACAGCAGATTGATGTGGATGTGTTTACCGATCCGGTTTCGGGAAAATCCTATCTGTATTGGGGTAATGGCTATATGGCAGGCGCCGAGCTGAATGAGGATATGCTTTCCATCAAGGAGAATACCCTGACCGTATTGACTCCGAAAGGGGGAAGCCTGAAGGATTATGCTTTCCGTGAAGCGGCGTATGTGTTCTATCGTAACGGACTTTACTATTTTATGTGGTCTGTGGACGATACCGGTTCGCCTAACTATCATGTGGCATACGGTACGTCAAAATCTCCGTTGGGTCCCATAAAGGTGGCCAAGAAGCCGGTGGTGCTGATTCAGGACCCTGCAAAGGAAATCTATGGGCCTGCCCACAATGCGGTGCTGCAAATTCCGGGTACGGATGAGTGGTACATTGTATATCATCGTATTAATAAGAACTTTATAGACCGTGAGAAGGGTCCTGGCGTGCATCGTGAAGTATGTATAGACCGTATGGAATTTAATCCGGACGGAACCATCAGGAAGGTTGTTCCCACGTTATAAAAGAAACATAGCAATAAAGCATATACCATGAAAAAGACCTTATTATCTCTGGCAATTGCCTCATTGGCAGCAGGCCAATCCGTCTGTGCTGCCGTGGAAAAAGTATATAATGAGCCCGATTCGGTTTACATCTTCTCTTACGCCCATCCGGAAGACGAGGGACGCAGCGGACTGAAATTCGCATGGAGCCCCGATGGCGACAAGTGGCTGAGTGTATCCGATGGCTTTGCCTATCTGAAATGTGACTTCGGACGTTGGGGGTCGGAAAAGAGAATGATTAAACCTCTTCTGGAAAAAGCGGAAGACGGACGTTGGTATTGCCGGTGGCAGCTCACCCCCAGCGGAAAAGTATGGGGTACTTCCCATTCTTCCGACTTGTTGAAGTGGGCTCCCCAACAATATGTCAATGCGGAGAAGCCTGCCGTGCCCCGACTGGTCACTGCCCGGCAGATTGTCCTTGATAAAGATACTTTGAACGGCTATATGCAGAAAGTACCTTATGCGGATATAGAACAGTTGATTCGTTTTGCCGAGCATAAGAAATTCCGCGATATACAGAATAATGAGCGTACCGAACAGGACGCCGTTCGTTTTGCCGGACTGAAACCGGTCACTGCCACCATCCGGGTGGATGCCGGACGGGTAAAGCCCATCAGCGAGCATTTAATAGGTATTTTCTTTGAGGATATCAATTATGGGGCCGATGGCGGGTTGTATGCGGAGCTGGTTCAGAACCGTGATTTTGAATATTCTGCTAAAGACGGCGCAAGAGATAAGAACTGGAACAGCACGTATGCGTGGAGCATACAGGGAACTAATGCGGAACTGTCTGTCAGTGAGGACAGTCCCATTCATGCTAACAATGCCCACTATGCAGTGTTGGAGGTACACCGCCCGGGTGCTGCCCTGGTGAATAACGGTTTTGACGGTATTGCCGTGAAAAAAGGTGAGAAGTATGACTTCTCTGTGTTTTCCAAAGTGCTGGATGATACGAAAGGTGGAAAAGTGCTTGTGAGACTGACTACCAAAGACGGCAAGGAGATTGCGCAGGCTGCTATTCGGGTTTCATCTACAGAGTGGAAAAAACAAAAGGCTGTACTGACAGCAACGGCGGATGCTGCGGATGCCGTGTTGTCCGTTTGTCCGCAGATGGCTGGGAAGTATGCCTTGGATATGGTTTCTCTTTTCCCACAGAATACATTTAAAGGCAGAAAGAACGGGCTGCGCGCCGATTTGGCACAGACCTTGGCCGACCTTCATCCCCGTTTTGTCCGTTTCCCCGGCGGATGTGTGGCTCACGGAGATGGTGTGGACAATATTTATGATTGGAAAGGCTCTATAGGAGCGTTGGAGGAACGTAAGCCTCTGCGCAATTTGTGGGGCTATCATCAGACACGTGGTTTGGGATATCATGAATATTTCTTGTTCTGCGAGGACATGGGTGCTGAACCTGTTCCCGTGGTGGCAGCCGGAGTGCCTTGTCAGAACTCGGGAACTTGCAGCCATCACTCGGTAGGCGAACTGGGTTGTGGCGGTCAGCAAGGCGGAATCCCGATGGAGGAAATGCCGCAGTACGTGCAGGATGTATTGGACTTGATAGAATATGCGAATGGAGATGCGAAGAAGACCGTATGGGGAAAGAAGCGTGCGCAAGCCGGACACCCCAAGCCCTTCAACCTGAAATACATCGGCATTGGTAACGAGGACCTGATTACCGATATCTTTGAAGAACGTTTCACTATGATTTTTAATGCGGTGAAGGAGAAATATCCCGAAGTGACCGTTATCGGAACCGTAGGTCCGTTCTATGAGGGCAGTGATTATGAGGAAGGATGGAAATTTGCTACCAAAATGGGTATTCCGATGGTGGACGAGCATTATTACAATACTCCGGGATGGTTTATCAACAACCAGGATTTCTATGACCGTTATGACCGCAACAAGGCAAAAGTGTATCTGGGAGAGTATGCGGCTCACCTGCCGGGACGCCCCAACAACATGGAAACAGCATTGGCTGAGGCCTTGTACCTGACTTCCGTGGAACGTAATGCTGATGTGGTGACCATGACTTCATACGCTCCTCTGTTGGCCAAGGAGGGACATACCCAGTGGAATCCGGATTTGATTTATTTCAATAATACGGAGGTGAAACCCACCGTAGGTTACTATGCGCAGCAGATGTACGGACAAAATGCGGGCAGTGAATACATCGCTTCTTCCGTGACTTTGGATAATGCACAAGATGCGGTGAAGAAACGGGTAGGTGTGTCGGTAGTCCGCGACGGAAAGACAGGAGATATGATCGTGAAACTGGTGAATCTGCTGCCGGTAGCGGTGAATGCGAAGGTGGAGCTCCCATCTTTGGAAGGAATGAACACCACTGCCGTAAAGACGGTTCTGGCAGGCAAGCCGACCGACAAGCAGGCTCGTCCTGTAGCCGGTACAATGGAAGTAAGCGAGAAATTCGGATATGAATTGCCGGCTTATTCATTTACAGTAATCCGGATAAACAAGAATGAAAAATAACAATAGATAAATAAACATGAAGAAATTACTGACTTTGTTGCTGGCAGTCCTGCTGCTGGCGGGATGTGCCGGCAATAAGTCCGGAACATTCGAAGCGGGCAAGAATACCTTTCTGCTGAATGGGAAACCGTTCGTGGTCAAAGCGGCAGAGGTGCATTATCCACGCATTCCCCGTGAATACTGGGAACATCGTATCGAAATGTGTAAAGCCTTGGGCATGAATACGCTCTGTCTATATGTCTTTTGGAATTTGCATGAGGAAACTCCCGGCAATTATGACTTTACAGGCAACAAGGATATTGCGGCTTTCTGTAAATTGGCTCAGAAGCATGGCATGTACGTCATTGTGCGTCCCGGCCCGTATGTATGTGCGGAATGGGAAATGGGCGGTCTGCCTTGGTGGCTGCTGAAGAACGACAGCGTGCAGCTTCGCACTCTCGATCCTTTCTATATGCAGCACGTGGGAGCCTTTATGCATGAAGTGGGCAAGCAATTGCAGGATTTGCAGATTACCCGTGGCGGTAACATCATCATGGTGCAGGTGGAAAACGAATATGGTTCGTATGGCACGGACAAGCCCTATGTGTCTGCCATCCGTGACACGGTACGCGCCGCAGGCTTCACCGAAGTGCCTTTGTTCCAATGTGACTGGAGTTCTAATTTCCTGAATAACGGTTTGGATGATTTGCTTTGGACTGTAAACTTCGGTACGGGAGCCGATATCGACAAGCAGTTTGCCAAACTGAAAGAAGTACGTCCTGACGCTCCACTGATGTGCAGTGAATTCTGGAGTGGATGGTTTGACCACTGGGGACGTAAGCACGAAACCCGTGACGGACAAATCATGGTGGATGGTCTGAAAGAGATGATGGACAAAGGCATTTCCTTCAGTCTGTACATGACTCACGGAGGAACGACCTTTGGCTGGTGGGGCGGTGCTAATAATCCGGCTTATTCGGCTATGTGCAGCAGTTATGACTATGATGCTCCTATCAGCGAAGCGGGCTGGACCACCGACAAATATTTCGCCTTGCGCAATATGTTGAAGGATTACATGGACGAAGGCCAGACATTGCCCGAAGTTCCCGAAGCCTTACCGGTAATGGAAGTTCCGGCTATCAAATTCACTCAAGTGGCTCCGCTGATCAACAACCTTCCCGAACCGAAGCAGACAGAGGAGATCCGGCCGATGGAGAAATTTGACCAGGGTTGGGGAAGTATTCTGTATCGTACCCGTCTGCCGGAAGATGTGAAAGCAGGAACCATTTTGAAAATTACCGAACAACATGACTGGACACAGATCTTTGCCGACGGGAAACTGTTGGGGCGTCTGGACCGCCGTGGCGGAGAGCAGGAGTTGACATTGCCTGCATTGAAAGCCGGAACTCAGCTTGATTTATTGGTGGAAGCCATGGGACGTGTGAACTTTGACAAATCCATTCACGACCGTAAGGGAATCACCGAAAAAGTGGAACTGGTGAACGGTAAGAATGCCGAAACGTTGAAAGGCTGGACTGTTTATAATCTTCCCGTAGATTATGAATTTGTATCTTCCCGGAATTTTCAGGATATGAACTCGTCTGCCGCCTGTGGCATAGAAAAAAATGATGAAAGTGTTCCGGCCTACTATCGCGCCACTTTTACCTTGGATAAGGTGGCTGATACATTCCTGAATATGGAGTCATGGGGAAAAGGTATGGTATGGGTGAATGGCCGTGCCATGGGACGTTTCTGGGAGATCGGTCCTCAGCAGACTCTGTTCATGCCGGGGTGCTGGCTGAAAAAAGGAGTGAACGAAATCATTGTTCTTGACTTGAAAGGTCCGAAAGAGGCGACCATCGTCGGATTGGACAAACCTATCTTGGATATGCTTCGCGTAGCTGTTCCAGAAACGCATCGTAAACAGGGGCAAACCATTAAACTGGAGAAGGAAACACCGGTAGCTGCCGGTACTTTCAAACCAGGTAACGGTTGGCAGGAAGTGAAAGTACCTGCTACGAAAGGACGTTACTTCTGTCTGGAAGGCTTGGCTTCCTTTGATAATACCAATATTGCTGCTATTGCGGAGTTTGACGTGTTGGATGAGAAAGGACAGAAAATCTCTCGTGAAAACTGGAAGATTGTTTATGCCGACAGCGAGGAGACCCGTAGCGGCAACCGCACAGCCGATAAGATCTATGACCTGCAGGAAAGTACTTTCTGGCAGACGGTGGACAATACAGCTTATCCCCATCAGGTGGTGATAGATCTCGGCAAGGAATATAACGTGACTGGTTTTCGTATCCTGCCGCGTGCGGAACAAGGAGCTCCAGGCATGATTAAAGATTATAAGGTATATGTAAAAACAACCGGTTTCGGTTATTAAAATGAAGGTGCTACAGAAGAAAAATAAAACACAGATGTAAGGAGAAGATTCCAAAAGTAGGAAACTTGCAGATAGAACAGTTATCGGATACTTTAGCAAATTTTAAAAATTACTAGAGTATCCGATTTCTTTTTTATAATTTTGTGGCGGTCTATGATTCTAATAGAAAGCACAATGAAATATATATTGACCTTTATACTATCTTTTCTCTCTTTCTTGGTGTGTTCTCAGAACATAACTATTACAGATATTCCTACCATTGACCAGTTGCCGGTAAATGCTATTCATCGTGTTTTCAGAGACAGTGAAGGATATATGTGGTATGGCACGGTGAACGGATTATGTCGTGACGACGGCTATCATGTAAAGGTGTTTCGTTCGGACATTGATACTCCGGGGCTATTAGAGGACAACTTGGTAGAATGTATCGCTGAGGATAAGAAAGGAAATATATGGTTCGGTACAGACAAAGGGGCATATATTCTTAATAAATCGGATTACAGTGTACATCCTATAGATCCGAAGCGTCTGAAGAATATTCCAGTGATGTATCTTTATGCTACCAGTGACGGCTCTATGTGGCTGGGGTATCGCTCTGTATTGGCTAAATATGATACCAACGGGCAGTTGGTTAAAGAATATCCTATCCGGAATGAACACGGAGGAGCCTCCATCTCCGGATTTTGTGAGAGTCGCAACCATGAAATTATTATTTCTGTGTGGAATGGTCGGGTATATCATCTGGACAAAGAAAAAGATGAGTTTATCCCTTATCCCGATAAGATGAGAAGTCGAAATCCTACGGTGATGGTTCAGGATAATGAACAGGATTATTTTTGGTTGGCTACCTGGGGGGATGGCGTGGTACGTTTCGATCCTTCGGCCCCAGGGGATTCCATGTTTGTATACTCTGAAATACCGGTCAATGCGGCCGGTGAGGAGGACGGACTCATCCTCAGTCTGGCACAGGATGATAAACTGGGATATATCTGGTTGACTACCGGCCACGATTTCATGGCTTTGCAAATTCAACCGGACCGGACGTTGAAGCAGTTGAAATTTCCGGCAGGACTTTTGCCTGTCAACCACATGCTGGTAGAGGTCTTGAAAGGAAAGGAATGTTTGTGGGTATCAGCTTTTGACCGTCCTAGTTTCATCCTACATCTGATGGATAATATAACCAAAGATTATGCTTTGCCCGCTTTGGCGGACAGGGTAAACCGCAGTCCGGCCATAATGGCTTTGTGTGATGATGGAGATGGCATGATGTGGATGATGCAGGAACGAACTGGTCTTGCACTGTATGACTTGAAACAGGATAAAGTGAAAATCTATTCGGATTTTCCCGCACTTGCTTCTTTGCCTTTGAATAATGGACGAGAGATGACGAGAGCACGCATCAATAACGGGGTCTGGGTGGCGAAGGATTTGAATAGATGGGTCTATGGCATGGCTCGTCAGGGAATGGAGATGCATCTGAAAGATGTTATCGACTTGAACGGACAGGTGGAACAGAATGCTACAGTGACAAAATTATATGAAGACTCGCATGGAATCTTGTGGATAGGCTTGAGCAAAGGACTTTGTAGCTATGATGTTCGTCAGAAAAGAGTCAAACGGGTTTATCCGGATGTGGGTCATGTGATGGGGATAGTCGAAAATAAGGAAGGACTGATATGGATTTGTACTCAGGACAACGGTTTGTTTCAGACAACGGCAGATGAAAAACTGCGTTCTTTTAAATTAGAAAAGAACTTCTCCTGTCTGTCTATCGCTCCTGATGGGATTTTGTGGTTGGGAACTTGTGACGGAGGGGTCTACTCTTATGACCCTTCAGAGAATAAGTTGCTTTGTTATAATGGGGCCTGCGGCATGAATGGTAATCAGGTGAACCAGATAGTGGCTGATGCATATAATCATATTTGGATTGATACGAACCAGAAACTGATAGAATTTAATCCTCGTAACGGTTCGTTCCGCACCTATCTTACCACGGATGGTTCTATCTTGTTGCATCGCTTTCTTCCCACTGCTGTTTGTCAAGCAAAAGATGGCAATATTTATTGGGGCGGCATTCCGGGTATTTGCATGGTTACTCCATCAAACGGGTTGGAAAGAAAGGCTAGTGCAGTGAAGACCAAGATAACTGATATAAAGTTGCAAGGAGAATCATTGATATTCGGAGATAGAAAGAGTAGCAATTCCATTAACCGGATAGAATTGCATCCCGATGATCAGAATTTGGAAATTAGTTTTTCTTCTCTTAACCACCGTTATGCTTCAAAGATACGCTATGCTTATCGGTTGATAGGAGTGGACAAAGCGTGGGTATATGTGGAAGGTGGAAAAAACTCGGCTTTTTATAATCATCTGAGTAAGGGCACTTATACTTTTCAGGTGAAAGCGACGGATGAAAATGGTCTTTGGAGTAAAGAGGTAACTGAACTGACTATCCGACGCCTTCCTGCTTTTTATGAAACTTGGTGGGCGTATTTGTTCTATGTATTGATAGTGATGGGTGTATCCGGTTATAGTCTGTATCTTTATCTGAAGCGCGTGGACCGTAAGAATAATGAAATGTGGGCGGACAGCAAGGAGATGATTAAAATGCGTATTTATTTGGATAGTAAGGTGAATTTGCCTGAACCTGAGTTTGTACAACTGGACAAACTTCTATTGGAGAAAGCGGTAAAAGCCGTGGAAGATAACCTTACTGAGCCTGATTTTGATGTGACAGCTCTAGCTGATGCCATGAATATGTCCCGTTCTACTTTGACCCGTAAATTGAAAGCCATAACAGGTCGAACTCCATTGGATTTTATCCGGAACATCAAGATGAAGCATGCCAGACACATGTTGGAAGATAAAGACAAAAGTGTAACAGAGGTTGCCGCTACGTTGGGGTATTTTAATCGGAAGTATTTCACCACTTGCTTTAAAGAGGAATTTGGAATGACTCCCAGTGAGTTCCAGAAATCACAACACGAAGAATAAACATCTTCCTGTCCTTTAATTGTTGCAAATAGGGGGTACAAATGCGTCAAGTTATAGCTAGAGCCATTTGTATCCCCTGTTAGCATGGTTCTTCACCTGTATTTCTATTTCCTATTTCATTCTTTTGCCACAACCTTTTACGGGGAGAAAAACACATCTTCTTCATTCATTCCCGCAGTAAAGGTATGTATAACTTTAAATTTAATATAGAATGAAACATTTGTTTTTGTTGCTTACTCTGTTAAGCTTTTCATTAACAGCCTTAGCCCAGCAAAAAGTGACGGGTAAGGTGAAGGATTCTTCCGGCGAGCCTGTCATAGGAGCCAGTGTTGTCGTAAAAGGCAATAATACCATGGGAACGATTACGGATTTTGATGGAAACTTTATGTTGGATGTTCCTACAAAGAGTGTATTGGTTATTTCTTATATTGGTTATGTCACTCAGGAAGTTCCGACAGTAGAAAAAAAATCATTAGAGATTATTTTAAAAGAGGATACCAAGCCCTTGGACGAAGTGGTGGTGATTGGTTACGGTACACAGCGTAAAGGGGATGTAACCAGTTCTGTAGCTAGTGTGAAAGCCGATAACTTTGTAAAAGGAGCCGTGAAGGATGTGGGACAGCTGATTCAAGGAAAAGTAGCCGGTCTGGCTATCACAAATCCTAATGGTGACCCGACGGGAAGTACTCAGATACGTCTTCGTGGTACAAATACCATTGGTGGAGCCAATACAGCCCCCTTGGTGTTGATTGATGGAATTCCGGGCGAACTCGGTACTGTGGCTCCGGAAGATGTGGAGAGTGTGGATGTGCTGAAGGACGGTTCTGCTGCCGCTATCTATGGTACGCGCGGTACGAATGGTGTGATTTTGATTACTACCAAACAGGCTAAAGGAGTGGATATCAACCAGGTGGAGTATAATGGTTACGTCAGTACTTCTCTTATTGCCAAGAAATTGGATATGTTGAATGCGGATGAGTTCCGTACCCTTTATCCCGACCAGGATCATGGGGCTGATACGGACTGGATTGATGAGATTAGCCGTACGCCGATCAGCCACGTTCACAACTTGTCATTGATGGGTGGTAACTCAAAGACTAATTATATTGCCAATTTGAACTATGCTTCTCGTCAAGGGATCATGAAAAAATCAGATTTCGAAAGTTTTCAAGGACGTATTGAGGTGACTCACCGTATGTTTGATGATAAGTTGAAATTGAAATTCGGTTTGTTTGGTAAGAAAAATCAAATGGAATCTACAACTAGTGGGGGTAGCTTCAGAGGTTGGGTATATGGTCAGGCAACTCGTAGAAACCCGACTGATCCGGTAAGAAATGAGGATGGTACATGGAATGAGAATGTGAGCAAATTCGAATATGAGAATCCGTTGGCTTTGTTGTATGAGGCTGAAGGAAATGTAAAAAAGACTCAGTTGCGTTACAATGGAAATATTGTTTATAATCCTATCAAAGATTTGACTCTTTCTGCCGTATTCTCTTATATTCGTGACAATATGAACCGTGGCTACGGCGAGACTTTGAGCCATATTTCTGCTTTGCGTGATGGATTGGCAGGTTGGTCTTCGGTAGGTGCTTATACCAAGATGGAGAAGTTGATGGAACTTACTGCACAATATAACAAAGAAATCGGTGCGCATAAATTCAGTGTCTTGGGTGGTTATAGTTACAATGAAACAGATTTTGAAGAACTTTGGATTGATAACTATGGTTTTCAGGATGATTATTTTGGCGGATGGCATAATATTGGCATCGGTTCTGCTTTGAAAGACGGTAAAGCGAACATCGGCTCAAAGAAAACTCCTACAAATTTGATCGGCTTTTTCGGTCGTGCCACCTATTCATTCAAGAATCGTTATTTGTTGATGGGAGCCCTTCGTTATGAAGGAGCCAGTCAGTTATGGGGTACTGATAATGCATGGGGACTTTTCCCGTCCGTATCTGTAGGATGGAGAATTACCGAAGAAGCATTTATGAAGAATCAGAAGATTTTTGATGACTTGAAACTTCGTGTGGGATATGGTGTGACAGGTTCACAGCCTAAAGATCCTTTTCTGGGTGTGGCTATGTTGAAATACGGATCGTATGCTTTTGTAAATGGAAATTGGATACAGACCATCGTTCCGGCATCCAACCCGAATCCTGATTTGAAATGGGAGGAAAAGAAAGAAACTAATATTGGTTTGGACTTCGTTTCATGGGGTGGCCGTTTGTCCGGTTCTATTGATTATTATAACCGTGATGTGGATGGCTTGATATACGAATATGGAGTACCGACTCCTCCGAACTTGTATAATAAGACAATGGCCAATGGGGGTACAATGAGAAATCGTGGTGTGGAAGTGTTGGTGACTGTGGTTCCTGTTCAGAATAAAGATTTTGAATGGAGCACTACCGGAACATTCTCTTTGAACTCTAATAAGCTAATCAGTTTGTCTGGCAGTATCTTTAAGTCGGATTACGACTATTTTAATACGGGTACAGTGGAATACTCCGGTCAGGTAGCCGATTCTCACAGAGTACAGGTGGGTGAAAGTATCGGTAATTTCTATGGCTTTAAAGTAGTGGATGTAGACAGTGAAGGGCGTTGGATCTATGAAGACAGGAATGGTGAGCTGGTGAACTATAAGGACTTTACCCATGCTCCTGAAGATAAACATGTGATTGGTAACGGTCTTCCTAAATGGTATGCAGGATGGAACAATACTCTTCGTTATAAAAACTTCGACTTGAATGTGACTATGCGTGGCGCGTTTGGCTTCCAGATAATCAATGGTGGACGTATGAATTACGAGAATGTAAAGAACAGCCGTTTTGAAAATCGTTTGAAATCTGTGAATGACTTGGTGTTTGGCAAGCATACGTTGAGCCCGGAAGTGGAACCGGAATTCAACAGCTATTATGTAGAAGATGGTGACTACTGGAAGATTGACAATATAACCTTGGGATATAGTTTCGGTCAGGTAGGTAAATATATAAAGTCACTCCGTATCTATGGTTCGGTATTGAATGCTTTGACTATAACCGGATATAAAGGTATTGATCCGGAAGTATCAACAGACGGCTTGACTCCGGGATATGATACACGTGACAGATATCCGAGTGTGCGCTCATTTACTTTCGGCGTTAATGTGAAATTTTAATGAACTAAAAAGGAATTGAAGATGAAAACAAATATAAAATTATGGACAATGGGACTGATGACAGCCGCATTGTTGGGAAATACAGCTTGTACTGATTTACTGCATGAGAGTTATGGGCAGGTAGTGTCTGAGGATTACGTGCCGAAAACGGAGGAAGATGTCAGTTATCTGGTAAATGCCGCTTATATACCTTGGCGCGAAACGTTATTGCAATGGAACGGAGTGGTTCGTGCACAGGAATTATGTGCGGATCAGGATGTTCTTCCCGCTCGCGATGGTATTGGATGGGTAGACGGTTATATCTATAAAAGATGGCATCAGCATACTTGGACTACCGAGGATGACGGTGTACTTCAAGGATGGGAACGCACGTACAATGGTGTGAATACCTGTAACCGTATTTTATCTCAGATAGAAGAAGGTGTGATCAGTGTGGATGGAGAAACGAAAGAAAAGTTGATTGCCGAATTGAAAGTACTGAGGGCTTCCTATTATTATATTTTGATTGATTTGTATGGTAATGTGCCCATTGTGACAGACTTTAAAGATACTTCATTACCGCAACAGTCTACTCGCAAAGAGGTCTTTGACTTTATTGTGAAAGAAATAACAGAGAATATGGATTTGTTGTCCGAAACGCCGAGAGGTTATTATTATGGACGTTTCAATAAGTGGGCGGCCCATGCATTGCTGGCTAAAATATATTTGAATGCTGAAGTCTGGTCGGGTACTGCTCAGTGGCAGAAATGTATCGACGAGTGTGATATCGTGATTAATTATGCCGAGAAGTCCGGAGAATATGCATTGGAAAATAATCAGAAGGATGTTTTTGTAACGCATAATGAGAATTCCAAAGAAATAATCTTTGCATTGCCGTTTGATGAAATTTATGTGACGGGATGGAATGATTTTGATTTCCACATGTACACTTTAGCACCTGAAAACCAGGAAACCTATCAGTTGACTGCACGTCCTTGGGGTGGTGTGTGTGCAGTGCCTCAGTTTATTAATTCTTTTGATAAGGATGACGCACGTTTGGAGGCTAACTATATTCAAGGCCAGCAATATACCTATTCCGGTGAAATCTTGAAGCGTAGTATTGATGGAAAGCCATTGATTTATACGGTAGATGTCCCTTCTGTTGACCAGTCGGATGTGGATGATGGTTTCCGTTGGGGTAAGTTTGAATATGCCACCGGTATAACAAACCGCTTGAGTAATGACTGGCCGTTGTTACGTTATGCAGATGTATTGATGATGAAAGCGGAGTCATTGATGCGTTTGGGCAAATCGGGAGCAGGTGCTTTGGTGACTCAAGTACGTGAACGCGCCTTTAAGAATGATCCTGAAAAATCGCAAGTTACAGATGCAGAATTGATGGGAGGAAGTGTATATGATTATGGCCGAAGAGATAGTTATAAGGCAGAACATGATG
>ENA-OXVI01000059-OXVI01000059.1-human-gut-metagenome-genome-assembly--contig:-NODE-59-length-24731-cov-11.6264_pt1 | contig 24731 bp, 54 predicted proteins | sample MGYA00249573_ERZ652689 | MGnify/ENA primary metagenome ERZ652689 (study PRJEB26925, sample SAMN05826982) | human gut metagenome | biome: ENVO:2100002; feature: ENVO:00000062; material: ENVO:00002003... | reverse complement strand
GTCGGCAGCGTCAGATGTGTATAAGAGGCAGGAATTATTAGATAAGGTAAAATTAGAAAGTACTTTAAAAAGAGTATACAAGTTGCTGGTATACTTATATTTAAGAGAAAAGTAGCCTAAAATGCCGCATCTACAGTTAAAGCAGATGCGGCATAATAATTATTCTGTTTTTAAATCATCTGGCGATGCGGAGAAATAATATTCGAATTCGGAACTGTCATAATCGCTGCCTAACATTGAATTTATTTTGTCCGCAATAGATGTTCCTAATTCCTCTCCGAATTCAGCATCTTCAACTTTTGTTCTTTTATATTCTGTAAAAATGTTTCCCCAGTCGTCTTGTGTGCCTGCATAGTAAATCTGGATGAGATCGCCATCTTCTTTAGGATTTAAGTAAGATAAGGTTTTATCTGTTACGTTTATCATACTTTTAGGAAAAAATACTTTTTGAACATCACAGGAATTAAAAACAGCATCATATATTTCAGTAATTCCTTCTTGAAAAATAACTGATTCAACATGAGAACTTCCAATTCCAATCTGGAAATCTGATAAATCTGTTGCGTAGTCTGTTCCGTCAATATTGTATGATGGAAGAATTTCCAAAATTTTGCACTTGCCATCATAACCGTGCAATTTCACAGAGTTTCCCTCTATATCATAATCAAAATCACTGATTACACCGTACTTTTCAGAGTCATCCTTTTGAACTTCAACGCCAGTCACGCCGCCTGCATAAGTTGGAGTAGAAACTCCTAAAATTGCAAAAGTACAAAATGCAATTAATAGCTTTTTCTTCATAGACATTTCCTCCTTGGTATTAGTTGACTTTATTATATCACTATAAATCAAAACAACAAAGCAGAATATAAGAAAAGACCAGAGCTTTTTATTCTCTGGCCTTTCTTTTTTTTAATTGTTTTCCAATTCTGTTAGGATTTCTTGGAGCTGCTTCCAATGTTCATCACTGAGCTTTGCAAACTTGACAAGAATCTTCTTAGCAAATTCATTATCCCCGGTCATTACCGAATCAACGATAGCCTGCGCATCGCCATCGTCTTGGAACATTTCGCCGTTTCCATTCACGAGCCAGCCATAAGAAACATTATAAGTATTACAAATTAGCTTTAAGAAGTCGTCATCTGGAGTTGTTCTTCCAAGTTCTATATTTTCAATTTTTCCACGGCTTTTCAAACCGAGTTTTTTGGCGAAGTCTTCTCTTGAAAGTCCCAAATGTTTACGCAATATTTTCAAACGTTCTTCCATTTTGCACACCTCCTTTCCTTAAGGTATGACTAAAGTATAACATTTACTAAATGCGTTGTCAACGCATAAAAAATAAAAAATACGTTGACAATGCGTTGAGAATGTGCTATTATACATTTACAACGTAACAAGAAACAGGAGGTGAGAAAATGTCGGAGGAAAAGAGACAACTTATTAGAGATGTAACAACACGAATCAATAAACTTCCAGAAGATAAAAAACATTATATTCTGGGGTATATGAACGGCGTTGCTGATACCGTTGAAAGTAATTCGCGGAAAGATGTAATGGAGATTAAGAATAGTGATTAAGAGAAGAGGTGATAACCACGGAACAATTAATGACAATCAATTATGATGGCAATGAACCAACTGTATCAGCTAGAGAGTTACATAAATCTCTTGAAATCAGCAAACGATTTTCAGCATGGTTTGAGACAAATTCTCAGGGATTCGTTGAAAACGAAGATTTTACAAGTGTACTTTCAGGTACGGTTGTAAATAACGGAGCACACAGAGAAATACAAGACTATTCCTTATCAGTAGATATGGCGAAACACATTTGCCTTATGAGCAGAACTGAAAAAGGGAAAGAATGTCGACAGTATCTCATCGACCTCGAAAAAGCATGGAATACACCAGAACAGGTTTTTGCTAGAGCATTGAAGATGGCGGACCAGACGATTGCGAAGTTGAAAGATACAAATAAGTCTCTTGCGGAGAAAATTGAAGCTGATAGACCGAAAACAATTTTCGCAGATGCAGTATCTGCAAGTCACACATCAATTCTTATCGGAGACTTGGCAAAACTTATCTGTCAGAACGGATACCAGATAGGACAGAAACGATTGTTCCAGTGGATGAGAGACAATGGCTATCTGATGGTTTCTGGAAGTTCACGAAATATGCCAAAACAGAAATACGTTGAGCAGGGATTATTTGAAATCAAAGAATCTAACGTTCAGAATCCAGATGGTTCAGTAAGAATCACACGCACGACAAAAGTTAGCGGAAAGGGACAGTTGTATTTCGTGAATAAGTTTCTGGGACAGGAAACTGAAAAAGCAGACGGTGATTGAGAAAGGAGCCATAAATGTGCTAAAGCAATTTTTAAAAAGATTATTCGCACCGCAGATTGTAAGAATTCCGGATAACACGCGGGTAATGTGCTTTGCGAGAAATGGAAAGAAATATGTGAAAGTGTTCAACACTCAAAACGGTGCAAACATCTGTTTCCAAGTGAAATCCATCGATTATGCAAACAGTGATTTAAAAGATGAATACCACCCGGAAACAATGTTCAATGAAATCGAAAGTGATCAAAGCATCACGATTTTGAACCAGTAGGTATAATCGTTGCATTTTGAACACTTAGGGATGGACTTACCAGATTTTATAGTTCTTTTGGAATTGCAATTACAACAAGTGAAAACAGTAGTTTCGGATACTTTTTCACCAGAGCGGTAAAAACCATCTATGTAAGGAAGCAATATCAAATTCTTATCTCCTTTCAAGTTACTCGGCATGGCGATGCCTGTACTTACATTATAAAGAGATAAGAAGTCAAACTCAACAGAAAGGAGATATATGAACAAATTACAGATTTTCAATTCAGCAGAGTTCGGAGAAATTCGAACAGTGACTATTGACAATGAACCTTGGTTCGTTGGAAAAGATGTGGCATTAGCACTTGGATATTCCAATGCGAGTAAAGCAGTTTCAGTTCATGTTGAAGAAGAAGACAGAATTTTAAAGGTTCTTGAAGCAGATTCCCAAAATGGGAATGTGGTAAAAACTCAAACAGCACTCATCAACGAATCTGGCTTATACGCTTTAATCTTCGGAAGCAAACTTGAATCAGCTAAAAGATTTAAACACTGGGTAACTAGTGAAGTCCTCCCAACAATCCGTAAGACAGGCTCTTATCAGAAACCAATGACCACAGCAGAGCAGATTCAGTTGTTGGCTCAGGGGAATCAAGACCATGAGGAGCGAATCGAGAAACTTGAGAATACCATGACCATTGATTACGGTCAGCAGAAGTACATCAGTGATCTAGTTTCCAAGGTGGTGATCGAGGTTCTGGGTGGAAAGAAATCCAATGCCTATGATGAAATTGGAAAAAAGGTATTTGCAGAGTGTAACAGGGATGTAAAGACTTACTTCGATGTAAATGCCAGAAATAACATTCCTAAGCTGAGATACCAGGAAGCAGTCGAATACATCAAAGGATGGACACCTTGTACCAATACTAAAATGATGATTCGCGACTGCAATGCCCAGATGACAATGTAGGGAAGAAGAAAGAAAACTCAATAGAAAGGATTTTGCATGAAAAATTTAATATTCAGATTCAGAAAAAGAAAGAAGGTAAAACCATACAAAGTAGATACTTCACAGAAAGGATTTGAATATGTGGGTATTAAATTATCTGATGAACAATTCCAAGATATGTGTAATTTGAATCTGCTGTGGGCAAACGATAGGAAAGATATTCCTGTTTTTAACATGCTTGTTCTTATGAAAGTTTTAGGCTTATTGCCATCTGAAATGATGCGTGATAACGAAAGTGATGATTCTGGTGATGATATTTATGAACGGAAGTTCGGAAAGATAAGAAGATGAGTCAATCTTATACCACAGAAAGGAAATGATATGTTGGAAGAAACAAATGCATTACTCAAGCAGATTTTGGAAGAACTTAAAGCCATTCGAGAAGAAGTTGCACCTACGAGAACGAAAAAAGTAACGCACACGGCAAATATTGACAGGAAGACAATTGCCGAATGCGTTACAGATGGAATTCAAAACGCTTTATACGGGAAACGAGCGTTTAATCCGAAAGATTCTGAATAGCAAAATCATATGCACGTTTTAAATATTGAATTTCGTCATTTGACATAGAAGTATTTCCAGCCAATGGAGCTTCTCTTTTATCAAGAACGTATTCATTTAATTTAGACTTTGCATAAGTAATTGCTAAATCATGAACTATTTGTTCTTTATTCATAATACACACTTCCTTCCCATAGGAGATTATAACACAGAAAGGAAGCCAGCATGAAAAAAGAAGAAACAAATGAGTTTATGAATATGACATTACAGGAGAAAAAAGACAAAATTATTGAAATGATTCGCGAGATTCCAGAAGATTCTCCGATTCACAAGGAACTGTACGAAGCACTGAAAAGAGAAATGGAGGAAAAATAGAATGATCAAATGTGAAGGCGGGAAAGTTGAATTAGAAGAAGATGCAAATAAGTTGCTTTCTGAATTAACCGCGATATGCAGGGGACTAAGAGTTTTCCTTGTGAAAGAAGGATATTCCAAGGAAAAAGCCGATGAACTTGTTTCTGAATCAGCTCAGATGGGGTTGTGGACAGACGAAAAAATACAAGAAGAACTTGACAGATTAAGGACAGAAACGCTTAGAACGTTTGCGGAATTAATATTGGGGAGAAAGATTTTTGAAGGAGGAAAAGAGAATGATTAAATGCAATAAAAAAGGAGAAATTACTTTTAAAGGAAATGTCCCGGATATTATGACTGATTTATCCATGATTGCAAGAACAACGCGAGAATTCTTCATGGAAAGAGGAATGTCAAAAGATGAAGCCGAAGAAGGAATTAAACATGCGGTAGAACTTGGATTCTGGACAGAAGAAGAGCTTGCTAAAGAAAATAATAAATTGGTCAAGGAACTTATGGACTTAATATTGGGAGAATCAAAGAATGAATAAAAGCACTTACGAACCAGAAACCCTCAAAGAGGAATTTGCTTTACTGGCAGGTAGACTTACAGCTCTGGAAGCGGTTTTAAATGCTGACGATAGCACATTCATTGATAAAAAGTATGTAGCTGCGATCATGGGGATTAAATATTGCGAAGGGGATTCCGATAAGAAAGAAGAGTGAAACGCCCCGGAGGTGAAGCAACACCTACCGGAGCACGTATCTAACTTAATTTGGGTAAGTTAAATACAGGTAAAGTATAACATACCTTCCTGTATTTGAAAAGAAAATTTATACCAGGAGGGCATTTTTTATGTCTAAAATCACAAAACACACCGAAAACGTAACTAAAAACCAGAGTCTTGCAAGCGAAATCATCGCAGATCAGGTGGCAAAAACAAAACGTCTGGAAGTCGCAGTTGTAGCACTATCAGTAGCTTTACTTGCAGCAGCAGCAACCAAAAGAAAGAAGTGAGGGATATGAGAAAAAGAATGTATTTTATCGGAGTGATGGCACAGGTTGGAACATTTTTCACGATTGCATTATTGCTCTGGGGGATGACGAAAATGGATGTACTTGAGCTGCTCTGCATAAGTGCAATGGTATCTTCAATGGTATCCCTTCCTATTTTATGCAGCTAGAAAGGTGGGTAAACGGAGTTGAATAAGCTTTTGGAAAACAATCAGGTAACACTGGTTGGAGAAATTAAAACAGAATTTGAATTTAGCCATGAAGTATATGGTGAAAAATTTTACCGATTCGAACTTAGCGTAGAACGATTTAGTGGAACGAAAGATGTTCTTCCGGTTGTAGTTTCTGAGAGACTCATTGATGTGAATCAGAACTATACAGGAGAAATGATGGAAATTCAAGGGCAGTTTAGATCGTTCAATAAGCACGAAGGAAATCGCAGTAGATTGCTTCTTTTTGTGTTCGCAAGAGAAGCAAAATTCATGGACAAAGACGCACTTCCAGTTAATCAGATTCTTATGGATGGTTTTACTTGCAAGAAACCAGTATACAGAACAACACCTAATGGAAGAGAGATTGCAGATGTACTTCTGGCGGTAAATAGATCATACGGCATATCTGATTATATACCATGCATCTGCTGGGGCAGAAATGCAAGATACATGGGAACCTGCGGAACTGGCACACATATTATTTTACAGGGAAGAATCCAGAGCAGAGAGTACAACAAAAAAGTCGGAGATCAGGTCGAGAAGAAAATAGCCTATGAAGTGTCGGCTTATTGGGTGGAGGATAAAACAGCATGAAAACAGTAGAATTGAAACAGGTTAACATTGAAAACTATAAGAAATTTGAAGCAGCGGAATACCAGTTTGCACCACGAACGATGGTGTCCGGTAGGAACCGTCAGGGTAAAACAACGTTGATGGACGCATATTTTGATACACTGACCGGAAAGCTTGCAGACGGTACATCTCCGAATAATGTCAGAAGAAAAGAAGACGGAGAAGAAGTTGAGGGTGTCGTATCAAGAGAACTCACACTTCTGATTGATGGAGAGGAAACCGTGATCCGTAAGGAAACGAAGAAAGGTAAATCTTCCAGTACCACAAAATATCAGGTTGATGGGTTTGATTACAACCAGACGAAGTATAAGGAATTTTTAAAAGGAATATCAGACTCAGAAACCATTATGATGTGTAGTAATGCCAGAGTATTCCTTAATGAACTTCGAAAATCAACAGCAAGTGCCAGAGTAATGCTTGAAAAGATGGCAGGGTTCAATGCGGATAAAGTATTACAGGACAATCCAGAAGTTTCGGAAATCATCAAGAATCATTCTGTCGAGGAAGTTGTGAAAAAACTCAATAGAGACAAAAAAGACTTCCAGAAGAAAATTGATGCCAAAAAGGTTGAAATTGATACCGTAAAGAAACAGGGAACACCAGATTTTACCATTCTTGAAGAAAAGAAGAATGCCGTGCTGGATAAACTGAATGGTCTTCTTGAAAAAGAAAAGCTGCTAAATGAAACCAATAAAGCATATGACGAGCTCTGCTACGAGATTACAGGTCTCAAGAAATCCAGAGATGCGATCATTTCAAATGCAGCAGAAGCATTACAGGAAGAAAAGAGAAAAATCGTTTCCTTATTAAATGACAGGCGATTCAAGCAGAAACATGAAGAAGAAAATCTCCGAATTCTGGGAAATTTCCTTGCGACCGCTGAGAAACCAGAACGAATTCAGCAGAGAATTACGGTTTTGCAGGAGAAATATAAACAGACGTATGCGTCCACATTTGATGAAACAGCTTTAAATGCAATACAGAATGAAAAATTTGATCCTGAATCAGCTATTTGCCCGACCTGCGGACAGGCACTTCCGGAGGAACTGGTTGAACGTCTTAAAACTGAATTTGAACAGAAGAAACAGGAAAGAATCCATGCAGAGTTTGCGAAAAAAGAGCAGTTTAAAGCAGACAAACAGCAGAAACTTAAAGACATTACAGAAGAAGGCAATTCCGAAGTAGCCAGAAGAAAAGAAGTTGAGGAAAAGCGCAAAGACATCGAATCGCAGATTGAGCAGACAAAGAAAAATATTTCCACTCTGGCATCTGAGATTGCGCAGAAAAATCAGGAATTAGAGAAGCTTCCGGCAGATCCAGATATGTCTGGAAATGAAGAGTATCAGGCAGTTGTAGCAGAAATCCAGAAGAAACAGGAACAGCTTGACGGACTGACTAATAATTCTGAGGAAAATGCAGCAGTTCAGGCAGAAAGAATGTCTGCTGAAAAGGAACTTACAGGAATCGAAACAAAAATTGAGATGGCAAAACAGGCAGTTCAGAAACAGACAGAAACACTTGAACAGCTGAACACAGAACAGAAAGAGTTAGGTCAGGAAGATTCCGATATTCAGCAGAAACTTGACATGTTGAAAGAATTTTCCATCAAAAAAAATCAGGCACTGGCAGAAGCTATCAATCCACTTTTCAAGCATTTTCAGTTTCAGTTTTTGGACTATACGCAGGACGGTGAGCCGGTGGAAGTTTGCAAGATGATTTGTGACGGAATCGGATATTTTGATGGATTGAATCACTCTGATCAGATTCTATGCAATATTGACCTCGTGACTGGATTGCAGGAGCTGAACGGACTGAATCTTCCAATTTGGGTTGATGATGTTGAAAGTGTGAATGCTGACAGAATACCAGATACAGGCAGGCAGATGATTCTCCTTAAAGTTTCTGACAATGAATTAAAAGTGGAGGGGATTTGATATGGCAACAACTACATACAACATCCCAGAAGCAATAAAAGCACAGGATTGGTATTGTAAAACAAAGATATTGCCACGTTTTGCACCGGGCAATGGTATCTGTTGGTCTTGCCACCAGAATATCTATTCCGAGAAAGGACGGACACGTACCGGATATGACACACAGGGCATCTCAGTAGAAAGTGCAGCAGGGCAATGTGTTGTAAAGAAATGTAACGCATTGGCGAAGTAGGGCAGGGCAAAGATACGTATAGGCGAAGCACGGAATAGAAAAGTAAAGTATAGCAATGGTGCTGAGTAGAGAAGATGAGCAAAGGATAGGCAGAGCGTAGCTCGGTTATGATTTGCTTTGGCGAAGTGCAGAACTGAACAGAAATGCAAACAAAAAATGAGTTAATTAATAAAAGAAAAGGAGAATTAAAATGGCAGAAAACACACAGGTAGCAAATTTTAACACACAGCTTTCCTACTACACAAATCGGTATGTCGATTTAATGGAAAGAGATTTGACTTCAAGAGGAATGGAATTTGATTCATATTCAAAAGATTGTGTAGTAGCAGCAATGGGATCTATTTTCCAGATGGTACATGAAAGCGGTGTGAGTTTTGAAGCAATCAACGGTTCTAATCTTAAATTTATCCTGAGTAAAGTCGCAGCATTAAAGCTGAACGCAAATGCACAGCCGAGAGAATGTTATTTCCAGATCAGAAACGTAAACATAGCGGCAAAAGGGCAGAAACCTCAGTGGGAGAAGAAAATCGAATTTGCGATTGAGGGCGACGGAAACGATGCTCTTGTAAGTAGATATGGTGTCAATGTGGCTAAAGTATTTCCATATTGGAAAGTAAGAGAGGGTGACAAGTATATCCCACCAAGACACAGAGGTGTAGAAATCACACCGCCGGAATGGGAAGAATCTGGAATTGGAAAAGTTGTTCGCGTGGTATATCCAATTCAGTACAAAGATGGTCACGTTGAATACCTTTCATGCGAAAGAGCAGACGTACTGAAGAATCTTGCAGCACATATTAAGAACAATCTTCAGAATGAAACATTCGGTATTTGTGCAGACAGATACAAAGCTACAGATGCACAGAAAACTCAGATTGAAGCAAAGAAAAAAGAAATCATGAAAAAGGTTGCTGATATTGGGGAACTGGAAGCAATTATTGATTGTGAGGAATTAAGACCATATATTTCACCGTCTTATTACGAAACGCAGTCGAGAGAATCTATGATTGTTCGTAAAATGCGTAACAACATTATGAAGTCTATTCCTAAGAAATGGGATAATCCGGTACAGGCATATGAATATAACACGATGGACGCTACATACAGGGAAGTACAGGAAGAGATCGAACAGAATGCCAATAAAGAGGAATTCATTCCAGAACCAATGGCAATCGAAGAACAGCCAAAACAGCCAACAGTTGCAGAAGCCGTACAGCCAGCTGAGAAGGAACCAGTTCCGGCAGCAGGTAAAGAACCAGAGATTCCAGATTTTATGAAACAGGAGGAATAAGATATGTCAATAATTCATTCAGTGTTTGAGTCATTGCTTTATATCTCATTCTTACCATTGTTAGGCGCAATAATTTATGCGGTCGCAAAGGATAAGACCCGACCATTGTTCATAGCCTCGGCAGTATCACTTGTTATGAACATTCTTGTTCAACTTACGAGGTGATAGCATGATCGGGACGTTAGAAGAAGTTATGAAAGATATGAAATGTGGAGTATTTGACTTCACAAAGGACGGTAAATGCAGTGGTTGCGGACAATGTTGTAGCAACTACTTGCCAATATCCAGTAAAGAAATTAAAGAAATCAAACGTTACGTAAAGAAGCATCATATCACTGAGCAGAAACATAATTATCCTTCGGTTGTAGCTTTTGACCTTACTTGCCCGTTCCTGGATGATTCCAAAGAAAAAGAAAAATGTCTCATTTATCCAGTGAGACCTGAGATATGCAGAGATTTTGTCTGCAACAATCCGAACGGGGCAATCAAAAACAAGAAACTTATGCATAAGAAGTACGCAGCAGTAGATATGCGAGAAATATTTTTTGGAGGCAACGGGAATGAACAATAAAGAAATTTTACAGAAAGCAAAGGAACTGGTTGAACTTCTGGAAAAGCAGGAAGAAACCGGAAAGGTTGAGTTGTCAACGCTGAAACGAGGAGAAGTATTTCAGACCACTGGAAAGCGTAAATACAAGGTTCTGGAACAGTATGGAGATACAACAAAAATTATTTCGCTTGATCTGGTGAAAGAAAATGTAGAGTTTGGTGATACCTCAGATTACAAAACATCAAACGTAAAGAAACTGTGTGACACTGAAATTCTGAAAGACTTCGAAGAAGAATTCGGGGCAGAAAATGTCGAAACACACACAGCAGATATTATCACTGCGGATGGACAGAAATTGGGGACTGTTGATTGTAAAATCCGTCCAATTACATTTGATGAAGCACGAGAATACACAGATATTACACCGAACAATGATCTGAACGACTGGTATTGGACATTATCGCCATGGTCAACGGAAGAACGTGGATGGAAAAAAAGTATTACCATTGTTTCCCCTTCGGGCTATTTCCTCGGCAACGTTTACGACGGCGGAGTTTGTGTTCGCCCAGTTTGTATCTTAAAATCTAATATCTTTGTATCTAAGGTGGAGGAATGATTATGAAGAAAAATCTGAAATATTTTGATGATGAATTATCCAGATTAAGTAAAGAGTTCGCAGAATTCAAGAAAAAGCACATCGGAAAGCCGGAAATCGGAAAAGCTATTGAACTTGCTGGTATGGAATGGCTGATTCTGGATAAGACAGAAAAAGGATATTTTGCCATTTTGAATGGATTTGATGGAAAAGAAAGAACATTTGATTCAGCTTCAAATAACTGGATTTCAAGTAAACTGAGAAATGAGTTAAACACTCGTTTTCTTAAAAAAATTACGGACGAGCTTGGAGAAGATGCAGTTATTGAGTTTGATCGAGATTTACTTTCTATGGACGGTCAGACAGAATATGCACATTGTAAAGATAAGATTTCGATTTTGACGGTGGATGAATACCGAAAATACAGAAAAATCCTTCCAAATATGGATAAATGGTGGTGGCTGCTTACTCCATGGAGTACACCAGCAAATGATTACAGTACAACAATTGCCATTGTTTCCCCTTCGGGCAGTATCATCAGAAGCAGTTGCCGCGACGAAAATGGTGTTCGCCCAGTTTGCATCTTTTCTTCTTCAATCTTTGAATCAGGAAATGATGATTGATGGCGAATGAAGATTTAAAGGTAATAGCAAAATCCAAGCAACTTGCAAAGCATACATTAATAGTTACGAGTAATGCCAGACGATACCCGAAGAAATACAGGTTTTCACTTGTAGATAAAATGCAAAATAAAGCATTGGAAATTTATGAGTCACTATTTGAAGCCAACCGAACTGATCTGAAAGATTATAAAAGAGAACGATTAGAACGTCAAACAAAAGCCATTACTCATTGTGATGAGTTGATGTACTTTATAGAACTTTCATATGAATTAGGAATTATCAATTCCGGTGGAATGGAAGCATGGTCGCAAATGGTAAAAGATATAAAGTATATGACTATTTCATGGAGAACAAAAGACAGGAAAAGATAATTTTCACAGGTTATGCACTGCGAATACTATTGTTTCCCCTTCGGGCAATATCAACAACAACAATTACAACAACGAAAATGGTGTTCGCCCAACCTGTATCACAGGCAGACAGAGTAAGCGTAAAGCTGAAATCAGTAAAGATACAAGCAAATGCATAACCTTTCCGCAACGGATAAATACAAAGGAACAAAATAAATGGAAAAAGAAATTGTTACAAATTTTGAGAATTTATATCGTTCTTACAAGAAAGTTAAGAGCGGTAAAAAATTTAATTCAGGTACTGCAAGGTTTTCTAATTTATCTCTTGAAGGTATTCACATTCTAAAGGAACAGTTGGAAAGTCAAACGTACACCATAAATCCATATAATAAATTCAAGATTCATGAACCAAAAGAGCGGACAATAGAATCATGTGCATTTAAGGATAAAGTAGTCCAGAGATGCTTTTCTGATTACATTTTGACACCAAAGCTAGAAAAAAATCTGATTAAATGGAACACTGCTGGACAACAAGGAAAAGGGCAACACATGGCAATGGACGGGTTAAGAAATCAAATGTTGGATTTCTATAAAACAAATGGAATGAATACCTGGATTGTAAAATGCGATATTCATAAATATTTTTACAACATAGACCATGAAATCATGAAAGATGTACTGGACTACTATTTTGATGATAGTTTTACGACTTGGCTGAATCATTTGTTTATCGATAGTACAGATAATCCGGGACTTCCATTAGGGAATCAGGTAAATCAGAAATACGCTCTTTTGTTGTTACATTCACTGGATCAGATGATAACGATTGAATTTGGAAATCCATATTACGGACGATACAACGATGATTTTTATGTGATTTGTAAAACGAAAGAAGATGCCAGAGAAATTCTTGAAGCAATCCGAATGATGATTGAAAGACTTGGATTGGAGCTAAACCCTAAATCACAAATTGTACCATTTCGCATGGGATTGTGTTATCTGGGCTTTCACCATTACGTGACTGATGAAGGAAAATATATCAGAAAATTGCGTGGTGATAAGAAAAGAAAAACACAGAGAAAAATCCGAAGATGGGTACGGGTAGTGAATGACGGGAAGATGTCGATAGAAAAATTCCATGAAAAATACGGAGCATGCCAAAATCATATGCTTCATGGAAATTGTATCAAATTATGCCATAGTATGGATTCGGAAATTAAAAGGAGGATAAAATGAGATTAATTAGTCAGAATGGAGAAATTGACGTTCCTTATGAAATCACTTCATTAAGTAGAACCGGAAATATCATAAGAGCATACGTGCCGATGGTAGGTGAAAAAGGGAACAGTTATGGCTCGTTATTTGACAAAAGAAAAAGCCAAAAAAGCTATGAAAGCGTTGCATAAAGTGTATGCAGGAATGTTTCTTGCGCAAAACGTTGAAATGAGCGATGACGATTACGAGGAATGCATAAAAATGGCTGCAAGAGGTTTTGGAATCATCAAAACCATGGTTAACAGTCCAGATATGAAATTCGAACCGGCAAACATTGTGTTTAGATTCCCGGAGGATGATGAAGTATGAGAGAAATAAAAGAAACAGACTTAAACCAAAGCATCAGAATTGAGATGACTTTAAAGGAATTAGATATTGTTAGATTATGCTTGGTAATAGCAGACAGTGATGATTTGAAATCAGGTTTTAGAGAATCCGGAATAAAATTCGAGTCATCTGAAAAATATTTATTGATTAAGAGTTGCCAAGATATTTTACAAAGTTATGGGGTTCTAGGAAAGAGCGATGAAGTATGAAGAGAGTAGACAGCAAGAAAGACTGGGAACAGATAATAACCATTGAACTTCCACTGAAACAGCTCAAATTAATACGAGACAGCATGTGCAAAGTAAGTTATGCGGAGTTAGAGAGTCTAAATAGAGGGAAGGACATACCATATGCCTATTCCGATTTAGAGAAAACCATAGATGAAGTTGAAAATATCTTAGAAGCATAAATGCAATGTACAGAAAGCGAGGTGATGTCATTTGTTCATGCGAGTAATTTCAACAGGTAGTACCAAAGGAAATTGTTACGCTTTGCAGTCAAGTGCAGACGAGATTGTTCTTCTTGACTGCGGGTGCAACTACAAGAAAATCCTCAGAGGGATTGACTATTGGATAAGCAATATTGATGCAGTACTTCTTTCTCATGAACACGGGTGACCATACAAAGTCATTCAAGGAAATAATGAATGCAGGCATTCAGATTTACACCAATGACGAGACAGTTGAGAACATGAACATCCGAACAGGCGAATTAATGAAAGGTGTTCCAGAAAGGCATCCATTTAGAGTTGGTTCGTTTAACGTGATTCCATTTGAATTGCCGCATACAACATACGATAAGGAAGCAAATCAGCTTGTACCTTGCTCGAACTACGGATATCTGGTGGAGCACAATGAAATGGGGAAGCTTCTGTATATTACTGATTTTGAGTACAGTAAATATAATTTCCAGAAAATGAACATACATCATCTGGTAATTGAATGCAACTACTGTGAAGAATTGGTGGACAAAACAGAAGCTAACTACAGTCATAGATTAAAAGGACATTGCTCTTTGTCAACTTGCAAGCAATTCATTAAGCAAAATCGCACAGAATCGCTTCGGACGGTAACACTGGTACATTTAAGTGGTCAGGCATCTGATGCCTGTAAAATACAGAAAGAAATACAGGAAGTCGCAGGAGACAATGTTCTGGTTCAGATTGGGCGGGCTGGACTGGAAGTTGACTTGAATTTATGCCCGTTTTGAAAGGAGAAAATCATGGAAATGACTGATTGCGACAAATGCAAATACCGTAGAGGTTGCATACTGGCATGGGACTATGGTTCGCTTTATTGTAATGATTATGAGGAGGATGAGAATGAAAATCTTTTTGAAAGTGATTGATAAGCTTAAAAAACAGACACAGTACGGGGAAATAGCAGAGCCATATTTGAATTGCAAGTACAATAAAGGTTGGAATGATGCACTAGAAAAAGTTGAAGAACTGATTGCTTCTTACAACTTGAGTGAAAACTGGATTCCGGTAGATATGAAACTCCCGCCAGAACCAAAACCTAATCATATATTTAAAGGAGACATATATTTGATTACTGTCAAAAAAGGAACAATACCTTTCAGAGCAATGTGGAATGGTGAATATTTTACAGACGGTTTCGAAAAGTTAGAAGTAATTGCGTGGATGCCGTTGCCTGAACCGTATAAGGAGAAAAAACATGAATAAAGTAATTTTGATCGGACGGTTGATTAAAGATCCAGATGTCCGAATGGGAACGAACAACACAACAATTGCCAGATACACACTTGCAGTTGAGAGACAGTATCTCAAAAACAATGAACGCACATCAGACTTCATAAATTGTGTTGCGCTTGGAAAAAATGGTGAGTTTGCCGAAAAGTACTTGCATAAAGGCATGAAAATTGCGATTGTCGGCTCATGGCAGACCGGAAATTACACTGACAAGGGCGGAAAGAAAGTCTACACAAATGATTGCCTTGTGGAAACACATGAGTTTGCGGAGAGCAAGAAGAGCCAGCCAGAAGAACAGTCGCAGCCACCAGTTCCAAGTCCAGAACAAGACACAAGTGGATTCATGGATATGCCGTCAATTATGGACGATGAACTTCCGTTTAATTAAGGAGTGATTAAATGATACAAACAGGACAGATTATTTTTTACGATAGTAGCAAGATGATGTGCTTTGACGTGACACATTTTATGGTCAAAGAGCCAGAAAAACAAATGATCGAAACAACATTCCTTGGAGATGAAGAGAGACATTTTATTCAGTTAACGCCAGAGCCAATATGCATGTTTATTGAGACGGGTGAAGAAATTGTAAAACTTGATCCAACAACCATGAAACGTATTTCCAGATACAATCTTGAAAAAGAGAACGCAGCGTTGCTTAAAGAAATCGAAGAACGTAAAAAGGTAATTGCAGATCTCGAACAAAAAGAACAGGTTCTACGCGACAGGTTTAGAAAAGCAATAGCTACATTTAAAGAAATCATGGAAAATGGTTACTATGATGATGGTGAAGATGAGGATGAAGATGAATGGGAGTGATTAAATGAAGCAGCCAGTTTTAGAAACAAAATCTACATACAAAGGTTATCCATATGTGGTTCTGTTTATGCCCGGAGCATACAGATGCGGATATGTTGGAGTACCTTACAGCCACAAGTTAGCGAAGAAAAGTTTTGACGATTTAGGCTATCTTAGCTGCCATGGTGGAGTTACTTATGCAGAATCGCATTTATATAACTGCAATGATGAGAATACATGGTGGATTGGATTTGATTGTGCTCATTGCTTTGACGGGTATGATGTTGATGCAGCGAAACAGTATTTTGGAGATGATCCAGATTTCAAAAGAATCTTTTATACAATGGAAGCTTTCTGGAGAGAATCAAATAATGATTCCGAAATAGAAATCCGCTCACTTGCTTATGTCAAAGATGAGTGCAAGAAACTTATTGACCAGATTGAAAAGGAGTGATACCGGGTGGACTACAGAAAGGTTTTCGCCATAAAGCAAGAGCGAGAAAACAGAATACAAAAGATATGTCCAAACATTCCAAATTCTAGTGGCATATATGCTTTTTACAGGATAGACGAAGCAGGGATTCGACGCAGTTACGTGGGACAGGCACTCAGACTTCGTGAGAGATGTGCGAGCCATTTAGCAGAATATGACCACATAGCATTAAGCCTTAAAAAGCATAAGTTTTACAGTGAAAGCAATCCTACTGGTTGGAAACTTGCATACAGAACTTGCCCCAAAAGTGAGCTTGACCAAAAAGAAATTGAAACGATCAAGGCTTTTGCAGATAAAGGTTTCCAGATGTACAACATTACAGCTGGCGGACAATCAACCGGTAAGCAAGTAACAGGGCAGTACAAACCGCCTAAGACATACAGACAGGGTATACAGCAAGGAAAAACAACCCTTGCAAGAGAATTGAAGCATATCATTGATACTCACTTGGAAGTATCAATCAAACCAGAGAAATCAAACAACAAGGTGTCCATCAAGGCACTTGAAAAATTCAACAATCTTCTTGATGAAGAATCTTACAAATGATAAAACTGCCGGTTCTGGCAGACAAAATCCCAAATAATTACAACTAAATATGCGCACGCCCTCTGGGATTGGAACAGTGAAACTTGTTTCCCGGCATATCACGCTATCCGGTTCCAGAGGTAAAAAGAAAAGAGGTAACTATGGTAAGTAAATATAACACCGAAAGAAAGTATCTCGAGGGACAAGAGAACAGAAAAGAAATTTATCTGTTTCTTATCAGATATTTTACAAAATATGGATACGCGCCGTCATTTAAAGAAATTGCCGAAAACCTTGGCATATCAAAAGCAACTGTGCAACGACATATGAGGCAGCTTGAACTTGATGGATTGATTGCTACTGCACATCCGAATACTCCACGAGCGTTCCGCCTTGTTGGATATGAATATCAGAAGGTGGAAGAAGTATGAGAATATACAGTGTTTTCGAGAATGAACAGTGGAATGGCGATATGACCGCTGATGATATTTCACAAATGCTGAAAGGATTGGTGAGAGCATGAACAGGGCAGAGAGAAGAAGACAGCAGAAAGCATCTGAGAAAACACGCTTAAATGCACCGTACAATTTCAGCAATTTCAGCCTGGAACAAATTTCAAAGGTGACAGGTGCAAGAGTTGAGCCCTTAAAACTGTATCTGATGCAGCGTGAAGATGAAATACGCAAAGAAATATCAGAAGAACTTATTTCAGAATCACAAAAAAAGCTATGGAAAGCAGAGGATTATATCGCAGTTGAAAATGTTCTTATCAGTTTGTTTGCAATTAAGAAAACATGGGGATTTACAAAATCCAATCAAAGATTCTTAGAAAACCTAAACTCTGCCAAAGAACACATTGAAGAAGTTGGAATTGAAAAAGCATGCCAGGAAGCAAAAGAAACAATGGGAATTAAACTTGAATTTGATTCCATAAATATAAATAAAGAATTTGGATTTGGAGAAAGAGAGGACTAATCATGTCATGACAGAGAATTGCAATGAATGCAGCATTGCGTGGATTCGCGGTGGTGAGTACGCAGAAGTATCAGCGCATAACGGCAGTAAGATGAAAGGAAGAGTCCTGAAGCTAGCAGAACAGCATCCAGAAGATGTGAAGATTCTGGTCACAAACAAAGATGGTTCCATATTTGCCCATGTCCCAGTTAAGTACGTGAAATTACGAGCACCAAGAGAATTGACCGAAGAGCAGAGAACAGAACTGATCGAACGTGGAAAGAATATGTCCAGAAATAAATCAACTGATTGTGAAGAAACGTCAGATTTCGATTCTGGTGATGATAACGAGGAAATGTTCACATTTTGATGAAAGGCGGTTTTAGATAAAAATGAGCAAAGTAAAATCTTATGGTTTAAAAGCCTACGTATCCAATGCATTTGACCTATGTGTTGGAAAAAGAATCAAATACGCAGAACGAGGTGAGGACGGAATAGAACATATCTATGAAGTAAAACAGATGTTTCCATTTTGCGTTTTACTGGAAGATATTTTCGATCACACAAGAATTTGCCCTTGTTACAGTAAATTAAGCATGATGATAAGAGGGATTGAATAAGAATCTGGTTAAGAAGATGGGAGTTTAAAATGAAATTTATAGATTTTTTCGCAGGAATCGGAGGATTTCGCAGGGGAATGGAATTAGCGGGGCATGAATGCGTTGGTTTTTGCGAATTTGATAAATTTGCTACTGCGAGTTACATCTCAATGCACTTACTGACAGATGAGCAGCGAAAGGCATTGAAAGATATTCCTATCAAGAAAAGACAGAAAGAAATATTAAAGGAGGAATACAGAAATGGAGAATGGTACGCAAATGACATTAGAAGAGTGTATGCCGGAGACATTCCAAAAGCCGACTGCTGGTGTTTCGGATTCCCTTGCCAGGACATATCCGTTGCAGGAAAGCAAGCCGGATTTCAGGGAAACCGTTCAAGCCTGTTTTTCAGAGTTATGTACCTTGTCGGACAGCTCAAAGAAGAAGATAAACCCACTTACCTTTTCATTGAGAACGTTAAAAATCTGCTTAGTGTTAATGGAGGGTGGGATTTCGCCAGATTGCTCATTGAAATGGAGCAGTGGGGGTATGATGCAGAATGGCAGGTGCTCAACTCCAAAGATTTCGGAGTGCCACAAAACCGGGAAAGATGTTTTATTATCGGACATCTTAGAGGGAGAAGTACCTCAAAAGTATTTCCTATCGAAGGAACAGACGGAGAAAATAGTATTCAAATAATCGCCCACAAAGATGGATATAGAAGAAATACACAAGTGTTTGCACCTGACGGAATTACAGAAACTCTTGATACTGGACAAGGTGGTGGAAGAGGACATCATGTAGCATTGCCGTGTTTTATTGATTTGAGTTATCAAGAAACAGAGCTGACCAACAAGGCAAGATGTTTACAAGCCAGATACAACAAAGGAATCGCAAATCATAAAGCTGAAGTAAGTGGAGTTGCAATTCCTGTTCTCACACCAGATCGTGCAGAAAAACGTCAGAATGGCAGACGGTTTAAAGATGATGGTGAGCCAATGTTCACACTTACAGGTCAAGACAGACATGGCGTAGCAACAAGTATTCCAGTAAGCATGAGTAAAAATGTTATTGAAAATGAAATAAATGTTGCGCATTGCTTAAATGCTAACGATTCGCGAAAATTCTTTGGCAAGAATCAAAAAGGGAATGCTGTAATAGAATGTGTTGCTGATAAATCTGATGTGACTGTAAAAGTGGCAGAAGCAACTAAGCAAGGATATTCAGAGTGCAGAGTCGGTATTGATACAGTGAATTTATCAGTCCCAGGAAGTAAAACCAGACGTGGAAGAGTCGGAAAAGAAATTGCCAATACGCTAGATACAAGCTGTAATCAAGAAATATTCGTGCAGGTATCAGAAGAATTAACGGTATATGCAGTCTGGTATGAAAAATATCAGTGTTACATAGCAATCAGAAAATTAACCCCAAAAGAATGTTTTAGACTTCAAGGGTGGTCCGATGATTATTTTGAAAAAGCACAGTTTGTTAATTCAGATAGTCAGTTATACAAGCAGGCGGGAAACGGAGTAACAGTGACAGTTATAGAAGCTATGGCAAGGAAAATGAACGTAAATCTAAATTGATAGCGTGTCAGTTGCTTACATGGGGAAAGTGAGGATACAGAATGCAATTAAAAGAATTAACCAACAACCAGAAACGCAAAGAGTTCCTGGAGGACTATACCGGATGGAATCTATGGCTTTACGTGCCGCAAGTAAGCGAAAAGTATTATTTATATCCGCTTCCGGATAACACAATGATCGTTGCCAAAGAGACTGAGCACACAAAAGGCAATGACTGGTGGAAAGTGGAAGAACGTGGCGGTTATTACGTTACCACAGAGTATTATCTCCTGGAAGGTGATTGGGGGAGATTTGCGGATTGCAAGAAAAGCAAGACGCAGATTGTTGAGCATTTGAGAGAGGTGGCAAAATGTTAATCAGAAGTCAGAACAGAGAGCTTTTAATTAATTTCAATAACGCACCAGCAATCGGGATTATGGAGGTTAAGGGTGATGCAAAAATCACTTGTTCGGATACGAATGAAACGCTTGATATCGGCTCTTATTCCACCAAAGCAAAAGCCATGAAAGTACTGGATATGATTCAGGAAGCCTATTGTAAATTTATGTCGGTAAAAAACGATGATGCTTGGAGCGGGAAAGAATCCGTGTTTTATATGCCAGAGGATAGTGAGGTGGAAATATGAAAAGATCTGAAACAACAAAATTTCTTAGCAGATTGTTGGAAAAAAGCCGTTTTTCTGGTCCAGGTAAATACTGGGCTAGAGAAGTAAGCCTTGATTATGGCTACGCAGCAGGAAAGCCAAGAAGAGTAGATTACATGCAATTTATTCCGGAAAATCAGTGCTCTATTTCAGCAATCGAAAAAGGAATATTTACCTGTTATGAAATAAAAAGTTGCAAAGAGGATATTTACAGCGGAAATGGATTAAATTTTATTGGCGAAAAAAACTACCTTGTGACAACAATGGAGTGCTACAAAGAGATTTTACCTGATTTAAAAAATGGAAAATTTGCCCAACATATACGTGAGAATTTTCCGGAATGTTACGCGGAAATAGGTAACATGGGAGTAATGGTTGCAGTTCCGTATCAGAGAGATGTTGCAGAAGAATTTGAAAGCCCAACACCACTAGGTGAAGATGTGGAGAAATGGAGATTATCAGTTATTTTGAAGTGTGGACACAATGGTTCAAGAAAAAGATCCATGACAGAACTGTTGTTTTGCATGGTAAGAAGCGGGCATTGAGAAAGGATGGAATAATATGATACATATCAAAGAAAGATTAATGCAGTACGCGGATAAATATTCGGACTGCTACAAATACGCTGGGGTGTATGTCAAAGTTATTCAAGATATGATTGAGCAGCTTCTGGCTGATCTGGAGCAGGATGAGAAAGAAAATGGTTGGATTCCGGTCAGTGAGAGATTGCCAGAAACAGATGATTATATTCTTCTCTCTTTTGCGAATTACTCAATCCCAATAATCGGAAGATGTGAAAGAGATAAAGATGGCAACGGCATTTTTTACGCCGGTGACGATTTAATATCTTGTTTAGGTAATGATTTATATGTCAACGCCTGGATGGAATTGCCGGAGCGCTATAGGGAGGACGAATCATGATTACATTCTTATTAGGATTCACCCTTGGAATCATAGTCGGAGTGGCCGGTCTTGCATGTGCAGCGATCATGTACGATAAGCACCACCCAGACAAATAGTAGAAAGGAGCAACGGTATGCTGACAAGGAATAAAAAACTGAAAGACTACGGTATTCCGGCAGAGGACGTTGAAAAACTGAATACGATGCTGAAAGACTTCCCGGCAGAGTACGGATACCTGCTTACCAGTGCCGCCTTGTCAGCTTGCCCCAAAAACACGGTGATAGCGGATATGGTTATTGAGAATATCCTACACCGAAAAAGTTACAGGAAAATCAGCAAAGAAAGATATATCCCGATGAACCCGAAAGACTTCTACGGATACAGACGCAAGACCGTCGCTGTACTGTATGAGAGGATGCGGTTGTTGGGAGTATGGGAGGAAAAATAAATGAAAGAATATAAATGTCCAAAGTGCAATAGTAAAAACCTTTTTGTCAAGAAAGTTGGGAATAATACGGGATTGTATTGCGGGGATTGCGGTGCATGGATTAAATGGGTCGGGAAAAATGAGCTGAGAGCGTTTGAATATTTAACTAAGCAGAAACACGTAGACGATGCTAATAGCAAACAAGACGATATTGCAAGCATCATTTATAGCACTCTCGATCATATGTATTGCGATAATTGCAGATTCAATAGCGAAATTAAAGAAAGCGATAATGGTGAATGGAACTGTGATGAATGCCACAGAAAATATAATGGATGGGGAGTTTCCATGCAGGAAAGTAATAAAATTGCAAAAGAAATTTTAAAACAGTTAGGAGAATAGAATATGAGCAGACTGATTGATGCAGATAAGATCGATTTTAACGAAGTTTTTGTTGGTGCAAGTGAATTTGCACAAGACACAAGAAATGCGGCACAAATGTTGATTGATAATCAGCCGACAGCTTTTGATGCGGATAAGGCTATTAGCGAATTGGAAAGAGATAAATTCATTGAATCAGAATGTATTTTATCTGATGTGCATCAAGGATACAATGCTGGACTGAGCAGGGCAATCGAAATCGTGAAAGGCGGTGGAGTTGAATGAAATATCCAGAAGAAATGTATATTGACAGCCAGATATTTGCAGGAGACATGGATGGTTCGGAATCCAATCTAACAGAAAAAGTCGTAAAAATAAGGACTTCTCATTTATGCTGCGTATGCGAAAAGCAGATACCTAAAGGCGAAAGAATGTTAAACCAAAAAGCAATAGTAGAAGGACAAGGTTGGTGCAGTTGTTATATTTGTCTTCCATGTGTCGAAAACTGGCTAGAAGAATCGGGACAAGTAGAGGAGGGTGGAGCTGAATGAGAGAAATTCTTTTCAAGGCAAAGCGGAAAGATAATGGTGAATGGATAGAAGGAAGCCTCATAGATTTAGACATTGACAGCGGATATTGTTATATTGTTCAGCCGTATAAAAAAGCGAGTATATTGCCAATCATCTTTTTAATAACAGACAGAATGAAATTGGTTGATCCAGAAACCCTCTGCCAGTTCACAGGACTTTGCGATAAGAACGGGAAGAGGATCTGGGAGAACGATGTTGTTTGGCTTGTTTGTGATGGGAAAGAACATATTTATCAGATAGTTTGGGATAACTCTGAATTAGATTTTAAAGCGACCAAAGGTGAAGAAAATTACGGAACGAATTATGAATATTTACTATGTTGTGATGAAATTGAAGTTATTGGAAATATTTTCGATAATAAAGAACTATTACAGGAGGAATCAGATGAGTAAAGGAAAAGACATTTCCACTATGTTCACAAGGGAAGAAAATAAAAAGAATGGAAGACTCGGATATGGACTGGCTGCCAGAGAGAAGAAAGATGCTATCAGTCCGGCACAGTATGGAGCATTATTGCAGAAAAGAGGTAAGAGAAAATGAGTAAATCAGTATTAGTGATTGATGCACCGGAGAATTGTTATGATTGCCCGTTCGGGACTGAATACTGCGGCGATTCTGAATATGAAGGATGCTGTGAACTGGCTGAATGCTTAGACAGTGACATGAGGCTTATAGCAGAAGAGTATTATGATTACGAAAGCGAATCAAGACCAGATTGGTGTCCATTGAAGCCACTGCCGGAGAAAATGAAAGTAACTGGGCTTTATAACGGCGAGTATTTCAAAGCGGGAGGCAAACTACCGAGCTATAAGATCGGCTGGAACGATTGTATTGATGAGATTACAGGAGAAATGGATTAATGGCATGTGCAAAGAAATGTGATAGATGTGGAAAACTGTATGAGCAGTACAATTCTAAAAACGATAGAAAAAATCCTAATGGGATCATGGTATTAAATCTGGATAGTCAGAGAAGATATTTCGCACATAATGCTCTGGATTTATGTCCTGATTGTATGAAAGGATTTCAGGACTGGTTTGGAGAGGTAAAGTAGATGGAGAGATTAACTGAAAGAGTGTATGACGGGCTCATAATAATAAAGCAGGATAGTGGCGACGAAGGAAATTATAAAGCGGCTGATAAACTTGCCACCTATGAAGACTTAGAAGAACAGGACTTGCTTGTGAGATTGCCATGTTCTATCGGCACAACTGTATGGGATATATGCGGAATGGACATTCGGGAAAATGTGGTAAGCGGACTTGAATATGACAAAGGCGGTAAATGGTTTTTATGGGCAAATGAGAACGAGTGTCTTGGAGAGTTAAATGTTTTGGTATTCCTCAATCGTGAAGAAGCTGAAAATAAGTTGGAGGAACTCAAAAATGAAATTTAAAGAATTTGTAAACTGGTGCAATGAAAGAGCCTGTGATGGATGTTGGGGAATGCTAGAAGCAATAGCGTGTATTAATTTAATAAATGAGATTATGAAAATCCAATTTTGGAAAAGAGAAAAAATCTGGAAAGAAAATTATGAGCGACAGGTATTGGAAGAGATTATTAATCCGATAGAGAAGAAGTTGGAGGCTGTCTCTTATACACATCTCCGAGCCCACGAGACTAGCGCTCA
>ENA-OXVI01000053-OXVI01000053.1-human-gut-metagenome-genome-assembly--contig:-NODE-53-length-25580-cov-11.2498_pt1 | contig 25580 bp, 10 predicted proteins | sample MGYA00249573_ERZ652689 | MGnify/ENA primary metagenome ERZ652689 (study PRJEB26925, sample SAMN05826982) | human gut metagenome | biome: ENVO:2100002; feature: ENVO:00000062; material: ENVO:00002003... | reverse complement strand
ATATAGCATTTATTCTTATTCATAATAATATATAATCAAATAGCTATATAAAAGACATACAACAATAATTATGAACAGTCCAATAGCTTAATAAAACTGGTGGACAAGATTTTGTCCCTCGCTTGGCTTTTCGGGGACAAACGGGGGACAAAACTCAGGAAAACATCTGCAAATGCACGGAAAATGCGGTAAACAAAAGAAAGGAAGAGAAAATGCCCTAACCTAATTATAGCCAATAATTTGTAGTGTATTTTTATATAATACATTGATAATTAGATAATTACATCTATTTCTCGATGCAGTATGTGTATATCGTTGATTATCAATAGTATAGCTCTCTAAAAGGTACAACCAGCAGGTTGGCAAGTATCTGAGAATGTGTAAGTTAGTGATTTTTAGCACCATTCTCGGATTGTACCTCCATTTTGGAAAGTAAAAGTAAGTGTAATTTCTTGAATATCAAAATGTGCGGTACAAAAACTTGTGAAAAATGCCGATTTTTGATGAGAAAAGGTACAAAAATAGCTCTGAAACAGGGGGAGCATTATGATTATTTTGCGAAGTATTCAGTCTTCAACCAATAGGCATAAATCGGATCCTGAAATGAGATTTCACCGGCCATAATAGCTTTGAGATAGTTCAGTTGTTGTGTGGCCAGTGTATCGGTGATTGTTACAAACAACAGACTGATGTGACAGCGGTTGCTATTTTTTTAAGATTGCCTTAGCAGTAATATTCTGAACAGAAAAGGAAGTATTATTTCTTTTTCTGTTCAAATTATTGCTTTCTTTCTATAAACAATATTGTTTGTTACATGTAAAATATCAGCCTTATGAATAATATAATAGCATTTAATATCTCCAACGCCCAATAATGTGACCAAAGCAGATTTCAACAGGAATAAATTCAAAAATTTATCTCCGTAACACATCATAAAATAAAGTAAAACTACTATATTTGCATATTATATGATATGTTGAGCTATGACAAAAAGTACAATGGGTACCAAGTTGCCAAGAAAATTGGAGCAGAAGATGCTGATAGTAGGTGAGCAGATCAGGCTGGCCAGACTACGCAGGAATCTTAGTATTGCCCAAGTCGCCGAACGTGCCACCTGTTCACCTCTGACGGTTTCACGCATAGAGAAAGGTGTACCAACGGTGGCAATAGGCATTTATCTTAGGGTGCTTTATGCGCTTCAATTAGATGATGATATTCTTCTGCTTGCAAAAGAAGATGCAATGGGAAAAGCATTACAGGACTTAAGTCTTAAACAAAGGGAAAGGGCATCAAAAAAAGAATAAGGTATGAAAAGACTCTATGTGTTTGCTGATTTTGATTGGTTGAAAGAACCAAGACTAATTGGAGAGCTGAGTTACGAATCCCTTCGTGGCTCTGACAGCTATGGATTTTGCTATAATGATGAATGGCTCAAGGACTATGGAGGTCTGTTTCTTAGTGATGACTTGAACAACTATCCCGGTCAGCAATACACGCCTCCAGGCAAGGATATTTTCGGATGTTTTTCTGATGCCCTTCCAGACAGATGGGGGCGTATATTGATAAATCGTCGAGAACAGATTCTAGCAAAGGAAGAGAATCGTCCGGTGCGTCGGCTTTCTTCATTCGACTATCTTATCGGAATTGAGGACTTTTCTCGCATGGGGGCTTTTCGATTTAAGGAGTCTATAGATGGAGATTATATCAATGCAAGCGAAATCCTGCGCATACCTCCACTGACAGATATTCGTGAGTTGATTGCAGCTAGTTCCGAAATAGAGAAAAGTGAAGATGAGAACAGGTTGCCTGAAATGCGCTGGATTGCTCAACTGGTACAACCTGGTTCATCTCTTGGCGGAGCACGTCCAAAGGCAAGTGTAATTGATGAGAACAAGATTTTGTATATAGCAAAGTTTCCGTCCCGCAAAGATGATTATGATGTGGGACTTTGGGAACATTTCTCACATCTGTTGGCAAAGAAGGCTGGTGTCAATGCTGCGGATACAAGAGTAATCTCTACTAGCGACAAATACCATACTTTGCTTTCTCGACGATTTGACAGAAGGGAAGACGGTAAGCGCATACATTTTGCTTCAGCCATGACTCTTTTGGGCTTGAATGATGGTGACAATGCTAATACTGGCCATGGCTATCTGGATATTGTCGATTTCATACTTCAGAATTGTACTAACGTGGAGGATAATCTGCAAGAACTGTATCGTAGAGTTGCATTCAATATTTACATTGGTAATACGGATGACCATTTCCGTAATCACGGTTTCCTTCTGACAGCTAAGGGATGGACTTTGGCTCCGGCTTACGATATTAATCCAACGCTGAATGAGTATCAGAGTCTGTTAATTAACAGCTATACCAATAAATCGGATTTGAATGAATTGCTGAATTCTTGTGAGGAATATATGTTACAGAAGCATATTGCTCAGCAAATCATTAGTGAAGTACTGAATGCTGTCAAGGAATGGCGATTATTGGCTACGCGACTAGGCATTGCAAAAAGCGAACAGGAACGGTTTGCTGCTGTTTTTGAGCGACAAATTCATTTATAACGTTGTAATGAATGAAATGCATAGATTTGTTCTTGAATAGTATACGAGGTTTGTAAAGTTTACCGTCTATGTGGTTCAGCTACCAGATAATATAGTTGTTAAACAAATTTGTATTTTACTACTTCATAATTTTAGATGAAAAAATCAAGGTTATTAAGTTTCTGTGATATTTGATTCTCAATAATAGATATTTTGAACATAAACATATGGAACATATTTGGCATGTAAATAATAACAGTTTTAAAGAATCGCAGTATTTTTCAAGTGTGTTAAATATTCTTTATCAAGAAGGTTGTACTTACATAATGGACAATCATCTTGCTGCAGGTTGGTGTTGGTATAACACTTTGGATCGACATAAAGAATATAACTTTTGTCATATTGATCAGCATGATGATCTAGCTAACGATTCTCATGATATTGTACAAAAATTATTTTCAGAAGACAGAAAAATTTCACTTGAAGAATATACTTCGTTACATTATGAGCAATCCCCTCAAATTGTTTTACTTTCTGTGAAAGCTTTAAGATGGGATAACTATATACTTCACATGAAATCAGTATTTCCGCATTGGTTTAAAAAAGAAATTTATGCATGTAATAATTTTGTATCAGGTGAAAGATGCAGTGTAACAAATGTTCAATTATATGATAGCGAATTTGATCTAGATAGTGGAATTCAAGAATGCCCAATTCATCCGATAAATATCAATTGTTATGATTTGAGTCAAACATTGGAAGAGCAAATTAGTAATAATGAAGAAAGATTATGGATTGTAAATTTGGATATTGATTATTTTTTTCATGGCAAAATACAATTATTTACTGATGCATACATAGAAGCTATATGCAACCAAATTGTAAAAGAAAAGGCAAAAATAGCTGTACTTACTATTGCTCTCAGTCCTGAATGCTGCAATGGTTGGGACAATTCTATAAGAGTCTATAATTATGTGGCAGAGCGCCTTTCCCTCGAAATGAGATTATAATTATTACATTTATAGTTTATTAAATAGATTAATTGAGTAGTTTTATCACATGGAGTACCTCCTAAAGTTTGTTGTTGCTTAACTTTTGGGGGTATTCCTTGTGATATAAATGTAAAGCTCTATAATTGGGAATTTTTTGAAAGGTCCTATTCTATAATGATTCTATTTTATTATATGGACATAAATCAATTGTCAGTTCTTTGAGCTGTTCATCCGAGAGATGCATATTTCTCAAAAGGCTCAACAGTTCTTCTTGGCGTGGCTGCCCCAGTGTCATGCGATACAAGGCAAGCACCTTGATAAGACGTTCGTACTTATATCGGTCACGACTGAGCGGATAAAGCGGAACAATACGTTCTATGTATTCCAATTTTGCCCGTTGTTCTTCCGTCAGTTCTGCTACAGGGAGACACCAATAAGGAACAATGTCCGAATGCATACCTTTCAAATTTGAATAGGCCATAGAGAACAATTCATCCCAAGTATGATAAGTCTCACTGGCATATAATTTTACCACATTTCTACGAATGGCCAGGCACTTAAAGCGGTTGATACGACCTTCACGTTGCTCCAGATCCACAGGATTGGAAGGAAGGTTCCAGTGAACAATCTTTCTGGCATACCAATGAAAATCAAGACCTTCCTGACCGATAGAGGTCGTTGAAAGCAGGAACGGACGAAAAGGAGAATTGAAAGCCTTACGAATATTAGTGGTACGAGTAACAGATTTGTCAGTGACCGTTTTATCAATGAATGGAATAGCAAAATGACAACGCATCAGTTGTTTTTTCTCTTCCTTACCCAAAGAATCAGTGGTGTCTATGCTGAGATTGCTTGTGCCGATAATGGCATCTGTGACCACTTGTCCCAGTTTCTTATCCTCTGGTGCCATATACAGATATTCATCGAGTACAGCCTGTAGATTGCCTATCGCACAGTAATCAAGGACCGATTCGTAATAATCATCATCGTTCTTTTTGTTGTACATCAGGTCTATCACAGCTGCACTTTCAGGCTTGTTGAATACTGAGACAACTGCTTTAGCCACCATCTGTGCATCTTCTTCATTGCCGGATTGCCGATAAGCACATACCGCAGGTGAGGCGATGGCAATGTCCGTCATCACATCCAATGCATTTGAAGGTACATACAAGCCGGTCAAATTTTCTACGAGCTTTCCATCCAGTATTTTCATGAGCGTAAGAACAAGTCTGGCGTTGTTTCGCCCTTGTTGTGGAATGGTACGTATAAGCGAATTCCGAGCAAATTCTTCTTGAATTTTCTGTTTGATAATTTTCCGGATTGAGGAAAGTTTCTCTCCATAAAATATGGCAGGAGAGAAAAGACTGGCTAAGGTTCGGCAAGGATACTCCAATAATCCGTCAGCTCTTAAACGATTCTCGCCGTAACGGTTTTTCTTTTGGGAAGTATAGCGTATCTCTGGTACTGTTTTCTTTAATTCTCCAAAAGTATATAACTCCGAATAATATGACATCATGATGGAAATCATTCTCGGTACCATTTCCCATGAAGAGAATAGAATAATTTTGGAAAAGTTACGGGCTTCGTTACTCTCGAACACACCTCCGGCCTTATAGTATGGATTGGAAGCAGGCACCCAAAGCAACAACTGCGTTTTCTTTTCATGGCGTTCACCAAATACGAGGTCGTGGAGATACTTTAATTTTCCATTGGCAGCAGGAATGGGACGATAATTATTGATGGCATACCTCGATAGAAGCAATGCATTTATTTTCCCATATTTTTTTACATCTGAATGTGATAATGCCGAAACAATTCGTTTCTTCAGTTCGTATTTATCCATAAAGGACAGCAAATAGGGTGAAGATTTGACGTATTCCATGGGAAGATTCCCCAAACGTACTCTTGTATTTTCATGGCTCAGACAATCCATCAGATGCTGGCCCTCTGCAAACGAAAGGATATCTTCCGGCATGACCTGCACATCGCATACACGGGAATCATCTATAATACCACTGTTAAACCGTTCCGTACGGCACATCACTCCATACAGAGCCTCTTCCGCTTCGTTCTTGGCAGCCACTAGCGGTGTCAAATCAACCACATCGGTACGTTTCAGCGCAGCAGAATAGGTGTGCCATACCAACTTGAACCGGTCGGTTTTATCCTTTGTGGCATACAGGAAGTCCATTACTTTCATAAAGTCCTGATAATGCTCGTCATTCCCATTTGTATTCAACTCTTCAAGGGTGGAATAAGGTTTGTAGGGCGTAGCGGACAGTAACAGAATTTTCGTATTGGAACGCTTGTCGTCAAAGAATTTGTTGGCCAGCATGGATTGCTCGTCATCGCCTTGTTCAAGCAGCGAATTGAAGCGTTGAAATTCATCCATGATGATTAGGTCCGGATCGAGCATATCTATACTGATTTCTGCAAAAATACGACGCAGCTTGTTGATCATGTCTGCCCGCTGACGATTGTCGCAACCATTTTGTACATATTCAATCAGTTGATTGATGATAGGATCCGACAAACTCGTCTGTAACTTACCATGCATTTCACGAAGATAATCATCTCCGCATTCTTTGATTTTTTCGTTATAAATGTTCGTAAGTTCCTGCCAGCTTTTTACCTTACAGCTAAGAAAATCACTGATTACTTCCTTATACTCTTTGAATGGAGTCAGTCCGCATAAAATATTATACATCAAGGCACGTTCATTGGCCGTTCCTTGCGCACTGTAAAAACGGAAGGAAGTGGAAGGAGTCAGCGGAATGATTGACTCGGACATTTCTCCCTGCTCATGCTGTTCTGCAATCCGTTTCTCAGCCAATTTGATATAAAGATGCTGCATTGACAGACGGCTCTCACTGATGCTCATCCGATTTTCAACCCCTAATTTTTCAATGTTCTGGTCGGCTATGTTGGCATTCGAACAGATATAAACCACCTTAAAGAAGTCATCTTTCTCCTGCTTGTGCCATTCACGAACCAAGTTGATGACTTGTTTGGCCACGAACGTCTTGCCCAATCCTACTTCGTCGGCAAGCAATACCCGTCGACGGCCTAAATTTTTATAGATATGCAGGATACGATTTGCTGTGGCACGCTGAAAATCTTTTACTTCCTGGCTCATAAGCGTTTTATTTGTTTAAGAACGTTTTCAAATGTGTTATACATCTCCATGAAATGGTCTGGGATGACTGTCTCGTCTGCTTTCTCTACGATTTGCCGGATAGAAGCGATGCGATCAGGGGCTTTATAGGCCATTTTCACCATGTCTTCATAAAGTGAGGTACTAATTTGCTGTTCCAGAGAGGACGCGTTATCATTGGCCAGTTCCTTTTCCAGTTGCTGGCTTTCCAATATATACTGTTCCACCTCATCAGTTAGCATGAATGCCAGATAGTTGATAAACTTTCCTTTCGTATTGATAAAGGAACGGAATATCGCTTTGTCTCGTTCATCGGTTGGGATTCCCTCCGTCTGTATTTTTATCAGACGGCGCAAGTCTCCAATCCGTATCGTGTAAAATTCGGTCAATGAATCCAGTGGCATATCTTTAAATGTCAGTCCGTCAGCCAATACTTGTTCTTTGCCGTCACATCCTAAAGGATAAAGAAAAACGGGCTCCGAAGGCATCCTGTGAGCCAGACATTGAATGGTAATAGTATAGCCTCCGTCATCAGACGTAACTTGTGCCTGCTGAATGGCTGAAATTGCACGACGCAACATCAATTCGTTGGTGACATTCTCTTTTCCACTGTCTTCCTCTGGTACCGAAAGGACCTGCTCGAACATACATTCCTTGCTGTCGTTAATCAGTTCATTCTGGTATTTTTCATACGAAGATTGATAGGGAGCGAACTTCAGGTGCAGTAAAAACTCCACATTCCGTCCGAATCCATTCATGGTGGCATTGGTAGAACCGAGATATAGATGATTATAACTAAGATTGCCTTCGTACCGGCGTATGAAATACACTTTCTCGTGCAAGTCGACAGCCACATCTTTTTCCACCTTGTCGGTCAGTACTTCCTTGGGAGTATAGACACCGTCATTAAACAAGTTTATGACTTCTTGCGTAACCGAAGCCTGTCGTGTGATGAGTGTTTTTTTGGTACCCGGACTGCAACTGACCATCTGATTCAAGATATTCTTGTCCACGAAGGGGGAGATGACTAGCATTTCTGCCGCATGATTCAGCATACTTTGTTCAAAGCACTTTGTATATCCATCATATTTTGGTATTCCCATAGGAAAAAACTCGTAATCCTCAAAAGGAGAATCGGTAAGGTCGAATCGTTCAATATAGTCGATGTCCTTACAGAGTGAACTCATATTTTTACGAATAGTACGGTTATCGGCTTCCGCGATTAACCATGTGAGGAAGTCTACAAGCGGTGCATGCTTACCTTGCGCTTTTCGGGTAGCCGGTTTGGTACCGATTTTACCGATGAGTTCACATACCACATCCAAGTCATTGGAGCCGGTAAGGTTACGGGAAAGGACAATCAGTTTGATTTGCTGATCACCGGTGTTCGGGTTCGTTTCTTTGATGATCCATACTTTGGGATGAAAATTGACGAAACCACCCCCTTTTGCTTGCAGCGTTACCTGTACAACGCTCTGCTCCAGAAGTGAATACACTTTGGAATTGGCTTGCGGTACTGCCATACATCCGGCGTTGCAGAAAACGGCAAACTTGCCTGCCGATTGATTAATCGTCTCCAGTATCAGGTGAGGAGAACGCATAGCCGTCTCTGTCAAATCGGTCATCGTGCCCAGCATAAAGGGGACCGACAACAAGGAAGGCATGTCCAAACTATAGGTTGTACAAACCGCATAATCTATCACAAAACCATCGCTTTGCAACACATCTGTATAGACAATGTCATTCCATAACGCATCAGCCATTGACCGCCTCCTTTCTTAATTCTTCGGCAAAGGTTTTTACCGTTTCCCATCGGTAGGTGAGTTTATAGTAGTGTATACGATTCTTCTTGTCGTAAATATATGCAGGATTTCCTATCTTTCTGCGATTTCCCTTTACTCTTCGTTCCCGGTTGATAATCAACTGATCCAAACCTCCATCTTCTTCAATGTCATTGGCTGCAATGCGTTCCGCAACTTCTTTGCAGAACCATTTTCCACTATTCTCTCGTATGCTTACGGCATTCAGCACTTTGTCTACGTTCGTACCACTATTTCGGTATTCTTCAAGCTTTTCCTGAAATTCGATTCGCATTTCTTCATCCTGGTACTGTGAATAAATATAGTTATAGCGGATATGCACCATATATATGAAATCGGCGAAACGCCGGGCCAGATCTTGCAATTCTCCAATCTCCTGCGGTAACTGTCGAGAGGGAATTTGTTCAAACCTATCGGCTATCGCAAAGTCAGGATTGTCTACGATGTAACGTAATAAGGTACCTTGGCATGCTTCTGCGTTTAATATATGATCCACAATAAAGTCTTTATCCTCTACGGTCAGGTTTAATGTACATTTCTGGGTAAAATCATAATCCACCTTAGGGAAAGCGCAGAACTGAAACAAACCGGACTTCTCATCTGCATCGTCATTTGTATCTTCGTCATCCGTCTTGGTCACCTTAGGCCCATTGTGCAAGGCCTTTGAAGTGGAATAGATTAATTCATACAACTGTGGACTGCGTAAGATGCCAAAAGTCTGCAATCCTGAATTGTAGATGTATGCCGGATCATATTTTACATAACTGTTTGTATTTTTACCAATTATCTCACTTCCCGTGATGCCTCGTTTGTCCGCACTGCCTTCGTAAAGATTCTTTGTCATGATGCGTTCCAGCCGGATAATTTCCGCTTTCACCTCCGACAAACGGTTATATCGTTTTTCGGTTGCCTTGCGATAGAGTTGCGGCATGAGCGAGAAATATTTCATGTGCTTTTGCAGGGTAGATATTCCGGGGAACATACGGTCCGCGAAGGCATCACGGATACGGCCAATGCCGAGTTCGTCGAGGGCTACAGATTCCGAAGTCATTTTCAATACTTGCATGACTCGGGTTTGTTCTTCTCGGTTGCTGTGTATATATCCTAATTTCATAAAATTGCTAATAATGATTTTTTTATCGTTTCCTGATTCACTGTATCTGTCGTAGAAATGCGAAGCAGGCGAAGTCCTATCTTGGTGAAGATCTGATCTTTCAACGCATCACGTGATTGTTGTGCGTCACTTTCCTTATGGAAATGCCATCCGTCCACTTCTATCGCACTCATCGGTTGCTTAGTAAGGGAGTTGTAGAGAAGGAAATCGACATGAGAGAAAGGACTTTCGGCAAATGCTTTCTCTTTATCATCCAGTTGATCCCAGTCGGCAATAAGTCTGGACAACGGATAATGACACAACACTTTCGTATGAGGCAAGCCCAATTCAGCTATGGCCTTTAACAGGACATCGTATACCAGATTCTCCGACAGATAGTCTGAGACGGTAGGATGGGCAGCCTGATAGGCCAATCTCTCCGCCGTATATTGCCGGTAAAGCAGGTCAAAGACCGAATGTAACTTGCTGGCCTTCACCTCAAAGTTGTTGTACTGAATGTAGCTGATCAGCTGGCTGAGATTGCAGTTCTGTGGCATCTCATTTCCGTTTGTTACCAGGCACAGTCTGTTCTTAGCCCGTGAGATGGCAACGTTGAGCAGATTGGCATCATCCGAAAACTCGGTAGGACAGTTATCGACCATGCTCATGATGATTGTGTCATATTCTCGCCCTTGGTACTTATGTACCGTACTGGCTATGTCTTTTCCAACAGCTTGATTGATTGCTTCAGCTTGTGCTCGATACGGAGTAATAATACCTATACTTCTCGACTCTGTACATTCCTGTAATACCTCTTGCGTAATGACATCTATTTCCCGTTGGTTGAAATGTCCTCTGGCATGGTTGCCGGGTACAGTTCGAATCACTTGCAATACCTCTTTTTCTCCTTTGTCTGTAGTCATGGCAATCAATTCTCCATTGTAAAAGCGTTGATTACAGAACTCTATGATTTTCGGATGGCAACGATAATGTTCTCTAAGCAGTGTTACTGGCGCATCCCGAAATATTTCTACGCACGATTGTAGGAAACTGTGCGTGACAGCATTGTATCGGTCGTCCACTTGATATGTGGTCTGAATAGCCTTCAACGCTAATTCTTCTTCTCGACTTACCACATTAGGTAACTGTTTGTCGTCACCCACAATCACGGCGTTCATGGCACATGATAGAGCCAGAGCCCCTGTCTTGATATCCACTTGTGAGGCTTCGTCCATGATCACATAGTCAAATACCATGTCTTTACTGATACAGCTTTTGGCCGAATAAGTGGTACTGAGCACAACCGGATATTCTTTCAGGAACTCTTCTGTTCTGGGTTTAATATCCCTGATTGTAAATTTTTTCCTTTGTCCAGTATTGTACCGTTTAGCTATCTTGTCCTTCAATAGTTGCAGAGAAGAGGAGCGAAGTTCTTTCATACTCTTCTGTATATCTATGCTTTGGAGTGCCGAAGCAATCGATTCCAGCTCTTGCTCTAATTCTGTTTTTCGAGAAAAGTAATAGGCCGACTCCAAACTGTTTATGACATCTGTTGCTTTCCTATTTAAAAATGTCAATATTTTAGTTCCTAATGAAAAAGCCCATTGCAATCTGAACCATAAACCTGGCTTATGTCCGTTCTCAACCATCATCTGATAGCGGTTGAGCAATTTCATAAGTTTAGCCGATGGTTTGCCATTCAACCATTCATCTTCTGTATGGTTGTCTTCCCGCATTTCGTTGTATTTCGATTCTTTTAATAGGGCATCGTATTCTGCCTTTAGTTTGGCCTGCCGGAGTTGGCCATCAAATCCTTGTGAAACGGTTTGAAGTGAGTCTTTCGCCAGATTCTTTGTAGTTGTTTGTTCATCAATCTTCCAATCTGTCATAGCAGGATACTCTGGCTGGTTGGCGATGAATGTTTCTTTGTTTTGTACGCTACCCAGTTGGGCTGCAAGGAAGCCTAGCCCTTCTCCATTTAGTTTCTCAGCTACATTCTCTACAGCCGAATTATTGTTTGATACAACCAATACTGTTTTACCTTTCATCAGCAGATTGGCAATTATATTCAGTATCGTCTGTGTCTTACCGGTTCCCGGAGGTCCCTGAATAATACTTACCTGATGTGTTAACGCTGCTTCTACGGCCGCTTTTTGGCTGGCATTGCATCCAAACGGATAATAGACTTGTTTGGGCATGGAGTAAGTTGCCAATTTTGTTTTGTCACCTAGGTATTGAGCTAAGGGAACATTATCACGCTTCACATCTACCAATTCATATTGTTTGGATAGAATACTTTCATCATCTTCTTCCGCAATCAGTCCTGTTTCAGCAGCCAGTTTGCGAAGATAATCCCAAATAGAACCTTCATTTTTGTCAATCGGACTACGGGTAATATAGACCTCGTTTCCTTCCAGATTCTCATAGTAGCCATTGTCATAGGTCACTCGATAAAAAATGTAGTGACCGTCTGTAAAACGTAGTAATTCTGCTACATTGTTAATATGTTTATTATTGATGTATAGCCCTTTTTCTCCAAGATTTATTGTAACAGGATGTGTTAGATAAAGTAAACGTGAGGGATTATAATTGAATATACGTGGTGATGACGAAAACTGAACAGTCCAAAGTCCATTCTTGTTTTGGTAAATAGAAGAAACACGTTCGGTGACAAACATTTGCTTGTCACCGCGTTTCTCTAAATCTATAATCATGCATTGACAAGAATCCATACTATACTCCTCTTTGTTTATGGATTAAATTATGACTTATGTAGTCCATTTTTATTTAAGAAATATGATTCCATAAATTAATCGCTACTTTTTTCAGCCATCCTTTACGATCTTTGTAATTCTTAACAGAAAATAACGCAACCCAAGAATATGCGACAAGAAGTACTAAAATACCATATGTTCCAAAAGTTATAGATTTAGCTATCTCCTTTTGAGTATCATCTAAAGAATCTATCCATGTGATTAACTTACTTATAATATTCCAATTCTCAGATTTATATATAAAGCAAAGAGTTAAGATTGCAATAAGTAATATGCTTACTATTAATATGAATATAAATCTAGGCCTTTTCCAATTTTTTAACTTCTGTTCTTCTATAGTGCTTTCCAGCTGGGATATTTCAGAATCTTTTTGCTCTAATTCAATTTTATGTGATTCCTGTAATTCCGTTTTTTCTGTTTCTAATTTTTCTATTTCTGCAGATTGGGTTCTATTAATTTCTTCTAGTTGGGATATATTGTCTTCATTTTGCGCTTTATTCTTTACTAAAGAGTTTATTATTTTGTCCTGTTCTGTTTGAGCAAATGATTTTGTTTTTTCTATAATTTCTGTACTAGAAAGATTACGTAATTCTTTTTGATAATCACTTTTGATTAACTCTGTAATAAGGTGTTTTTGTTGTAAGATATCTGAGGTGGTTTCGCTTATTCCCTCAATTGCATATAATAATTGTTCTTCAGACATCACACTGCTATTGACTTTCATATTAAGAAAGCATACGAAACTTTTGTAGTCATCATCTGTACGTGAAAGATATCTCAAAATTAAGCTAAGCCATTGACTTGGTAACATAACGATAGGGGCATCATTCGAATTTCTATTGTAATCCCATATCCGTAATGCCTGATCTGATGAAATAAGGAAATCCTTAGTATTGAAAATATCATTATTTAAATTCTCTCGTTTATGTTCAATCCACATTATATTATATGCATCAATTTCAGAAGCAGTAAACTGTTTCTCAGGATCAAAATTACGTAGAGAAGATGCATATGTACTTATATTTTCTTTAATTACTTCATTATTCTCATCAAAAGGCACCATTGAGTCTTTAGTTATTTTATATGTTTCTTTTAAAGATTCATATGATGCTAAAATTTGGGTTTTAAAGAGCTCGATAGAACTATTGGAGCGACCAGCTTTCCATTTAAAATAGAGTTTATAAATTCCATCAATCGTAATAAATTCATTATAAACCTTAGGATTAACATTGGGCGTCGGTTTTAGAGCATCTTCCAATCTTTCTAATTGATAAGACAGTGTTTCCCTAAATTCTTGTTCAGTTTTTTTTGTGATGAAAATATGCTGTTGTAAATTACTCCTAGCAATATTACTCAAAAATGATTGAGTTCTAATCTTCCGATCTTCACCGTTCAGTCCAATCGCTCTAAAAATAATATTTGTATCAAGATAGAGATTTTTGTTTTTGAGATTGTTAAATTCCAGAGTCGTATTTTTTTTATTTGTCATCATACAAAACTCTAATGCGGAACTTGCAAAGTTATAAATCGCTTTATTTTTTTCTGGGTCTTCACTATTTAGGAAACCATTAATTAATAATCTGTCCTCTTCACTATATGATTCATCTGGTACATCTATCGAGTAATTCTCTTGTAATAGTTTTTTATAAGCTGACAAGTTGGTAGTGAAAACACCATAGAAAAATTGTCTGAATATTTCAATTTTATTTGGATCTATGCCATTATTTGCAATATATTCCTCAATATAAGTTTGGAGGTTTTTTACTTTTGGAAGATTCTCCAAAGTTATTCTCCTTTTTTCGTTTAAGGAGACCATTTTAACGTCATTATCTATATATGAATCAAAATGTTCCTTATATTTTGGAGTGTCTATAATGTTTTCTAGTTCTTCGTATGAAAAAGATAATCCCCCATAATTTTCCTGTATATACAACATTAGTTCAGATAAGGGAATAGCCGTCGTTGAAATCTTTATCAAAGAATCTTCTATTACTTTTTTGCAAATCTGCTTACTTGAAATAATGCCGTCATTATTATTTGCATAAATCAATGCGGACATTCTAAATAAGCCAGTAGTTAAATCATCTTTATTTTTCATTTATTTGAAAGTTTTATAGTTATCCTATCTGTCAAATCCAAATTTATTCCATGCCTCCATAACCAAGCGTTTGGTACGGTACTCGCCAAGTTCTCGGTGTTCCCGTTCTTTGAGCACGCGGAATGTTTCGTTGATACAGCCCTTGCCACACACATCTTCGGGATCAAGGATATAGCGAAGATCCTCAGTGGTAAGACCATATAAATGAGCAAAGATGGCATCCAGTTCGGCTTGCCACACAGCTCGTTGCCCTTCATCCCATATGACTGGTTCTTCAGGAAGGTCATACTCTGCTGGGCACTCTTCTCGCAACTCTTCCATCCAACCATCCAAGTCGTGGTTGAACCAGCAAAGGCGTGCTATACGCTCCACAATGTCCTGTTCGTAACCCGATGTGGAAACCTGTTCGGGAGTAAGGACTGGAAATTGTTTCACAAAACTGATACTCGCATGACTTCCTCCAATTTTTTGTCTTGTTGTATAATCAAATACTAATGAGGACATCATTCCCAAAAGCAGCGCTCCGGGCATAGTGCCACGCTCCACAAAGAGGAGCGTGGCACTATTCCCGACGCCGCAGGCGTCGGGAATAAGTGATATAACAAATGTTCTATCATGAGTTGCATTTGTTATGTCTCGAAATCCAATAAGCCATTTATGTGACCACTCCCATATAATATTACCTTTGGCATCAGTTTTTATAAGTCTATTATCCATATCCTCTTTGGGAATCCAATACCATGGCATAATGTTATGATTGGGATTTTTTAATTCATCGGATGTTGGCATAGCCATTTGTCTAGCAGGCTTCTCCTTTGTTCCTTCGTTGATCGTTCCGAAATGGTGATTATAATGCCAAATCATTTTTCCCTCATATAGCGGAACATAAAATTGATTATTCAACAGGAATTTATTTCCTTCTAATTTAGCTCCTTTATCGACGAGCTGAGAGTAGGTATCGAAAAGATGCGAATCGTTGGACATGTCAAACATCCTTGCAAACTTTATATGCCAAATGTTTTCTTTCGTTGCATCATTTATTAGAACCTTGCACTGTCGATAAATTTGGGTGGTAAGCATTGCATCTTGATTCGTTCGAAATACAGGACATGTTTTTGTATTGGGGTTGATGCGTTCAAAGTCTGATGTTTTGAGCTTATAGATTTTTGTCGGATCAAGCAGGTGATCTAGTCGGGTTAGATAAAATCCGCCCGAGACTTCACGGGGAGTATCTTGTTTGTGACCAGCAGTGAGAAGACAAAATCTTGCTAGAGAAGCAATATCAAATATTTTTTCTCTATTTACGAAATCATATAATGATATTAATCGATTGTCATTAATGAGTCTTGCAAAGAAGTCTTTTGTTGAATCATTTACTGCAATACCAGTGGGCAATACCAATCCCCACGCTTCTCGTGTGCAATTATAACAATGTTCAGCAAATAAAGGATATAAATCAATATCTCCAGTTGCTGTCATTGGGAAACGCCCACTAAAGCGAACATAACGGCTCATGGCCTCGGCATTCGCCAATGCCAACTGGTATGCCTCATAAAGTTCAGGATTAGTTATTGGCAGATTTGCAATAGCCTGTTTGCGTTGTGCTGTGGTTCCCGCATTTACAATGTCCGCACGGCCATTCTGTTCAAACCATCTTTTATCCTCCACCTTGATCTTATCCCAAGGTGGATTACCGCACATCACATCAAATCCGCCTCCATCAGCAAAGACCTCGGGAAACTCAACGCACCAGTGGAAGAAACGATTGGCCTGTGCCACTTCGTTCACTTCTTGCTTGAACGAATCAGGAAGGACCTGTAAACCTTCCATCTCTTCAGCTGTATAATCAAGATACTTTATCTCTTGTAAAGCATTATAGACTGTACGGGTATAGGGAATATTGAATGGGGTAAATGTTTCGGTCTCACTATCAAATATAGAAGTCAAATCTGTTGCATGGAATTGTTTGTAGAAACTATAAACATATATATCACAAGCTCGTCGTAGACATTCTACACGAGGAGATTGCATCAATTCTTCCCATTTTGATTGCTTTGTAAGCTCTTGTAAAAGAGAGTCTTCTGGTAAATCATTTATTTCTTTTACCTTACCGGCCAGTCCGATTTGTTCGCTATCAATGTTTTGAATAGCAATATCCTGACTGAACAAGGTGACAGATAAGCCTATATTTCTTCCACTACGAACTAAGTCGACATCTTTAAGGGCCTGTTTGTTGAGCTCAATAATTCTTTTCTTGGTTTCTTTATTATCAGCAGTGAAGGCTTCTTTGGGAACTCCATCAAGGAGTACGTCAAGGTTGGTCACTCCAACAACAGAGTTTCCGCAACGAATATGATGGTCAAGGAAAGAAAGTGGTTTCCCAGCACAATAGCCTTCTATCCAAAGCACAACTTTACAAAGTTCTACAGCATCGGGATTATAGTCTACTGCATAGATACACTTCTGAATTACTTCACGAAGCGCTTCACGATAGTCGAGCGAAGCCGGATTGTCTTCACCGGTACGTAAGGCACATATATACCAGGCTAAAGTTCGAGCCATGGCCAAAATAATATGACCTGAACCACTGGCGGCATCACAGACTTTCATGGAGAGTAGTGAACGAATTTTTTCTTCAGTGGTCTGACATTTGGCCATACGCTCTTTAATTACCGGCTCCAAGGTTGTACGAATAAGACTTTGCACGAGGTCCGGACGTGTATAGTAGGAACTAGATGATTTCCGATCAAGACCTGCGCCAAAAGTAAAGTTCCACTCTGAGATGGATGTTCCCTGCGTAATGATAGCACGCATTTCAAGAATACCCTCATATACTGACCCAAACTCTTCTACATCAAGAGATGAATAATTAATCTTTACCCGATTTTGCTTCTCGTCCCTAAACTCATTTAGGCAAGAGAAAGCAGCCAGAAGCTGCTCATTGGTAATCTGGCATTGACGTAAATAATGCAATGTCTCAGAAGCGAATAATACGCCTCCAAGAGGTTTGATAAAGAGTGGAGCTCCAAATGTTTCATCCTCAAAAAGTCGGAAAGAATCCATTAACCCTTCCCATAAGTCGCAGTAGCGTTCATTGCGCAAATAGGGTAACTCTGACAAGCCACGTAAGCGAGACACTGCATAATATTTCTTGTAAATGTCCTGGCAACGAACTTTTTGATCATAATCATTATCTGTATCCGGAGCACCGATATTGTATACCAGATTGCGGTCTTCAATAATAAAGAGAAATAATAATCGGTAAATAAAATGAATCAGTTCTTTATTCAAAGTCTGTGCGTTTGCTTCACCATTGATGACAGCCTGTCTGAATACTTCATTACCTGCACCTTTTCCACATACCACTGAGCGTCCCAGTATTTCCATTGCTTTTTGAACGGCATCACTCAACCCTGCACGAATGCGGTTGCCGCTTTCAATAGAGCGATTGAACCATTGTTCCATGATACAGGCATCGTCCCCGCTGTGTGTGAAACGGGAAGTATGCATCAGTCGGAACAACAGGCAGAATTCTGCATAATGATCTTCTTCGACCATACGACGTATGTCGAACTCAATGTATGTAAGTTTGACTAATTGTCCGGTGTTACGAATAAGGCGTAAAACTTGACCATTAGTGACAATGCCATATACATGTTCGGTATTATTGAGATAGTCAAGCATAGTAGCTTGAGGTGACTTTTGGCGGCGTTCACCTTTGATTCGCTGGTCGAGTGTACATTTGTCGAGAAGATCTAATTCTGCATCACCAGTTTTATCACCGACTATAATAATTGGCATTTGGTCCAATTCGGGACAAATATAAGGTATGTCGAACTTACGTTCGCCTACTTCAATTTGTGTAGGTTGATAATCTAACTGATAATCAAGACTCGAAAAGAACCGTTCCATGAGACGACGTACAGCTTTCGTTCCGTATGGGTCGCGAAGAGAGTTACGTTCAGAAAATAGTTTCCAATCGTTACGCAGACTGCTCCATGCATTATCAATTTTGGCCGTGAGCGAAACATCAAGATTAAAATCTTGTTCACGGTTACCTTGCATGGAAGATTCAGTCTCTATTTCATGTAAAATATCATCTGAGAGAAGATGGCCATATATATGTATAGAAGTATAATCCATATCCAATAGTTTGCTTTATAAATGTGATACTTTGGGCGTATAAACAAACGCAGCTATAACATCCATGGGAAGAATAGGCTTTACTACCTGATATTCTGCTTCTGAAAGATACGTACGGTATCGTGCAAACGAACGTACCAGGTTATTTGCCCGTTCTGTGGCAATGTCGTCGGTATGTAGGCGTAGTGTCGCTTCATTGTTGATCCATTCTAACCGGTGGTTGAAGATATTGCGTTGAGCAGCTAAGTCAATATCACCGGTTGGCTGTGAATCCAAAAAAAGATTTTGGCATTCAGCCTCTGAAATGAAATCATGATTGTCTACTTTCCCCTTATACCCAAAGAATATCATTTCCTCACCAACCAATTGATTATCGTTGTGTTTTGTCTCGCTAATTACAGATCGGACTCGCATAAGGAGTACGGTAGTAACCATATCAACCTTGTTTGTCTCTATAACCATTGCACGGCAAGCTCCCAAGTCTCCGCCGTTGATTGTATCATTGACAACACTCCTTGAAAGATCTTCTACGAAAGTGTGATTACGTCCAATATACATGTAGTTTTTAGGAGTAGGCGAAGCAAATGAAATCCGCACTGTTCCTTTTTTATCTACCGTCCGTTGAAAGTAGGATTTCAAATTTTCTGGCAGTTCGATAAATTGGAAGGAATAGCACAGTGGAATACTATCCACTTTCACATTGATACCGGCATGTCGTAATTCTCCGATAACGAAATCCCTTGTATCGTAAATATCACCTATAACCTTTTTGGCTTCATTCAGACTTTCAATCAACCGGGTCGGATCCATTGCTTTCGTATTATGGGCAAAGTAGGTATGTGATTTCTTTTCAATTTCCACAGCTCGTTGAATACGTTTATCATGTTCTTCAACCGTTTCTGAAGCCCACTCCATATCAAAAAGAGTCGGCTGTTTAATAAATTCCTTTTTCGTGTCGAGTACAATAATCTCTTCCATAATACTCTCCATAAGCGTAGAATCATTATCGGCAATTGGGATATAAATACCTAATGATTTTCGAATCTGATTTTGCTTACGATAAAGTACTTTCATGATGATTTTGTCGACAGGATTCGTGTCTTCATCAAAGAGCGTAAAAATCGCAACTTCCTTTTCAGTCTGTCCAAAGCGATCTATACGACCGTTACGCTGTTCCATACGATTGGGGTTCCATGGTAAATCATAATGAATAACACAATTAAAACCCGTTTGAAGATTTACTCCTTCTGAAAGGCAATCAGTACATACTAATACATGGCGAGGTGCTTTAGCTAATTCTTCAATCTTCATTTTACGGTCTTCATCCGTAAGTCGACTGGTTATCACTTCAACCGATACATCTTTGTATTTTTTATTACCAGATAAATGTTTGGCTATATAGTCTTTACAATATTCTGCTGTCTGTATATATTGGCAAAAGACTATTGGAGCATATCCAGAATTTAAGGCAAACTCAACATTCTTTGCCAATTCTGTAACTTTGTTATCTTGTTCCTTTTCTTTGATTTCTCGAAGGATTGAAATGAATGAACGGAACTTGTTCTTCTCACTATTTGATGATTCCTCGTATGATTCAGGAATTACATCATCATTGAAAAGCCCATCTTTTAATGCATCATTAAATTTATAAATCTTGTCGTTATCTTCTGCTACATTTTCAGAATCATTAGAGCGTTTGTTTATTTTGTTCTGTAGCATGCTAATACCTGCATCTGGACTTGACATCACACCTCGGATAAGAGCCAATAGATCCCAGTAAATATAGCGTTGTTTTATTTTACCTAAAGAGCGTGCAACTTTGACACCTTCACGTACATAGTCTATAATGTTCATAAGGAGAGCATGGTACTGAGCACTTAACTCATATTTGGCATCAAATTGAACGCGAGTAGGAAATATCATATCATTTCCTACATAAGGTTTAACATCTGCACGACGGCGTTGGATAAAATAATGTGACAGTTCTTCACGTTGGCGAGCATCTTCCAATGTGAAATGTTCAAACTCAGGTTTTAAGAGCCCGATAAGTGATTGAAATTCCTCATTATTTCCACTATGCGGAGTTGCAGTAAGAAGTACGATATGCCTTTCTGATTTAGACAAATCAGAAAGTAAAGCATGGCGTAGCTGCTGACTCTTGTTGGCACCTTTGGGCTTCGCGCAAGTATGTGCTTCGTCCACTATGATAAATTCCGGACAATGTTGTAGAAACATTGGCTTTCGGTCTGAAGACTTAATATAGTCTATAGAAATGATTTGGAAGGGTATATCGCGGAACACATTTTGATTGGCACGCATATTCTTTTCCAAACGACTTATTGTGCTGGAGCGGATAATTTCGGCTTCCAGCCCAAATTTATCGCGAATTTCATTCTGCCATTGCTCGCATAGGTGTGGCAAACATATAATAGCAAAACGTTGAATCTCTTTGCGATCCAAAAGTTCTTTAGCAATTAATAAAGATTCCAAAGTCTTACCTATACCTACATCATCTGAAATCAGCAAACGTATAACCTGGTGTTTCAGGGCCAATATGAGGGGAACCATTTGGTAGGGGCGAGGTTCAAAAGAAAGTCGTCCTAAACAATGGAATGGTCCTGCTATGTCACGAAATGATAATCGGCACGCATTATAAAGAATACGTGCTGCCTCAGGATAACTATTCGCTCCCACATCATCAGATGAGGGCTTGCGAAAATTATATGAGCAGACCATTGAATTTAGTTGGTCTTTATATAATGGCTTATACAGACCGATAACTTCGGCATCTGTACCACCTAAAGGTTTTATAATTAATATATCTTTATCTGATGACTGTTGAACCACCCATGGACGTGAGCGAAATTCAACAAGTGTTCCTGTTTTATATTCCATCTCAATTAACTTATTGGAGTAAATATGTCTGAATGTGCAGATACGAACTCTGCCAATGGCGTTTTGTAGTACCAAACGATGACTACATAGCCGGCATCTTCAAGCACTTCTCTTTTCTTTCTATCATCTTCCTGCACTTCTGGTAAATCATGGGGTGTACCATCACAAAATACCACGATTCTATCACCATATATGAAGTCTGGTTGCACATAATATTTTTCTGGAAACATTGGCTGGGCTTTATCTGGTAGACGAAGCTTATGCTCATATAAATATTTTAAGAATTCGTATTCTGTGCTGCTATTATGGTCACGGGTTGCTTCGAGTTCCTCATACTGTTTATCGTAGCTTTGAAGTTGGCCAGCATTGCGCACTTCTATATCAGCATTCATCATGATAGACAATGTATTATATATTTTTCTAATATCAATAAGCTGATGATATGGCTGATTGTAGTAATTAAGCAAATTAGTGTAATCTGCAGGAATTAACTTGGCACGCTCTTCCTCAGAGAGTGGTGTAGTTTTTCCATAACAAATTTCATAAGCTCGTTTTACTACAGCGTGATAAGATGCTGGCTCTAATACCAAGCGTTCCAGTACGCCTAATGAACCTTCTGCATTTTCGTAAATGAGAAGATTGGGAACTTTTTCTTCACCCATTACATCGGCTCCTATTTCACTACCTTCTATTTGAAAGACATCTTCTATAGCTTGCTTAAATGCATACAAAAATGTACGAACTGCTCCTTTATCTGATAAAGCAAGCGTGTCAAGAGGCTGAATATAAATAGCATTTGCAGTTGTCTCTGTAAATAACTTGACGTACTTGATACTATTTGGCTCTTCAGGATGCTGTTGCTGTTTTTGCATATGAATTGCCATACGTTCTGCACTAATCCAATCACCTGTTTTTGTATCAAAGGCGAAGCCATTAGCATTGTCATCATTCTTTGATTCCAGAATATATGTCAAGCGGCATGAGGGGATGTAACGAATATTGGCTAAATGAGTTCCATTATCAGTCTTTAGTTCACACATGCTTATTGCTCGAGTATCATCTGAAGAGAAATAGGTTTTTAATTGATAGAATTTTCGACTTCGTTCTTCTTCCTGACACGTAATTTTTTCGCTTTCTTGTGCTACCATGTCTTGTAATTGTATACAATAGCCTGGTATCATTTTAGAGACACCATCAAGACTCTCTCCTGTTATTATATCTGTATGATGTGAAGCATTCTCTTGATTTTTATAAATTACTCCCGTTTTGGGATTGTAGAAAAATTTGTTAGGCGTTACTTCTCCCGTTAACATCATGCGAGATACACGGAATTTGCCACCATCATTGTAGATGATATTTTGAGGACCAAATTCTGTTAATGCCAATGATTTTGCCCGGCTAAGATATTCTACCTTATCGCTATTTTTATATTGCAGTAAAGCTCTCTGAGGTAATTTTGTAAAATTATATCCTGGCAAGAATCCTTCGCTGGCAAAATATCTGTAAGGGTAGAATTCGTTCTCTTCCGCATTTTTCCCTTGATTTTGTCCGAGAAGCATATCGCGAAGCTCGATTCCTCGTCTTTCCTTTAATAGTGCCTCTTTCTTTTCCTTGGAATTTTCACCATATATATTATTTCTGGTAACAGTTTGTGCTTCTTCAATCTGCTGTTGAGCTAATTTATATAAGCTACGCCAGCGGTTGAGAGCTTTGTCAAAATCATACAAATAACTATCCAAAATCCGGTCCATCCAACTGTCAGAGAACCAATATGGCATCTCTTTGTCGATTCTACTAGACAAATAATAGTCTGATATAGCTTGCTTAAAAATGGCTTTAATCTCTTGTTTTCGTTCTTTTGAAAGTTGGAGATGATGAACAACTTCGGGTTTTAACGCAATGTTATTTGCATTACTATAATCAACCAAATCTGCAATCCCGTTAGATAATTGAGGAATGGGGCATATGGATAATATAGTAGAATGCAAATGGGTCGAGAATAATTCTTCGTTAACCAATTCCATACGTGGTGCTTTTACCTCACCACTCACCATCTTTTCAGGATGACGAAGATAATAATTTTCGTGAGAGTTACGTGTACGGCAGTAAGTATAGATTAAAGCTGCTTGACCGCTACGTCCTGCACGACCGGCACGTTGAGTATAATTTGCTGGAGTAGGTGGAACATTGCGCATACCCACTATAGATAGGTCTTTAATGTCAATACCAAGTTCCATGGTAGGTGAACAGTATAGTACAGGAAACTCTCCATTACGGAATTGCTGTTCTCGTTTTTCACGTTCATCTTTAGGAACCTGACCTGTATGATCTTTCGCTTCCAAATTTATATTGGAAAGCGGAATATTTTTATAGAAGTTCTGAAAATATTTATTAGGGGTATAAACAATTTCATCCCCAATAGTCCTAATTCTTGTAAGATCTGTTCTCACATTTTTTTCATCACCTTTTTCCCATAAAATGCTTGAATAAAATAATTGATAAGCTCCGTCATTTTCTTGAATGTAATTACCCAATGCAGCAAATAAAGATTGCATATAGGAAACATAATCTTCTGAATTACGGATTGTTGCAGTACCTCCATTTATATTCAAGAAATCGCGAACAAAAAATGCCAATTTAGAGCGATAGCCAGCGACCTCTTTTCCAAAAGCCTTGCGCTTATTCTGTGGTTTTACAAAGCATAATGCATGTGAGGCAGTAATTCTGTCGTTATCGTCTAATGTCCATGGACTTTTGAGATTTTCTCTAACTTGTTTCTCTATGTCTTTTGCAGCCTCTTCTGTTCTATCATCAGAATATATGCACAATTTGTGACGCATATAATCCAATATTTGGATGATGAAGCGTTCCTTATTTTCATCAGATAATCCGTCTAGTTCAGGTATATCATAGAGACGGTCGCAACCATTTTCACCTGTAATTTCGTCATGGAGATATTCATAATTAATCTTCAATAGTGCACATTCTTCAAGATTGGGCATGTTTACTTGCCAGTTTCCAGCCAGATCATCGTAGATGATAGTTCCTAAATATCTTTCCATTACGTTTTCTACTTTCTTTGCACGCCCTCCAGTCCAATTGGGGAATCGAAAAAAATCGTTATGAGAAAGATGAAGGTACTTAAATACGAGTCTAGCAATCCTATCACTACCAATAGGTTCATCTGCTTCTTTTACAGCATTCCAAATGGCAGAGCGTATTTTACCTATGCGTATAAAATCATTAAAATGGCCAGATTGTAGGGCAGCATCCTGACGAGCATCTACAAAAGTCATGACTTTACAGTCTGCAGGTTCTACATTTGCATTTCTCATTTTTATGACATTCTCATATGAAAGTACGGTTGTAGCTGTGCTTCTACCTTCACTACCAATTTTTGATAACTTAGACCATTCTTTACTTGATCCTGAATAGATAGCTTTTGCCGTTGGATCATACTTTAATGGACTAGGTATATATATTCCTTCAATACACTCATTATTAACATCTTGTATTTCTGAAATATTCCCATATATTGTAAAATAAACTCTTTGGGGGAAACGATCTAAATAAGTTTTCTTAAATTTTCGATTCCCATTTTTATCTATAGTGTACCAGTCTTCTGGAATATCATCTGAATTTGGATCTAATAAGAAATCTTCAACAGATTCATTCTTGTGGGGAACGATAATATAACCGTTGTTTATAGTAAACTCTTGCTCTTCTTCATCTAATTCATTACGTTCATCGTAATTTCTGGGGAGAAGAGTATCGTTTATAATTTTTACAGAATACAATTCATGTCCGCTTAAACGACTGAACATGATAGGATAATATTGTACTTTATGCTCATTATCAGACAATTCTTCACAATATAATTTTTCATCAATTGTAATGTAACGGTTTTCAGGATTTCCTAATGTTGCATATACATTTCCGGTCTGAGGAATAAATTGATGGATTTTATAAGGTAATAGATTAGCCCCTTGATTAATATTAATATCATTACACCAGTTTAATATCTGTCTCTTATACACATCTCCGAGCCCACGAGACTAGCGCTCA